>Ga0315280_10006408_pt1 | contig 16266 bp, 15 predicted proteins | sample YL17G06_40_MG_FD_203697 | JGI IMG/M metagenome (GOLD analysis project Ga0315280, IMG submission 203697) | Sediment microbial communities from Yellowstone Lake, YNP, Wyoming, USA - YL17G06_40 | ecosystem: Environmental > Aquatic > Freshwater > Lake > Sediment | place: USA: Wyoming | collected...
AAGTGCCAACTATTTTGGAACAATAACGCAATGGATTACAGTGTGAAATATGCGGATTACCTGACGAATCCAGGCAGATTGAAGTGCCTAACCCGGTTGAACCCTGCATGGAATCCGGATATTCAATAACCCATGAACTGCTGACTTTATGGGCATATCTCAACTGACCAATCGCATCCTGACAATAGGAAATATGCGGAATATTCTGAGAATCTGTGGTTATGGAGTTGTTATCACCCTGCCCACTACCATATAGCGTATCTATGGTTTCCAAACTCCAGCTACTTCCGTTGAAATGCGCATATTTAAAATCATCAACCTCGGTCTGCTGATAGGCAATATGAGGATGGTTTAGTGAGTCTACCGCGATTGCAGTGAATCTACCATATAGATCAATATTTTCAAATTGCCATGTGCTTCCGATTAATGCTGCATATTTTAGAGAAGTATAAGCAGAATCACCACCACTGAAGGAGATTCTTGGGGCATTATTACTATCAAGGGCTATTGATGTTTCTGAATTCCATAATGAATTATTAACGACTGAGATATTCCACCCATTCCCATCATAAAAGGCGTATTTTAAATCCTTTCCATCCGGGTTATACCAACGTACATAAGCTATGTGAGGTCTATTTAAACTGTCTAAATCAAGAGACGTAAAATATCCTTCCCACCCCTCCGAGTCAACAATAATAATATGCCAAGACGGTTGGCACAAGGAAGAGCTTGCTAACCAAAAAATCACCAAAACCGAAAATAATTTCAACATTTTGCTCTACAGATATTTTATTATTATCTGTTTGAAATCACCAATTAATTTTTACCACAGAATGCTGGGTTTTTCAACTCAAAATCAGGAGGTTTTTAAAATGGCACGCAAATTCATAACTCTAAACCATCACTCTGCAAACGATGTTTTCAATGCAGATGTGGCATGGGAAAAGGTGCAGAAGTATTATATCCAGTAATGTAACAAATAATATTATTAATATACGATATTGCCATTGTGCGGAGCGAATCGACATGGCAACCTAAATAATCTGTTTTTTTTCTTCCTTCCCAGCCATGTTCTCCCCAAATACTTCTACAAACTCAATCATTCCAATTGTTGGCCATTGGACACCCGCATCCAATGGTTTGACCTCACCCAGATGTGGACGATGAAACCGGCGGTATTGCAACCGGACTATCGTTAAGACATAGAATCATTGAAGGGGCTTGGACGAATCCAAGCCTCTTATTGTTATCTGTCCAATTTTAGGTGCTCATATTCCCTCTTTTCCCTTGCATTTGCATATATTCTTTGGTAATATACTCAACTAATATCCACACGGTGTGGAGGTGATTATGCCCGACGAGTTTTCGCAAACGCTGCACCTGCCCAGCACCACCTTTGCCATGCGGGCAAACCTTGGCAGCAGCGAGCCGCTCACCTATGCCCACTGGGATGAAATAGACCTCTACGGCAAAATCCGCACCTCCCGCCAGTCCCGCCCCCTCTACATCCTCCATGATGGTCCCCCCTACGCCAACGGTGATGTCCACCTGGGCACCGCGCTCAACAAAATCCTCAAGGATTTCATCGTGCGCATCAAGACTATGGAGGGATTCAATGCTCCCTATGTGCCGGGATGGGACTGCCACGGTCTGCCCATAGAGCACAAGGTGGCAAGTGACCTCCCCGACGGCGGGCATTCCACCGATCCCGCTGAGGTGCGCAAACTGTGCCGGGAATATGCTTTCCGTTATGTGGATGTTCAGCGCGAGCAGTTCCGCCGCCTTGGCGTCTCCGGCGACTGGTTCAAGCCGTATCTGACGCTGGATCACTACTACGAGGATCAGGTGATAGGGGCGCTGCAGACGATATTAGAGAAGGGCTATGTTTACCGGGGTAAGAAACCCGTCCACTGGTGCACCAGGTGCCTGACCGCCCTCGCCGAAGCCGAGGTGGAATATAAGGATTTGACCAGCCCCAGCATTTATGTGCGTTTTGCGGTAGTGCCCGAGAAAGCCAGCACATTGGGCAAATACCTTGGCGCCAAGCCTCTTAACCTGATCATCTGGACCACCACGCCGTGGACGCTACCCGCCAACCTGGCGGTGGCGGTGCATCCCGACTATAAATATGTAGTTATCCCGCTGACTGACGAGACCATTGTGGTGGCGGAGGAACTGTGGCGCACGGTTGCCGATGATACCGGGCTGGATGCCAATATTGAACCGCTGGGCAGGATCAAAGGGCGCGAATTAGAGGGCATTCTGGCGCAACACCCCTTCATAGAGCGACAGGTGCCGGTGGTGCTGACGGATTATGTCACGCTGGATGCAGGCACCGGGCTGGTGCATACCGCCCCCGGGCACGGCGCCGAGGATTACATGACCGGGCAGCGTTACGGTTTACCCACTTTGGCTCCGGTGGATACCCGCGGGCGTTTCACTCCCGAGGCGACGATCTTTGTGGGCGAGCAGGTGTTTGCAGCCGACCAAAAGATAGTGGCGATGCTTGATGAGAAGGGCAAGCTACTGTGGGGTGGAAAGAACTTGCACAGCTATCCGCATTGCTGGCGCTGCAAATCGCCGGTAATCTTCCGTGCAACCGATCAGTGGTTTGTAGATGTAGAGCACGATGACCTCCGCGCAGAAGCGTTGAAAGCAATAGACCGCATAGAGTGGGTGCCAGAGGGCAGTCGGGAGCGTATGCGGGGAATGCTACTGACCCGTCCTGACTGGTGCATAAGCCGGCAGCGAGCCTGGGGTGTGCCCATCCCTGCGCTGCATTGCACTAACTGCGACGAGGCATATATGACGCCGGAATCTGTCGCCATCTTCCGCAAACTCGTCGCGACGGAAGGCAGCGATTCCTGGCTCCTGCACCCTATCAGCGACCTGGTGCCGGTGGGAGCGAAATGCGCCAAATGTGGCTCCACCGAGTTCCGCAAGGGCACCGACATCCTGGATGTATGGTTTGAGTCGGGTTGCAGCCACCTGGGCGTGCTAACCACCCGCGAAGGGCTGCGCTGGCCCTGCGAGATGTATCTGGAGGGGTCGGATCAGCACCGGGGTTGGTTCCAGCTCTCCCTGCTGGTCAGCCTGATGGTCAGGGGCAGCGAGATGACAAAGTGCATTGTAACCCACGGCTTCACACTGGATGCCCAGGGCTATGCCATGCACAAATCCGCTGGCAACGCCGTCAGCCCGCAGGATGTGGTCAAACAATATGGCGCCGATGTAGCGCGGCTTTGGGTGGCAAGTATAGACTATCACCAGGACATACCATTTGACTTTGAGACCATGGATAGGGTGGCGGAAGCATATCGCCGCATACGCAACACCTTCCGCTTCATGCTGGGCAGCATAGAGGGCGTTACCTTGCCCACGGAACCATCAAATCCGCAGGATTTCCACCTGCTGGATCGCTGGATACTGGGCAGATTTGCCGAACTCACCCGCAAGGTGATAAAAGCCTACGATGAATACGAGTTCCATGTGATTTATCACGCCATACATAACTTTTGCACCGTTGACCTCTCGGCGATCTATCTGGATACCGCCAAGGACCGGCTCTACACCTATGCCGAAAGCGACCCCGACCGCCGCTCTGCCCTGCGCACACTTGGGATATTGACCAGCGGCATGGCGCGGCTATTGGCGCCAATACTGGTGCATACCGCCGAGGAAGTATGGCAGCGCCTGCCCGGGACTCTGCGCAGCGAGGAATCCATCCACCTGGCGGAATTTCCCGCGCCGGGGACTGAATGGGATGATGAGCAGCTTCAGGCGGACTTTAGCGAGCTGCTTGCCTGGCGGGAATGGATATACCAGGCGATAGAGCTGGTGCGCGCTGCCAAGACCATCGGGCACTCGTTGGATGCCAAGGTGCTGATAACCGCACCCGAGAAGGAACTTGCTATCCTGCGCAAATATGAAAAAATCCTCCGCACTTTCCTCATCGTGAGTGAGGTCAAGCTGGTGGAGAGAGCCAATAAAGATGTTGTAGTGCTGCCCCACGAAGGGGAGAAATGCCCACGGTGCTGGATTCATTATCCCATACTGGTAACCGATCCAAAGCATCCAAAGGTATGTTATCGCTGTGCCAAAGCTTTAGCCATGGAGGGTAAATACCCCCTGGTAGAGCAACAGATGGAGTGAAGATGGAAGCGACTCAATTAGCACAATTCAAGGATTTGCTCATGGTGAGCCGTGCGGAACTTGCCGAGCGGCTGGCTGAACTACGCGACGAGAAGATCAAGCATCAGACCCGCGATAGCTCGGAGAACCACACCACCTATTCCGATCATCCCGCCGATATCGGTAGCGACCTTTATGAGCGGGAACGCATTGCCGAGTCCGTCAACACCCTCAATCGGCAGTTATTGGAATTTGACGAGGCGCTGTATCGCCTGCAACACGGCAACTATGGTATATGTGAGAAGTGTGATAAACCAATTTCCATAGAGCGCCTGTTAAACCGTCCCTCTACCCGTTACTGTCTGGAATGTCAGACCAAGCTGGAGAAGGCTAGCAGCGGCAAGCGATGATCCCCCTCTTCCTGATTGCTGCCGCGGTGGTATTTCTGGATCAGCTCTCCAAATACCTGATCATCCTCAACCTGCCACTTTATGGCGGGCTGGAGGTCTCCCCTATACGCATTCAGGTCATCCCCGGCTTTTTTGAGATAATCCACTCTCAAAACCGTGCCGGGGCGTTTGGGCTATTTGCCGGCGGACCGCCCGTTTTCCTGGTCGTGGGTGCGGTAGCTGTTCTCTTCCTGCTCTTTTTCTACTGGCGCAATAAGGAGAAGGACGCCTGGATCCGTCTGGCGCTGGGTCTGATTCTGGGCGGGGCAATCGGCAACAATATCGTGGATCGCATCGTGCGCGGCGGCGTGATCGACTGGCTGAATTTCTATATTGGTAAGTACACCTGGCCCACCTTTAATCTGGCGGATAGCGCCATCGTAGTAGGTGCAGTCATCATCTTGTGGCGTGGGCTGTTCACTGGCAACAAAAAGAAACCCGAAGCAGCCAAATCCGAAGCCCAACCGGAGTCCCCGACCACTCCTCCCCAGCAGTAGCCACCCATGAGCCGTCCTTTGTGGCTGCCGTTTGTCTCATTCCCCACCGAGTTTTGCATCATCCTTGCCACCGGCTTTGCCCTGGCAACCATTCTGAACGGGTTTAAAGCAGGCAAGCACCAATCCATCGCTGCGTTTGGATTTCTGCTGGGAAGTGTAGCTGCCATCCTGCCAGTGCTATCCCTGCTATGGGTGCAGGAAGCAAACCTTTTGTTCATAGCATCGGATATGGCGTGGGGTCCGGCACTGGGGTGTCTGGCATGGAGCGCGCTGGGTGTGCTACCGGAGTTTGAAAAAACCCTCACGCTAAGTTTTCTCCCATTGCTTGCCATGCTGCTCTACCTGTTCCGGCTGGTGATAGAGCCCCTGCCGGACAGGGAGCTTATCGCTATTTATGGACCCTTGATGGCAATTCCCCTCATGGTTGCAGCGATGCGCGGGATAAAGGGGATAGGGCTGTGGTTTGGGTTAGGCGGAGTGATGCTGATTTTAGGATGGGGTGCGGGCTGGTGGCTGGGCAGGCTCATCCCGGAAATGCCGGCGGAACTGGAATGGACGGGGCTGCTGCTGCCGGTGGGGGAGGTAATGTTGGCAATGGGATGGAAAAAGTATAGCAAAGCAGCAAATTTAGGCTAAAATACACTCCATATTTTGGAAGGAAATGGCGCATAGTTGAGCGAGAAGAAGAAATCCAAATGGCGGTTGCTATTACCGGTGTTATCACTTCTGTTCCCGGTGGTGGGGATAGCGGTGGGGATCTGGTATCTGCCCCGCATGGAGCCCGATGACATCCGTCTGGGCAAAGCAAGTTTTATTTTGGGCTTAATCTCGTTATTGTTATATATGATTGCGTGTTTTGGACTAGTAGTGCTGGGGCTGGGTAGTCGTATTCTGGGCGAGTTCTGAAACTAAACATATATTACCTGCGTTATATATGGTAACGATTATATAAGAATAGCTACCAAGGGTATAAGCGGAGGAAGTCATGAAAAGAATACTTGCAGCTATGATAATAATGGTCGGACTTGGATTGGGCGGAGCGTTACTGGCGGTTGATCCTCCCGTGCTGGATACTACACAACGCCAGCACAAAAACTGTGACACCATGACGCGGGATCACTGCATGCAGTGCCACAAGATGGGATTGAGCGAAGCACCGGTGGCACCGGCACATTGCCAGAACCAAAATAACTGCATGAGCTGCCATATTTAGAAACTATTTAACAAACAAAGGCAGTTTTACTGCCCTTTTCTCTTTTATTATTCATACTTAAGAAGAACCAATCCTCTTTGCTACGGCTTTTCTTAATGGTCTGACTTTTGGTAAATAGTGATGACCCGATGCTCTTGATCTAAAAATAGTAGGAATTGGCACTCTTTTCCCATCTTTCTTTGCTACCTCCAGCCAAAGCTTCATGGCTACGCTTATTTCGTGTAAAGCCTCTTCAGGAGTTCTACCAAACGCGCTACAACCGGGTAGATTTTGCGCTATTGCTATGTAACCTCCATCTTCCCTGCTAAAGAATATAGTTACTGGATACTTTAGTTTCACTTTTCTTCACCTATTAAATTGTATTTTCTAATAATCTTCAACAACAATCGCACCTGATACGGTTTCGCCATTCCATGATCGTTTTGTATTGAGATATTCTCTATGATCCCACCTCTAGTATAAATCCGATGCGAACCTTCCTGCCCTCTAATCTTAAAACCTAACTGCTCCAAGACATTACATAACTCTGCGAAAGTGATGTTTTGGGGACTATTAACAAGCTTCGCAAGTAGTTTTGCAACTTTCACAGATGATTTTATCACAATTCAGTCTGGATTACTTACCCAGAACAATGAATCTTGCTGTAAAATTATCAGGTAATGAATCTCATTTACCATTGGGTGATCTTCACTGCCCTGGCTCTCATGTTGCTTTTAGAGCTAATCAACCTGTTTTACCTCCTAAGCACCCGTCGCAAGTTTCTACCTCCTCCACAGGACATATTAATCAGCGTGCTCATCCCGGCGCGCAACGAGGAGCACAACATTGCTCGCTGCTTGGGCGGCATGGTCAACCAGACCTACCGCAACCTGGAAATCCTGGTGCTGGACGACGGCTCCACCGATCGCACCGCTGAAATCGTCACCTGCTTCGCACAGGAAGATCCCCGCATCCACTTGCTCACCGGCGCCGAGTTACCCCCCGACTGGACTGGCAAGAGCCACGCGTGCTTCCAACTGGCACAGGCGGCACAGGGTGACTGGCTCTTCCTCACCGATGCTGATGACATCCACAAGCCGCAGTCGTTGGAGACCGGGCTTGCCTATGCCCTCGCCAACAAGCTGGATTGTGTCACCGGCTATCCGCAACAGCGCACCGGAGGCTTTTGGGAGGCAAACATCGTCCCCCTCCTTTTCTTCTTCATCCTACTGCAACCGCTGTGGCTGGTGCGCCGCAACTGTCACCCCAATTTCGCCGTCGCCAACGGGCAGTATCTGCTCATCCGGCATGATGCTTACCACAAAGCCGGCGGGCATCAGGCAGTGAACAACATTGTCAACGAGGACTTCGCGCTGGTTAAAAACATCAAGCGCGCTGGCGGCAGGGTGGATATCATGGATTTGCGGGGGCTGGTATTCTGCCGCATGTATCATGGATTGGGGGAAGCGCTGGCGGGCTTTTCCAAAAACATCTACCTGATCATGGGCAGGCAGCCCTTTACCCTCCTGCTCGCCATGATCGGTCTAACTCTGCTGTTTGTGCTGCCCTTCGGTTTTGCCATACGCTCCATCGCCATGGGCTACACCAATTCGCTCAATTTCATGCTCACCGCTGGGCAAATTCTTCTCATCGTGCTCATTCGCATGCTGCTGGCAGGCTATCAGCGCATGAGCTACATTTCGGTCTGGTTTCATCCCCTGGGCATGTTATTAATTCTTTATATTTTCATCCACAGTTTTTTCAAGGCTGAGTTTGGCAAGGGACCAAGCTGGAAGGGCAGAAGCTACGATGTGAAGCGGCGTGGCGAAGGCTTTGCTTAGCATTTCCCTTGATGCCCTAGAATTGTTTATCTGGCTTGGAAAATCCTATTGGAAGTGCTAGCATTTACGATTAATTTTCCGATAAAATGGAGGAAAGGTGAAAAGAACATCCGTATTACGCAAAGCAATAACAGAGCGCCGTGCAGTAGTTGTTCCCGGTTGCCACGATGCCATGAGCGCCAAAATCATAGAACTGTGCGGCTTTGAGGCGATTCAGGTCTCCGGTTACGGGCTTGCCGCAAGCCTCTTAGCCAAACCCGATGTGGGCTTGGTGCAGATGAAGGATGTGCTGGATCTAACCTGGAACATCACCCAGGCGGTTACCATCCCCGTAATGGCGGATGTGGACACCGGCGGTGGCAATGCGGTCAACGCGGCGTGGATAACCGAGCGCCTGATTGCCATGGATGTGGCGGGCATGAACATAGAGGATCAGGTGTTCCCCAAGCGCTGCGGGCACATGGCGGGCAAGGAGGTCATCGCCGCCGAGGAGATGGCGGGCAAAGTGCGCGCCTGCGCCGATGTGCGCGATAAGCTTGATTCCGATTTCATTATCAACGCCCGCACCGACGCTGCCGCCCCCCTGGGTTTGGAGGAAGCGATCAAACGGTGTAATATCTATCTGGAGGCGGGTGCCGACCTCGCATTCATAGACGGCATCAAGACCAAAGCTGATATACAGCGTGCAGTAAACGAAGTCAAGGGTCCACTCTCGGTCAACCTAATGGACGCCATATCCGGCATGAAGACCGAGCTGGTTCCCATCCCCGAATTGGCGCGCATGGGTGTGGGCAGGGTGAGCATCCCGGTGGCATCATGCATGGTGGCACACAGGGCGCTGGTGAACTTCTTTACCGCGCTGCGCCGCTCCCCCACAGGTATATTGCCCGGCGAAACGCAATGGGTCTCCAGCTTTGAGGAATTCACCGACTTTGTGGGGCTGAAGGACTACAAGAAAATGGAGGATGAATATCTGCCCAGGGAGCGCATGGAAGGCAAATACCGCGGTCAGGGCAAGATAGTAGGATAAAGACAAAAGCATTTACATTAAGGGGCTTGGATTCAAGTCCCTTTGTTTTTTGTTAATATTGATGAATGAGACTCAACTGGGTATGGTTGTGAAAACCCTGCTTACAGGCATTGTTGTGGTGGGGGTATCGTTCTTTTCCCCCCAAATGTCTTATTCCCTTACCGAAAGCGAACTGGCAGCAGCAGCGATAGATATGAATGAGGCTATCAGCCGACTTCCGCTGAGGACGGTTGCTTTTCTCAAACTTACTAATCACGATAAAATTTCGCTGGATGCAGCCAGATTTCAGGACAAGTTGGAGATTGAGCTTTTAAAGGGCGGCAACTGCGATGTGGTGGATAGAAGCAGCCTTGCGCGCATCAACGCCGAGATGAAACTTTCTAACGAGGGTTCCCTCAATCCTGATTCCATCAAACAACTGGGGAAGCTATACGGAGTTGGAGGATTCATTTATGCCGAGACCTTCAACGACTATTCAGCGGGCAAGATGAAGAATCAGGTTCTCATCGTAAAGCTGATCAATACCGAGACGGGCGAACTGTTGTTTGGCGAACCATATCGTTTGGATGGAACTGAGTTTGAGACTTCCTACGATATTGCCCTTAAGCAGATAACGGACAAATTCCAAGACCGAGTTGAAGAATTGCGGCAGCGTAACATCAAACGGATCGCGGTGTGGAACGTCAGGAATGAAGAGGATTCATCGGTTTATGCCGGCAAGTTGACCTGCGCCATGACCAAAACCGGGATTCAAGTTGTAGATAGAGAAAACCTAAACCAGCTTGTGAAGGAGCAGAAATTCGCATCCTCCGAAATGGTTGACCCCAAAAAGGCGGTTGAATTGGGACAGCTCTACGGTATAGATGGCTTCTTATATGGCAATCTGGATCATTATCCGGGCGCAATCAAAGGCGACTATCGCAATTACACCAGCGATTTGACCGTAAAGTTGATAGATACCGAAAAGGGGATTCTGGTATGGGGCGAGGACAGCACCGTCACCTGCCTGGCTTACGATGTGGGCAGGGCGGAGGAACGCAAGAAAGCACGCCAGCAGTGGGCAGGGGTGTTTGGCAACAGCACCTTGATATTTGCAGGGGCGACGCTGGTACCTGCTCTCTATCCGGAATACTTCAGCGGGGTCTCTTCCCGCAGGACCTGGGCATGGTCAACTGCTTCGGCAACGGTCGCCTGTTTCATCACCTGGCTGGTCCTAAAGTGAGTCGGGAATTTTCAAAACAGAGGAAATGATATGGTAGAAAGAATAAGCGGCAAGACGGATGGTCTCTATTACGAAATAGAGGGCGAAGGTTCTCCCATCGTGTTTCTGCATGGCGGGATGATGGACCGCCGTATGTGGGCGCCACAATTCCGGCACTTCAGCAGCAGCAACCGGGTGATTCGTTACGATGCGCGGGGGTTCGGCAAATCTGCGCCGCCACGCAAGGCATTTTCACACTACGATGATTTGGCGATGCTGATGGATCATTGGGGGCTGGAAAAAGCCACACTGTGCGGACTTAGCCTGGGCGGGATGATCGCCACCGACTTCGCCCTCTGCCATCCTGAGCGTGTGGACAAGCTTATACTGGCTGGACCCGGCATCTCTGGTTACCCCGAATCACCGGAGACCGTGCAAAGCCTCTGGCAGATCATCGCCGCTGCTCGTGAAGGTGACCACACCAAGGCAACCGAACTGTGGCTGGCTAACCCCTACATGGCGCCGGCAATGGAGCAGAAGCACCTGCAGGGCAGGCTGCGCCGCATTTCCCGCGATAATGCGAAGTCGTGGATGAACAACCCCCTGTGGGAGCGACCCCTGGATCCGCCAGCTTGGAGTCGCATAGAAGAACTGACTGTGCCGACTCTCCTGATCCTGGGCAAGCATGATGTGCCCGATATTTACACCATAGTGAGTGAGATAGCTAAAAAGGTGAAGGGAGCAAGGCTGGCGAGGATCCCGGGGGCGGGGCATATAGTAAACCTGGAGCGACCAACCCTTTTCAATCAAACCATGGCTGAGTTTCTCTCCGGTTGATTAACCGGGTTCAATGTTATCATTTCACCAATAATGCAAGTGCTTAAGATTCATCAGGTTAAAATGATAACAGGACTTACATCAACTGTCCTGTTATTCACCTTTTGCGTCGCCACGGCAAATGCATGGACGACCCCCGTTAACATAGGATATCCCGCCAACACAGGTTACATGGAGATCTCGCCTTCGACGGGAGCTGACGACAACATTCTTTATCTTGCCAGCCGGCGTTCCGGTGGTCAGGATGGCTACGACATCTGGAAAATAGTGAGAACCGGCGGGGTATGGAGTCAGGCTACATGTCTTCCCTTGCCAACCAATACCGTGCAGGACGATGTTGATCCCTTTTACCGATCAATTACCCCCGCCGAGCTCTACGACGCCAGCAACCGACCTGGTGGCATGGGAGGCTTTGGACGCTTTGACCTGTGGTTCTTCCGAGCTCAGGGCTCGCTGTGGATAAATCCCGTTAACCTGGGCGCTCCTGTAAACACCAATTACAATGAGCACGATCCCTGTATCGTGGAATCCCCTCCCATACTTTATTTCACATCCACGCAATCCGGGAATTACGATGTCTATCAATCCATGTATGTGGGTTCGTCATGGCAGATGCCAGTTAGCGTTGGTTCGTCAATTAATACTCAATTTGATGAAACCGGAGTTTTCGTAGTCCCTAACGGCACGCACATGTATTTCAGTTCCAACCGCCCCGGTGGGTATGGGGGATACGACCTTTACGAAGCCAGCTATACACTAGGCAGCTGGGGTAATGTCCAGAATATGGGTCCGGTGATAAATACCAGCTACGACGAGATTTCGCCATGTTTAAGCCTGGATGGTGCAGAGCTCTATTTCTCCAGCAACCGTCCCGGTGGGTTTGGACTGAACGATATTTGGGTCTCGTCCGCCGGAGTTCAAGTCGGGTTGAGTAGTGTTGGTGCGCTTAAAGCATCGTTCAGATAAAGATGCGACTACTATTTGTTGCGCAAGATATATCTTCCCATTTTTATCCAATGAAGCCGTCGTTGATGTGAATGTGAAACCTTTATAAATTCCCACTGTTAATATTCATGTGAGCCTCCTGATAACTACAGAAAGGTAAAAGCCTTGAAGGTTCCCGTATGTGGCATGGATGTGAACCCATCCCAGTAAGTGTTGATAGAAGATCTGGTATGGATTTTGAAGATGGTGATTCCTGACTTTATCAACATGGAAAATAAACAGATGATGAGAAGTTCTAAAAAAGGAGAACTCAAATTGAACTCAAAGGTGCTTATACCTTTCCTGGTTTTAGCTTTCACCTCATTTTATACTGCCCCAGCCTTTGCCACCGATGCAGGCGGAATGGACATGGGCACCACGAGCGATATGTTTGCCCATCCGTTTTGGGTACACATGGGCGTTCCCGACAAACCGGGCGAGGTTGACATACGACTGCTGGGCTATCGCTACCGTTTTCACGGTTTTGCGGGCGGCGACTTTGGACTGCATCTGGAGGCGGGGCTTTTACCAGGATTGGGAATCCATATCCGCGCCGACGGCATCTACAACGAACCAGACGGGGAAATCATGCTCATGTATTCTTTCCTCCACGACAGCGAAATGAACAACGGCATCAGCGTCTTTGGCGAGGCGGAGATCCCCACCGGTGCCGGCGGCGATGTAACCACCCAGTATGTCTTCGGGCTTTCGGGGCGTCTTACAGCCGGGCAGGTGGTGGTGTGGGACGGCAATTTGCACTACAACCCCAAAGAAAAAATGTATGAATATGAGAGCTCCTTCGTCTTCCGCATGAGCAGCAAGATTTACCCGCTAGTGGAAGCCAAAGGTCATTCCTCCCCCGATATGGCAACGCTCTCTGTCCTGCCGGGGGTCAAGTTCAAGATTAACGATAGTTCGGCGCTGGGGCTGGGCGTGCGTATTCCCGTGTTGGACGACAAGGAATACGATAGCAGAGCCGAATTGACCTACGATTTCTGGTTCTAAGGTTAATCGCATAGCAAAGGAAGGCATTGCTGCCTCCCTTTGATTACTATCTTAATCTGCCTTAGTGGCAGGAGCTTGATTTCTCAGCCGGGGCGCTAGTCCCCTGGTTCATGGGGCAGTTACCTTTCATCATGGAGTTCGTGCCATTCGTCATGAGGCAAATTCCACTTTTGGAATCGCTCATCATGGGACAGTTGCCATTAGCCATGTCGCATTTCGCTGTGTCCCCGTTCTGGTTCATGCCGGCGTTGGTGCATTCAACACCGCTATGATTCATCATCATGTTGTTGTGACTTACTTGCCCCGCCGCATATACTAGCCCGGTTAAAAAGAGCAGACCGGCGACCGCCATTATTACTATCATTAGTTTGGACATTTCTCCTCCTTGGAGCTTAATATATAACAAAATACTCCATCAATGAATTCCATAATTACACGATTCAGCATTACAGCAACGCAGGTAGCTTTTAAATGGGCTCTTCTAAACTTTTGGGTGATTTTATTTGTTGGATTAAGAAGAGTAGGTTCTCATAGTTAAACTTTTTGCGAAATGAGATGAGCACCATGAAAGATCCAGTCTGTGGCATGGATGTAGAACCCGACTCCGAGTTTCATTACGAGTATAAGGGGACGACCTACTACTTTTGTAGCGAGCACTGCCTGCACAAATTCATGGCGAACCCGGGGCAATACATCAGGAAGGAAGCCGAACCGCCAGTTGAACCTGCCCTGCACAAGGATCCGGTCTGTGGCATGGATGTTGACCCCGGATCCGAATTCCACTACGAATACAAAGGGACAACATACTATTTTTGTTGCCAAAGCTGCCTCGACAGGTTCAAAGCCAACCCCGAAAAATACCTGAGCATAGAGTCGCAGTCTGCCGCATCGTGCGATGTTCATCCGCATACTATGCCCATGACCGCCGAGGAACTTCACGCACATGAGATGCACCATCCCACCGCGCCGGCAGCTCCCGGGCTTAAGGTGGAATACACCTGCCCTATGCACCCCCAGATCGTGCAGGACCACCCCGGCACCTGCCCCATCTGCGGCATGGCACTGGAGCCAAAAACCATCGCCCCCACTGAAGAGAACCCCGAACTGGACGACATGTCCCGCCGCTTCTGGATCTCCCTCATCCTGGCGGTGCCGGTCTTCCTGCTCACCATGCTCTCCGACATCTTCCCCGCTGCCATGCCCGACTGGCTTTCTATGCGCACCGTGCAATGGATCAACCTGGTGCTGGCGACGCCGGTAGTGCTGTGGGGCGGGTTCCCCTTCTTCGTGCGCGGCGTCCGCTCCATTATCACCTGGAACCTCAACATGTTTACACTGATCGGGTTGGGGGTGGCGGTAGCCTGGGCTTATAGCGTTGTTGCCATGTTCTTCCCGCAACTATTTCCCGTCACCATGCAGCACCACGACGGTTTGGTGGACACCTACTTTGAGGCTGCCGCCGTCATCACTACTCTTGTGTTGATGGGGCAGGTGCTGGAGCTGCGCGCCCGTTCCCGCACCAACACTGCCATCAAGCTGCTGCTGGGGCTGGCACCCAACACTGCCCGCATCCACCGCAGTGATGGAACCGAGGTGGACATCCCGCTGGCGGAGGTCAAGCCCGGCGACTTGCTGCGGGTGCGCCCCGGCGAGAAGATCCCTGTGGATGGGGTGGTGACCGAAGGCTCCACCAGCGTGGATGAATCCATGGTCACCGGCGAACCCATCCCGGTGGAGAGAACAGCTGGCTCCCGCTTGATAGGGGCGACGGTGAACGGGACCGGCACGGTGCTCATGCGTGCCGAAAAGGTTGGCGCCGACACGCTCCTCTCCCAAATCATCGCCATGGTCGCCGAGGCGCAGCGTTCGCGCGCGCCCATCCAGAAGCTGGCGGACCGCGTCGCCGGCTACTTTGTGCCCACCGTGGTCATGGTCGCCGTGCTCACCTTCATCGCCTGGCTGGTGTGGGGTCCCCAGCCACAGCTCGCACATTCCATCGTGAATAGCGTGGCGGTGCTCATCATCGCCTGCCCCTGCGCGCTGGGGCTTGCCACACCGCTCGCCATCATGGTGGGGACGGGACACGGTGCGCTGGCGGGTGTGCTCATCAAGAACGCCGAGATGCTGGAGACCATGGAGAAGGTGGATACCCTGGTGGTGGACAAGACCGGCACCCTGACCGAGGGCAAGCCCCGTCTGGTCACGCTGCGGATTATCACCGGCTACGATGAGAAGGAGATGTTGCGCCTGGCAGCCAGCCTGGAGCGGGGCAGCGAACACCCGCTGGCGGAAGCCATCGTGGCGGGGGCGCAGTCAAGTGGGATTGAGCTTGCTCCCGCTAGCGGATTTGAATCCCACACTGGCTTGGGTGTGGTGGGCACGGTGGATGGGCATCGGGTGGCACTGGGCAACCTGAACCTGCTGGACAGTCTCTCCATCGCTCCGGGTGAATTGTTGGATCAGGCGGGGGAACTCTGCACAGTGGGGCAGACCGTTATGTTCGTGGCGGTGGACGGCAGGGCGGTGGGCATCATCGGGGTGGAGGACCCCATCAAGGAGTCCACACCGGAAGCCATTGCCGAACTGCATAAGCAGGGGATAAAGATCGTGATGATCACCGGCGATACGCAGGCGACGGCGGAGGCGGTAGGTAAAAAGCTCGGCATAGATGAGGTGGAAGCCGGGGTGCTACCTGATAAAAAGGCAGAGGCAGTCCGTGCGCTGCAGGAGCAAGGGCGCGTGGTGGCGATGGCAGGCGACGGCATCAACGATGCGCCGGCGCTGGCACAGGCGCAGGTGGGCATCGCCATGGGCACGGGGACGGATGTGGCGATGGAGAGCGCTGGCATCACGCTGGTGAAGGGTGACCTGCGGGGCATAGTGCGGGCGCGCAAACTTAGCCGGGCGACTATGCGCAACATCCGCCAAAACCTGTTCTTTGCCTTTGTCTATAACTCTATTGGGGTGCCTATTGCGGCAGGGGTGCTTTATCCCGCGTTTGGATTGCTGCTCTCGCCTATTATTGCCGCGGCTGCGATGAGCTTCAGCTCGGTGTCGGTAATTTCCAATTCGCTGAGGTTGCGACGGGTAAAGCTATAG
>Ga0315280_10006409_pt1 | contig 16265 bp, 7 predicted proteins | sample YL17G06_40_MG_FD_203697 | JGI IMG/M metagenome (GOLD analysis project Ga0315280, IMG submission 203697) | Sediment microbial communities from Yellowstone Lake, YNP, Wyoming, USA - YL17G06_40 | ecosystem: Environmental > Aquatic > Freshwater > Lake > Sediment | place: USA: Wyoming | collected...
GACGTATCCGCGCTGGGCGAGTTCAAGGCCGTAGTGGAGATTGGCATCCCCTCCCAAACCTGCCGGCTCATCTTTGCCTATGGCCGTGGTCTGGTGCAGGCTCAGCACGGCAGGCACTTTCTCCTTGGCGGCCGCGGGGATCAGCAAGTAGGCCGGCACCCAATCGCCTGGCTCGGCGGCGAACGATATCTTCTGGCGCACCAGGCCGGGCAGGCTCTTGACCTCGTGGACCTTCACGTCGAGCGGCACCTTCCTGGCATCGCCCGGCAGATCCCCCATCACGCGTTGGAGCGAGGCCAGGATATGCTCCCGCCGCCGCTCCCAGTCGGCAGCCGTCTTTATGGTGCGCCGCACACCGTTTGAATCAACATACACAAGAAGGTCGGCCTTATCGGAATAGGATGGCGGCCCAGACGACGCCATCTGCGCGAGAAGCCACGCGCTGCCCGCGATAATGAGGCCCAGGACAGGCAAGGCAGTGTATCCAGGCATAGGTGCATCATAGCGGAATCCGGGCCGCCGCCGCCAGTGGGCACTCAGGGCCCGGCCCCGTGACCGGCCCGGACTGCCCGACATGCGCCGGCCCGCCCATCCGCCGCCGGCGCGGGCCGTCCGGAGAAATTCCCTGTTGGCCAGGCCCCGCGCCGGCCGATAAGAATAGCAGTTTACCTCGGTCTCTGCGCTGGGAGATCACACATGTTTGTCAATCCGCAGGTCCCTTTGCATCGACTGATCCTGTCTTTGTCCGAAGCCCTGGATTATGTCCATCCCCAGGTTGTCGGCCATCAGCACCGTGTGGCCTACATCGCGACGAACATGGCCCGCGCCCTGGGTCTCCAGGGTCTCGATCTTCTTGATGTGTTTAACGCTGCCGCACTGCACGACATCGGCATCATCGGGGTCGAGAACAGGGTCAAGGCGCTGCATGAGGGACACATGGAGGCCGTGAGTTGGCATCCTGAGGCCGGGTTCGAACTGCTGAGAGACACCCCGCTCTTTGCCAACGCCGCCGCCCTCATCCGGCACCACCATGTCTCGTGGGCGGGCGGCCGTGGGGCCGAGCATGACGGCGGCCCCGTTCCGCCGGGCGGCCATATCCTGGCCCTGGCCGACGCCGTCGAGAGGAAGATCGATCGAAACATTCCGATCCTTCAACAGGCCGATCTCATCACCCGGGAAGTGGCGTCGATGTCCGGAAAGGAGTTCCATCCCGATTGCGCGGACGCCTTCGTCCGTGTCTCCCAGCCCGAGGCGTTCTGGCTGGACATGGCCAGCGAGCGGATTTACAGCGTGCTGCTGAGACAAATGGACTGGCCGATGTTGACCGTCGATGAGGCGGCCGTGGGCCCGATCGCGCAACTTTTCGGCCGAATCGTAGACGCGGCCAGCCGCTGGACACTGGTGCACTCGGCGGGCGTGACGGCCACCGCGGTAGCCCTGGCCGAGCGGTTCGGTTTCTCGCCTCGAGAACTGTACTTCATGCGCGCCGCCGGGTACCTGCACGATCTCGGCAAACTCTCGGTCCCGACCGGCATCCTGGACAAGTTCGCGGCCCTCACGCGGGATGAGATGAGCGTCATCAAGGGGCATCCCTATCATACCTTCCGCATCCTCGACACCATCGGCGGCATGCCGCAGATAAGCGAGTGGGCGGCGTTTCATCACGAGCGACTGGACGGCAACGGCTATCCTTTCCATCACACTTCCGAGAACCTGCCCCTGGGTTCGCGCATCATGGCCGTGGCCGACGTCTTCACCGCGGTGGCGGAGGACCGGCCGTACCGGCCCGGCATGTCCGCCCGGGAGGCCCTGGGTGTGATCGGGAGGCTGGCGGCCGGCGGCGGCGTAGATGGAGATGTCGTGGCGATGCTGAAACGCGAGTATGATACGCTCGATGCCGTCCGCCGCGACGAGCAGGCCGAGTACGGAGAGAAACAGAAGCGCCTGGTCGCGTTCATGAAGGAACAGCCCGCCGTGCCTGCGGCTTAGAGCCACAGCGCAACATGCGCTTGGCCCGCCTCACGCCCACTGAGCGCCGCCTGCCGCCGGCGCCGGCCCGCAACGCCGCCAACGTGCTCACCCGCCGGTTCCCGCCGCAGCAAGTCTGCCCCCTGCGTGGAGGCGGTGCACTGCCTGCGTGTCTCCAGGACCAACATCTGCCGCAATTGGCATAGGTAAGCCCTCGCGGGCTGTCCCTGCCACACCACCGTGCGTACGGGTCCGTACACGGCGGTTCGATCGAGTTATGCGTTCACCGGGCTATCAGGCGCGGTAGTCCGAGTCGTTCCCAGAAGGCGCCCGGCAAGGCGAAGGACATCGCGGGGCTGCGGCTGAGACGCCAGGGACCGTGGGGGCTCCCGGCGGTTTGTGCCGCCAAGTCTTTGCCCACGCCCAGACGTCGCAGTTCCGCGAACCGCCGCCGTCCCCGCTTCCACTGCTTCCACTGGAAGCAGCGGAGCCGCCGGTGTATCCACGAGTCCAGGTTCGCCAGCACTTGGCCAGGTAGCCCGGCAACTGCTTGGCGCTCATCCCGTCGATGCCGCCGCTACCCTTGTTGGCCTGAACTCGCTTCAACGCCTTCCTGAGGTTCTCTCGGTTACATACCGCCTCCATTCCGCACTCGGTGTTGGCCGGGCTTTCGGTTGACCGCTTCGCCGCGGGCGGTTCGGTCCCTCGCATGTCGGCCATCGGGGCTTCACCCCTACTGTCCGACATGAAGGCCAGTTGCGTCTGCCGGATTTTCTGCCGCTTGCCGCTCACGAGTCGCGATTCCTACTTGCCACTCTCAATCGTTCGGGCCTTCGTCCGCCGTTACCGGTCGGGCCTATCCGTTGCCGCGCCTTTCGGCCTGCGGTGCCTCACTAGCCCTTCCGACGCCACGGACTACTACGCCCTCTGCTGACTCCTGCCGCACGGTCAGAACGCCTTGCGACGCCCTCAGTCACGACTCCGTGACATGCGGCAGGTCTCCCGAGGTAGGCTTGGCCGCCTTCGATGCACGCCCGCCGGATTTACAGCCGCGACGCTTGATGGATATGGACTTTGTGACCTCTTGCTCACTCGTCCCGTCGCGGCTGCCTCGTTATCCGGTTCTTGTCCATCGGGCCGCATCTTCGCTATCGCTTCCTTCAGACGACACCTCGCGGTGCCGCCCTTGCGAGTCGCTTGCCCTTCACCTCCATCAGGTTGGGCGGAGGACTTCCACCTCCAAGTGACCAAACATGCTCGGCACACAGCGAAGAGCGGCGGCGTTTCCGACACCGCCGATGCCGCTTATCTCATCCGCCTGGCCTCCTACGGAACGTCGGTGATTACGTGGGCGGGCGGCCTGCGGGCCGGCCTGGCGAGCACGGCCGACATCGACTGGTTCCGCCTGACGGCGCCAGCCAGCGGCACGCTGAAGTTCAGCCTGACCGGCGTCGGCTCCGCCGACGAGTTGCCGCCGATGACCCTCTACGAAACCGCGACGCCCGGCGCGACGCTGAACTTCGAGGTTGGCGGCACCGGCACCGTCCAGACCTACGTGGTCAAGGGCCGCGATTACTACCTGCAAGTCGGCGGCGGGCCAGAGGCGGGCGATTACCAGGTGGCCGTCAGCCTCGACCAGTTCGACGATTACCTGCCGCTCATCGGCGGCGACCTGGCCCTGGCAGATACGCAGTATCACGGCAGCGGTTATGCCGTGGCGGTCATCGACACGGGCGTTGATTACCGGCATCCTGACCTGGCCGGCCGCGTCATCCTCGGCCCGGACTTCGGCGGGGGCGACAACGACCCGATGGACACCGTCGGCCACGGCACCCACGTGGCGGGCCTGATCGCCAGCCGCAACCCCTACGCCCCCGGTCTGGCGCCCGACGCCACCATCGTGGCCGTGAAGGTCACACCCGACTACTCAACCCTGGCCGACGTCGAGACCGTCGCCAAGGCCCTGCGATGGGTCATTGACCACCAGGCCCAGTACCACGTCGTCGCCGTGAATGTGTCGTTTGCAATGGGCAACGCGGCCGGCGACGCCGGCCTTGAGGAACTCCAGACGCTCTACCACCAGTTGGCGGCGCAGGGCGTGTTTATCGCGGCGGCGGGCAACGAGTACGGCCCCGGCGTCCTGCCCGGCCTCAGCCTCCTGGCCCTGTCGGACGACGTGGCCGCCGTCGGCGCTGTCTGGGACAGCAACGTCGGAGCGGCCCGGTGGTCCACCGGCGCCCGCGACTACACGACGGGCCCCGACCGGATCGTCTCGTTCTCGCAGCGCAGCGCCGACCTGGCGCTCCTCGCGCCGGGCGGCAATATCCTCGGCCTGGCGCTGGGCGGCGGCATGACGGTGCGCAACGGCACGTCGATGGCCGCCCCGCTCGTCAGTGCGGCGGCACTCCTGGGTCGCCAGGCGGCCGACAGCCTTGGCCTGGCGCTCGGCCCGGCCGACATCCTCAGCCGCCTGCGCGCCGGCGGCCGCCTCATCCATGACGGAGACGACGAAGACGACAACGTCGCCAACACGGGGGGCGACTTACCCCGGCTGAACGTGGCCGGCGCCAACTACGTCTTCGGCGCCAATACCGACGTGACGACCCGCGAGACCAAGGTGTTGGCCGGCCCGAAGTACGGCCTCACGATGACCGACTACGACGATTCCTTCGCCGGCCGCAACACGGACCCCGACCGGCAGGTTCTGGGGACCTTCCGCGTACAGACGGCCGCGTCGTTCTCGGGCACGCTTCGGCTGGAGTTCGACACGACGGCCGTGGCGCTTCACGGCCCGGACGACACGTCGATCTCGGGCTTCGACGCGGCGAGTGTCGCGGACTATAATGTGCAGGTCGCCCCGGAGCCCGCGACGCTCGGCCTGGTGGGGCTGGGCTGTGCGGCCTGGGCCCTGCGGAATCGCCGTCCTCGCCGCTGAAGAAACCGCCTTGCGCGGCGGTGTTTTGTGCGCCGCCGTGCGATGACTCTGCTATAATCCCCCTTGGACTGCACCGTGCGCGTTCATTTGGACCGGCAAGTGCACGGTAAGGACAGCAGCAAGACCGGCAATCAAGCATGACGACATCGCAACCTGAGAGTCCGAACGGCGGCAAGAGCGGCGGCGACTCGGCCGTCGAGAAGGTCCTCCTACAGGCCGTACGCGGCCAGGTGACCACCGAGCAGTTCATGGCCGACCTGGAGCGCGCCATCGAGGCCGACGCCGCCGACGGCCGCGAAGACGCCGTCGCACTCGGCGCAGGAAACCTCGGCAACCTGTACCTGACCCGGCGCCGGCTCGACGAGGCCGAGCGCCTGTACCGCCGCGCCCTGGAGATCAACCAGCGCCTCGGCAACCAGGCCGGCATCGCCAACCAGTACAACAACCTCGGCCTCATCTGGCACCTGCGGGGCGACCGTGCCCGGGCCGAGGAGATGTACAAGCAGTCGCTCGAGATCGAGGTCCGTCTTGGCCGCACGTCGGGCATGGCCATCGACTACGGCAACCTGGGCAACCTCGCCGTGATGAAGGGCGACGCCGCGGGGGCCAGAGAGATGTTCCAGCAGGCGGCCAAGTGCTACGAAACGCTTGGCAACCGGCGCGAGTGGGCCAAGGTCCTGGGGAGCCTCGCCGCCGCGCACAACATCTGCGGCGACCGGGCGGCAGCCGAGCAATGCCTGCGGCAGGCCGTCGCCCTGTCCCACCAGACCGGCGACGACACCGCCGTCGCCAGCCACTCGGGCAGCCTCGCCAACGTCCTGCTGCTCCAAGGCAACCTGGCCGAGGCCGACGCCTGCTACCAGCGGGCCATCGAGATCTATCGGCGACTGAATAACGACGCGGGCCTTGCGCGGCTCTGGCGAGACCGGGGAAACCTCCTGCTGGGCGTCCGCAACGACGCCGCCGCCGCCGAACCGGTTCTGCGGCAAGCGGCCGAGGCATTCACGCGCGTCGGCCAGAAGGCGGAGGTCGGGAAGGTGCTCACGGCCCTGGCCGCCATCTGCATCAACTCCGCCCGGCGCGACGAGGCGGAACTGCACCTCCGCCAGGCCATCCAACTGTTCGGCACCGAAGACGCACGCCAGACGGCCCTGGCCGAGTTCAACCTCGGGACGCTGCGGCTTACGCGGCAGGACATCGGGGAGGCCGAAACGCTGCTCAAACGGTCGCTCGGACGATTCGAGGAACTCAAGGACTCAGGTCCCATCGCCGACGTCTCGGCGAGGCTGGCCCTGGTGCACGTCTCGCGGGGCCAGTTCGACGCGGCCAACGCAGCCCTCGAACGGGCCCTTGCCCTCGACGAGCAACTGAGCCGCCAGGACAACATCGTTCAGCACTGCCTGGTGCTGGGCCAGATTGCCGCCGGGCAAAGCGCCCTCGACCGCGCCGAGCAATTCTACCAGCGTGCCCTCGAGATCCTGCGGGCCCGCAAGAACCGCCAGGGCATGGAAGTCACGCTGCGCCACATGGCCGTCGTGGCCACGGCGCGCGGCGACCTCCAGAAGGCCCAGCAGTTGCTCAAGGAAGCCGCCGACCTGCGCGGCGCCGGCCCCCCGCCGGACCTGGGGCCTCGCGCCTGAGCGATCCGGCCGGCTGTAGCGGGAGTCCGGGCGGCGGACGGTCCTGCCCGCCGCGGGCCGCTCGGTTTCCATCGCGGCGGGCAAGACTGCCCACCCCGCAGGATCCCCCTGGCAGCCCTCAGTCCCATGTCACCTGGCTGAAGTCGGGCCGCATGACGTACGTAGCGCCGCAAAGGTTCACCAGGACCCCGTACTTCGCCGCCCAGACCATCTGCGTGTAAGGGGTCTGGGAACCGAACCTGCCGCCCTCGACCTTCAAGGCGACGGGCGCCCAGTCGTTCTTCTCCAGCGAGTACACCCATTGTTCGCCCTTGCCGACGACCGCCAGCACACATTTCTGACTATCGACATATTCAACGACGCGCGGGTCGGCAGGCGGCTGGTGCGGGGGCTTCAGGTCGACGAACCGGCGGTCCTTCAGGTCAAAGACCCAGGTTCTCGCCGTCCCGCCCTTGCGGCACTCGCAGAAGAACACGCGCCCGCGATCGCCCAGCAGGCAGAAGGGGCGGCCTTCGTCGAAGCCCCCGGGGGCGGGCCCGACGATCTTTTCCACCGACAGGCGGTTGGCGTACACGTCATAACACGAGAAGTATGCCTCATCCTTGTAGAACCGGCCGTCGTAAGGCTCGAGTTGCCCGGCGAAACCGAAGATCTTGCCCGACGGGTCGGCGATGTGCACCCGCCCATACGTCCCGGGCACGTTCGGACCGAGGTCGACCTCGCCGATCTCCTGCTGCCGCCACACGCCGCCGCGGTCGAGGTCGTAGAACCAGGCCACCCGCGTGCCTTTTTCCTTTGCGATGGTCTCATCCCACCGCCGGCTGTGCGTCCCCGCAAAGACGTACATGCGGCCGTCCAGGGCCACGTACGAGTTGCGCTGGTGGCCGGCGGGCGGGCCGCCGCCTGGGCTCATCGTGCACCCGTCCCAGTCGTGCGGGGGAATCGGGGAGTTCGAGTCGCCGACCGCGTGCACCCACCGGTTGGCCCCTACCGCGTACACCGCCACGTCGTTGACCTGGTACGTCGAGTGCCCGCCGCCGAAGTAGAAGAGGACGCTTCGGACGGGATCGCAAGCCACGATGCCCCAGTCGCGGCGCTCGGGCTCGCGCGGCGGCTTGGCGGGCATCCACGTGTTGGCGGGAAGCGCCTTGAGGCTCGCCAGCCACGCGGGGTCATCGGGCGGAATCTCCTGCGGCACGATGGGCGGTGGCGGCGGCCACGGGGGCGCGGCCTCCGCCGGCAACTTTGCAAGGTCCAGATGCATCGCGAAAGTCTCTTGGCCGTTCTTCCCTTCGCGCACCAGCAGGAGCAGACGGTTTTTCGGGTCCATCGCCGCCGACGCCCAATCGGTGCCGCCGTGCAGCCACGGCTCGGCGTGACGCTTCGTCCACTCGCCCTTGGCGGCATCGAAGGCCCACAGCACAATCTCCCCCTTCTGTGCCCAGCGGTCCGGCATGGTGACCAGGAGCACCAGGCCCGAGACCTCATCGTAGACCAACAGCGGCAGCCGCTGCTCCGGCGGCCGGTTCTGGGCGGACACGTCGCGCCACTGCCGCGAGGTCGCGTCGTAGAGCCACGTGTCGTTGAGGCCGCCGGGCGGCGGCGCGCGGCCGGGGTTCGCAAGGTCCGTCCGCACCACGCCGCTCTGCCCCCCGAAGAGGACGATAACCTTGTTCTTCGGCTCGTAGACCATCGGCGCGCCGCATCGCGGCGGCGGCTCTACCCGGAGGTCTTCGTCGAGGACGGTCTGGAGCATCCGAATCGCATTCGCGCCGGCCTTGATGGCCACCTCGGCCCTGCCCTCGACGAGCGCCGCCCCAGCGGCTGTCACTAGCGCCGGGGCAGGACCGAACGTCTGCCTGGCGGCGGCCGGCAGCACGCCGGCCATTGCGGCCGCCTCCTCGCCTGCCGCCGCCATCGCCTTCGCGGCTTCGGCCTGGCGCGCGGCATCCGGCCGGCGGCGCAGGACCCACGCCGCATCAAGCGACTGGCTCACTTTGCCCATGAGGCTTGAGACCCCGGCCCGCGCCTTCTTCGCGTCCTCGGAGCCGAACGTGCCGCTGACGCGCCGCCACAGGTTGTCCTTGAAACTGTAGACCCATGTGCCGGAGTGCCCCGAGATCCGGCCCGTCGCCGGCCGCAGGTCGTTATTCTGCCAACCCCAGTGCGGCAAGAGGACGATCTCGTCGCTGGCAGGATCGTAGCAGATGCCCGCGCCGTAGACGGGCGGGCTGCCGGGAATCCGCAGGCCCCGGCAGTCCTGCTCGGGTGCGAGGCCGTGCTCATACAGTCCGTACGGACTCGTCGGACATAGCGAGTACCTGCCCGTAAGTTCCGTCTCGGCCCCCATGTCTCGCCACCTACGGGCCGCCGGATCGTACGCGGCCGTCATGCCTTTGAGGGTATAGACGACCTCGCGGCGCTTCGAGTCGCAGGTGGCGGCGTTGACCACGAACGATGGGCCCGGCGCTCCGGTCCCAAGCATGGCCCACGCGCCCCAGACGCGGACGCACTTATCTCTGCGCTCCGTATCAACGACCTTTCGCAGCGCCTCGGGCGGCGACGACGGGTAGTCCGAGACCCAGTCGCCGGCGGCCACGTCGAAGGCCCGCACGTCGTCGCGCTCGCCGCGGCCGCTCACCGCCGCTCCCCAGTGAATCACCTGGCCGCGCGCCGGCGCGTAGACCAGCGGGCTCCAGACGTATCCCGGCTCGTCCTTGCACGGCAGTCTGGTCCAGTGGTTGACGGGCAGGTTCTCGACGGCCTCGGCGGCGGGAAGGCCGTTCGGCACAGCACCGGCAAGAACGCCAACCACGATGCACAGCGCTGTCGATGCTCTCATGGTCCCCTGTGCGGAGCACTCACCAGGACGCGGGCCGACCGCCGGCGCATCGTAGCACCCGCCGCGCGGCACCGCAACAGTTGACGCCCGCCCCGCCGCGGGGTAGTCTGCCGGACCGGCGAGCAGGTGCTCGCCGCCGCTCAGGTCAGAGCGGTCCAGGGGCGACGCATGAATCCTGTCATCTGCGGCCTCCTTGCGATGGTCCTGCTCCTTGCGGCCGGCCCTGCACTTCGAGGAGAGACGCCCATGGCATCCGACCTGGCGAAGGCCCTCGGCGCGCTCGACGCCGCCGCCCTTTCCCCCGAGGAGCACGCCCGCTGGTCGACCATGCTTGCCGACGACGCCTCGGCGCGCCTGCGCGAAGCGAACCGGCGCGACGCCCAGGCGTGGGCGAAAGTGCAATCGAAGGCCGATTGGGAGCACTTCCGCGAGGCCCGCGTCCGGGCCCTGCGCGATTCGCTCGGCCGCTATCCGGCGGCGCCGCCGGCGCTTCGCGCCGAAGTCACCGGCACGCTCGACGGCGAGGGCCTTCGCATCGAGAAACTCGTCTTCGAGTCGCGGCCCGGCCTGGTCGCAACGGCGAACCTGTACCGGCCCGAACCGGTCCGCCCGAAGATGCCCGGCATCCTCATCTGCCACAGCCACCACAATCCCAAGACGGAGGGCGAACTCCAGGACATGGGCGCGGCCTGGGCCCGGGCGGGGTGCCTGGTCCTGGTGATGGACCAGATCGGCCACGGCGAGCGCCGCCAGCAGCCGTTCGGCGGGCGGCAGGACTACCGCTCCAGGTTCTACACAGGTATGCAACTACATTTGATTGGCGACAGCCTCATGGGGTGGATGGCCTGGGACCTGGCGCGGGGCGTCGACCTCCTGCTGGCCCGCCCGGGGATCGACCGGCAGCGGATCATCGCCATCGGCTCCGTGGCGGGCGGCGGCGACCCGGCGGCCGTGGCCGTGGCGCTCGACCCGCGCATCACGGGCTCCGTGCCCTTCAACTTCGGCGGCCCTGAGCCCGAGACCCGGTATCCCCTGCCGCCGGACGCCGAGCAGACCTTCAACTACGCCGGCAGCGGCAGTTTCGAGTCGACGCGGAACCTGCGCGCCAGCGCCCGCGACGGCTTCCTCCCGTACGTCATCGTCGGCGCAGCCGCGCCGCGGCCCCTCATCTATGCCCACGAGTTCGCGTGGGATGCCCAGCGCGACCCCGTGTGGAAGCGGCTCGAGAGGATCTACGAGTTCTACGGCGCCCGCGACCGCCTCGCCGCCGTGCACGGCCGGGGCAACGTGAACCTGCGCCCGCCGGAGGCCACACACTGCAACAACGTCGGGCCTGAACACCGCAAGGAACTCTACCCGTACCTGGAGCGATGGTTCGGCATCCCCGCGCCCAAGGAGGAATCGAGCCAGCGCCGAAAGCCCGAGGAACTCGCCTGCCTGACCGAGGAGGCCCGGGCGAAGTTTCAGCCGAAACCCGTCCACGACCTGGCCCGGGCCCTGGGGGCCGAGCGCGCGGCCGCAGCGCGGGCGGCGGTGGAGCGCCTTGACCCGCCGGAGCGCCGCCTGAAGTTGCGCGACGATTGGGCACGCCTCCTCGGCGACGTCGAGCCCAAGGCGGTCCCGCAGGCGCGGCGGCGCGACAAGCGCGACATCCCGGGGGCGACCGTCGAGCGGTTCGTCCTACAGGTCGAGGAGCGGATCGTCGTGCCGGCGATCGTTCTGATGCCGCCCGGCGGCTCCCAGCGCCCGCCCCTGGTGGTCGGCGTGGCCGAGGAAGGCAAGCAGGCCCTCCTCAAGCATCGGGCCGACGAGGTGGCGGCGCTCCTTAAGGCCGGCATCGCCGTGTGCCTGCCCGACCTTCGCGGCACGGGCGAGACCGACCCCGACGGCGATCCCGGACGATTCAAGAAGACCACCGACGCCTCGTCGACCGACCTCATGCTCGGGCAGACGATGCTCGGCTCGCGGCTGCGCGACTTGCGCGCGGTCCTCCGTTACCTGCGGACGCGAGGCGACATAGATGCCGCACGCGTGGCGCTCTGGGGCGACGCCGTCTCGCCGGTCAACGAGGCGCCCTTCGAGGACCAGCCGGAGTCGGCCGACGTGTGGCCGCACGAGGTCAAGCCGATGGGGAGCCTCGTGGCCCTGCTTGGCGCACTGTTTGAGGACGGCGTGCGGGCGGTCCTGGCGCGGCGGGGACTAGTGGCGTGGGAGGCCACGCTCGGCTCGCACTTCTGCTACATCCCCCACGACACCATCGTGCCGGGCGCGATGACGGCCGGCGACCTATGCGACGTGGCGGGGGCGCTGGCACCGCGGCCGCTGCGGCTGGAGGGACCGGTGGACGGCCGGTGCCGACCCGTCGCCGCGCCGGACCTTCGCCGCTGGCTCGAACCGACAGAGCGGGCCTACGCCCGCGAAAGCGAGCGGCTGGTCATCACGCCTGCCGTCGGCGGTAACTCCGCCGCGTGGCTGGCGGCAGCGCTCAAGGAGTGAGTCGGCGGCATCGGCGCGTCCGCCGGTTCCGCGGCCAGACTTTCGCCATAACCGCCGGCGGCGCGGTCTGGTTCAATGGAGGCGAGCGCCGCGGACTGGAGGTGAATCAGTGCATCCAGCGCGTGCGGTCACCCGCGCCGGGTCAGTCGGAACATCTGTAGGGCTGCACCATCAGCCATAGGAGGAGACGCGTAATGGCTCAGAAACCTGTCGTCAGCCGTCGGGCGTTCATGAAAGGCGTGGCGGCGGCAGGCGCCGCCTTCGCCCTGCCCACAATCGTCCCGTCCTCGGTCTTCGGCGCCGATGGCAAGGTGGCCCCGAGCAACCGCATCACCATGGGCTGCGTGGGCCTGGGCGGCATGGGCAACGGGAACCTCGATGGGTTCCTCGGCCAGGGCGATTGCCAGGTCCTGGCGGTCGCCGACGTCGACAAGACCCACGCCGACGGCGCCAAGAAGAAAATCGACGGGCGGTACATCAACACCGACTGCATCGCGTACCGCGACTTCCGCGAACTCCTGGCCCGCGACGACATCGACACGATCTCGATGGCGACGCCCGACCACTGGCACGCCACCGTGGTCATCCTGGCGGCCAAGGCCGGCAAGGACATGTACGGAGAGAAGCCCTTCTCGCACGACCTCAAGGAAGGCCGGGCCATGGTCCATGCGCTCAAGCAGTACGGCCGCGTGTGGCAGACGGGAAGTTGGCAGCGGTCGGTGGGCAACTTCCGGTTCGCGTGCGAACTGGTCCGCAACGGCCGCATCGGCCACGTGCACACGGTCGAGGTCGGCCTGCCGACGGGCAGCCCTGGCGGCAGCGAACAGTTCACCGACCCGCCTCCCGAAATGGACTACGACTTCTGGGTCGGCCCGTCGCCCTGGGCGCCCTACTCCAAGGACCGCACCCACTGGAACTGGCGATGGCAACTGGACTTCGGCGGCGGCCAGATGATGGACTGGATCGGCCACCACGCCGACATCGCCCAGTGGGGCCTGGGCACCGAGTACACCGGCCCCGTCGAGGTCGAGCCGATCAACTCCGAATGGCCCAAGGAAGGGCTCTGGAACGCGCCGACAAGTTACAAATTCATCTGCACGTTCGCTAACGGCGCGAAGATGACCGTCGCCAACGACCGCCAGGTCCCGAAGGGCATGGGCGCACGCTGGATCGGCGACAAGGGCTGGGTGTGGGTGGACCGCGGCGGGTTCGATGCCGACCCGAAGGGCCTCCTGAGGGACAAGATTCGGCCCGACGAGATCAACCTGTACCCGTCGCCGGGCCACCACCGGAACTTCCTCGACTGCGTCAAGAGCCGCCGGCTGACCATCACCCCGGCCGAGGTGGCCCACCGCTCGGCCTCGATCGGGCACCTGGGCCAGATCGCCATGACGGTCGGCCGCAAGATCAAGTTTAACCCCGACACCGAGGAGATTCTGAACGACCCGACGGCCTCGGCTATGCTCGGCCGCGCGAAGCGCGAGCCGTGGAATATCCTGTAACGCCCCCGCCACGGGGCGATGCACAGCCGAGGGCGGCTGTGCCGCAGAAAGAATAAATGGAGCCACCCCCATGAAAAGTGCCCTTTACGTCGCTCTGATTGCGGCCATTTCGCTGGCGGCGCCGGCCGCGCGGGCCGGCCAAGCGCCTGCGGCGGCCCAGGACGTCTACGCTGCGGCCGCCCAGTACGAGTTCGGCCAGAGCCGCAAGCCCCTCGCCACCATCGAGGAAGAAATCCGCAAGGCCGCGACGCCCGAGTACCGGGCCATCGAGGCCAGGCTCCTGGCCGCCCTCAAGGCGCCCGGCACGAAGGCCGACGCCAAGCGATACTTCTGCCGCTACCTCGGCACCGTCGGCTCGGCGGCGTCGGTGCCGGCCCTGGCCGCCCTCCTGGGGGACGAGAAACTTTCCCACCCGGCCCGCATGGCGCTCGAACCCATGGCCTATCCGGCCGCCGGGGCGGCCCTGCGCCAGGCGCTCGGCCAGGTCAAAGGCAAACTCCTGGCGGGCGTGATCGGGTCGGTCGGCATCCGCCGCGACGCCCTGGCCATCCCTGCCCTGACCGCCCTGACCGGCGACGCCGACGGCGACGTGGCCCGCAGTGCCGTCTTCGCCCTGGGCGCAATCGGCACGTCCGAGGCGGCCAAGGCCCTCGACGACGTGGCCGCGAAGGCCCCCGCCGCACTCGCCCGCCCGGTCGCCCAGGCCCGGATCACGTGTGCGGGTCTGCTGGCCCAGGATGGCAAGACCGCCGAAGCGGTGGTCATCTACCGCGCGCTGCTCGAAAGCAAGGTGGCGCCGGCGTCGCGCATCGCCGCCCTGCGCGGGCTGATTGCATCGCAGGACCGGCCCGCCGCCGCCAGACTCATCACCGACATGCTCCAGGGCGACGATGCCGCCATGCGGACCGCCACCCTGGCCGCGCTGGCCAGTTCGACCGATGTGGCCCTGAAGACCGCCGTCGTGCAGGAACTACCGACGCTCCAGCCTGCGGCCCAGAAGGCCCTCCTGGGCCTCCTGCCGGACGAGAAAGACGTGGCCGCGCGGCCAGCGCTCCTGAAGTTGCTCCAGGCAAGCCAGGACGAGGCCACGCGCCTGGCGGTCCTCGACTGCCTGGCCGTCCACGGAACGGGCGAAGACGTGGCCATGCTCGTCAAGATGGCCACGAAGGACGCCGGCCCGGAAGCCGCCGCCGCACGCAAGGCCCTGGAGCGGATGCCCGGCACCGGCACGAACGAAGCCATCGCGCGGCTGCTGGAATCGCCCGAATCCGGCGCGCGCGGCCTGGCGATGGCCCTCGTCAACGCGCGGCGGATCGAGGCCGCGATGCCCGTGCTGGTTAAACAGGCCGCCGGCCCCGATGCCGCCGTCGCCGCCGAGGCGGTCAAGGCACTGGCCTCGCTCGGCACGCCCGCCGAACTGCCCGGCCTCGTCAAGATCCTGACGACCACGAGCGACGCGAACCTGCGCTCGGCCGTCGAGGGCGCCGCCACCTCGATCTGCACCCGCGCAACCGACCGCGAGGCCTGCGCCAAGGCCGTCATCCCCGCGCTCGACACGGCCGCCACGCCGGCCGCCCGCATCCTGGTGCTACAACTGCTGCCGCGCGTCAAGGGCCTGGAGGCCCTGGCCGCCCTCCAGCGCGTCCTGCGCGAGGGCAAGGAGGCCGGGGTCACGCAGGCGGCGGTCCGGGCCCTGGCCGACTGGCCCGACATCGCGGCCGGGCCGGCCCTCCTGGATTTCGCCAAGGTCGCCGGAAATGCAACCGACGGCGTCCTGGCGATGCGCGGGTGCCTGCGCCTGGCGGGCATGAAGGATGCCCCGATGGCCCAGCGCCTGGCGCTCTATCGCAGCGTCCTCGAAACGGCCCAGCGCGCCGATGAGAAGAAGCAGGCGCTGGCCGGCGCGGCCGACCTGCCCACCGGAGACGCCCTCGACCTCCTGCTCAAGTACACGCAGGACCCGGCCCTGGGCGCCGACGCCGCCATGGCGGTCATCCGCCTAGCCAAGCAGATCGGCATCATCCAGCGCGATCGCGCTGCCGCAGCACTCGAAAAACTCAAGGCCCTGCCCGATGAGGCGATCCGCCGGCAGGCCGACGCCGCCATCAAGAGCCTTTCCAGTGCCGCCATGACCCCCGACGGCTACATCCTCGCCTGGATGCTCTCCGGGCCCTACACCCAGGAAGGCAAGGGCGGCGCGGAACTGTTCGACGTGGCCTTCCCGCCCGAGAAGGCCGGCGGCGGGGGCGAGTGGCGACCGGTCGTCGTCCCGCGAGAAGCCAGAGGCCTGGTCGAGATGGACAAGATCCTCGGCGGACAGGAACGCGTCGCCTATCTTCGCACCGAGGTCTCATCGGCCAAGGCCCAGGACGCCATCCTCGAACTCGGCAGCGATGACGGCATCAAGGTCTGGGTCAACGGTCAGCAGGTTCACGCCAACAACGCCACGCGGCCGTGCACGCCCGGCTCGGACAAGGCCAAAATCAAGTTGAAGGCCGGCGCTAACGCGATCCTGATGAAGATCACGCAGGGCGGGGGCGAATGGTCCGCCGTCGCACGCCTCTGCGCGCCCGACGGAAAGCCCCTGGACCTTGCCGGCAAGTAACGCGAACCGGCTTTCTCTGAGGAACCGCCCTTGCCCCGCTGTGGCCGTACTTTGCCCTCGCCGCCTTGGCGGCCCTCCTGGCCCGGTCGTGGGTAGCAGCATGAGTGCGGAACGAACGTAAGTCACCTTGACTTACATGGACTTACGATTTGGGAACCCCCAAAACCCCCTTTTTGGGCCCAAAGTTATCCACAAAATGGCCTTGGCGATATCGTCAGGGCAGGTCGGCCGAAGAAATGTTAAAATGGGTAAGCGCGAATTGGGCGCTTTTTTGGCA
>Ga0315280_10006410_pt1 | contig 16265 bp, 12 predicted proteins | sample YL17G06_40_MG_FD_203697 | JGI IMG/M metagenome (GOLD analysis project Ga0315280, IMG submission 203697) | Sediment microbial communities from Yellowstone Lake, YNP, Wyoming, USA - YL17G06_40 | ecosystem: Environmental > Aquatic > Freshwater > Lake > Sediment | place: USA: Wyoming | collected...
GGCCCTGACGAGCAGCCACGTGCGGCTGAGCCTAGCTGACATCTCCACGCGGGCGGCGCAGGGGCTGATCGAGGATGACTGCCTGGACCTGTTTTTCATCGGCGGCGGCAGGCTGGAGGCGATACTCCGCAACTACCGCCGGCTGACAGGCTTTCCCCGCGACGTGCCGCTGTGGAGCTACGGCATCTGGATGAGCCGCATGACGTACTTCTCGGCCAAGGAGACGCTCGAGGTCGCCGACAAGCTGCGCGCCGGCGACTTCCCCGCCGACGTGATCCACCTGGACACCGGGTGGTTCCCGAAGGACTGGCACTGCACCTGGGAGTTCAGCCCGGAGCGATTCCCCGACCCGGCGGGGTACATGAAGGAGATGCTGAAGCGGGGCTTCCGGGTGAGCCTGTGGCAGACGCCCTCGATGTCCAAGCAGACGCACGTCTACGAGTACGCCCGCGACCACGGCTTCCTGCCGGCAAAGACGGGCGTCGCCGACGCGTCCGCCTTGGGGGAGTACGAATACAGCGGCCGGATCGACTTCACCAATCCCGCCGCCGTCGAGTGGTACCAGGGCATGCTGCGGAAGCTGCTGGAGATGGGCGCCGCAGCCATCAAGACCGACTTCGGCGAGCAGATCGAGATGCAGGCCAGCTACCACGGCATGCCCGCCGCGAAGCTGCACAACCTCTACGCGCTTCTGTACCAGAAGGCCGCCTACGAGGCCGGGACCCCCAACGCGATGAATCGCGTTGGGGGCCCCGTCACCGAGCAGGTCAAGGGCCAGGCGATCATCTGGGCGCGGGCCGGTTGGATCGGCTGCCAGCGCTACCCGGTGCACTGGGGCGGCGACGCGGCGTCCACCTGGGACGGCCTGGCCGGGTCGCTGCGCGGCGGGCTGCACATCGGCCTGAGCGGCTGGGCGTTCTGGAGCCATGACGTGCCGGGCTTCCACGGGGTGCCCGAGTTCATGAACTCACCGCCATCCGACGAGCTGTACGTCCGCTGGACGCAGTTCGGCGTCTTCACCTCGCACATGCGCTACCACGGCACCTGCCCGCGCGAGCCGTACGAGTACCCCGCGGTGGCCGACATCGTGCGGAAGTGGTGGAAGCTGCGATACTGCCTGGTGCCCTACCTGGTCGAGCAGGGCAGGCAGGCTGCGCGGAGCGGCTACCCGGTCTTGCGGGCGCTGGTGCTGCACCACGGCGATGATCCGGTCTGCTGGGGAATCGACGATCAGTTCTACTGCGGCTCGGCCCTGCTGGTGGCGCCGGTGATGAACGACCGCGGCGTGCGCGACGTTTATCTGCCGGCTGGCAGATGGGTGGACTTCTGGACGGGCGAGGTCCTTCGCGGCCGGCGGTGGCTGCGGAAGGTCGCCAGCCCCCTGTCGCAGATGCCCGTCTACGCCCGCTCCGGCCAGGCCATCCGCGTCTATCCGCTGCCGGTGAGCAGCACCAACGACATGGACCTGTCCAAGGCCGTCGAGCTGCGGTTCGACTCCGCCTACCGCGGCCTGGCCGGCAGCGTCCTACAGAACGTGCTTCAGTGGCAGGTCCCCTGATCCGGCGCAGGAGAGGAGCGGCGATGCTGGTTGCCAAGCTGCTGACCGTCGTGTGTCTGTTCGGCGCGATCGCCGTGATGCTCGCGCGGCACAGCGGCCATGCGGCCGCGTCCGCCCCAGTCCTGCCCGCGCTGAAGGACGCGTACCGGGACTGCTTCTTGGTCGGCGTGGCGATCGACTACGCGGTCGCCGCCGGCAGCGACGAGGTCACCGCCCGGCTGGTCGCCCACCAGTTCAACTGCATCACGCCCGAGAACGCGATGAAGTGGTGGCCGATCCACCCCGACGACGGCCGGTACGACTTCACGCAGGCCGACGCCGTGGTAGCCTTCGCCGAGCGGGGAGGCATGGCGGTGGTAGGCCACACGCTGCTGTGGCACGAGATGACGCCCGAGTGGGTCTTCCAGGGCCCCGACGGCGAGCAGGCCAGCCGCGAGCTGCTGCTTGCCCGCCTGGGTGAGCACATCAAGACCGTCGTGGGACGCTACCGTGGGAGGGTACGCGGCTGGGACGTGGTGAATGAGGCCGTCGCCGACGAAGGACCGGACCTGCTGCGGGATTCGCCCTGGCGGCGGATCATCGGCGACGACTACGTGGAGCAGGCCTTCCGCTTCGCCGCCGTCGCCGACCCCAGCGCCGAACCGTACCTGAACGACTACCGCCTGAGCGACCCGGCCAAGCGCGACAAGACCGTCCGCCTCATCCGCATCCTCCAGGGGCGGGGCATAAAGGTCCACGCCGTCGGCATGCAGGGCCACTGGAACATCCAGTCTCCCCCGCTTGAGGAGATCGAGGCGAGCATCAAGGCCTTCGCTGCACTGGGCGTGAAGGTGAACATCAGCGAGCTGGACATGAGCCTGTTCACCCGCGAGCAGACCGACGACCGCTACCGCAACGGCGTGCCGGTGGAGGTCCTGGCCAAGCAGGCCGCCCGATACGCGGCCGTGTTCGAGATATTCCGGCGGCATCGCGACGTGATCGACCGCGTGACGTTCTGGGGGCCGACGGATCGGCACTCCTGGCTGAACGACCACCCGGTCAAGGGGCGGACCAATCACCCGCTACTGTTCGACCGCACGGGCCAAGCCAAGCCGGCCTTCTGGGCAGTCGTCGATCCGGCTGCCTTCCTGGCCGACCCCGCGCACAGGGCGCTTCTTGCCTCAGACGTCGGCGCGGGGCCTACAGGCAACTAGCCGTCCACCCAGAGTCCGGGCCCAGAACATACCTGGGGCGCACCTGCGCGGCATTCCAGTCCGCCCGCTAAGGTCTCAAGCGAGAGCGGTCGCGCGGGAACAGGCTCGCCTGCTTGACGTTGTCCAGGCGGAAAATCTGCATCAGCAGCCGCTCGATGCCCATGCCCATCCCGCCGTGGGGACACATGCCGCAACGGAACATCTCCAGGTAGCCCTCGTAGTCAGCAGGTTGGAGCCCGCGCGAACGGATGCTCGCCACGAGCTGGTCGTAGTCGTGAATCCGCTGGCCACCGGTGGTGATCTCCACGCCGCCCAACAGCAGGTCGAAGGAGTGCGTCAGCGGCGGACTTGTCAGGTCCGGCATAGTGTACATCGGCCGGCGGTCAACGTGATAGCCGGTCACGAACAGCAGCTCGCTGCCCAGCTCCTGCTCGGCCCATTGGCAGATCAACCGCTCGCCGGCGGTATCCAGGTCGCCGTGCAGGCCGGCGGTCTTGCCGAATCGGCCGGCCAGGATCTCGCACGCCCGTGGATAGGATACCTGCGGGATCTCGCCCACCTGCGGCAGCGAGCAGCCGCGGCGGGCGAGGATGTCGCCGCAGCGTTCGCGCACAGCCTGGAAGATGGCTGCGATCAGTCCCGCGTGCATCCGCATCACGTCCTCCACCGAGTCGATGAAGCCCATCTCGAAGTCCAGGCTGACATACTCTGTCAGGTGGCGGCTGGTCCTCGCTCTTTTCGGCGCGGTATGCGTGGCCGACCTCGAAGACCCGCTCAAGCCCGCTGCCGACCATCATCTGCTTGTAGAACTGCGGGCTCCGGGCGAGGTAGGCCGAACGCCACGGGGGTTTCATGCTTCTTGGCCGCCTGAGCGGCGGGCATTAGCTGGGGGCGGATCGGGCTATGCCGCTGGGCGTCGAGGCGTTATACTGGTTACTTGGCACCCGGTTGGAGGCACCGCAGGGGAGGGAACCCGGCTGTACATGTGCATGCTCTTTGAGATCACGCACCCGCTCGACGATGTATTCCCCAGCCGCATGACCCGGCGTCTCCGCCTGGGCAGAGCCCGGCCGGTGGCATGGCGAGAGAGCTTATGAGCGCCGCTTTGGACACTCCAGCCCCAGCAGATCCCAGCGGGCCAGGCCCGCCCCGGCAGGAGACTTCCGTCTCTGTCATCATCCCGCTGGGCAGGGACGCCGACCAAGCGGAGACGTGCCTACGTTCGGTCCTCTCGCAGGGATTCGCGACGGCCTTCGAGGTGATCCTGGCGGCTGAGGGGGACAATCCCATTGCGGACCGGCTGGAGAGGGACTTCCCGCCGGTGCGGGTGGTCCGCTGCCCCAGCGGCGCCGGGCCGGGCGGGGCGCGCAACGCCGGAATCGATCAGGCCGAGGGAAAGTACCTCGCGTTCATCGACGCCGACTGCATCGCCCGCCGCGACTGGCTGGCGAGGATCGCGTCGGCCTGCCGCGCCAATGGCGGCGGGCCGGTCTGCGGCTGGGTAGAGAGCAGCGGCCGCTGGATCGGCCTGGCCTGCGACCTGGCCGAACGCGGCGTGGGCCGCCCCAACAGGCCGATTGAAATACGCGAAATCTGGGGCGCGAACATGTGCGTCTCCACGCGGGCGCTCGGCGCCGCCCGCTTCGCCGAGGGGCTCGACGGCGCCGAGGAGATCTGCCTCCTTGCGTCCATGAGGCCGGGAACCCGCGTGATGCTGGACCCGTCCGTCGCCGTGCTGCGCCTCAGGCGATTGACATTCTCGCAGGCCCTCCGCCGCATACACGAACTGGGGCGACGCGCGGCGATCGTCAGGAGGCACCTGGCCATGCCCGGGCTGTCATTTGCCCGCCACAGGTGGCTGCTGCCGCTGCTGCCGATAAGCCGCTTGGGCGTCACGGCATGGCGGGTGAGCAGGTGCGGAGTGCGGCAGATGCTCGCCTTCGCGGTGCTCTGGCCGCTGGTGCTGTGCCATCTGCTGTGGTACACGGCAGGGTTCGCGGAGGGCGCCTTCGGCCAGCAGGCAAGGAGGCACGCCGACTTGGGGCATCAAGTGCGCGGCGGGACTGTCTTGTAGGCCCGGCCGGACCCCACGGCCGTTCGACCAGCCTGTGATCTCGCTGCGAATCTCATTCGCGGGAGGAGTCCTGCGAAGCTCCCGTACGGGAGCGAAGCAGGATGGCTTGCCAAGGCGTAGTTTGCCGGGCGGTCCCGTGTGTCGAGTTAAGATGCCCGCCTTCGCCAAGGCTTCGGCGGATGGGCGATACTGGGCTCGAACCAGTGACCTTGCGGGTGTGATCCGCACGCTCTAGCCAACTGAGCTAATCGCCCGCTTGATGCGCGTATTATACGCCGGCGGAGAGCTGCTGCAACTCCTTGAGGGCGAGGACGAAGTCCGCCGGCCAGGGCGCGGTCAGCGTCATCTGCTTGCCGGTGCGCGGGTGGCGGAACTCGATGGTGTGTGCGTGCAGGGCCTGGCGGGTGATGAGTGGGCCATCGGCCATGTCGGACTGGCCGAGGAGCTGGCTGCGATAGACCGGCCCGCCGCCGTACATCCGGTCGCCGACGACGGGGTGGCCGATGTAGCTCATGTGCACGCGGAGCTGATGCGTCCTGCCGGTCTGGGGGTAAAGCTCGACTAGCGTGAAGCCAGCCCGGTCAGCCCCCACTCGCTGGAAACGCTGGAGCACCTTGAATCGCGTGACGGCCTCCTTCAAGGTCACCGGATAAGGCCGGCCCGTGTCGCGGTGCACGGCGTACTTCTCGCGGACCTTGGGGTGCTTGCCGATGGGCGCGTCGATCACGTCCTCTTCAGCCTGGATGAGGCCGTGCACGATGGCGGTGTAGGTCTTGTGTACCTTGCGAAGCTCGAACTGCCTGCCCAGCCGCCACAGCGCCAGCTCGCTCTTGGCCACCAGCATTATCCCGGTGGTGTCGCGGTCGAGGCGGTGGACGATGCCGGGGCGGAAGACCTCACCGCTGGTTGGCAGCTCCGAGATGTCGCGCCAGTTGGTGCGGAAGTAGTAGGCCAGGGCGTTGACCAGCGTGCCGGTCCAGTTGCCCCGCGCGGGGTGGACGATCAGGTCGGCCTGCTTGTTGATGGCCAGGATGTCGTCGTCCTCGTACACCACGTCCAGCGGGATGGGTTCGGGGGGTATCTCCTTGGGCCGGGCCGGCGGCAGCATCATGTCGATCTGGTCGCCGGTGCGGATGACGTAGCTGGGCTTGACGACCCGCCCGTTGACCGTGACGTTGCCCTCGCGGATGTACTGCTGGAGCGCGGTGCGGGACAGGTCTTTGCCCAGCCGCCCGGAGAGGTACTTGTCCAGCCGCCTGTCAGGCAGCGCCCGGCGGATGTCGATACGGAGGTGCTCCAGGCCCTCCTCAGCCTCGACGGGCGTCTCGACGACGTCCATGGCCTGCTGGTCGGCCTGATCGGCTGCGCGCCGGGGTTTGTCTCGCCGTCGTCTGGGCATGGCAGGATTGCCGGGCCGCCTCGCCCGGCCCCGTCAAGTACGCGGCCCGCCCCCGGCCGAGGCGGTCAGCGGCGTCGCGGCCGGGCACGGGCCGCGGATCACGTGTGCGGTTCTACAGCAGGCTCTTGGCCAGGTCCACGGCGCTGGCAGCGTCTGGGGCGTAGCCGTCGGCGCCGATCTCGTCGGCATAGGCCTGGGTGACCGGCGCCCCGCCGATCATCGTCCTGACGTTCACGCGGCCCTCCCTGATCGCCTCGATGACCGCGCCCATCTGCGGCATGGTCGTCGTCAGCAGGGCGCTCATCGCGCAGAGCTGTGCGCCGTTGGACTTGCACGCATCGACGAACTTTCCCGGCGCCACGTCGATGCCGACGTCCACGACCTTCAGCCCGCCGCCTGTGAGCATCATCGACACCAGGTTCTTGCCGATGTCGTGCAGGTCGCCCTTGACAGTGCCCAGGACCACCGTGGCGATCGGTTTGATGCCCGCCGCCCGCAGGCGCGGCTCCAGCACGGCCATCCCGCCCTTCATCGCGCGGGCGGCTATCAACACCTCCGGCACGTATATCTCGTTCGCCTTGAAAAGCTTGCCGACAACGTCCATGCCGGCGATCAGTCCCTTGTTCAGCACGTCATCAGGCGAAACGCCCTCGCTCAGCGCCTCCTCCGTGAGCTTCACGACAGTGTTGCGGTCTCCCTTGATCAACGCGTTCGCCAATGCCTGGAGATCAGCCATGCCGGAAAACCTCCTGCACTTATTCAAAAGCCGTGGCCGAAACGTCTCACCGGGGCACCGCCGGATCGGCCATCGCCGGACAGATAATAATAGTAGCGTAAAAGTAGCGGCAACCCCAACCGCTGTAAACAGGTTTGTATCCCAAAACCGCACCGGCCCGCGGCGCACGTTGAGTCTGCATCGGTATGGGGGCCGACGCAGCCGCCTGGGAGCCCGCCTGAGTCAGTCGCCCGCGGTCGGCGAGGGCTGCTGCTCTGCGGCCTGGGTGCCGCCGGGCGCGGCGGCGGACGTACCTGGGGCTGCCCCTGCCGGCGCGGAGGTAGTGGTAGCCATGCGCACCGGTCCCTTAATGCCATCCAACTCGCCGAGACCCTGCCGCGCGTCGGCGACGATCGGATAGCCGGCGAGGTCCTTCATGGTCGTCACGGCCTGGTATTCCTTCGCGGCGGCGGCGAAGTCGCCTTCGCTCTCAGCCAGCTTTGCCAGTCCGATGTGCGCCTGTGCCACGGGGAGTGGCTGATCGGGGAAGTCCCGAATGGTGCGGCGGAAATAGGCGGCCGCCTGATCGGCAAGTTCCTTTCGTCGCGGATCGCCCGACATCCCCCCCGCCGCAATAGATCCCCAATAGTAATAGTCGCCGATCTGGAATGCAGCCATCGCGGCCAGCCGCCGATCAGCGGAGTCGGCGAGCGTCTTCATTCCATCTAGAAAGGCATCCGGCGTGGTGGTTGCGTCAAAGCTCAGACGGTCATAGGTGTCCGCAAGGGAGAGACGCTTCCGCTCGGCGCTGCGGACCATGTATACGCCCGCCAGAACCGCCAGCACCCCCAGGGCCAGCCCCCAGACGATGTACGTCCTCCACTTCTTGACGAACTCGACAAGCCTGGCCAACTCCGCGTATAGCTCGTTGCGGTGAAGCTCGTGACGTCTCTGTGCCCTCATCGACTACTCTTTACTAGCCGGACTGGCCGGTTGGCTCTCTGGGCGTCGGTATGGGACCGGTAGGCCACAGCTCGACCCTTATGTAGGTGGGGTGGAACAGGCTACCGTCGGTCACCTCCACGTGGCAGCGTTCGTTTCCCTTCTCGAAGTCCAGCCGCAGCGCGCCCTGGCTGAACACGTCCGTCACCAGCGTCCAGCGGTTTATCGGCATCTGCCGGCGGTAGAACCTGGCGACGGCGTACTTGTTGGAGCCGCCTTTGTAGAGATGGATTACCCATCTCAAGCCCGCGGCGGCCAGGTTGCGGCTCTTTCCTTCGTCCAGCTTGAAGCCGATCGGCACCGGAATGTCCGCGATCGGCGGCCGACCCTGGGCAACCAGCTCAAGGGGGGGATTGACCTCTCTCGGCGCCCCGCCGGAGGAGTCGATCGTCTGCCTGTCATTGCAGCCGGCTGCCGAGACAGCCACCGCAACCAACAGGCCGGAAATCCATCTAGTCATCATTGCGACCTCCCTGCCGTTCTCGCCCGGCCGAGTCGCGCCAACCGGCCGCGCGGCACTACGGCTTTCGTCCGCCGCGGTGCGTAAAGCTCCCGCAACAGGACCGTGTTGTCAAGCGCATTTGGCGCAAGCCGCATCGCCCGTGACAACTATCGGCCCAACCGCCGCCGCCTCAATAGCCGACCGGCTCCAGGCCGCCACGCCGCGGCGAATGGTGTTGTAAAAGCCGCAACAGGTGCTTACTGTGTTGGCGACGCCTGCCGGCCGCGGCCGACCGCGCGGTGCGGGCTGGGCAGCGGAGAGGCATTGTGATCGTCGTGCTCAATCTATTCGACCTCGTTCCAGGCAAGGAGGCTGACTACGCCAAGTACCTGCGGGCTGTCCAGCCCATCCTCGACCGCTACGGCGCCAAGGTGCTGCTGTACGGGCTGACCAGGATGATCTACCTGGGCAATTGCACTCAGCAGTACTGCGGCCTGATCGCCTACCGCAGCCTGGACGACCTGCGAGCGCTGTCGCGCGATCCAGAGTTCACCCGCATCCGCCCCCTGCGCGACAACTCCACGGCCAACTACGTCCTAACAGCCATCGAGGACTTCGAGACGATGAATCACGCCGCCGAGTACCTGGAGAACAACACGGGGCGATGAGGGGGAAACGAGCCGAGCGCGCCGATGCGCGAGCGCGTTGATTGGAGCCAACGATGAAGATGCGAAGTGACAACGTCAAGAAGGGCCCGGAGCGCGGCCCGCACCGCAGCCTGCTGCGCGCGACGGGCATGACCGACGCCGACATCCGCCGCCCGCTGATCGCCATCGCCAACAGTTACACCGACATCGTCCCAGGCCACGTGCACCTGGACGCGGTCGGTGAGTTTATCAAGAACGAAATCCGCGCCGCCGGCGCGACGCCCGTGGTCTTCAACACCATCGCCATCTGCGACGGCATCGCGATGGGGCATCTGGGCATGAAGTATTCCCTGGCCTCGCGCGAGCTGATCGCCGACTGCGTCGAGAGCATGTGCCAGGCGCACCAGTTCGACGCGATGGTCTGCATCCCCAACTGCGACAAGGTAACCCCCGGCATGTTCCTGGCCGCGCTGCGAGTGAACATCCCGACGGTCTTCGTCTCCGGCGGGCCGATGGAGGCGGGCAGAGTCGCCGGCAAGGACGTCGACCTGATCGACCAGTTCTACGCCGTCGCGCAGCAGAAGGTCGGCAAGCTGACCGCCCGCCAAGTCGCCCGGTACGAGGCGAGCACCTGCCCAGGCTGCGGCTCGTGCAGCGGGCTGTTCACCGCCAACAGCATGAACTGTCTGGCCGAGGCGATCGGCATGGCCCTGCCCGGCAACGGCACCTGCCTGGCCACCAGCCCCGCGAGGATGGAGATCTACCGCGCCGCCGCCCGGCGGATCGTGAAGATGGCCCGCCAGTGGGCCGCCGGCGGATGCAGGAAGACCTACCCCCTGCTGCCACGGAACATCATGACGGCCAAGGCGTTCGACAACGCCCTGACGGCGGACATGGCCATGGGCGGCTCGTCCAACACGATCCTGCACCTGCTGGCGATGGGCGAGGAGGCCGGGCTGAAGTACACGCTGAAGGACTTCGAGCGGATCGCCCACCGGGTGCCCAACATCTGCCGCATCGCCCCGTCGGCCACGCCGGAAGGGCGCGTCTACCACATCCAGGACCTGCACCGCGCCGGCGGCATCCACACGCTGCTGGGCCAGCTCTGGCGAGATAGGCCGGCGCTCGTGCACACCGACTGCATGACAGTCACCGGCCAGCCGGTGATGCGGAACCTGGAGGCCTACAGCCTGCGGAGCCGCAAGCTCTGCGCCGCCGGCAGGCGGCTGTACCGCAACGGCTGGCAGGCGACCGGGCGCAGCGTCCAGGACGTCCGGGCGATGCTGCGCAGCGGCAAGGCCAGGAAGCTGGCGACCAAGAATATTGGGCGCCTCGACGCCCGCGACGTGATTCGTCCGCTCGACCGCGCCTTCACCAAGACCGGCGGGCTGACTGTCCTGTACGGCAACATCGCCCGCAAGGGCGCCATCGTCAAGCAGGCGGGGCTGCCGCCGTCGATGTACAGGTTCGTCGGCAGGGCACGCATCTGCGAGAGCCAGGAGGACGCCTGCGGTGTGATCCTTTCTGGCAAGGTCAAGGCCGGCGACGTAGTGGTGATCCGCAACGAGGGCCCGCGCGGCGGACCTGGCATGCAGGAGATGCTCGCACCGACCAGCTACATCAGAGGGCTAGGGCTATATGAGAAGTGCTTCCTGATCACTGACGGGCGGTTCAGTGGCGGCACGAGCGGCCCGGCCATCGGGCACGTCTCGCCCGAGGCCGCAGCAGGCGGGGAGATCGGCCTGCTGCGCGACGGCGACATCATCGAGATCGACATCGCCGCCCGCAAGCTCAACGTCCGCCTCTCGGCGGCTGAACTAGCCCGCCGCCGCAAGCGCTACAGGCCGCGACCGCCGCAGATCACCTACGGCGCCCTAGGCCGATACGCCGCCTGCGCCACCAGCGCCGACACCGGCGCCGTCCTCACCTGGCCCGGCAAGACCATCGCGGGCAAGTAGCCCGGCGGCACCCGCCCTGGCACGGGGAGCAGGAGGACAAGTGGGCCAGAAGGTCATCATGTGCTGGAGCGGGGGGAGGGACTGCGCGATGGCACTGGAGGAGGTTCGCCGCAGCGGGGAGCTGGAAGTCATCGCGCTGCTGACGACGGTGACCGACGATTTCGGCCGGGTCAGCATGCACGGCGTGCGGCGCGAGCTGGTTCGCCGCCAGGGGGCCGAAATGCACCTGCCGCTGCATGAGGTGGGGATACCGGCCGGCAGCAGCAACGAGCTGTACGAGCAGCGGATGGCCGCCGCTCTAGCCGACCTGCGGGCAGGAGGCGCGTCGGGGGCGGTCTTCGGCGACATCTTCCTGGCCGATCTGCGGAGGCATCGCGAGGAGAAGCTGGCGCAGGTCGGCATGGGTGCTCATTTCCCGCTTTGGCGGCGCGACACGGCCGAGCTGGGGAGGCAGTTCATCGCCCGCGGCTTCCGGGCGATCATCACGTGCGTTGACACCGCGGCCCTCGACGGCCGATTCGCCGGCCGCCAGTACGACCAGCGTCTGCTGTCAGAGTTGCCCGCCGGCGTGGACCCATGCGGCGAGAATGGCGAGTTCCACACGTTCGTCTACGACGGGCCGCTGTTCTCAAGGCCAATCGCCTTCGTCACGGGCGAAATCGTGCTTCGTGAGAACCGCTTCAACTTCTGCGACCTGCTGCCAGTGGCGTAGGGGCGGGTGCTACCTTTTTGTCCTGTCCCTGGCCCTGCTGCGTGCGCGCGACAGGGCATCGAGGACGCCGGGGGCCTGGGGAGTCGGGGCGGCGGGCTCTGCCGGCTTGGGGGCCTGCTCTGCTGGCACCTCGGCAGGCGGAGGAGGCGCGGCGCACATGCGGCGCGGCAAGCCGGCCACTCTTCTCGCGGCGGCGACGGCAGAGCGCCCGACAGCCACAATCGGCCCGGCCCGCAGCGCCAGCAGACCTGTGCAGCGTTGAAGCACTTCGCCCAGCAGGAGCACCGCCGCCGCCAGCAGCAGGTATGGCGCCAGCGGCGTGAGCCTGGGCTTTTTGGGCAGGTCCTTCCATATGCCGGCCAGGTCCACCCGCTCGATGCCGCCGGTGGCGCGGGCTCGCTTGTCCAGCGCGGCCGGGCCGGCATCCGCGGCGGCCGGGGCGTACTCCGGCGAGTACGGCAGGCACACCGGCGGCAGCGTCACCCGGCCCGAAGGTCCCACGTCCACGCTTGCCATGATCGTCTCGGAGCCGGCCAGCGGGATGGCTGCCTCCAGCAGGTCGGCCGACGTCCAAGCCATCTGCATCCGCTCGGTGGCGAGCTTGCCGCCGGCGGCCTTCTTCAGCACCGTCACCTCGGGCACTTTCGGCAGCGAGGCGTCGGTGCGCCGCGGGTCAAGGTACAGGCCGATCCTGCACGCACCGGTAATGATCTCCTGTGTGAGCACCATGTCGCCTGCGAGGGCCTGGACGTCGCCGGCGGTCCAGCGGGCAAGCGACGCGAAGAACACCCCCACCTGCGGCCAGCGAGCGAGCTGGCCGGTGTACTTGCCGTCCGCTTCGGCCGTGCAGGCCAGCGCCCTGCCACACCCAGCCTGCCACGCCGCCACCACCGGCGCGGAATTCTCGTCGGTGGTCACCGCCGCCAGGTTCGCGCCGGGCCGCAGATGGCAAAGATTGTATCCGCCGATCGACGGCAGGGCGGCGAACCGCTCCGGCGTGATCGCGGCCAGGCCGGCGGTGGTCCTGACGGCCGTCGGCTCGTCCAGGAACGTGCTGCGGGCCACGACGATCGTATCCTGCGCGAACAGCCGGGGCAGGTCATGGGCCCTGTCGGTGAACATAACCTGTCCGCCGCCCAGGCGGGCGATGTCCTTCAGCAGCTCGGCGTCTTGGTCGCGCTCGGTGCCCAGCCCGATGACGCTGACCGTGACGCCGGCCTTGCGGCATCGGTCCAGCAGGTTGCCGTAGTCGCCGGGCTCCTCGCTGTCGGCCGCGTCGGCGAACAGGATGATATGCCTTGTGCCGGCGGTGGCGGGGGCGATCATGCTGGCGGCCGCCGAGAGTGCCTCGTAAATGAATATCCCACCGCCCAGCGAGTCGATCCGCAGTATGTGGCTGCGCATGGTGTCCTTGTTGCTCAGGTCCGACAGGGGCACGATCACGTGCGGCGTGCTGTCGACCGCGATGCACCCGAACTGGTCGAACCCGCTGAGCATGTTCAGGACCTCCGCGGTGGCCAGGTCGGCCAGGTCCATCTTGCTGCGGCCGTCGGGTACGCGAATGGCCATCGAGCCGCTGCGGTCCAGGGCCACCACGACGGCGAGCGACAGCTTGCGGTGCTCGCGCCGCAGCTCCATGGAGACGGGCAGGATCTCTTCAAGCGGGCTCTTGAAGTAGCCGCCCGGCCCGTAGGAGTCGCGCCCGCCCGTCATCATCAGCCCGCCGCCGGTCTGCGTCACCCAGGCCGCCAGCGTCTCCATGCCCTCCGTGCCGACCATGTTGGCCGGGATGTTCTCCAGGACAACCGCCGACAGGCCGGAGAGCTCCTCCAGGCTCCAGCGGCACTGCTCGGGCCTGGCCTTCCGCACGGCCAGGCCCCCCGCGGCAAGCAGACCGGACAGACGCGTGCTGTCGGTCGGGCTGACGAGAAGGATAGGTTTCGGCCCGCGCACACCGACGAGCAGGCGGGCAGTGTTGTTCTCGCTCAGCGGGTCGCCGGCCGGTCCAAGTACCCGCAGCGTGTACTGGCAGGTGTCGGCCTGCGGTGCCTTGTCGCGGAACATCAGCCGGCTGCTGCCGGCGGGGACGGCGTGCTTGCCGGAGGCGATGACCGTCTGCCCGCGGACCAGCTCGTAGGGCACCTCCTGGGCCAGCGGGCTGGAGATCCAGGCGGTGATCATGAACGCCTCGCCCGGTGCGGCCAGGTTGGGGGCGTCGAGCTGGGCGATGGCGAGGTCGCCCGCGCGGCTGCGGGCCATCTGGCGATAGTCGACGGCGACCCCGGCGGCGCTGGCCTGCCCGGCGGGCGCGAAGGGCTCCACGCCGGTCCACAGGCCGTCGGAGAGCACGACGATGCGTCCCGGCGTGTCGGGCGGGATGAGCGAGACGGCCGTCTCCAGCGCGTCAGCCAGATTCGACGCCTCAAGCCCCACGTCGGCGGCGAAGCCGGCGAAGGCCCCGCGCCCCGGCGGCATCTCGATCGCCGGCCTTAAGCCGAAGGAGACCACCGCGAGCTTGTCTCCCGCGTCCATGTGCAACCGGATGAGATTGATCGCCTCCGTCTGGAGCGCGGGGGCGTCGGGCGGCATGGACAGGCTCCTGTCGGCCACCGCGACCACCAGCCCCGCGCGGCTCGGCAGCACCAGGTGCAGCCCGGCCATGGCGAGCAGGATCAGCACGTACACCCCCGAGCGCGCGACGATCAGCCCTCTGGTCGGCAGCCGCCACAGCCACAGGGTGACGCCCAGCGGTAAGGCCAGCACCAGCCAGAACGGCCAGGTCAGGGTCACAGTCCCTTCCCTCCGCCGGCGCGGGAGATGATCGCAAGGTGCGCCGCGAGCACCGCCAAGGCCGCCAGCCCCGCCGCCCAGGCCAGGTCGGCCAGGCTGTCGCGATGCAGGGGCGAGTCACTCCAGCTTCCCCATCGGCCGGTGCGGCAGCTCGACAGGTCCGACTCCTGCGACAAGAGCGCGTTGCACGCGAACTCAAAGGCACCCCCCGACGAGCCTACCGTGTGCAAGCCAAGGGCGTCGGGCGGCACCTCGGCGCGCCCCTGGAAGACGGGCAGCCGCGCGGCCGGCCGATCCGGCGCGGTCCACTCCACCTCGCCGACCTCCTGGGGCAGCGCCAGCCTCACCCGCGAGCCCAGGCGGACGTTCCGCTCCGCCAGGCCGAGCAGCGAAAGCCGCCAGCCGACCAGGTTCGTCATCAGTATCGGCCAGTCGGGGCTGTCCTGGAGGTTGGAGGTCGCCATGTCGATCGCCATGCTCAGGTGCTGCGAGCCTGCCGGGCCTTCCCTGACGGCGAGCAGGACCGTGTTGCCGGCGGTGACGATGGGCGTGCCCTCAGGTGAGGAGTCCTGGCCGCGGGACCAGATCACACCGGCCAGCGACAGCCCCTCCGCGAGGGGATGGTTACGGTCGATCACGAACGCGCCGGCGTAGGCCTCGGCCTTGCCTGCCGAGGCGATCTGCACATGCCAGGCCTGCTGGTCGGGTGCAGGCGGCTGGTCGGAGATTACTAGCTCCGCCCGCTCGGGCGAGAGCACTACTCGCCCCGTTGCCTCCAGTGCCTTGGTCACCGCCTGCCGCAGCGGCCCGGCGGGAAGCTGCACGCTCACCCGCAACGGCCGATCCGCTGGGGCTAGCAGCAGCACCTGGTTGTCGATGTCCAGCGGGTCGGCCCCCAGCTCGGCGCGAAGGGTTGAACTCTCCCCAGCGAGCTGGAGCACGACCTGCCCGCGCTGGCCGGCGTCCAGCTCGATGGTTCGCTCGGCGACGAGGCCGGCACCTTCGAGCTTGAGCTGGACGGCGCGGGGCGACCCGGAGAAGTCAGCCACCTCCAGCAGCAGGCGCTGCCGGTCTTCCATGCGGGTCCTAGCGGCGGCTGTGAAGGCGGCGTTGCCCACAGGGCTTCCGAACGCCCACCACTGCACCTGCCCCCGCTCGATGGGCCAGGGCGGGGCGTGGTCGGTCAGCACCAGCACACGCGAGGCGGGCCCGCCTATCTCGCAGGCCATCGCAAACGCCTCGCCGAGGTTTGCCTGCGCAGCGGCCGGCCGCCACTGCGCAAGTGTCGCCCGAGCCTGCTCGACAGTGCGCAGCGGCTCGCCCGCAAGCCCCACCTGCGCACCCGCCAGGCAGCCTTCATGGAGGTATCGCTCGATCGGCTCGGGTCGTCTAGGCTGGGCGTCGAAGACAGACATGGGGGCACGCGAGGTTGCTCAGTTCGGCTGGCCGGAGCCGGCCGGTCTTAAGGTACGGAACTTCCGCCACTGCTCCACCGCCCACGGCACAGAGAACGCGGCCATGACGAACGACCATGCCACCACCGTCGTCCACACTACGACCTGGCTGTCCGGCCGGCGATCGGCCAGGGCGACCGGTCCGCCGATAAGGTAGCCCACAGGCAGAAGCTCGATGTCGGCGGCGTCTCCCATGACCAGGTACGCCGCGATCACGGGCAACAACATGCCGGCCGCCATCAGTACCGCCGCCACCAGCGGCAGGAACGACCGCGGCATGTGCGACCGCAGCAGCCTGTGCAGCAGCGACGCCAGCGTGCA
>Ga0315280_10006411_pt1 | contig 16264 bp, 15 predicted proteins | sample YL17G06_40_MG_FD_203697 | JGI IMG/M metagenome (GOLD analysis project Ga0315280, IMG submission 203697) | Sediment microbial communities from Yellowstone Lake, YNP, Wyoming, USA - YL17G06_40 | ecosystem: Environmental > Aquatic > Freshwater > Lake > Sediment | place: USA: Wyoming | collected...
TCGCCGAGGTCAGGGTCTCCGTGGCGGCAGAACTCCTCACACGGCCGCGAGCAGATGCGCCCCAACACGCCGGGGAGCAGGTTGGAGCGCCGGTTGATGGCGTAGGACGCGGTCGGCTCCCCCTGGGCGATAGCATCGATGTACGCGGGGATATCCGTCCTGGCCGGGCAACCCCATTGGCATGGAATGTTGCGTCTCACATAGTCGATGTCGGCGGGGTGCGTGCTGACAACGCGTTCCGACACTACGCGTCACCTCTCAGGTCATTGCCGTGGCGGGACGCTCGGCTTCAGCGGCTCGGCTATGGGAATACTCCCACGCGCCGCTCTCATCCTGCGTACCGCGTCCCTGGCAGCCTGCCTAGTCCCAGAACCTGTAGATCGGCTTATCGCGCGCCATCCCGTGGATGCTCCACAAGCTCCCGGAGATGAAGTCGCCGACCACCAGCCCGACGGCGAACGGCACGATCTTGCGATAGGTCTGCCCCCCACCGTACCGGGTTACGAGCGCTTTGACCACCCAAGCGACAAGGAGGGGGCACCACAGCCTCTCCATCGCCCAACTCGACGAGACCGCGTACCCCACCGGATGGATCGGCCAGCCCGTGACGCGCGTGCCGATCGCCATGCCGATGTACGTCACCAGGCTGCCCCCGATCATGGCGCTCGTGGCTCGCCAGTTGGGCGTCATCGGGTTGTTGGTGTGGCCCATGAACTCGCGCCACGGCTCGCCGCCGATCCACAGTGGCACTGTGGACACGCACCCGGCCGCCCCACCGGCTTGGTACACCATCTTGAGCTGGAAGGCGAACGACAGGAACACGCCAAGACCCCACGCGACCGCGAACAGCGTCACGCCGGGCACAAGGCCGAGCGCGCCCGACAGGAAGCGGAAGCCCTCGGCCTGGTGAGGCATGTAGTGCGACCGGTACGCGCGGTTGAACCAGTAGTACAGCTCCCCAACAACGAGGTTCTTCGGGCCCACCGCACGATCGCCCAGCGCCGTCGGCAGCATCTGTGTGGGGCCCGAGAAGTGGAGGTCGTGCACCGGGAGACCCATCTCAGCCCTGATCCTCGTCACCGCCAGTCCGATGGCGAAGAAGATGACGAAGAATGCCACCGCGTACGGAGTGGTCATGCCGGCCTTCACGCTGAACCAGACGAGGCCGGCGAAGCCCACAACGGTGCACAGCACCGCCACGCGCGAGTCCATGCACTCGCGACGCGGCGTTCCGGTGAGCGTCGCTCTGAGTTCCTTGAGCCACCCACGCCTGGAGACCCATAGGGCGAACAGCGCCAGCCCGATGAACCCGCCGAAGGACTGCTCACGGATGAACGGCGCGTTCGGGATGCCGCTCCAGCCGAGCCACGCCGACAGTACCTTCTGCGCCTGCCATTGCAGGTAGAAGAACCAGCACGAGAACGACAGGTTTGTCGGCAGCAGCAGCCCCTGGCCGATCGCGAACGGATAGAAGGACAGCGGCATGTAGCCTATCGCTCGCCACGGGTGCTCCCAGATCGCGGCAACGAGATTGTAGGGAGGGTGCCAGGCGCGGACAGGGATCTGAGGCCAGCGCGGGCTGATCGCGTTGAGGCTGTTGAATGTCTCGATCAGCGCCGCGATGCTGAAGCCGAGCAGATACCCGCGGTCTCGGAGCAGCGGGCGATCGACGGCGGCGAGGGCCGCCGGCACTTCCAGGATGGGGTAGGTGAGGTGCTCGGCCTCCGACCACCGCCGATGGAGGAGCATGACCAGGCCGCCACCGCCGAGCAGCAGGAACATGCAAAACAGCCACCACCACGACAAGGGCCGCACGAAGCCGGTGGCGTTCTGCCACGTGAGCTGTTGCCCGCCCTGCCAGAAGGCCTCGCTCGAGTCACCCTTCGCCACGATGAGGTGGCGCGGAAGCAGCGGTAGCAGCTTCTCCGCGAACTGGTTCTCCGGGCCGGCGTAGTGCTCGGGATAGGCGATGATCCCCATCAGGTTCTGCGTGAAGTCCAGGCTGGCACCCGCGGAGACGAGCGCGAGGAAGACGTAGACAACCCTGATGTCGGCGTCGGTGAACGCGTCGCGCAGACCCACGAGGCGCAGCAGAGAGGCCGCCCCGCGAACGAGGAACAGCGCGGCCACGACGTTGTAGAAGAGGGACGTGGTGGTGGGGTAGCCGGCGTACTTGATCACCTCAACGTAGATGATCCAGTAGACCGTCGGCAGCGAGAGCAGCAGGCTGAGCAGGAGCGCCCTGGCCCTGACGACCGGACGGCGGTGTGGCAGGCTGTCGGATGATGACGGTGCGCGCACGATGGGGCCTATTCGCGCGCAGCGCGTCGGGTTCCCTGCAGGACTGCGGCGTCTAGCGCCGGTCGGCATTGACCGCCTCGCCGGTACCGGGTACCATCGAGCCACTGGGAGGTGCGCGAGTTGGCAAGAGCGCACGTGGGGTCGCTGGGACACCAGAACCTGGTCGTTCGTCTGGTGCGTGCCGTCGGCGCTAGGCGCCGAGCGCGCCGAGACGCGGAGGACGCGGAGGACCTTGCGCTTGTCCGCGAGTCGCGGGAAGAGGGTGGCCAGGGCATCAGCCTCGACGAACTACGCCGTCGCTTGCGGCACCCCTAGCCGATGCCGTACACGGTGATCGTCCAGCCCGCCGCCGAGCGCGCTATCGCGAAGCTCTCTCGCAAGCTCCAAGCGCGAGTGCAGGCCGCGCTGACACGGCTCCAAGCCGAGCCCAGGGGGCCCGGAACGACCAAGATGGCCGGCGAGCTCCACCCGTACCGCGTTCGAGTAGGCAAGTACCGCGTGCTGTTCGATGTCTTCGATGACACCAGGCGAGTCATCGTCTGGGCGGTGGGCCCAAGAGAGCACGTCTATGACCAGATCCGCTAGGCGCTGGACGCCGGCCCCGGAGACCCCAGTCCGCCGCCCTTCGTGATGGTCGCTTCGCTCCCCCCTCAGGGACGACGGACCGGTATGGTGGACCTACGTCATCTGGGCAGTCGTCAGTAGGGCATCGACGACCTCCTCACCCCGCAGGTCCCTGGTTCAGAGTGACGGAACGCCCCGCACCGAGAGGAGGCCTGTCCGTGCTGCTTGCCGCGTCCCTGCTCCCCGTTCTTGCCGGCCAGCCCGATGCGGTGGCCTACATCGACTGCTCGCGCACGACCGGCCGCGTCGATCCGCGCTTCTTCGGGCTGTTCAGCGAGCACCTCGGCGACTCCCTCGACTGGCGCCTAGCCGCTCAGAAGGTCAAGGGGCGCGGGTTTGAGTCCGGCGACGCGGACGGCGACGGCGTCGGGGATCCCTGGCGGCCGGTGGGAAGCGCGGACTTCGCCCTCGACTCCACAGAGTCGTTCCCTCGCTTTGAAGACGGGAGGTCGTCGACCTCGCAGCGCTTCGCCCTCGACGGCGGCCCGGCCGGCATCGTTCAGGACCGGCTCGCGGTGGACAAGGGCGACCCGACCGAGGTGAGCTTCTACGTCGGCGTAGTCGGCGCGATCGACAAGATCACGGTGGCGCTAGCCAGGCGCGCGCCGGACCGGGGACCGGAGAACGAGGTTGCCGGATGGGCGGTGATGGTCCAGTCGGACATCACCGATCTAGCCTACGACTGGGCGAAGCGCACGGCCACGCTCACCCCGCCGCGATCGGCATACCCGTGCGCGTTGTTGATCCTCGCCGAGGGCCGGGGCACCGTGTGGCTCGACCAGGTGTCGGCCATTCCCGAGTCGAGCTACCGCGGGTGGCGCGCCGACGTCGTCCGGCTGTACGAGTGGCTGCACCCGGGGACGCTTCGCTACCCTGGCGGCAACTTCAGCCAGACCTACCACTTCAGCGATGGGCTGGGGTGCCCCGACCTGCGGCCGGTCGTGCCGAGCCCGGCCTGGAGGAGCTACCCCGAGCCGAACAACATCGGCACCGATGAGTTCCTCGCCCTGTGCGAGCGCGTCGGCATCGAGCCCGTCATCTGCCTCAACATCGGCGATACCGGCGGGCACAACACCCTCCCCGACAACTCGACGGACAGGGCTCTGCGCGAGTCGCTCGAGTGGCTCGAGTACTGCAACAGCGCCGCCACCACGGAATGGGGCGCCCGGCGCGCCGCGAACGGGCATCCGGCGCCGTACGGCGTGAGGCTGTGGGAGATCGGCAATGAGATCGGATACGCTCACATCCACGGGCAGCTTGACGCCGCCGCGTATGCGGAGAGGTGCAGCACGTTCGCGACCGCGCTCAGGGCCGAGGACCATGACGTTGAACTGATCGGCTGCGGCCATGACCCTGCCTGGAACCGGCTCCTGGTCGAGCGCGCCGGCGACCTGCTCGACTTCGTGTCACTTCACATCTACGACAATGTGCCGTCACCCGAGGACTGCGTCGCACACTCGGCAGTTGCTGTCCCCGCGTGGCTGGATTCGCACATCGCCGCGGTCAGCGCCGGCGGAGCGACGAGTGACAAGCTGAGGTTCGCGCTCAACGAGTGGTCCTATTCGTGGCAGTACTGGCAGGGCATCGACCGCGCGGTCGCGTCGGCGGGGCTGCTGCACGAGTGCCTCAAGCGCGCGGACTGGGTGGCCATGACGAACTCCTCCGACAGCTTCGTCCGCTTCCGTAACAACGAGGCGATCGCGTTCCCCGACCCGGAGTGCCTCGCCATCGCGCTGCTCGCGCACCACACCGGGCGGGACCTGCTCCACTGCGCGACGGCCGGGCCGACCTTCGAGGCGGCCACGAGGGGCGACGGCCTGCCCGCGTTCGACGCGGTGGCGACCCGCGACGGCGACCGCGTCTTCGTGTCCCTCATCAACCGCGCTTGGGATCCGATGCGTGCCGGGTTCGTGCTCGACAACATCGCCGCAAAGCCCGTCGCCACCGGAGCGTGGGGCATCCGAGAGCGAAGCCCGGGAGCGCTGATGAGCTTCGAAGACCCACGCGCGGTCGAGATCCGAGAGGTCGACGCACCGTCGGTTGTGGCGTGGACCGGCTCCGCCGCGCAGGTGACCTGCGACCTGCCCCCGATGACGGTAACGGTGTTTGAGTTCCACGCACCGGCGCAGCCGGCGGCTGAGCGTGCGGAGTCCACCGTCCAGGTCAGGGTAACCGACGAGCAAGGGCGGCCTGTTACCGACGCGACCGTGCAGGCCGTACCCGCCAATGACGACCCGCCGGCGCTCGCCACCACGGACGCCCAGGGCCGGGCGGCGCTGGGGGTCCCGAGCGGCGCTTACAACCTCGCCGCAACCGCTTCCGGGCTCCGCCCGGCGCACTCGCGGCTCGTTGCCGGGCCCGGCACTGCAAAGGCGGCGCTCGCCCTTGGCAGCCCGCCCGCAAGCGTCGGCTACGATGTGCGCGATGAGTTCCAGGAGCCCGACCTCAACAGCTCTGTCTGGACCGCGACGTCGCTGGAGGGACCGGCCGGCACGTGCGCCGTCTGGGAGGGCGCCGCGGCAGTCGCGAGCAGCGGCCCGTCCCGCTTCGGCCTTCTTTCGCGACCCCTCGACTGCGCCGACGACGAGGCGCTCGTCATCGAGGCGACGGTTCGCTACTTCGATGGCCTCAATGTCCTGATGCATCTCACGACCGAGGGACGCGAGGGCCAGTTTGCGGACTTCCTCGAGCTAGGCATCGAGCGCGGCCGGGTACAGGTGTGGGGGCGCGGATGGGATCGCACCGGCCCGCGCATGGCGGCGCCGGCTGTGCTGCGCATGGTCATTGGGCCTGCGACCCCGTCCGGCCGCAGCGTCGAGATGACGGTCAACGGCGTCACGGCGCAGCGCGCCACCGATGTGCGCTGGCTCTTGGGCGCCAGGCCGCGCGTGTTCCTCTACGGCTGGGGCGCGGGGCAGCGGCTGTGGGAGTCGTTTACCGTGCGCCGCGTCCAAGTGCCAAGGACGAGCGTGCTCGCGGACGACTTCTCCGGGCCATCCCTTGACCCACGGCTGTGGGCCGCCACCGCGATGGTGGGCACCGATGGGTCGCTGGAGCTTAGTGACGGTCGCCTCACCATCCGGGGCGCGCCGGAGAGCAGGTTCGGCGTGCTGACCGAGCCGTTCGCTCAGTCGGGCCTCGACGCGCTCGTCGTGACCGCGCGCCTGGCCGAGTACGAGGGCACGAACGGCTTGATGACCCTGATAGGCGAGGGACCCGGCGACTTCACGGGTTACTTCGAGGTGGGCCTGGAGCACGGCCGCGCGCAGGGCTGGGTCGATCGCTGGTCGCGTGCAGGCGCGGAGGTCCAGGCGCCGGTGGAACTACGGCTGGTGGCGGGTCCCGCGGACGCGTCCGGCCACCGCCGCGTGAGGGCCTACGTGAACAACGCACTCGTCGCGAGCGCTCCGCGGCTGCCCGGCCAGAGCCGCCCGCTGAGGCTGTTCCTGTACGGGTGGGCCGAGTCGCGCACTGTATGGGACTGGGTGCGGGTCGACCGCGTCGACCTCGGCGCCCTCCAGCGCGAGTCCCCCGCGCCGGCGGGGATTGTGGGGTGACCCTCTCCCTCGCCCCCCCCTGCGGGGAGAGGGCAGGGAGAGGGTGATTGACAGGGCGAATTGCCATGCGCCCCTACGGGCTGTCACGGGCAGGGACGCCCGTGCCACTGTGAACGGCTGTGCCACTGATGGTGTGGTAGCGGGTGCGCCTTCTTCGCAACAGCTTCATCGTCAGCGGGGCGGGGATCATCGTGGTCCTCGTGGCAGTCGCGTTCGCCGCGCCGCTCCTCGCGCCGCACGACCCCATCACGCAGTACGAGGACGGAACCTCCGCGACGGGCGACCCGCTGCCGCCGAGCGACCGCTTCCCGCTCGGCACCGATCCCGTCGGGCGCGACGAGCTCTCGCGGTTGATCTACGGCACGCGCGTGAGCCTGGCGGTCGGCACGCTTGGGATGCTGCTCGCCGTCACCATCGGAACGCTCGTCGGCCTCGTCGCGGGCTACGCCGGAGGCGTCCCGGGCGATGCGCTCATGCGCGTGACCGACATCATGCTCGCGTTCCCCGCCTTGCTCCTCGCTATGGCGCTCGTGGCCGTGCTTCAGCCGTCCCTGTGGAACGTATTCATCGTGATCGGCCTCGTGAACTGGACCTGGGTGGCGCGGACCGTCCGTGCGAGCACGCTGTCCGTGAGGGAGAAGGAGTTCGTCGAAGCCGCTCGCGCGCTGGGCGCCGGGTCCGCGCGGATCATCTGGCGGCACATACTCCCGAACGTCCTGCCAACCATCATCATCCTCGCGTCCACGATGACCGCGTGGATGGTGATGCTCGACGCGGGGCTCAGCTTCCTCGGCCTCGGAGTGCCGCCGCCCACGCCGAGCTGGGGCCGCATGATCGCCGAGGCGCGAAGCTACTACCAGTCGATGCCGCTCTTGGTCCTCTGCCCCGGGGCGGCGATCGTGCTCGTCGTTGCGGGCTTCAACCTCCTCGGCTACGGCCTCCGCGACGCGCTCGACCCGAAGAGCCGAGTGGAGAGCGCGAGGTAGCTTGACGGGGCGCGTATAGTGCGCATAATGCGTACTGTGCGTAGTGTAGGGAGGATGCCAATGACCACTCTAACAGCCACTGCCTTAAGGAACCGGATCGGCGCGACGCTGAACGATGTGGAGTTCCGGGGGGAGCGGGTCGTGCTTGAGCGGCAAGGCAGGCCGGCGGCGGCGCTCATTCCCATCGAGGACCTCCGGCTGCTGGAGCGTCTTGAGGACGAACTCGACGTTCGGGAGGCGGAACGGGTGCTATCGGATCCCAATGAGGAATGGCTGACACTGGAAGAGGTCGAGCGAGAGTTCGGTCCATGAAGTTCACGGTTCAGGTGGCCCGTTCAGCAGCCAAGACCCTTGATACCCTCGACAAGCCCACTCACCGACGCGTGTGGGCGAAGATACGGGCGCTGGCGGATGTCCCTCGCCCGCACGGCGCAAAGGCACTCACGCATGGCCTCAAGGGTTTGTACCGCGTACGGGTTGGGCAGTACCGGGTGGTGTACAGGGTGGTGGACGCAGAGTCACTGGTCCGAGTCACCCGCATTGGAACCCGGAGCTCGATCTACGACGACGCCGAGCGGGCTGAGTGACGGGGCCAGGGGGCGGGTGTGGGCCAGACTCCGTCTTGGCGGGCCGAGGCCCCCGCCGGTCGCCATGGTGACCGCGTTCGCGGAGGCGTTCGCCGGCCCCGAGGCGAAGTCGCGCATCTGCCGTGCACCTGGAGCGAGCTCGCGTGAGGGGAGGTTCCGCGGGTGGCAGTGCGCGTGACGGCTGACGTCCCCTACGGCAATGTGTGCGACGTCGAGGTAACGGACCGCGGCGGCCGGCCCGAGGTGCGCTTCGCCGCCGATCCCCACGGCGGCCCCGAGTGTCTCTGGTTCTGCTTCCGGGTCACTCTCGACAACCCCAGCGACGGCCTGCGCCTAGTCCTCAAGCACCCCGACAACGTCCTTGGCGGCCACGATCTGCACCACATGCTGCCGGTCGTCCGCGAGGCAGGGCGCGATTGGGAGCGGCTTCCGGGCGGACAGGTCGATGAGGTGGGTGACGGTCGTCGCACGGTCGCCTGGGAGCTTGTGCCGCGCAGATCCAAGCTCGACGTGGCGCTCTGCTATCCCTACGGCAGGCCGGAGCTCGAGGCGCTGGTCGCGGATACCGGCACCGCCTACCGAGTCGATACGATAGGCGTCAGCCAGGGCGGCAGGCCCATCGTGAGGCTGTCGAGCGACTACGGTGAGCCCGGCGGCTGCGAGCCCGGGATCTACGTGATGGCGAGGCAGCATTCGGGGGAGACGCCGGGCTCCTGGGTCCTCGACGGCTTGCTGCGGCGAGCCACTCGCCTCTGCGGGTCGCTGACGATCTGGGCCGTGCCGTTCGCCAACATCGACGGGGTCGAGCAGGGCGACTACGGGAAGGACAACTTCCCATACGACCTCAACCGTGCCTGGGGCGTTCTCCCGATGAGGCACGAGGTGCTGGTCATGAGGGGGGACATTCTGCGATGGCGGGAACGCTGCCAGCCGATCCTGGCGATCGACTTCCACGCACCGGGCGCGTGTGAGGCCGAGGGCGCCTACTTCCTCGTCCCCGACCTGCGGAAGAGCTCTCGCACCCGGTCCGAGGCCGACGAGTGGTGCCAGGCATTCGCCGCGAGCCTGCGCGAGTCGGGCCTATCCGCGGACATGCACACCAGGATGGCAAACTACCCGTCCCGGTGGGAGTCGCCGAGCTTCGCGGGGTACCTCGGTCGCGAGCACGGGATCTGCGCGCTGACCCTCGAGACGCCGTACGCCCTCGCCAAGGCCAACGTCCTCACCCGCGAGCGGTACAGGGAGATAGGAGCCAGGATGCTCGACACGATCGCCAGCCGGCTCGAGCTGACCGCGGCGGTGAGCCAGTGGGTGGCGCGTCCCGTCACCACCAGGGCCCGGCGAGCACCACCTCGGGCATCCCCGCCCATCTGACGCAGCGTGTCGCGGAGCCCGTGCGCGCCCCTGTCCTTCAGGCCGATGAGCCACAGGAGCGAGAGCGCTCTAAGCGCGCCGGAGATGAGGAACAGCACGCCGTGATACGTGAGCGGCCAGCCGAGGAATAGGCCCTCCCAGCCGGACAGCGCGCGCGCCATGATCCCGCCGAAGACGCCGCTGAGTGCCCCCGCCAGCGCTCCCGTGACCGCGTAGACCGCGAGGTACGCGCTGTTGGGTCGTCGGCTGCCTGGCATCGTCGTAAGCGAGAGCAGCAGGTTGAGAGCGGCCAGGTCGAGCCCGGGAAACGCGAACATCGCCCCACTCGCCAGAGGGTACCCCACGTGCCAGCTCGACTGCCTGATGAAGATCCAGGCCGCCCCTCCGGGGATGATGAACAGGCCGGCGATGAGCATCACGGGCCGGCGCCCGAAGCGATCGATCATCCGGCCCCAGAAGGGCACGCTCAACAGCGAGATCAGGAGCGGGATAGCCACCAGCACGAGGTTGGCCATCGAGTTGTTGAGCTTCACCACGTCGAAGACATACAGCCAGATGTACGGGCCTATGTAGCCGACCCCGAACGTGAGCGTCGCGCTGAAGCCAAGGAATCGCCGGAAGTTCCGGTCCGCCAGAGGCACGCGAAGCACCGACCACAAGCTGACGCTCTGGTTCCTATCGCGGATGTCGGCGTGCGGCACCCTGGTCAGCACGAGGAAGTCGGCGACGCCCAGCAGCGCGGCCGTGGCGAGGACCCCACTCACCGTCCACTGCAGCGCCGTCTCGCTCACGAGCTGCGCTTTGTCGAGCGCGTACCCAACGGCCAGCACAGCGAGCAGGCCGGTCAACTGCCCGACCTGCATTCGCTTCGAGAAGTACCTACCCCGGAGCGGACGCGGCACGATGTCTCCGAACCAGGCCATGACACCCGGAGAGCAGATGTTGGCGGCCACGGACGACGCCGTCATGAAGGCCAGCAGTGCGACCCACCAGAGGTTGGCGGGCAGCACCCAGGGGATCGCCGCGATCGGAAGCCACAGGGCCCTGTGGACGACACCGGCTGTCATGAAGAAGAGCTTCCGTCGGCCGTACCGCTCCATGATGAAGCTGGCCGGAAGCTGCATCAGGCTCCCGACGTACGGCATGGCCGCGAGGAGGCCGAAGCCGAACGCGGGCATCGCAAGGACCTTCGCGTACCGCGTGAGCGCTGCGCCGCAAGTGATCTGCATCCACATCGCCCCGAACGCCCAGGCGAGCGTGACGAGCCGCATCGAGCGGAGCGCTTGGCGGGAGGGTCTATCTGCCGCGAGCCGGTGACCCCCGGCTCGGGTGAGGTGGTGAGTCGCCGTGATGTGTGTCAACGCAATCGTCCCAGACAACGCAACGCCGCGCGACCAACGGCCGGTCACGCGGCACACTCAGGTAGTGTATTGGATATCGTCTCCGCCCACCGGACGGGATGTTAGGAGTCCGGTTGGTGGGCCTTCTCCACGGAGGTTATATGCCCCAGAATCGCCTCAGTCACACGTCCCTCGAAGCCCTCCAGAACAAGCGGTCCGTGGCGCCTGCCGGGGAGCAGCAGAAGCGCCTTCGGTTCAGGCGCCGCGGCGTAGACCGCCTCGGCGTCGCGGTTGGTGAACAGAAAGTCCCGCTCCGTGCCGACCACCAGCAACGGCGTCCGAGCCATGGCCGGGGCCAGGTCCTGGCCGAGGGGGAAATCGGCAGCTCGGGCCTGTCCCGGACGCGCCAGACGCCCGCCGTGCAGCCGGGTCGCGACTCGTCCAACCCACGAACCGTAGAGCATAACGGCCCGGTTCAACGTATCCTTCGGCCCCAGAGGGCTAATCGCGGTCACAGACGCCGCGCATCGCTCCTCGGCGACCAGCTTGAGGGCTGCGAGAGCGCCCAGAGAGAACCCAACGAGGTGCACCCGGCCGTACCCGGAGTCCCTCGCGTAGGCTGCGCAGGCGGAAAGGTCGAGCCACTCGCGCCCGTCCACCACCCCACCTGAGGCGCCATGCCCGCGCAGGTCAACGAGCAAGGGGTCGGCGACAGGGCGCAGGCGGTCGGCCAGCCGCCCGAGGCTCCTCCGGTGCGCACAGCTACCCAGGCTGTGAGCGATCACCACCGCGGCGTCACGATGGCCTCGGTGGTGATAGGCCACGATCTCCACGTTATCGGCCGTGCGAAGACGCACGGTGTCGGCCGGGAACGAGAAGCGGCGACCCAGGAAGATGCGCTCAAGGCCAGGGATCATGCTTCATCCGGACAGACAGCGGGCTTCAGCCCGTTGAACCCCAAGCCCCCGATGAGACAATGGGCTTCAGCCCATTGCCTTCCACGCTGGTGGGTCCATGTGCAATGGGCTGAAGCCCATTGTCTGAACATGCGAGTCTATGCTCCGTACTTCGGCTGAACGTTCATCAGGTTCGTCATCATGGGCATGACCGCGCTGCCGCAGAACGCCCCCAGCGCCCCTGTGCCGCACGGCCCCTCGCCAAACGCGACCACGGCGTCCGACTTGACGCCCGGCCCTGAGAGCAGGAACGGGACCGCGTCGCCACCGTGCTCGCCGCGTTCGATCGGTGTCGAGTGGTCTCCCGTGGCCGCGACCACGAGATCCGAGATGCCTGCGTCCACGATGAGCCTTGCCGCCGCGTCGATCCGCTCGATGATCTTCACCTTAGCCGGAGCGTCCGAGTCGTGGCCAGCGATGTCGGGGCCCTTCATGTTGCAGAGCACGAAGGTGTGGTCCTCGAGGGCCTTGATGATCGCCCCGGCCATCGCGCCGAGGTCGGAGTCGAGCCCGCCGGTGGCGCCGGGGACGTCCACAATGTCCATCCCGAGGTAGACGCCGATCCCGCGGATGAGCCCGGTCTCGACGATGCAGGCCGACTTCACGTGGTTCGCGGCGTCGAAGCCGGACACGCTCGGTGCGGTGCCGACACCGCGCGGCAGGGCGACGTTCGCGGGCAGCTTGCCCTCGGCAGCACGCGCCAGGTTGACCGGGTGATCCTTCAGGAGCTCGTACGACTTCGCCACGAACTTGTTCAGGACAACGGCGGCCCTCTGGGAGGCTTCGTCCTCGCCCTTGGCGACCCACAGGGGCTCGTTATTGGCGTGCGGGTCGGTGTCAGAGACCAGGTGGCCGAGGCCGGGAGCGCGCAGAATGAGGCCCGCGCGGTGCGCGACGGACTCCTTGAACAGGACCTGGACGCCGTCGATCTCTATCCCGTTGATAGCGGCGGCGAGCTGGTCGGTGCCGTGCTCGATCCTTCCCGCACGTCGGTCGCGAACTGTCGCCGAGAGCGTGCCGGTGGCCGGGTCGTATTCCGGGTCGGCGTAGCGCGGGTCGCCTACCCACAGGGTGGAGAAGTTCACGCGGAAGCAGACGTCTCCCTCGCGGACCTCCATGTCGATGCCTGCGCACTCGTAAGGGCCGCGGCCGGTGTAGTACTCGCGCGGGTTGTAGCCGAGGATCGACAGGTGAGAGGTATCGCTTCCCGCCACGACGCCCGGCGCGATAGGGAACATGAGCCCGCACGCCCCGGCTGCGGCGAGGGCATCCAGCACGGGAGTCTTCGCCGCCTCGAGCGGAGTCGCTCCGCCCAGTCCATCCACAGGGCGGTCGCCGAGTCCGTCGCAGATCAGAAGCAGCCCTTTGCGCTGCGGTCCCACACCGGCCATCGCATATCCTCCTACGGCTAGTTGAGGTGAGTCCGTGGGCCCCGGCGGGGCCCCGCGAGTCAGCCGCGAGTGTACGACTGAGGAGTGAGGGTGTCAAAGCGGAGCCCCTCGCCGAGGGGACAGCGTCATAGCGAGCGGCAGTGGCGCATGAGCTATCCCCCTGCCGGCGCGCGGCCGGCAGGGGGATCGGAACTCGGAACTAACGTCGTCGGCGCATGAGGAACACGGCGGCGCCGGCGCACAGAAGGAGACCGACCGCTGCGCCTGCCACCGGAAGCGCTGGCGTCCCGCCGGCGCTGGAAGGCGGTTGAGGCGGTGGTGCCTGACCGGCCGGAACCGCTGAGGCGGTCTGCAACGCGTCCTCGTCGGTGGGGGAGGAGCGCGCTGAGGCCGTATCGGCTGCGTCCCCCTGGCCTGCCACGCCCGCGGCGCCCAGGTCGATTCCGCCCGGACCGCCCCCAGGCGCGTCGCGGAAGAAGACCTCTCCGGTCACGGCGTCTATCCAATATAGCTTGACTGTCTGCCCGGGGGCATAGTGGTACCCCATGACCCCGAGATCCTTATCCCACTCCTTCGTGAACTGCGGCTCGGCGGGCGTGCGTATCTTCACGAGCCAGTACGCCCTCATGCCATCTTGGTGCAGTTCGCACTTCATGATCCCCCCGGCCGGGTCGCCGATCTCTCGCCTGGCGATCTCCTGCGCCCTCTCCGTGCTGACCGAGACGGGCACGGGCTCGCACGGGATGGTCTGCCAATAGCGGAAGACCTTGCCGTCCGACAGATCGACTGACACCCAGCACCGAGGAGCCAGTCCGACACGCGGTGGGTCGGCAGCATTCGGGCCCTCGCCGATGAAGTCAATGCGGGGCCGTTGCACAGGTTCCAGCTTTGAGTTGAGCACACGCGGCGGGGCCTTGCGCCACTCGAGCGAGGCCGAAAGGGGACCCATAATCCTCTCTGCCTCCCGCTTAGCGACAGCGAGGGCCTGCTCCTCCGACAGACGTGAGCGCTGCCCCGTGTCGAGCCAGGTTCGGCTGTAGCCTCTGAAAGTGCCAGACGATGCATCCACAGTGCATCGTCTTCCTCCCCACACGAAGGTGATCAGCGTGTTTGCGCCGTAGCCGTCCGGGGTCTGCACCTCCCAGCCCTCCATGGACCATCCCAAAGCCCGCTCCGCGAGCGCCCTGGCCTCGTCAATAGTCATGTCGCCCCTTCCGGCGCCCGCCCACGACGCCAAAAACAGGAGCGCCGCTGCCCACATTGCTGTACGGCTCATTCCCTGTCCTCCTGTCTGTCGTGTGATGCGTGTCAGAACGCCGGGCCCAGGGTGCCGGACGTGGAGTCACCAATCAACTGAAGAGTATCAAGCCCAGACGACGCCAGATAGCCAGGATCGAACGAGTCCATGGCGGTGTCATACGCCTGCTGTATGTTCATGTAGATCCACGCCGTGTGCTCGACATTCCAGTCGCCCTTGGTGACGCGGGGCCAGAAGGCGTCAGCGAACACCTGCCACCCGTCGGCGTGGACCTCGTCTGTGGCCGCGATGACAGCGCCGGCGTACCGGGCGGCCACCTCCTCGGCGAAGATAGGACCGCACACAACATACGTGTCGGTTGTGACGTCGTGAGGCTTCTCCTTCTTGTCCCATTCGTGCTCCCCGCTCTGAAGAAGGCAACACGCCAGGAGTGTGACGAGCTTGGCCTTGCTGCCCTGCCGGCTCGAAGGCCGGCAGGGGGATGAGAGCCGTGCTAACGGCGGCGGCGGCGGAGAACTACTACAGCCGCAGCCACACAGAGAAGGGTGCCGGCGGCGGACGCTGCCACAACCAGGATCGCGGGCCGGTGGCGCCCGCTCGAGGTTCCGGCCGGCCCACCACCGATGTAAGCGTCTCGGACGGTCAGAACATCGCCGGTCACTGCGTTCACGTCGACCCAGAGGGCTCGCACCGGCTGTCCTTCGCGCACCTTAGGAACCACGATCACCGACCAGGTCAGCACGCCCACCTCGTTGGGTTCCTGGTACAGGTGCGGCTCCCGGTTCACCCTTGCGTCCTTGTCCTCTACGGCGTCGCGGGCGATCTCGACCGCTTGATCGGCAGACACCTTGCACGGGATCGGATCGGGGCTCACCGGGACGTTGTACCCGAAAGCGCAGGTGCTCCCGTCGAGCAGTGAGACCCTCACGTAGCAATGTGGCGACGTGCAGGGCCGCGGCGGGGCGCCCCGTTCCCGCCCGGACCCGTACACCGTGACGTAGCCCTTCTCGGGCTCAGCTCGGGTCCGCCAAGACGTGATCCCCGCGAAGTCGGGGCCCATGCGCTTGCGCGCTTCGCTCTTGGCTGTCTGCTCCGCCACGTCGAGCGCGATTGTCGGCGGCGGGCACGGCACTCCATCGCGCTTGCCCGGCCATTCGGGGAACCCGCGGAAGTAGCCCGACGCGCGGCCGAGCTTCAGGTCCACGGTGACACTCTCCCTCCCGTGCTCGCCGTCGTAGAAGCATTGCAGGAAGCGATCCGCATCCGGGATGCGGTTCGTCGTGGGCCGGGACAACGGTCCGCCCACGTACTTCTCGGCGATCTTCAGGGCCTGCTCGACGGACACATCGCCGAGGGCCACCCCGTTCAGCAGGAGCCAGGGCAGCATCATCAGAGCCGCAGAGCCCAGTGCTCGAGTCATGGCGGACCACCTCCGGTCTCCATCTGGTAGGCGAAGTGCAGGCCCCCGTCTCCGGTGATCTGGACTCGCGGGGCCTGGCTGGGCTCCCACAGACAATGATCGATCATCCACTGTGGGTTGTGGCTGGACACAAGGGTGTCGAGGGCGGCGGCAAGGGCCGACTGGAATGCCATGTCCTGCTCGGTGGTGTACTCCCAGAAGAGCTCATCGAACGCCTCGGCGCCGCTCGCTTCTGCCACGCCGTTCCACCCGAGAACCGCTTGGGCACACGTGTCAGCGATCGCTTGACCCAGGCTCGGGCCCGATACTGGGTAGGTCTCCGATGGGTTGTAGGGATCCACCCACAGCGTGTCTTCGAGTCCGTTGCACACGACTAATGAACCTTTCGCAAATAATGTAGGTGCTGTTTGGAGATGAGTCCGGAGTGTTCGATGAAGCCGAGGCCGAGGTCGCGTCGTCGCAGTCGGCTC
>Ga0315280_10006412_pt1 | contig 16261 bp, 15 predicted proteins | sample YL17G06_40_MG_FD_203697 | JGI IMG/M metagenome (GOLD analysis project Ga0315280, IMG submission 203697) | Sediment microbial communities from Yellowstone Lake, YNP, Wyoming, USA - YL17G06_40 | ecosystem: Environmental > Aquatic > Freshwater > Lake > Sediment | place: USA: Wyoming | collected...
CTCGCTTAACGAGAATATCGTTGTAATCGTATGACTGACCAAGGGGGATGACGAACTTGCCTTCTTGCGATGAATATTGAACGCTAAGTTCCCCCGGCTCGGCTAAAGATAAACTTAAACAAAATAACCCGATTAAAAAAACCAGTAAGCCAACCTTAATTAAGCGATGTATCATTTAGGCCTCAATGCGAATACTTAAGCACAATAATTTTAGACGGCCCGGATGAAAGCACCTCCGGGCTTATTTCAATCTCAGCGCTCTGGAGACGTTCCACATTATCCTTACCTTGTAAAAACACCTCTACTCCATCAATATCAAACCTGACCTTCGGTGTTTTAAAGTGCATCGGAATGGTAATCTTTGGCTTAAGTTTTTTTATAATGTCGTCGGCCATCTTGGCATCTATGGTAAATACACCTCCCACCGGGATTAATGCTATATCAATGGGGCCTAATTCTTTTAGCATGGTATTATCCAGACTGTGGCCAAGATCCCCGAAATGGGCAATCTTTATCCCGTCAACTTCAAATATAAATATAGTATTACTTCCCCGCTGCTTTCCTCCTAATGAGTCGTGAAAAGAGCCGACACTTCTTATCGTGATACCTTTTATCTGTTTATTTATCTTATCCCGGATAACCTGCGCTTCCTTTTCCAGGTGAAGAGGCACGTGGCAGTGGTCGCTGTGGGAATGACTTACGGTTACAATATCGGCTTTTTCCTTTATCGGGCTATGGACGATGGTTCCGTAAGGGCCTTCCGACTCGTAGGGGTCGGTAAGTATCTTTGTGCCGTTTTGGGAAGTAATGATAAAGGTGGCGTGCCCTAACCATTCAATCTTCATTTCGAGCCTCTTCAATAATGGAGCCCTTCGGGCTAAAGCCCGAGGTTCCCCAAGGCGGAATACTTGAGCGGCCATTATCCATCCTTGCCCTAAAGGGCAAGGTTTTTGGCCGCGAAAGTATAAACATATTATATCCTAAAAAATTAAAAAAACCAATAATTTATACAAGTTAATATATCAGGACAGTTCGACTTCTTCCTCCTTGGCCGGAATATAGGCATTTAAACCCTCAGCCCCTAAGGCATCAGAGAGTTTCTGAGACTGGTCTTCATCGCCGTGCACAATAAAAATTTTCTTTAACGGCAAACAGGATTTTACATATTCAATCAATGCATTCTTGTCGGCATGGCCGGAGAAGGCGTTAATTACGATAACCTCGGCATTCAGTTCGTACTCCATTCCGAATATACGCACGATTCTTTGGCCTTCCACAATCTTTCTTCCCAAGGTATCCTTAGCCATATAACCCACCACCAGAATAGTATTTCTTGAATCCTCAATATTATTCTTTAAATGATGCAGGATCCTGCCTGATTCGCACATTCCCGAGCCGGCAATAATAATCATCGGCCGTTTATCGTTATTCAAGTTTTTGGAGTCCTTCTGGTCGCGCGTATATTTAAGGTTAAGTAATTTAAAGGGATTGGAATCATTCTTTATTGCCTGCTGTGTTGCGGAATCAAGATAATCCAGATGATGATTAAAAACCTCCGTAATATCCGCGGCTAAGGGGGAATCCACATATATAGGAATAGGGGGGATCTTTTTTTCTTCTAGCAGTTGAGCCAGATAATAAATTACTTCCTGTGTTCTCTCCAGGGCAAAAGAAGGAATGATAATCTTACCCTTGCTTTCTTCTGTCCGGTTAACCGCCTCGCAAAGTTTAGCCTTTGCCTCCTCAATAGGCGCATGGAATCTGCCGCCATAGGTACTTTCTATAATAAGGTAATCTAGGCCGGTAAGCGCAGTGGGGTCATTTAATAAGGGGAGGTTCTTTCTCCCCAGGTCAACGGCGTATCCTAAACGCACCAGACGGCCGGCGTCTTTTATCTCCAGAGAAACTACACTCGCTCCCAAGATATGGCCGGCATCATATAACGTTACAACCACCTCGCGGGTTATATTAAACCTCTGACCGTAGGATATTGAACGGAACCTGCGCGTTGCCTTTAACCCTTCGTTCTCGGTATAAAGCGGTTTTCTAAACAACAGACCTAATCGCTTGTTTATTTTATTAACATACCTTATATCTTCTTTTTGGACTTTGCCGGAGTCGGCGAGCATGAGTTCGCAAAGGTCTTTGGTGGCGGAGGTGGTATAAATTTTACAACGCAGCCCTCTTTTGATCAGGCTGGGAATATTGCCGCAATGGTCTATATGCGCGTGGGATAAAATAACCGCGTCCAACTTCTTGGGATTGTAAGAAAATGTCGTGTTTACTTCGTAGAACTCATCGCGCCGGCCGTAGAATATGCCGGCATCTAACAGAACCTTGGAACGCGGGGTTTGAATCAGATGGCTACTACCGGTTACAGTACGCACGCCCCCTAAGAATTTCAACTTAACAGACATATCAGATTTTATTTTTAATTCTAAACGTCAGTATAACCGCCAATACAAGGTAGATAAAACTCCAGATGAACGCCAGCCGATTATCCATAAGGTAATTTACCAACAACCAGGGATTTTTAAACGCTGCCTCGCCCAATCCCGCCAATATATACTGGACCCAGAATATACGCGCCGGAGAAGCTAAAACCACAATCATCAAATACTGGCTGAGCCTTATCCGCGTAAGCCCTAAACTTAGGTCTAAAACCCTGAAGGGAACCAAAGGAACGGCGCGCAACATAAATATAAACCACACATTAGTGTGAGATATTTTATTTTGAAGATTACGGGATGAACTTCTTAAAAAACTATCTACAAAGCCCTTTCCTAAATACCTGCTTAAGGTAAATAATATTGCGGCATTTATCGTCTCTGCCAAAAATACTAATATCGTGCTGAGGAAGAACCCGAAGATTATTGCCGCGACAAATCTAAAAATATCTTTGGAGAGCCAGATAAAGAACGTCACCACCACATACATAAAGATGTAGATTATCGCCGCGCGCAAAACAGACCCACCCATAAACATCTTCCTTAAATTATCGGGGTCAATCTTAAAATACCGTCCGAGAATTATTACCAGCAGGAAAAATATGACGATGATTGTGCCGCGGATAACCGCCTCGGATATATTTTTCTTGGCAAAATTTGCGTATTCCATATTTAAGGTAATTCTAATACGTTTATTTAAAAATAGCAAGGGAATTGATTAGGGCCTCTGTACTAGCAAGGCCCTTCGCTGCGTCCCCTACGGGGACTCCCTTCGGTCGCTCAGGGTTAAATTTCTGAATGAATAATTTAGCGGGAAATTTAAGTGGCTTGGTTTGAGGGCCTGCCTGCCGGCAGGCAGGGACCCGCTAAATATAATATTAGGATTTTTAAGAAATTATTTTATAATATAGGTATGCAATATGACAGATTCCAGCAAGAAGCGATAGATTATATAAATAAAGGTTATTCGGTTATCGTCAGCGCCCCCACCGGAGCGGGCAAGACGGCAATTGCCGAACATATAATCTTATCCTCGATCAAAGAAAGGCTCGGTGTAATTTATACCGCCCCCATTAAAGCCCTCTCCAACCAGAAATTCCGCGATTTCCAAAGACAATTCGGAGACGAAATCGGAATATTGACCGGCGATGTATCCATAAATCCCGGGGCTGGTGTTCTGATTATGACCACGGAAATATTCCGTAACAAGGTCTTGGATGAACCGGAAAGCCTTGTTAAATATTCCTGGATTATTTTTGATGAAGTCCATTATATCGATAACCCCGAGCGCGGGACAGTCTGGGAGGAATCTTTAATTTTTTTGCCCCCGCATATGAAGATACTTGCCCTCTCTGCCACCATACCTAATATAAAGGAGTTTGCCGCCTGGATTGAATCCGTCCATAAAAAACCCATAAAGGTTGTCGTCGAAGAAAAAAGGCCTGTCCCGCTTCATTTCTTTTTCCAGTGCCAAAATGAAATCATCGATAAAATAGATAACTTAAAAAGATTAAGGTTCGGTAAGCCCAACAAGATAAGTTCGCTGATAAACTACGTCCGCCAAAGAGAAGGCCTGCCTGCCATATATTTTGTCTTCGGAAGAAGAAGGGCGGAAGATTTGGCTTCCGAATTATACAGTTACAATTTTCTGACCGCTGACGAAAGAACGCAGATAACATCATTTTTTAATGATCTTTGTGACCGTTTTGATTTACGTAATGAAAGATCGGCGCAAATTATGTATCCGCTCATCCAAAAAGGTATTGCCTATCACCACGCCGGGATGCTGCCCACCTTAAAAGAAGCTATCGAAAGATTATTTACCAGCCGGCTATTAAAAGTGATTTTTACTACCGAGACATTTGCCTTAGGAATAAATATGCCCAGCCGAACGGTCGTGTTCGATGACTTAAGAAAATTCTACGGCCGTTATGTAAGAAACCTTAAGACGCGGGATTTTTATCAGATGGCCGGCCGTGCCGGCAGGCGCGGGATAGATAAAGAGGGTTTTGTCTACTGCCGCATAAACCCTAACCGCATAAATTTTGAAGAAGTAAAACGCATTATCTACGGCAGGCCCGAAGAGGTAAAGAGCCAACTGAATAACTCCTATGCCACAATTCTTAATCTGTATGAAAAACATAAACAGGCGATTTTCAAGATTTATCCTTTATCCTTACACTATTTCCAATCTCACAAACACGAACAAAAAGAAGCCGTCAGATTGATTGAGGCAAAACTTAAACTGCTTAGAGAACTAGGATACATAGATAATGAATCCTTGACCGAAAAAGGCCAATTTGCCAAAACCGTCTACGGCTACGAGTTAATCTTATCCGAATTATACGAAGAAAAAATCCTTGAACAATTAGATGAATTCGGGTTGGGGGTTTTAGCCGCGGCGGTTGTTTTTGAACCGAGAAAAAATCAGCGTATGTCCGGTCTTTCTAAATCCAACCGTAAGATAAAAAGACTCTGTGAGGAAATATACGAAAAAATAAAACATAAGGAGCAAAAATATCGAATTTATCCGTTCAGTAAAATTCCTTATTTTCATTTAAGTTCCTGTATGGAGGCTTGGCTGCGGGGAACAAATTTTACCAAGATTTTACAATTTACCGATACGGATGAGGGCGAGGTAATCAGGTATTTTAGGATGAGTGTGCAGATTTTAAGGGAAATAAATGACGCTCGAGTCTCTTCATATGTTTTAAAAGATAAAATAAAAGAAGTTATCCGCGTAATAAATCGCGATATTGTGGATGCGGAAAAACAGCTCAGGGAAGGTTAATCCCGTTAGAATTCTAAGTTTAGATATATTCAATGAAATTTCTAACGGGACTAAAAAGGATTTTTGCCTTGTTTATATTTTATGTAGTCCTCTAAGACTTTTTTGTGGTCGAAGGCAAAATCTAAATTTTTGATCTCTTCTAATTTTACTATCTTTAGTGAAGCTGCGTCATCTCCTGCCTGCGGCTTACCTTTTGCCTTGGCAGTAAAAACCGTACAGATAGTATGAAAACGCGGGTCACGGTCGGGATCAGAATAAGTATGGAACTGTTTTAACTCCAGCAAATCCAGGCCGGTTTCTTCTTTCATTTCTCTTCTCACCGCATCTTCCAGGCTCTCGCCATAATCGAGGAACCCGCCGGGAATCGCCAAACCGAAAGGCGGATTACTCCTTTCGATAACCACAATGCCGCCATTCACTTCAATTATCGCATCCACTGTTGTAAAGGGGCCCTTCTGCAGTTTTTGCGTTACGTGTTCAAGGTAACTTAGCACTCCTTTATTAAATACTTCATAAGCCTGCTGACCGTAAAGGCAGAAAATAATTTCTTTTAAACCCGATTTATTTTCGCGCAAATACTTAAGCACTTCCTGCGCCATAATCTTGGCAGCGGCTAATAAAGGAAACCCGCCCACACCGCAGCCCAAAGCTGGAAAAGCAATGGAAGAAACCTTTAATTTCTCTGCCTCTTTTAAGGCACTTGCGCAGGAAGAACGGATTTTTACCTCATCGGTTTTGAAATCCATCCCCATTGTAGCTGCGTGAATAACATATTTTGCTTTTAAACTTCCGGCAGAACTAGAAACCGCACCGCCGATTTCAATCGGGCCAATCTTCACTGCCTCATCCTCAATAATCTTACCACCCTTCTTCCTGATCGCGCCCGCTACACCCCCACCCATCACCAGTTTATTATTGGCGGCATTAACGATTGCCTCAACCTTAAGCTCGGTAATATCTCCCTGAACAATTTTAATCTCTGTATCTTTTATCCTCATTATTTACTCCTCAATGATGCTCCTGATAAATACCTTTATAACCTTCTTCGGTTTTATTTATCCTAAAGAAAATTAGCTGGGCAACCCGGGCGTTCTGCTTGACTTTTATTCCGTAAGGATTTTCAACCACAAGAATAAATTCGCTTCTACCTTTAAAGCCCGCATCCCAAACACCATTGGCCGTAAACGCACCCATACGTAATAACGAAGTGCGCGAGAAGGCAATGCCGATTAAATCCTGCGGCAAATTAACCGTTTCATTTGTCCTGATTTTGTAGGCGCCTTTTTTTAAATTCCACCAACCGATGGTTCGACTTCGCTCACCATGGCACTCAAGCGTAGTCGAAGTGCCGAATTTATCCTGCGGGTCTTGTTTTTTGGGAAGTATTTCTTTGCCTTCGGGGATTTTCCTTTCCTTATTGGAGAAATCTATTGCTCCGGCACCCTCAAATTCAAAGATATTTTTTACGGTCAAATCAAACCCGTTGGGCGTAAGCTGGGTGCCTAAGTCAATATAATCCTTAATCAGGCCGTGTGTATTAATTAACTCTTTAATCTCTTCGCGGTTAAGTATATTTTTGCTCCTTAAGTTTAACAGAATAGTAATATTGTATTCTTAAGATACACACATTGCAAATAGAAAGTTTATCTTGATACGCAGCTGATTAGATGTAAAATAAATGAGGTTATCACTTATGGAGCATCAGCGAACATAAGTGATATAACCGAATTTACCCAGCACTTATTTTAGCTAACTAGTAATTAATCAAAAAATAAGTGCTGGGTTTAATTCAGACATATAATTTACAATAGCCTTTAGCTTCTGTAAATTATGTCTTCATTAACTATGAAAATAAATCTGGCTAAAGCCGCGGGTTTTTGTTTCGGCGTAAAGAGAGCGCTCAATATCGCCCAGCAGACCCTTACCTCAAGTAGTGAGGTTTATATGCTGGGAGATATTGTCCATAACAATGATGTCATGAGAGAGATAAAAAGAGCAGGGATAAAAAAAATTAGGCGCCTGGGCAACGGCAAAAATAGAACCCTGTTAATCCGCGCGCACGGAGCCTGCCTTAAAACCTTTGAACAAGCCCGTCAATTAGGTTATCATATCATTGATGCTACCTGCCCGATGGTTAAAGAAATACATAAAATCGCGATAGAAATGGAGGAAAGAGGTTATCGGGTCATCGTGATCGGCGAGGAAAAACACGAAGAGGTGCACGGGATTATCGGCCAACTAAAACACAAGGCAATTGTAATCGACGGCTTAAAAAACCTGCCGCTTAAATCCCTCAAAACCATAAAAAAGGCCTGTATTGTGGTGCAATCAACGCAGAACCTGGAAAAAGTAGTCAGAATAGTTGACGTTTTAAGCCGGTTTATTAAAGAATTAAAATTTTTTAATACGATATGCCGGCCTACGAGAATAAAGCAGGAAGAAATAAAAACCATGCCTCTTCAGAATGAGGTAATGATTATTATCGGCTCAAAAACCAGCGCAAACACAAAAAGGTTATACGAAATATCCAAATCGCTGAACCGCCGAAGCTATTGGGTGGGCTCAAAAAAAGAAATAAATCCGCGCTGGTTTAAAAACGCGCAAAGTGCGGGAGTTACCGCGGGGGCATCAACACCTGACTCGACGACGCAAGAGATAATTGAATATATAAAACAAATAACTTAATCTTCCATTTCTAACGCCGGTTTATAGCCCATGCTTTATTTTATTCGATTTCCGCCTGGATTTTTTTTAATAAACTATCGGCTTCCTTTATAAGGGAAGACGGCAATAATTTTGCCGTCTCCAATTCCTCCTTTAAAGATTTCAAAACGGATAAAAATCTTTTTACCGTAGTAAGCCTTCTTTTCTCACGCGCCTCTTCAGGCTCTAATTCTTCCCGCTGCCTGATTAGGGCAGTCAAGTCCTTCCTGACTTCCCGTGCATCTTTGCCTTTTTCAAAAATCTCTTTTTTAAGATGCGCGTAATCATCCTCATCGAGCGTTTTTTTATTCTTGGCAAGCCGTAAGACATCAATTGACTCAAGGCTGGGCACTGCTGCCGCATCTGCGGTTTCCCTATAATCTTTTTTTAGATAGAGCGGTTCCTCTTTCTCAAGAAAATAATAGGACCGTAATAATTTCATCGCAGTCTGCTTTTTGATGCCAATCTCGCGGGAAATATAGGCCTCAAACGTATTGTAGCCCCATTCCTTATACATTTTATCCTTCCACAGCGAGTAGAGCGCCTGGCCGAGGTCTATCCATGACGTTTTAAAATTTTTAACACTTACCAGGATCTGGTATCTTAACGAACTTTCATCCATACCCTGCATTTGCTGTTCAATCTTTTCGATAGATTTTGTTTTTAATGTCTCCATCTTTTCCCTTTCAGGCCGAAGCATCAAATCCTTTCAGCCTTAATCTTTTTAATCCCCTCATTGATTTCCAAAATAATTTTTTCTATTTCTTTAAGGCGGCGGCCGTATTCCTTAACTGTTTCCTCGTCGCGGTAAATATGCGGATTGGATAAGACGCGCGCCTTGGCATAACTTTCCAGCCGGAGTTTTTCTTTCTGTTTAGTCAGTTTATCTATTTGGGCCTGAATATTCAAATTGTGGGCCTTACGTTTTGCCTCCGTTTCTCTGCGCAGCCGTTCTTCTTCCTTTGCCTTTTTTTGCGCTTCTGTCTTTGCTATGTCAATTTTAACTTTTACCCGGCGCTCCTCAATTACTGTTTCACCTTGAGATTTCTTTTCCAGATAATATTCAAAATTTCCGGAAAATCTTCTTATCCTGCCGTCTTTTATCTCAAAGACTGCATTGGCAAGGGAACGGACAAAATGTATGTCATGGCTGATAAAGACAATCGTCCCGGCATATTCCGTAAGTGCCTTAATCAGGGCATCCACGGCATCAACATCAAGATGAGTAGTGGGTTCATCAAGCAGAAGAAAATTAGGAGGATTGATTAAAAGCTTGGCCAGAATAAGCCGGCTTTTTTCTCCTCCCGAAAGTACCTTAACTAATTTATCGGAGTCATCTCCGGTAAATAAAAATGCTCCCAGAATTGTGCGGATAGTCTCCTCCGACATAAAGCCGGGCACTGCCGAATATGCCTCTTTAAGAACAGTGTTCTCGGGATTCAATATATCCATACGCGTCTGGGAAAAATAGCCGATATCCGTGTGGTAGCCGATGTTTCGTATTCCGCTATCAATATCGATTACCCCGGCTAAAATTTTTAAAAGGGTAGATTTGCCTGCCCCGTTTTCGCCGACCAAAACCGCTTTTTCGCCCTGAAGCACTTCAAAATCAAAATCTTTATAAACCTCAATCTCTCCATAAGACTTGGAGATTTTTTCCAGTTTCATCACCATATGCCCGCTTCTGTTGGTGGGAGGGAAATGAAAAGTCCTGATACTTTCACGCGAGTCAGGAGGCAAAATAATTTCCTCCATCTTCTCCAAAAAGTGGCGTTTAGCCCGCACCTGGGAAGCCTTATTCGGCTGGGCGTGGAAACGGGAAATAAATTTTTCCAGCTGTTCCCGTTTTTTCTGCTGTTCGTTAAACTGTTTAAGTAAATGTTTTCGCTTCTCCTCTTTTATTCTTTCATATTGCTCGCAGTTTCCGTAAACCTTAGTAATTGAGCCATTCTCTAAAATCAGCGTGTAATTGGTTACTTCTGTCAGGAAGGCTTTGTCATGAGAAATCATAATAAAGGTACCTTTAAAATCAGCGAGAAAATCCTTAAGCCAAAGGGCCGCACCCAAATCCAAGTAATTTGTCGGCTCATCAAGCAAAAGAATGTCGTAATGATGCGCAAGCAACTTAGCCAAGAGGGTACGCATTTGCCATCCGCCGCTAAGCTGTAGTATCGGCCGGTTAAAATCCTTTTCCTTAAATCCCAAGCCCATCAAAATCTTCTTTGCCTTGTGTTCCAGTTCAAAATATCCCAGAACATCTAAATTATGCAGAACTTCTCCGTAGCGCTGGGAGCCGGCTTCGTTTTTTTCTTCTAATTTTTCCTTTTCCTGCTTAAGGCGCATAATCGTTTCATCGCCTTCGGTTAATTCCGACAAAACCGTATGCCCGGATTTAAAGCTCGATTCTTGCGGAAGGTAGCCGATGCGGATATTTTTATTGATTTTGACGCGGCCAGATGAAGGCTCGGCTTCTCCCAGCAACAGATAAAAAAACGTACTTTTACCTGCGCCGTTGGGGCCGATGAGGCTGATTTTTTCACCGTAGTTAATACTTAAAGAAATATCTTCAAAAAGAACCTTCTCGCCGTAAGATTTGGAAAGATTGCTGATTGTAATCATCCATTAATAATTTTCTTGGCTACTTCCAAAGCCTCTTTCTTTGTCTTTATCCTGCCGATTGCCTGTAATTCTTCTACTTCGGATAAAATCTTGCCGATTAACGGAGATGGTTCTAGTTTAAATTTTTTTATCAGATCGTTGCCGCTTATCAGACGCGGCAATTTCTTTTCCTGCTTTTTCTTAAAATACGTCTTTATTAAATTCAAAACTACTTTCTCATGATGGATGCGGGATTCTACGGAAGTTAAGGGGCCTCTGGTTGCCCGCTGGTCGGCAATGGAGATTAGAAGGATGCTTACACCTTCCTCGGCAGTGTCGCGAAAATACCTGAATTGCGCACGGCGAGTAATTTCTTCGTTATCCGCCAGATACCCCGGCCTTAAATGCCAAAGGACCATTTTTTCTAAGGAAGCAATCTCGTCATTGGAAAGCTTAAGGCGCTTCGCAATAGTTTCCGAATATTCGAGCCCTATTCTTTCATGGCCGTGAAATTTGGTTTTGCCCTCTTCTCGACGTTTAGCCCGGGGCTTGCCGATATCATGCAAGAGGACTCCTAATTTAATTAAGGCTCGCCGCCTTCTTTCGCCGGAGATAACTTCATCTAAATATTCCTGAATATTCTTATTCTTCCTAAGTTCCTTGATTGCTTCTTCCAGCTGCCTAAGCGTTTCCAGCGTATGCTGCCAGACGTCAAGATGATGATACGGGCCCTGCTTTACATTGCGCATTATCTCGAATTCGGGGAAAATTAATTTCAAAATCCTTAAATTATCCAACTGCCGGATATAGTCAAAGGAATCGGGGCGATCAAAAATCTTGAATAATTCATCGCGGATACGCTCGCGGGAGACCTGCGATAATTTATTTTTCTCTGTTTTTATTGACTTAAAGGTGTCTTTATCAATCTTAAAACCGAGAAGGCAGCTGAAACTAAAAGCGCGTAATATCCGAAGCGGGTCTTCCGCAAAAGATTGCTTGCCTACCATTCTGATAACCTTTGATTTTAAATCTTCTCTGCCGCGGTATGGATCGATCAAAATTGTATCGAGTTTTTCCCTCCTAAATATATCGGCTGACTCTACACACAGGGCATTTATCGTGAAGTCACGATGCAGGAGATCTTCCTCTAAATCTACCCCACGAAAATCAGTAAAATCCAAAGTATAGGTTTTATCTTTTATTCGTTTTACCAGACGAGCCGCGCCGTGCTCTTTATCCAAAACCACAAACCCCGCCTTAAGCTTTTTGGCGAGTTTGCTGCCAAAGTTTATTGCCCCTCTCTTTAAACAAAAATCAATATCGGGATTTTCCCTCTCTCTTTTTAAAAAGATGTCGCGTAAATATCCACCGACAATATAGAGTTTTATTCTTTTATTTTTAGCAAACTTTAGAATTGATTTAACGAGGTCTCGGGCCTCTGTGCTTATTAAAAATGGAAGGCTCATCGGGCAGGGTTTATCTTGTGCGTTATGCGACGGTGTCGCTAGCCATTATTTCTCTTTATTGAATGAATCAGCCTGTTCCAGAATCTTGTCTTCCACAAATATCGGGGCTTTTGCCCGAACCGCGAGGGCAATGCTATCCGACGGCCGGGCATCAATTATTTTGACCTTGCCATCCTGTTTTAAATAGAGTTTGGCATGAAATGTATTTTCTTCTAATTTATCGATGACGATTTTTTCTATGTTTGCATCTAGGTTTTCAATCGTAGAATGCAACAAATCATGGGTCAGTGGCCGCGGGGGCTGAAACCCGCTAATCTTTAACTTTATGGCCGAGGCTTCGTTTAAACCGATTACAATAGGCAAAAGCCTGACACCGTTTTTTTCTTTAAGGACAATTAACTGGTCGTGCCTTTTTTCGTCGATAACGATCTTAGTCAGCTCCATTTCAATCATTTTACAATGCTCCTTATTTGGCCTTATCCCGTTAGAAATCTTGATTTACCCTATTTTAGATTTGGTAAATCTAGCAGGGCTTACGCTTCTCCTTATCCAGTATAACCTTGAGTTCTTTCATAAACTGACTTACATCTTTAAACTGCCGATAAACGGAAGCAAACCTTACGTAGGCAACATCATCCAACAATCTTAATTTCTCCATCACTAATTCCCCGATGTCCTGCGTGCTGACTTCGCGGTCGGATTTCCTCTGAATGGTCCGTTCAATGCTCGTGGCAATATCCTCCATCTTTTCTATGCTCACCGGCCTTTTCTCGCAGGCCTTCATAATTCCCGACAATAATTTCTTCCGGTCAAAAGGCTCTCTGCGGCCGTCCTTCTTGATGACCATTAAAGAGACCTCTTCCACATATTCATAGGTAGTAAACCGTTTCCCGCATTTCAGGCACTCGCGCCTGCGCCTGACTGCCGATTCCTCTGCCGTGGCACGCGAATCGACAACCTTGTCTTCTTTATAGCCGCAGAAAGGACACTTCATCGTGGTTTTTCTATTTTTCTTATTTTAATCTTGGCTTCCCCTAAAAAATCCTTTGCCATTTTATCCGGATAGGCGCCGGCAATAACAATCTCCTTAATCCCCGCATTAATCAGCATCTTTGCGCAGATAACGCAGGGTTGATTGGTGATATAAAGGATGCTATCCTTAGTACTTATACCGGATAACGCAGCTTGTAAAATGACATTCTGCTCCGCATGCAAACCTTTACAGAGTTCGTGACGCTGGCCAGAGGGAATATTTAGCTTCTCTCTTAAACAGTAAGTATCAATACAATGCTTAAGGCCTGACGGTGCGCCATTATAACCGGTGGCTAAAATCTTCTTGTCCTTAACCAACACCGCTCCTACCGAACGCCTTAAACAAGTAGCACGCCGCGAAACCAGATGGGCTACCTCCATAAAATATTCATCCCAACTCGGACGTGTATAAATCTCTTTCTGCTTTTTCACCCCGCCCTTCCTTTCTTAACCCTACCCTTCCTTTATATTAGGAAGGGGTAGAGTTCATTTCCTTTTTAGTAATTGGGGATACAGAGGAAACCGTCTGGTTAAAGACGAAACCGCCTCCCGGATTTCTTTTAACCGTTGAGGATCATCGCTTTCTTCGATAGCTCGATTAATAAATTGGGCTATTTGGCGCATCTGAGACTCTTTCATCCCCCGGCTGGTTAGGGCTGGGGTTCCCAGCCGTATTCCGCTGGTAGTAGCCGCGCTCTTTTTATCAAACGGGATGAGGTTTTTATTCACCGTAATGCCGGCTTCCTCCAATATTCGCGAGGCATCGGCGCCGGTTAATCCTTTATCGCTTAAATCGATAAGGATAAGGTGAGTGTCTGTACCGCCAGACACAATACGAAATCCATTTTTAGCCAAACTGCGGGCAAGCTCTCTTGCATTCTTGACAATCTGTCTTTGATAGGCCTTAAACTGTGGGCTCATTGCCTCGTGAAAGGCGACTGCCTTGGCAGCGATCACATGCATCAAGGGCCCGCCTTGTATGCCCGGAAAAATCTGCGCATCGATTTTTTTGCCAAATTCTTTTTTACAAATCACAAGGCCCCCCCGTGGGCCGCGCAGGGTCTTGTGAGTAGTAGAGGTAACAAATTCTGCGTAAGGCACGGGCGAAGGATGCACACCCGCGGCAACCAAACCGGCGATATGGGCCATATCTGCGAAAAGATAGGCACAGACTTTATCACAGATATTGCGCAAGCGCTTAAAATCCAGTTTTCTCGGGTAGGCCGAGGCACCGGCTAAAATAAGTTTTGGTTTATGCCTCTTGGCTAAATCCAGAATCTTATCGTAATCTAAAACTTCGCTCTTTCTATCAACGCCGTAGGTAACCACATTGTAAAACATGCCGGAAAAATTATGAGGATGGCCGTGCGTAAGGTGCCCTCCCGCGGATAAATCCATGGCTAAAATCTTATCTCCAAATTTTAAGGCAGTGAAGTAAACCGCCATATTCGCCTGGGTGCCTGAATGGGCCTGAACGTTGACATGTTCCGCGCCGAATAATTTCTTGGCGCGTTCAATGGCGAGGCGCTCTACCTCATCGACATAATTACATCCTCCGTACCAGCGCGCACGGGGATAGCCTTCGGCATATTTATTGGTCATTACCGACCCTTGTGCCTCTAAAATCGCCATCGAAGCAAAATTTTCCGAAGCAATAAGCTCCAGGTTTTCATCCTGCCTGCGGATTTCACTGGTGATTGCCTGATAAATTTGCGGATCAGTTTTCTTGAGGTTATTTAAATATTGTGTCTGCATATTTTTCTCTCAATCCTTTTTATCTGGTTAAGTCTTTTTTTATATCTCCCCCTTAAAAATGAAGTATTTAACCAGGCGGAGACTATCCTTTTACTTTCATCTCGGCTAACGAAAGCTGCCCCTAAAATTAATATATTAGCGTCGTTGTGTTCGCGGGAGAGTCGGGCTGCCTTTACATTATAACATAGGGCGGCACGCACATTGCTTAATTTATTCGCCACGATAGAATTGCCGATGCCGCTTTTACAAATCAAAATCCCTGATTTGTATTGGCCTCGGGATATATTCTTTGCCAATTCATAGGCAATCAAGGGATAATCGCAGCGTTCGGGAGAATATGTGCCGACGTCCTTTACCCGAAAACCCTTTTTTTCTAAATAGGTTTTTAATTGCTCTTTGAGCCTAAATCCCGCGTGATCCGAACCGATAATTATGTTTTTCATCCTTCGACTCCCTTGGTTCGACTTCGCTCACCACAAGTTGGTCGTGCTTCGATTTCACTCAGCACGAATGGGTCATATTATTTTTACCACTCTTTCTATCGCCTCTTTTATGGTATAAAGAGTCTGTTCGTAGACCTCCATCAGCTTTCGGATGGGGTCAGCAATATCTAAATTGTTATCTTCTATTTTAGCAAATTCTTTCAATAAAAACACTCGATTTTTTGCCTGAGGAACCAATTGCGTAATCCTTGACTCGTGCATCTTCTCCATCACTAGGATGACATCGGATTTTTTTATCATCTCAGGATTAATGCGCTGGGTGTAATGCCCAGATACATCTATGCCTTCCTTCCGCATCAGTTCGATTGTTTCCTCAGTTGCCCGATAACCGCTTATGATGGCAATTCCCGCGGAGAGAACTTCCACGTCTTTGCGCCCCGCTTCTTTTAACTTCTTCTCCAACAAGCCCTTTGCCATTACCGAGCGGCAGGAATTTCCCGTGCAGACAAATAGAATGGTCTTTTTGCTGGCTACCCCTTCAATATCTTTTTTGCTAATCGCTCCCTCGCGTAAGATGCGCCAGGGCTCGCAAGTCAAATCCACTACCGAAGATTCCATCTGTAGCCTTGTCGGCCCGGCATCAATGGCAAAATCAACCAGCCCCTTTAAATCCTTGATAGCATCTTCAAAATTTACCGGTGCGGGTTTACCCGAAATATTGGCCGAAGGGCAGACTACCGGCACCTGCGAACGGGCAATTATCTTAAAGGCGATTTCATCGTCTGGCATACGTATACCGACGGTATCACTGTTTTTGCCTTCGGATTTAAATACGAGAGTTAACGGTCCTGGCCAGAAACGGTCCATGAGTTTATAGCCGTAAATCGGTATATCTTTGGCAAACTCATCAATACTTTCTTTTTTATAGATGTGTAAAGAAAAGGGTCTGTCTTTGGGACGATTCTTAATTTTGGACAATTTTTCGATGGTCTTTTTATTCAGCATATTGGCAGCAATACCATAAAC
>Ga0315280_10006414_pt1 | contig 16259 bp, 18 predicted proteins | sample YL17G06_40_MG_FD_203697 | JGI IMG/M metagenome (GOLD analysis project Ga0315280, IMG submission 203697) | Sediment microbial communities from Yellowstone Lake, YNP, Wyoming, USA - YL17G06_40 | ecosystem: Environmental > Aquatic > Freshwater > Lake > Sediment | place: USA: Wyoming | collected...
CCCCGAGGTAACTACCGAAGGAATTAAGGTCTTACAGGCAATAGCTAAAAGGTTTGACCACAGCTTCAAGCTGAACTACGGGCTGGTGGGTGGGGTGGCTATTGATGAGACGGGTACCGCCCTGCCCGAGGACGTCTTAAAGACATGCCAGAGGTGCGACGGGGTACTGCTCGCTGCCGTCGGCGGTCCCAAGTGGGACGACCCCAGGGCAAAGGTCCACCCTGAGGACGGTCTCTTGGCGCTAAGGAAAGGACTCGGGCTCTTTGCCAATTTGCGCCCGGTCAAGGTCTCACCCGTGCTGGTTGACTCTACCAACCTGAAACCTGAGGTTATCAAGGGGGTGGACTTTATCTTTGTCCGCGAGCTTACCGGCGGGCTTTACTTCGCCCGACCCAAAAGGCAGTGGCAGACGTCCCGGGGGAGGCGGGCGACTGACTCAATGACCTACTCCGAGCAGGAGATTGAGCGTATTGTCCGGGTGGGCTTTGAGCTGGCACGAAGTCGGCACAAAAGGCTGACCTCGGTGGATAAAGCCAATGTCCTGGAGTCCTCGCGACTGTGGCGCCAGGTGGCGATGGAACTGGCCAAAAACTACCCCGATGTTGAGCTTGACCACATGCTGGTAGATGCCTGCGCCATGCGGCTTATCCAGAACCCGGCATACTTTGACGTGCTTGTTACCGAGAACATGTTCGGTGATATTCTCACCGATGAGGCATCAATGCTGGCCGGCTCTATGGGGATGTTGCCCTCAGCCAGTCTGGCCGGGGTGCCAAAGGAGGAGGTAAGAATATTTGGCATGTATGAGCCGATTCATGGCAGTGCCCCCCGCCGCGCCGGACTTAACATGGCTAACCCCATTGCTACCATTCTTAGCATAGCGATGATGCTACGCTACTCCCTAGGATTAGTAAAGGAGGCACAAACCGTTGAAGCCGCTGTGGAATCAGTCCTGAATGAAGGCTACCGCACCTATGATATAATGAGTGAAGGCAAAATAAAGGTGGGGACGAAGGAGATGGGAAACTTAATCGCCGAGAAGGTGGGGGGGGCAAGAATTGTCTAAAGTCCAGCTTTATGATACCACGCTGCGCGATGGCGCCCAGAGCGAAGGCATTTCCCTATCGGTGGTGGACAAGCTAAACATCGCCCGCAAGCTTGATGAGCTTGGCGTCCACTTCATTGAGGGCGGCTGGCCTGGCTCCAACCCCAAGGATGTCGAGTTCTTCGCTAAGGCGCGAAGCCTCAAGCTGAAGAATTCGGTCCTGGTCGCTTTTGGTAGCACCCGCCACCCCAGGGCTAAAGCCGGGACTGACTCTAACCTTCTGGCTCTGGCTAAGGCCGGGGTAAAGGTGGTCACTATCGTCGGCAAGAGCTCAGCCCTGCAGGTCACCCAGGTGCTGGAAACCACCCTGGAGGAAAACCTGAGCATGACCACCGACTCCATAAAATATCTTAAAGGCAAAGGGCTCAAGGTCTTCTTTGATGCCGAGCATTTCTTTGACGGCTTTAAGGCAAATGCCGACTATAGTCTGCGGGTAGTACAGGCGGCGGCTGAGGCCGGGGCTGACGTGGTGGTATTATGCGATACCAACGGCGGTTCGCTACCCAACGAAATAACTACCGCCATTAATGCCGTTAAAAAGCAGACTAAAGTTCCCCTGGGCATTCACGTCCATAATGACGGCGAGCTTGCCGTAGCCAATAGCCTGGCGGCGGTGAGCGCCGGCGTCACCCAGGTCCAGGGTACTATCAATGGCTACGGCGAGCGCTGTGGTAACGCCAACCTCTGCTCTATTATCCCGGTGCTAAAGCTAAAGATGGGTATTGATTGCATCAGCAAAGAGCAACTGGCCAAGCTAACCGAGGTATCACACTATGTCAGCGAGGTGGCTAATTTAATCCCCGACGCCTTCGCTCCCTATGTCGGTGCCAGTGCCTTCAGCCATAAGGCCGGGCTTCATGTTTCCGGGCTGGCCAAGTGGACGGAGAGCTACCAGCATATTGACCCGGCCCAGGTAGGAAACGAGCCGAAGGTGCTGGTATCTGAGCTATCGGGTAAGGGAAACATTATATATAAAGCAAAGGAGCTGGGCTTAACCCTGCCCCTGAAAGGCAAGCAGGCACAAAAGCTACTGGAGCAGGTCAAGTTGCTGGAGAGCCGCGGCTTCCAGTATGAGAATGCTGGGGCATCCTTCGAGCTGCTGATTCACCGGGCCAAGCCTGATTACCAGCCCCCCTTTGAGCTGGTTGATTTCATGGTGGTGGTGGAGAAGAGACGACGCCCACCCACGCAGGAAAATCTAGAAGGGATGCTATCCGAGGCAATGGTCAAGGTAAGGGTGGGCAAGGAGGTAATGCATACCGTGGCTGAGGGTAACGGCCCAGTCAACGCCCTGGACCAGGCACTGCGCAAGGCACTACTGCGGTTTTACCCCAACATAGCGACGGTCAAGCTGGTTGACTATAAGGTCCGCATCCTTGAGGAAAGTATTGGCACCGGCTCTCAGGTTCGCGTCCTCATTGAGTCCAGCGACGGGGTTGATGAGTGGCGGACGGTGGGTAGCTCAACTAATATCATAGAGGCTAGCTGGCTTGCCCTGGCCGACAGCCTGGAATACTGGCTACTAAAGCAAAAAGGAGATAAATAAGATGAACTACCCAGTAACCTTGAAGGTTGAATTCCCGAAAAGGCTCTCCCGGCTGACCACATTCTTCAGGCTTTTCATGCTCATACCCCAAATCGTAGTGCTATATTTTATCAATATAGCCGGAGATATCATTGTCTTTATCTCATGGTGGACAATCTTATTTACCGGTAGATATCCCAAAGGGCTTTTTGACTTCGTTGTCTGGTGGTTTCGCTGGTCGACCAGATTTGCCGGCTATGCTTATCTACTGACCGATAAGTATCCGCCGTTCAACGGGAGCGAATAGAAGCTGGCCTGCCCAGCGGCATAATATATAACGGCTTATATTGTTTATCCAGCCGCAGCACCTCTTGAACCTGCTCGTCATAGAAGGCGCCGACGGCTACCGTCGCCAGACCTAAAGCCGTAGCCTGGAGATAAATATTCTGCCCGGCATGCCCCACCTCCACGTGGACATACCTCTCCCCCCTACCTCCATAACCCGAAAGCGTCTGGCTATATACGGCGCAAATTATTATGTCAACCGGGGCTATACAGATGAAGTCCTGCTCCAGTGAGGCTTGGGCAAGCTCAAGCCTGACATCACCCTTATATTGTAGCGTCAACGAGTGGCTTTCTACATTATAGCGGTATATACCGTCACCAATCCCGTCAACGCCGTTCCCACCGCAAGCAACGAAGATTGCAAGCGGGTAGGTTGCCCCGGCGCTGGGGACAGTCCTATATCTCCCACCAGCATTGCTGAGGCCCTGAGCTGCCCATAATATCTGCGATAGCTGTGATTGGGAGATAGGCTCAGGGGCAAAATCCCTTACCGACCTTCGCCGGGCAATGGCTTCCTCCAGGGACACCATACCCTTCCACGACGGTGGTGGCAGGGGGATTTCTGCTTGCTTATTCATCAACCCTTAACCACACCCATCGGCCTTGCCCTTGCCACTTTGCGGGAGATGCCGGCATTATGGGTTACCTCAACCACCTCACTCACGTCCTTGTAGGCTTCAGACGCCTCCTCAGCCAGTGACGCCATGTTTTCCGCCTTAACTATAATCCCTCTTTCTGCCAGCGCCCGGGCAACATCAGAGCCCCGAAGGCTACGCCTGGCTGCCGCCCGACTCTGCAGCCTGCCCGCACCATGGCAGGTTGAGCCGAAGGTCTCCTTCATCGCTACCTCGGTGCCCACGGCGACATAGGAGAAGCGCCCCATATCCCCGGGAATGAGAACCGGCTGCCCCAGATGACGGTAAATAGCAGGGACATCAGGGTGTCCCGCCGGAAAAGCCCTGGTCGCCCCCTTGCGGTGGACACAAAGCCTCTCTTTACCACCATTAACGGTATATTCCTCAATCTTGGCGATATTGTGAGCCACGTCGTAAATCTGCCTCATGCCCAGCTCCGGCTGACTTTTGCCGAAGACCTTGACAAAAGCCTCCCTGACCCAATGCAGGATACACTGCCGGTTAGCCCAGGCGTAGTTAGCGGCGCAGGCCATAGCCGCCAGGTAATCCTGCCCTTCCGGGGAATTTATTGGGGCGCAGGCAAGCTGGCGGTCGGGCAGGCTGATAGTGTATTTTTTTACCGCCTGCCCCAATAGTTCAACATAGTCAGTGCAAACCTGGTGACCGAAGCCCCTGGAACCGGTATGTATCAGGATAAGCACCTGCCCCAAATCCTCAATACCCATCGCCTTAGCCGCCTCCCGGTCATAGAGCTCGTCCACCACTTGAACCTCAAGAAAATGGTTGCCCGAACCCAGGGTGCCCAGCTGGGGGATGCCCCGCTTCTTCGCCTTGCTACTGACCTTATCCGGGTTAGCCCCCTTCATGCACCCCGACTCCTCGGTGACGATAACGTCTTCAGCATCACCATAGCCCTTCTCCACCGCCCAGCGGCTACCCCTCACCATGACTTCACTGAGTTCCTTTTCGCTCACCCTTATCTTGCCCTCCGACCCCACCCCGGAAGGAATATTAATAAAAAGCTCGTTGACCAGACGCTCAATCCTGGGTCTGACCTCCCCTTCAGTGAGATTGGTCCGCAACAGCCTGACGCCGCAGTTAATATCAAAGCCGACGCCCCCGGGCGATACCACCCCATCCTTAATCCTAGTTGCCGCCACCCCACCTATGGGGAAGCCATAGCCCCAGTGAATATCAGGCATCGCCAGCGAGTGCCCGACAATGCCGGGGAGAAAGGCAACATTAGCCACCTGCTGGAAGGCATTCTCCTCCAGGATATGGGTGAGCATGGCTTCGCTGGCAAAGATGAGACCGGGCACCGCCATGCCCTGCTTATAGCTGGTTGGGATCTCCCAGCGGTAGTCATCGAGCTTTCTTAGTATTCCCTGCCACGGTGCTGCCATTTTTTAACCCCTATTAAATATCAAATAATACCTGGACCTTGCAGCCATCACCCTTGTCAACCTTCAGCATATGGTAGGTGGCGGCCTTGACGCCTATCTTTATTTTGTGCCTTGACTTATTGACCTTCTCCCCATAGCCCCTAGCCTTAAGCCGGGTACTATCAAGCTGGGTAATCTCAAAACGCTTGAAAATAATCCCCTCGGTGTCAAATTGATAGATAAGCTCGTTCAACCATTCCACCAGCAGGTTTTCCTCATCAGTGGCGGTCAGCTCGGCGTCCCGATGAATGACCTCCTCCACACTATCGAGCTCGGTTATCAGGCTGAACAAGCCCCGTGCCGCATTGGCAAACGCCTGCTTCAGGTCAGACCCGTAGGCGATAATGCCAACATCGGCGGTATGGTCTATAATTTCAAAATCCTTATTCTTAGCCATCCGAAAATTAAATTATACCATAACCACTTATCTCAATAAACCTTGCCGACAAGAGCGCAGAAAGCAGCCCGTGCCAAAATTGCAGGAAATGGCTATAATAGCCATGTAGCAACAGCCGGAAAGGAGAAGCAAACAATGATAGGCGTAAGGGTTAAATTTGCAGTGAAGGACGAAGTAAGGAAGCAGTTAGCCGATATCGAAGTGGCGAGGAAGCATATAGGCGATGTAGTTGAAGGCTGCAGGAAGGTTCCCGGGCTTAAGGAGAAATTCTTCGTTATGAATCCCAAAACGCTAGCTCAGGGTGCTTTTTTGATATGGGAAACGCAGGAGCATTTCGAGGCGTATCTAAAATCGGAGGAGTATAAAGCTACTGTCCTTGACATTTGCCAGGGAAAACCTGATATAGAGACCTACGTACTTACTGCCACCTTAACCGACGGGGTGCTTATCTGACCTCCAGGGGCAAAGCCCTCTTTGAGCTTTTCTGGCTATCTAGTTATAATAATAACGGGAACTCAGATGGGCGATATAAAGAGTGCCGCCGAGATAGCCAGGGAAAAGGTGGCAGAGCTGGATAAGGCAACCGATGAGGAGCGGCTAAAATGGAAATATGTCCCCGAAGGGGAAAAACTGGCCGCCAGGTATCTAAAGCAAAATCTGAACCTGGTCGCCGAACTGGCTAATTACGAGGAGAAGGTAAGCCGATATATCAAAGATGGTGCCAGCGAGATAATGGTCAGGAATATCAACCTGCCCAGGAGCGACCTTGCTCGCCGGACTAATAAAAAGGCGATGGATGGTTTAAAGACCCTGAAGAGCGATAAGGTAGGGGTGGAAAATATCTTCAGCAAGATGAGGAACATATTCAAGCACTATACCGAGCAAGGTGAGCAACAGAGAAAACAGGCTTACGCCAGCCTGAAGGCTGAGTTTGAGGCCAGGGTCAGACAAGCAATGCAACAGCAGCTAAGCCCCCTCATCGGGATGAAGATAGACGTGGAAAAACAGCCCCAGTTCCAGGAGGAGTGGCGCCGGCTCCAGGTTCAGCTAGATTCACAATACATAAGGCTTCTGGATGAATATAAGCAGGAGCTACTGGCCAGCGCCTAAATTATATGGATATTGAGGATGAGAGGATTCAAGAGGCAGTTAAGCGCACCGAGATACTAAGACTGCCCAAGCGGAGCTTGGCTACCTTCGGCACGACCAATATATACTACTACCTGCTTACCGAGCCTGCCTACTCGGAACTGGTAAAGGGTAGCAGCGAGACAGTTATCAGGGAAGGCAGGGTAATCGCCGAGAGACCGAGGATTGTAACCCCGTATTACCTTTCCCAGATTGAAGGATTTAGCTCAGATGCCAGAAAATACTTTGATGTACTGATTAAGACCCACGGTGCCAACGCCCCCGGGCTTTTTTACAGCTACAAAAACGAGCCCGAGGAGCTTACCATTGTCTCTGATAATCTGCGAGCGGTAGTGGATAAGCTAAATCTTGACATTGATAAGAGTGGCAACCCGCTGACCTCCATTATCAAAGGACTGGACGAACTGTGGGATGTATCACTACTCAAGTTTATCTATGAGCTGACCAGAAGCTCTCTGCCCGATAACCTATTGCAACTGGGAAGTAAGGGACTCCTAGATATAGACTCTACGGGTGTCCCGGCTGATGCCAGGGTAAGGATTGAGGAGCTTTTCAGGCTGGCTCAAAAAGGCGAAATTGAACCCAGGGAACTGAAGGACGAGCTTGACCGCTGGGGTCTGTTTGAGGAGTATGAGGACCGGTTTTTCACCATTTTCAAAAGGAGACGATAACATCATATGTTTCAAGAGCGAATGATAATAAGACCTCCCAGCGAGGCAAGTAGCTTCCTGCTTCCGGTAACAATTGGCTGCTCCCACAACAAGTGCACCTTCTGCGGCACCTACCCCGGGGTCAAATTCAGAGTAAGGCACCTTGAGGATATCAAGCAGGATATTGATAAGGTAGCCCAGAATTATAGCTGGAGCCTGAAGCGGGTATTCCTGGAGGAAGGAGATGCCCTGATTGCCCCCCAGCGTATACTAGCCGGGGTGCTTAAATACCTCAATGAGAAGTTCCCCAACCTGGAAAGGATCGGTACCTACACCACCCCCCAGGCAGGACTGGTAAAGAGTGTTGATGAGCTCAAAGAGCTAAACCGGCTCGGGCTTAAGATTGCCTATATGGGGGTGGAGAGCGGCGATGAGGAGCTACTTAAGAAGATAAACAAGGGGGTCAGCTACGACCAGATAGTTGAGGCGGGGAGAAAACTCAGGCAGGCCGGGATTACCCTCTCCGTTACCGTAATACTGGGCTTAGGTGGTCCTGAAGGCAGCAAGAAGCACGCCTTAAACACAGCCAGGATACTCTCCGATATTGACCCTGAATTCGCCGGCACCCTCACCATACTGCTCGTCCCCGGCACCCCTCTACATAAGGAGTGGAAGGAGGGCAAATTTTCGCTCATCTCACCGTTTCAGTCCCTGGAAGAGCTCAAGCTGATAATACAGAACGCCAACTTTAGCAACTGCTTCTTTACCGCCAATCACGCCTCAAACTACCTGCCGATTAAGGTGCGGCTTCCCGAGCAAAAGGCAGCGATAGTTAAACTCATAGACGAGGTCTTAGCCGAGAAGGATATGTCCCGGCTTCGCCCCGAGTCTACCCGGGCATTATAAAAGGGAACAATGGTGAATGTTTCTGTAATCCACGCCAGAGACCTTTCCGAGGCATGGTTTCTCTGCCTGCGCCAGACCCTGACCGAGGGCCATGAATATAAGATTGACCGGGGAAGCTACGCCGGCCAGCGGCGCAAGGAGCTCGATTTCATCGTTGTCCAGGTCAGGAATCCGGGAACGAGACCGCTAGTACCAACTGTGCCCCAGGGTGTCCCCCCACCCACCTCCATGGAGTATATTGAAGACTATCTCCCTTACCTTATGACCTCGCAAAAGGGCGAGGGTGAGCAGTATACCTACGGTCAATACCTGGAAAAGCAGATACCGAAGGTAATAAAGATGTATAAAGAGGACGGCTTTAATACCAACCAGGCTTTTATGGCGGTGGGTGATGCCGAGTCTATAAACCTCCCCGACCCACCCTGTTTAAGGGGGATAGATACCAGAATCCACGACCAAAAACTTCACTTTTTTGCCTATTTTCGGTCGTGGGACCTCTGGGCTGGCTTCCCTTCAAACCTAGCCGCCATCCAGCTTCTCAAGGAGTATATGGCAAGCGAGATCGGGGTTAACGATGGCGAGCTGATTGCCTCAAGCAAGGGCTTGCACCTCTACGAATACTCCTGGGAGCTGGCCAGAACTACAGCCAGAATGAGGTAAAGTAGATGAAAGACATAGTATCTTATAAAGTATGGACCAAATTCCCCAATTATATTCGGGGGGTGGTGGTTGCCCGGGGGGTCAACAACCAGGGTGAAAACCAAAGGCTAATTGAACTGCTAAGAAGGGTCGAAGATAATGCTACCAGGGACGAGTCCCTCCTGGAGATTAAGAACCACCCCAGAATAGCCAGCTGGCGGCAGGCTTACGCCGATTTCGGGGTAAACCCGAATAAGTTTTACTCCTCCATTGAGTCTCTGGCCCGGCGCGCCCGACGGGGTGACCAGCTGCCCTATATCAATACCCTGGTCGCCCTGTTTAACTACTTCTCCCTCAAGCACATGGTGCCCAGCGGCGGTGACGACCTGGATAGGGTCGACGGGAAGCTCTGCCTTACCCTGGCTAAGGGAGATGAGCCATTTACCCCATTTAACTCGGAGACAATTGAATACCCGGCAGCGGGCGAGGTCATCTATGTTGACAATTCTAAGGTCATGTGCCGCTGCTGGAACTGGAGACAGGGCGACCAGACCAAGCTTACCCCGGCGACAGCCAATGTCGCCATAAACGTTGACTGCCTGCCACCGGTGTCTAGAGATAAAGCCGAGGCGATAACCAAAGAGCTAACCGATTTAGTCCAGGAATTCTGCGGCGGCAAGGTAAGCTATTTCCTTCTCGATGCCAGCCAAAATGAGGCTGAGGTCTAGCTAAATCTCGCTATAAAAGCTCAGCCCTAGGTTTCTGGGACCGGTAACCAGCGCCGCCGTAGGGTTAAACTCACATGCCAGAAGCTCAGCGCAATTGAACTGCTCTGAGACCATCTGCTTAAGCCTCTCTGCCTCCTCAGGAACAACGGTATGCTCCACCATAACATGCAGTGGATTTTCTGTCCCCACCCTCTGTTTCACTACTTCCAGTAGCTGATTTACGGCTTTAGATTTAGTCCTGACCCTTGCTACCGGTTCTACAAGCCCGGTGGAGGAAGACACTTCAACAATGGGCTTCATGCTCAGCATATCGCCCATCAAAGCCCTCGCCCTGCCGATGCGGCCGCTTTTTGCCAGGTAGGAAAGGGTATCCATTATAAATATCATGTTCACCCTTGACCGCACTTCTTTGGCTACTTTAACCAGCCGGGCTAGGTCCTTGCCTGATGCCGCAGCTCGAGCTGCAGCCAGCGCAATAAACCCTGCCGCCCCAACCGTTATCATGGAGTCAAATACCTCTATACTGACCTTGGGCAGTTCCTTCTTAGCCGTTTCCTTGGCCCGGGTGGCAGCATTGAAACTCATGCTCATCTTTGATGACATGGTGATGCAGAAAATACCATCCGCCTTCCGGCTTAGCCGACGATACGCCCCAAGATAGTCAGCCGGGGATGGGGCTGAGGTGGTGGGGAACTTGTCTGCCTTTTCAATTAGCTGAAATAGCTCGGCTGGGGTCTTCAAATCTATTCTGTCCCGGTATACCTTATCCCCAAACACGGTAACCAGCGAGGCTACCTCAATACCATATTCCCGTATCAGCCCTTCGGGAATGCTGACCGCACTATCAATAACAATGCCTATTTTACCCACTTGACGCCAACCGGCAAAAAGATTCAAGAAGGTATAGTTTTGCCTTTACTGCTCATCCCTATAAGCTGGCTCACGGTAGTGGAGAAGCTTTCCCACTCCGCTAGCCTTTTCGCCAAAAACTGATTACCCTTCTCCGTTATCTGATAATACCTTCTTGCCTGACGCTCAGTGGTCTGACGGCGTCCACCTTTTATTAGCCCGTTCGTTTCTAACCTCTGGAGGGCGGGGTAAATAGTCCCCCCCTTGACCTTGAAATAGCCGGTAGTCCTTTTCTCCAGCTCCTTAATAATGTTGTAGCCATACCTTGGCACTTCGCTAATCAGGTAGAGGAGCGCCAGTTCGGTAATCCCCTTCTTCAGTTGCTCAATATACTGTCTCTTCATACCTCGTTCCTCTACTGAGTTGTATTACTACCTAATATTAGCGCCAAATGGCTAACTTGTCAATCATCATAGTAAGCCTAAAAATTGAGGCTGAAGCGGAAGGTGTTAAATGAAGGCCGGCATGGCAGCAGTCAATCTATCAGTCCCTGTATCCCCAGAGCCAGACCTCATCAGTCTGGGGCTCAATAAAGTAGACCTTGTTGCCGATAATGGTGCTGTTCATCATGTGATTACCCACAACCTGCGTTGAAACCAGGTAACCATCGGAAAAGGCGTTTTGCACCAGGGCTGTAGCGTAGTCGTCACAGTCGTAAGCCGCTAAGCAACCGGAGCCAAAGATATAAATAGTACAGTCAGTATCATCCTCGGCTAGCCAAGCCTTGAGTTCAGCAAGAGATTCAAATTCCCTGGGGTGTGCTCTTTTCCACCAGTAGGCAACAGACTTCTCAGATTCGGCTAGCTTTTGCCCTAATTCCCCGATGTCAGCATTGGCGAGCTCAATCTGTTGATTGCCCAGCATGACCTGCTCATTGGCTATTCCGGCCAGTCGGCTAACTTCTTCCAGGGAAAAGGCGTATTGCTCATTTTCAGTCTCTAGCCCCGACTTGGTAGTGAGCCAACCTATGCCAGTAACTATACAGGCCAAAAACATGATTACTATGCAAATTCTTAACCCCATAACCCCACCTCCTCCAAAGCCCCAGAGGGCTTAAGTCCATCTTGACAATATCCACTATTCCCATTATTATTGACAGTAGTCAAGGGTCACTCCTTTGACTGAACGCTCTCTGAACTTTGGTTGACCGCCGGGCTCAGGGGCGTTCATTATTTTGTAATCCATTCTACATCAGAGCTTGGCGAAGCCAAGACAATAATAAGTATATCCAAAGCGATAACAAAGATATTGAGAACGGTCTTAAACACTTCTGTCAACAAATTAGCGTAAAAAAATACTCCTGTCAAGATGCCGATAGTCATAGGACAAAAGGTGGGTATCAAGAGCCGGACAAATAAGTGTGGCTTGCCAAGCTTCCCGAGCACTGTTAAAATAGACACGAAAACGGGCCGCTAGCTCAATTGGCAGAGCAGCTGACTCTTAATCAGCAGGTTACAGGTTCGATTCCTGTGCGGCTCACTTCAAGGCTGAGTAAATCTACCTCTACATCGCTACCCAGACTCATATGAGGTCAAGGACCTTGTTTTCGGGTGGATGCTACCGAGGGGCTGGTCTTCCGAGTATATGAAATTTGACTCAGCTAAGCTGGATAAACTGAAAAAAGCGGGGATAATTTAAAGGTTATTGCCGCATCACCTACCGTTTCCTACCATCAATTGACAATTGGCGGTTGACAGTGGGAAGTCTCAGATATAGTATTATATCCATTCAGGCGAGTCCCACGATGCTCACTACCTGTCCTGAATTTTGCCAGGCACGGTGGAAAGGAAGTTAAATGGCTCTATCGCCAGGAAAACACGGTGTTATAGTTACCCACGGAATAGGCGATAATATGAAGCCCGGCAACCTTCTTGCCGATTTCACCAATTCGCTGGCTGATGCTCTTATGGAATCGCCAGAGAAGGGCGGCAAACAGGAAATTCGCCGGGAGGCAGACCTTTCTGAAGACCCACCATCAGTTACGCTTCAGATTAAATCTCCGAGTGGGGAGAAGGCTACGTGGGTGTGTAAGGAAGCATTCTGGGGTGATGCCTTTCCGCCACCCAAAGCCTCAACCGTCTTATGGTGGTTATTAACCAAGAATCTTTCCAACCAGATCAAAAATGTTTGGGAAGGCATTTATAAAGACCCGGCAAATGATGAAACATACATCCCCGAACAAGATAAAAAGCTTGAAAAAAAGAGACACCCCAGAGCACCTGTCTGGAGGGCAAGGACAAAGCAAAAATCCTCCTACATCATATTATCTCTAAAGTCGGCATCAACACCTGTTTGGATTATCCCTCTGGCAGGTATAATCTATCTTTTCTTATTTTTAATCTGGATTTGTCAGTTTATACCGATTATACCGAGCATCGGTCCACTGGAAAAAGTGCTCACCTGGGCACATAAGCTTGACCCATTTCTAAGCAATAGCCTGGGCGATGTTCAGAGGTATATTGAACACGGGGTTTGGTCAGCCAATGCTAGAGCACGATTGGAAAAGGTCATTATAGCCATGTTGAAAGACCAGTTTGGAAGGGTAAAGGATATCACCATCGTGGCTCATTCAATGGGATGTGTCGTGACCTATGATGCACTGGCAAAGGGAGGAAAGGTGGCTGAGGAAATAAAACGTCTTGAATCCTGGGGTAAAAGTAAGAAAATAACCTTTGTCAGCGTGGGCAGCGGGATTAATCAGGTATTTTCTCTGGCTAAGGATAAGAAGTCAAAACCTTATGCTCAAAAGCAGTTTAAACGGCCTCTGGCCAAAGAAATCACCGGACATAGTGGTGCCACGAGGCAAACATCCAAACCATTGGAGGACAAATTCTTCTGGCTTGATATTTACGCCAGGCGAGACCCGGTACCAGCCGGTGAGCTGAATGATGATATCATTAAACAGGCTGAGGTTGACCCGGAACGGCAAGTTAAGCGAAGAAAGGTTATCAATACGGATAACATCATGTTCGACCATACTTCTTACTGGGCGAACAAGGATATCGTTATGCCCCGCATTGCGCGGGCTATCAATGGCGGTACGGAGTATCCCTGGCCCGAAGCCGGCATCACACCAAGGAAACTATCCCATCGGGCTAAATATGCTACTCGGTTAGGCCGGCTGGCTAAGATAGTCATCGGTGTTGTGATAGCAGGTTGTGTTGCGCTTGGCCTCAAATTGGCTGGCATATGGTAGGCGTGCTCTCCGCTTCACCAGACCAGGTTTAATATCCCGCCGGTGACTAGTGCCGCCGCAATCATTATCCCGGTTGACTTTAGCATATTCACTACCCCAAGCTCCCTCAGAAGAACAACAAAGGTAGCAATGCAGGGGAAAAACATCGCCAGGACCACGCTACCGACGACCAGCTGTTTGGTGCTCAGCGCCAGTGGGGCAAGCATACCGAGAGCTACATCCTTACGCAGGAAGCCGATAACTATCGCCGTTACTGCCTCCTTGGGCAGTCCCAGAAAATTGGTTATTAGGGGCGCAGTAAAGTTGGCAATAGCCTCAAAAACACCGAAGAAATAGAGTATGTTGATTACCAGGACAGCCCCAAGAATGATGGGAATTGCCTCTGCCAGAAAGCCGTAGACCCGCATCCACACTTTCTGCAACATTGCCCGCCACTGCGGCAGGCGATAGGGCGGAATCTCAATCAGCAGCTCGGGGGTGAACCCCCTAACCGTAAGGCGGAGTATGGTGCCCAGAATAATCCAGACTAAAAAGAGCGTCCCGTAGACAATAACAACATATTGTGCGCCACGCTCGCCAACCAGGCCGAAGATCATCGCCTGCAAGGCGGCACAGGGAATGGCAATGGAAATAAGCGTTGCCGCAATGAACCGCTCCCTTTTGCTTTCCAGGATACGGGTAGCCAGGATAGCCGGCACATTACAACCGAGCCCAAGCAGGGTAGGAATAATAGCGTATCCATGCAGTCCCAGGCGGTGCATGATAGTATCTACCATGACCGCCAGCCGCGGCAGGTAGCCAACATCCTCAAGGAGACTGAGCACCAGATAGAAAGAGATAACGTAAGGCAGGACCATGGCAAAGGGGACATACAGTCCGCTGGAAAGCAGCCCGAAGGACTGAAGGAAGTTAACCTGACCACCAATGAGCCTACCAACCACAATATCATGGAGGAAACCACCGCCCTGCAATATCTCACTCAGCCTCATCAGCACCGGCGCCCACAGGTTATTGAACAGGGGGCCAAAGACATAGCCAATCAGGCCCTCGGCAATAAAACGGACGACGATAAAGGATGCCGCCAGAACCGCCAGGGCGATGATGCCCCCGGAGAACGGCTTGACACTGGCATCGGAAAGTCTCTCCCGCCAGGTATGGTGACGATGGCGAACGTGTTGAACCTGATCAATAATACTGCCCACCGCCGCCCAGCGCTCATCACGGCGGCGAAGGGGAAGGCGGGGTGAGGTAGCCCTGAGGACATTTTCCACCAGCTCCTTTATTCCCTGGCCAGTTACGGCGACGGTAGTGACGACCGGCACCCCCAGGAGTTCCCTCAGCTTATCAAGGTCGATATCTATCCCCTGGTGCCTGGTATCATCCCACATATTCAGGGCGACTACCACCGGGACACCCTTCTCCAATAGCTGTAAGGTCAAATAAAGGTTCCTCTCCAGATTGGTAGCATTGACCACATTGATGACCACGTCGCCGGTGTGAAGCATCTGCAGGGCTACTTCCTCGGCTTCACTTGTTGGCTCCAGGGTATAGGTGCCGGGCACATCAATAACCTCGGCGGTGTCCTCCCCCAGCTTCGTTTCCCCCCGGGTATAGCTCACCGTAGTCCCGGGATAGTTGGAAACGATAACGCGCACTCCGGTGAGACGGGAGAAGAGGACGCTCTTGCCGACGTTAGGATTGCCCATGAGGAGTATCTTCATTTTGTTGACTCGTCGTCCAGCTGAACCAGTATCTTGCTGGCCATGCCGAAGCCAATGGCTAGCCGGGTCCTATCTATCTCAACGGTTACCGGCCCTCGCATAAGGGTGGAACTAATCTTGGTTATTCTCTTCCCCGGTATAACGCCCAGGGCGCTCAGACGGTCCACCAGGCCATGCCCGCCCTGAAGCTGCACTACTATACCACTCTGCCCTGCCCGCATCCGGGCCAGGGTTGTTTGTTTTTCATCAGGCATAAATTCTGTTCTTCCCCTTCGTCTTCTCACTAAAGAATCATCCTTTCTTTCGGCGGCACTGGGAGCAGTAACCGCTCAGGCGAAGCTCAGCATCAACAACCTCGAAATCTTTAACCTCAGGCACACTTCTCTTCAGGTAGCGGGCCAGCGAGTACTGGAACTCGACGACCTTACCACAGCCAAGACATACCAGGTGGTGATGCTTCCTGGTTGACTTCATTTCGTAGTGATGGTGAGTGTCATCAAAGTGAAGCTCCTCTATCAGCCCCGGCTCCTTGAACGCCTTTAGGGTGCGGTAGACCGTTGATAAGCTGAGGCGGGGCTGAACAGCCCTAGCCCGGCGATAGATTTCATCGGCATCGAGATGCCCTTCCCCCTTCTGGATAATTTCCAGAATCAAGGCCCGCTGGCTGGTAACCCTTCTGCCAGACTTCCTCAGGGTGGTACGGCTGCTTCCACTCTGTTTTTGGCTTTGATTATTGCTAATGCTTTTCATTTGCAATTATTATAAACCATGATAATCCCTTTGTCAATACCCCTAAGAACTAGCGCTGATTCAATGCCCTTTCTATTATCTCGCTCGTCAGCCGGATGTCCTCATCGCTATGAGCAAGAGAGACGAAAGCGGCTTCAAACGGTGAAGGCGGCCAGTAGACGC
>Ga0315280_10006416_pt1 | contig 16255 bp, 10 predicted proteins | sample YL17G06_40_MG_FD_203697 | JGI IMG/M metagenome (GOLD analysis project Ga0315280, IMG submission 203697) | Sediment microbial communities from Yellowstone Lake, YNP, Wyoming, USA - YL17G06_40 | ecosystem: Environmental > Aquatic > Freshwater > Lake > Sediment | place: USA: Wyoming | collected...
CTCCTCCAGCAGGCGATCCAGCAGCGCGTCGTTGTCGCGTGTGGTCTGGATGTAATGCAGGATTAGCGGCGTATCGAACCAGTCGCTGGCCCGACACTCGACCGGGCAGTGAAACGTCCGATACTCACCGACGAACAGGACCTTTTCGCCCGGTTGCACATAATTGGGCATCTGCTGAAACATCGCGTAGGAAGGAAACGCCTGCCGAATGTAGCTGTCGCGCGACTGGAAGCCCAGCCAGTAGGGTGCGGGCGAAGGCTTCCCCGTCGTTTCGCCGAACACGAAGTTGGCCGACCATTCGACGTTGTAGAGGCAGGCGACCAGCAGCACCACCAGCGCGCCCTGCGAAAGCCAGCGCGCCGCCCGCTCGGCAACCGCCAGCGAGTAAGCGATTAGCACCGCCAGCGCCGCCAATGCCGGTATCAGCAGCCGGCTGCTCTGATAGGTAGAGTACCAGATCGCGCCATACACCACCGCGAAAAGGACGACGAGGCGGAATGGCCCTTCGCGCGGGGCGCGGTGCTTGACGTCCATCAGAACGCGCAACAGAAGCGGAATCCAGAGCAGGAAGAGCGGCCCGAGGAACTGATCCTCATAACCGGGGTGGCCGAGTTCCGGCCGAGTGCGCCAGTAGATCGTGGCCTCCCAGGGCGTCGCGATCAAATGGCGCAGCGTGTCAGCGATGTTGCGGTCATGGCGCGGATTGTAGCCCTTGAGGCTCGATTTCTCGAGATAGAAGCGGGCGTTTTCGGCGCTCCATTCGCCGCCGTCGAAGACGCCCCAGGCCAGCGGATAGACCGGGTTTCGAGTGTAGATGGTGTTTTTTATGAACCAGGGCAAAGCAACCGCCACGCCGATCAGGCCGACAAAAACGCTGCTTTGAAGCCACCAGATGATTTTGGATTTTAGATTCTGGATTTGGGATTGCAGCGGGAACGCCGGCGGCCCGCCGGTGCTTTCAATTGCGGATTTGGGATGAAACGCCGGCGGCCCGCCGGTGCTTTCGATTGCGGATTGAAAACCAAATGCAAATGAAACCAGCTCGAAGAGAAGTGCAAGCGGAACCACACCCAGCATGGCCAGCATGGTGTATTTCGTGCCGATCAGGAAGCCCAGAAACAGCGCCACGACCCAGAGCCATCGCCGCCTCTCTTTGAGTAGGACAGGCTGGTAACCTGTCTGGCTCTCGAACGAGACAGATTGCCAATCTGTCTTACAACAGCAATGCCACCGTACAAGTGCATAGATCATCGCAACGAAAAACAGCGCCGTTCCCAAGTCTATGAATTCCCACGACCCCGTGAGAAGCGCGGTCGGGGTGGTCCAGAAAACCAACGTGGCCAATAGCGGCAACAAGCCGCGCCTCGCGGAGCTTGGCCCCCGCGCGGTCTGTGCTTCGCCCTCCGTCTTCAGGCCTTCCAGAAGGCGCGACGTCAGAAGTGCGACGAACAGTCCCGTGAGCACGAAACACTCGAAATGCATCATCTTGGCCAGCAGGTCGCCGCCCACCGGAACACACAGTGCAAGCGTGAACAGCATTTCGATGAGAAACGGAAAATTGGTGAAGGCATTGAAGGGGATATAGAGGATTCGGTGGTTGCGCAGATAGTCTTGCGGTGCGGCGAGGTGATACCGGAGTCCGTCCGACTGAATCGCCGGCGTCAACGTGTAAATCAGCCCCAGCAGCAGCGCAATGGCGGCCAGGATGGTCGCCGTCCATTCCGCCGGTCCCCGCGGTCGGATCCAAGCCGACACGTGGACGGTTCGGGTCCAGCGGACGGTGGTCAAGAGTGCCGCGATTGCCACCAGACTCAGAACCAGAATTCCTGGGCCATACTGCCTCGCCACGCCGAACAGGAAAATCAACATTCCCCAGGCGCCCAGTCCCAGCGCGCCGGCAAGGGCTGCCTCTTCGAGCGAGGACAAATCGTTGGGGGTCGGTGGCAGGGTTCCCCGCCGCGCAAATCCCAAGGCTCGCAGAATCCACAGCCCCGATCCCAGAAGTGCGCAGAAGAGCAGAACCGAAGCGGCGAGTGCGACGGGAATCTCTAGAGGCCAGGCGCGAAACGATCGCATGGCCAGCGACTCATGGATGTGCCTGACAACGCGCAACGGGCCGTCGGAGGATTGAAACAGGCCGGGGTTCTCGACCAGGAAGCAGGTGCCCGCCACGGCCATCCAGCCGAAGACTACCACACCCGCCAGAATCGCTATGGCTCGTTTCATCTAAGGAGCACCCGAGGAAAGTGGCGCAGCCTGCGCCACCAGGCTGTGCCGCTATGAATGGTCAAGAACGCTCGGCCAGTCAAGACGCAAAGCCGGCCGTTCAGGCCCCTGCAATTTGAATTGAACGGCTATCGTTTTTCGTTTGACATTGGAACAAATGTTCTACTATTATTTGTTTTGGATGGTGCATGAAGCATTCGAATCGAAAGGTGCGCAACCATGTTGGCGGAAAAGCACAAGTCTCTCCTGGAGTTCCTGGGCAGCTATCAGGCCTCTCATGGTTTTCTCCCGTCGGTGCGCGAGGTGATGGCCTTCCTGCGCGTTCGCTCCACCAACACCGCCCAGTATCACCTTAGGCAGCTCGAGGCGGAAGGCTACGTCAGCCGCAAACGGGGTCGCGCGCGGGCGTTTCACCTGACCGAGCGGGCGCGCGAGGCTCTTGGAGCGCTCGGCCGCCGCCTCAGTGAAGCCTCCGGTCGGGCCGCCGACGCCCTGGCGGCGGCTGGTCGTCGGGCGATCCCGCTGCTCGGCCGTATCACCGCCGGCTCGCTCGATCTGGCGGTCGAAGATCCCCAGGGCACGCTCGATCTGGCCGAGTTCGTGCGCGCCGACAATGCCACGTTTGCCTTGCGCGTCGAGGGCGACAGCATGATCGGGGCGGGCATCTATGACGGCGATCTGGTCATCGTCCGCCGCCAGGCCACCTTGCGCGACGGCGAGATCGGGGTGGTCCTCGTGGATGGCGAGACGACCGTAAAGTACTTTCATCGCGAGGGCGACCGGATCATCCTGCGTCCCGCCAACGACCGCTACAACGACATCCGCATCCCCCGCCACCACCCCACCCTCGAAATCTGCGGCCGCGTCATCGGCGTGGTGCGAAGGGTGTGAGAAACCGCTGACGGACTTTCGAAGTTTTCCTATCCAGCAATCAATAGAGGGAAGCGCCCTCGGGCGTTTTTGCGCTTTTCAGCTCAAGAATCAGTCGGTGTCGTCATCCGAAGTCTCAAGAAGCTCTGACCCAGCGGGGCAACCCTCGCCCACCTCGCATAACGCGTGCTGAATGGCCTTTAGTTCATCGCCGGCAATACCCCAGACTTTGGCTGCGGCCAAGTCAATCTCACTCTCCAGCCGCGCAAGTTCCTTTTCATCCAAAGGCGCGACTTTATGGCATTGCCTCGATAGCTGTGCCAGATTCTTGTGGACAGGGTCGGTTGGATCGTATTGCGGGATAGCAACGTACTGTAGGACGTGCGTGGAGGTCGAAATGCTGAGCGCGTAAGACCGGACGAAGAGGCCGGCAGGTGAAGAGTTGCATAGGCCACAGATGTAAAAGGCTTCGGTTTGGGATTTGCAGGGAACCATCATGAGTTTGTGGTCCGGCAGTATGGGACGATCTCCCAACAGATCGCAGACCGCTGATTGGAAGTTGGCGGACTGCTCGCGCCACACCACCTTCCATGTTGCCATCGTATAGGAGCCAACGCCGAACATGGAGTAGAAAGCCCCGCTTTCCATGAGACGACGAACGGAACTGCTTGCTCGCCGCCGGAGGGCGTCTTCGAAATTCCGCAAGTACGCATACGTCTTCGGGTGCTTCCGTTTCATCTCCTTTTCGGGAACTCCAATTCGGCGCTCCGGATCGTGCACCATGATGATGTACGCGGATGGCAGCGCCCGCCACCGTTGTACGTCACGGCCTCGCAGTAGCGGAAAGACAAAGTCAGGCTCAATCGCTGCCCGAATCTGCTCAACCTTGATCTTCCCCACGTTATACATGTTCTCGATCAAAAGGTTCCCGTTCGGGAGGACCGATAATACTCGAACCCAGTAACAACCATTCAGACCGCCCGTGTTCACGCCCTCATATGCGGTGTAATGACTCTTGCCAATGAGCTTCTGAAGTCCGCTGAGAGCTTTCTTCGGCGCGGTCAGCCAAGGGGAGGTACGTTTGCCCGGTTCCACTGGAACAGCGGCGTAACGGACTCTCCTGGTCTGTCGTCGAACGTTTTGGAGAGACGCGCTTTGTTCGATTTGGGAAGGCCCATGCCAAGTAACGTAAGGAACCGGATACGTAAAACTCTCGCTGGCCTTTTTGCAGATGAAGGCCGCCGTTCGGTTCGTCGCTCCTTCGAACACCTGGAGATTGCTGAAGTCGTGGACAATGAGCGGTTGGAGGAAAACCGGTTTCCCACTATTGCCTATCCGAAACTGACGAAACCCTTCGCCTGCGCCTTTCGTCTTGAAGAGTGTCTGCGTAAGCAAGAATCCAAGTTTGCCCCCGCGACGGAGGAACTTATCCAACGCAACGTACGTGAACAGAGACGACAAATCAATCTTGGCGCTGCCCAAACGTCGTTGAGATCCCTTGATGGGGAAAAGCCCGTAGTGATGTTCATAAAGAGGAATCAATCCCATCCGGTAGTCGTCGGGCAGACTTTCCCAATTGATCCATGGCGGATTTCCCGCCACATAATCCATCGGCGCCACAAATAATGGCGCAAACGCGTTCTTGATGATTCTCGCCCAAATGCCGTTCTGATTCTCTGCGTCCAGCCTTCGCAATTGTTCGTAAAGCTTCCGGTGAAGTCGTTCTTCTGTAAGAGGCAGCCCTTCCTCTCGGCAACGTACGATGAAATCATCGTCCGTGAACTTCTGGCGAACACAGAACTCAATGGTTTCAGCGTATTTTCCCATGTGAGTCGAGTTGACCGCGATTTCCGAAGGAACCAGAAAAGTTCCCGCTGCCGTTTTCAGCGCCATGGGCGGGTTGGAACTGTCGTACTCGAGCCCACTCTCCGCGAGAAAGGTCGTTTGGGCTTCATGTGAACCAGCCCAAGAAGGCGTCATAACGGAGTCGCAGAGATAGACCGGCAGCTCCACTCTGCGTGCAAATCTCCACAGATCACGAATGGCAAGGAGGTAGTTGGTTCGTGCGGCCATCACGGCCAGTGGGTTGAGATCGAAACCGATGACGTTACGCAGAATCTTCTGGACCAATTCACTTTCGTCGAAACCGCACCGGTGGCGGTTCTTGTCAAACCACGTTCGCACACGGTTGATCGCCATGACGAGAAAAGTGCCCGAGCCGCAAGCCGGATCGAGTAATCGTCTGTCAGGGTCACCTTCGTAACCGAGTTCATTAAGAACATGTTCGGCGAGCCAGTCCGGGGTATAGTATTCACCAAGATCGTGTCGGACGGACTTGGGAAACAGGTGCTGATACAGCTTTTTAAGAAGGTCTCGGTTTTCGGCCGGTTCGATGCTGAGCGTCGTTGGGTCAAACTGATCGAGGGTGCGCACAATATCCCAGACGACCGTGGCAATCCGATCATCCCATGCCGCGAGATACCATGAGAAAAGGTCTCCTTCGAGGAAATTTGCAATGCCCGCCTGGAGCCATATTCCACCTCGTTCCAGGTCTTCCACCTCACGCCGAAGTTTTGCAGGCATTGGAGCATTCATGCATTTCTTCGCGGGCGAGACGGCAAGAGGAGAGATCGTAGTGATAATCTCTGCTGCCAGGAACTTGATGAAAACGGCATAATAGGTGTGGACCGAGAAAAGGAGTTCCGCGGGTCGCGCCTGTGGAACACTGTAATGATCGCCGAGTTCTCTGATCTTTTCGTTTTTCCCTTCGATGTCGTAGCCGCAGACCTCTCCAAAAAGAATCTTCCATTGATTGAAGAAGGTCAGAGCCTTCCTATCTCGAGTTTCGGTAATGACCGAATAAAGGTTGGCAATGCCTTCGCGCGCCGGGCGGCTCTCGGCGCCGAAAAGGCCCGCCAGATGGTCGGGTGTATAGGAAAGCCCTTGGGCACCAAGAGAGACCAGTGCGCGCAGAAGTCGCTCCATCGTGCGCGGCGTGATCGGTTGCGGCATATCCACTTCAAATCTGCCACCGCGACATCGCACAAAAACGATTCTCCGACCGTCACATCCAACACCAAAGATGCGCTCCGGCGCGATGTTCTCGTGTTCCTGAAAATCGGCAAAACGCTGCTGGATCTGCTGAACAAGTGAAGTAGTGCCGGGCGCGTTGCGATCTTCGGAAATCTTCCCGGAACCCCGCGGGTCCTTGTATTCGATTATGACCGCACCGTATTTCGAGTCAATTCGCCCGCCAGCAAGACCGTATTCGTGCCGGCCACGCACCTTGAGAGCCGCTTTCGAAAGAAAATCGTCTATCAGATTGTTACAGCCGTGCCGGACGTCTTCTTCGGTACCGGCCGAGCGAGCGATCTTGCACAGTTCATCAGCCATGAATGGCGCATAGTCGAGAATCAGCTGCTCAATACTCGGTCTTTCGGCAACCATGCTGTCCTCCGTTCTCAGGACGGTCGAGGAATCTACCCGCGAACGTCATTTGTCGATATCAGGCGGGTATTCCTCTTGAATGTCAAGCGCGATGGTTTTCCCCTTGATTTTGCCTCCTCGCTCGCCCCTTATGGCCCTTCCAATTCGCCGGGAGTGAACGCGCAACCGATGCCGCTGGAAATTCCGGAACAGCTTCGAGAAGAGTGGGAGCTCATCCACCGCGGGACGGCCGAGGTGCTGCCCGAGGAGGAACTGCTCGCCAAGCTGATCGAATCGCACGAGAAGGGCCGGCCGCTCCGCGTGAAATACGGCGCCGACCCCTCGGCCCCCGACCTCCACCTCGGCCACATGGTTCCCATCGGCAAACTCAGGCAGATCCAGGATCTCGGCCATCAGATCGTCTTCATCATCGGCGACTTCACGGCCCAGATCGGCGACCCCTCGGGCCAGTCGCTCACCCGGCCCCAGCTCTCGCCCGAACAGGTCGCGGCCAACGCCAAAACCTACCTGGACCAGATCTACAAGGTGCTCGACCGCGACCGTACCGAGGTCGTGTATAATTCCTCGTGGCTGAGCCAGCTGACCTCGCGCAACGTGATCGAACTGGCGGCCAAGTACACGGTCGCCCGCATGCTCGAACGCGACGATTTCCAGCAGCGCTTCCGCAGCGAGCGCGCCATCTACATCCACGAACTCCTCTACCCGCTCTACCAAAGCTACGATTCGATCGTCGTGCGCTCGGACATCGAGGTCGGCGGCACCGATCAGAAGTTCAACTTCGTCGTCGCCCGCGAGCTCCAGCGCGCCTATGGCCAGGCCCCCCAGATCGTGCTCACGACTCCGCTGCTGGTCGGCCTGGACGGCGAAAAGAAGATGAGCAAGTCGCTGGGCAACTCTATCGGCATCACCGAAGCGGCCCGCGACATGTTCGGCAAAACAATGAGCCTGGCCGACTCGGTCATGCTCGACTATTTCGCGCTGGTTCTCCACTACGACGACCAACAGCTCGCCGCGTTGCACCAGGAACTGGCCGACGGTCGGATCCACCCGCGGGAGGCCAAGGCGCGCCTGGCCCGCGAAATCGTGACCATGTTCCACGATGCCCCATCGGCGGAGGCGGCCGCGGCGGAATTCGACCGTGTCTTCCGCGAGCGCCAGGCGCCCGAAGATATTGAAACAGTCACTGTCCGGATCAAGGGCAAGATGATCGCCATCATGGACCTGCTGGTTTCGGCCGGCCTGGTCGAATCGCGCCGCGAGGCCAAGCGCCTGGTTCTGGCCGGCGGCGTGGACATTGACGGTCTGCGCTGCGACCATTTCCAGACCACGGTCGAGCCGGGCGAGCACATTCTCAAGGTCGGAAAGCATCGGTTTCGAAAGGTTCTGGTCTCACGAGAAAGGAATTGACCACCCAACAAGAGCACCGGCGAGGCCGCCGGTGTTCCGATCGTGGTCACAGGAAATTGACATTGACCGTCCGATGGACGGTCTCTTAACATCTCAAGTCTTGCCGACCGACGGGGGGCAAGACGGGCCTCGAAGCCGCCCATCGCGCGGAGGTGCGGGATGGGCGGGATGTCACGAGGCCGATGATCCGCGTTCGGGGAAGGCGCGACCCGATCCTCCCGCGCGGCCACTCCAAGTTCAGAGACGAGAAGGATGCTCAAACAGTTACGATCGCGAAAAATGGTCAGAGGGATCATGTTCTGGACACTGGTTCTGGTGATCCCTTCGTTTGTCTTCTTCTATGGCTGGCAGTCCAGTTCCCGGCAGAGGAGCGAAGAGCGACAGAGCCTGGTGTTCGTCAAGGATCGCTGGTGGGGCCTGCGGTGGCGTCCCCTCAGCGAGGGCGACCAGAGGCTGGCACAAGACGCGCTCCAGGAGCAATACGTCCGGATTCTCCGGGCACACAACGAGAAGGTTTCGGGCGATGACCTGAGAAACACGATCGGCACGCGCGAGCTGGCACGCCAGATGATGGATGCGTACTATCTCGAGCGGTTGGCCCGCAAGGAACACCTCGAAGTGACTCAGGAGGAGCTGTACGCCCAGCTGGCCGCGTATTTCCAGGGCCAAACCCGCGAAGATATTCTGAAAGAACTCGGTGCCATGGGAATGGCCGAGCAGCAGTTTGCCCAGATGGTCGCTTATCGGATGATGCTGGCCAAAGCCCAGGAGTTCATCGTCTCGCGGGCGAAAGCTTCGCTGTTCGAACTCTGGCAGGAGTATCAGGTGGGCCAGGAGAAAATCCAGATCCAGTACGTTCGCATCCCCACCCAGGACTACGAAAGCAAGGTCAAGCCGACCTCCGACAGCCTCCAGAGCTTCTATGAGGAACACAAGAACAACTACCGGGTCGGCGATCGGGCCGACTTTCGCTATGTGGCCCTCTTCCGAGCGGACGTCGAAAAAGACACCGAACCGACGACGGACTCGGTCGCGGCGTTCTACGAGAAGAACAAAGAGAAACTGTTTTCGCGCCCCCGCTCGGCCGAGGTCAGCCACATCCTGATCAAAGTGCCCGCGGACGCACCGACCTCGGCGGTTCGGGCGGCCGACCAGAAGCTCACCGACCTCGCCCGGAAGATCAAAGCCGGCGCCAATTTCGGCCAGCTGGCCGACGAGTTCACCGAGGATCCCGTCAACGTCGCGGATCCAAAAGACCCCACCGAGAAGCGCCACGGCAAGATTCTCAACCCCGTGCGTGAGGACCTGCCCTGCATCCCGTATGGCGACGAGTTCAAGAAAGTCGCCCTGTCGCTGAAGCGCGACGAGATCAGCTCGCCCGTGCGCACCGCCATGGGATTCGAACTGATCCAAGCCGACAACGTGACCTCCGGCGGCGTCCTCTCCTTCGATGAGGGCAAGAATGAAGCGCGGCAGTTGCTGCGGAGCGAATTGACCGACGGGGAATTTCGCAAACGCGGCGAACTGCTCAAGAACCAGCTGGGGGCCAAGACCTATTCCACGCTCGACTCCTTTGCCCAGGCCGTCGGCCTGCCCGTCGCCGAGACCGCCCAGGTGGACCTCGAAGCCGGTTACCTTCCCAAGATCGGTTCGATCCGCGAGGATCTCGACCTGATCAAGGACCTGCGCGATGGCGAATTCTACGCGGGCGTCCTCCGAACCTCCGACGCCTGCTTCGTGCTGGAATTGGTGAAGAAAGAGCCGGCACACATTCCGCCGTTCGAGAAGGTCGCCGACGCCGTTCGCGAAGACTCCGTCACGTCCGAGGCTGCCCACCTGGCCCATGTGGACGCCCGCGCGATCACAAGCCAGGCCAAAACACTCGACGAGCTGAAGAAGCTCGCGACCGTCAAGGGTTTTCAGCTCAAGCAAACCGAACCCTTCACGCGGGACAATGCCGACCGGATTCTGCCCAATCTCGATCCGAATTTCCGGCGCCTGACCCTGGGCTACAAGGTCGGAACCATCCACCTGACCACCCAGGGCAATCCCCAAAGCCCCATCGCGTATATCGTTTGGTTTTACGAGAAACGCGAGGAAGCGTCACGGGAACAGTTCCGCAAAGACCTGCCCACGCTTCGGGCCGAGTACCTGATGGAGCTCCAGCAAGCCCTCTTCGAAGAATGGCTGCACGACCAGCGCCAGAAGATCCCCGCCAAGATCAACCCGGCCTTTCTGAAACAAGAGGAGATGGAAGAAAAAGCGGAACAGGCGACGGAATAGGCGTAGGGCACGGCTGGACGGCAAAGGGCAGGCTCCGCAGACGGCGAATTCGCGCCGAAAGTCAGCTGTCCCAGAGAATCCGGAATCAATGACTCCTCTTTTTCTCATCCGTTCGGTGAGAACTGTTCTCCTATTCTCCGTCGTTCTCGTCTGGGCGGGAACCGCGACCGCCGAAGACGCGCGCGATGTGAGCGAGGCCGAAGAGCGAACCTGTTTCCAAACCCCCTCGCCCTACCAGCCCGAAAGCGACGTCCAGGCCAACGTGGCCATCGTCTATGGAGGAGGCCGCTCGTTGGCCGAACGCATCGCCGGCTGGCGCCGGCAAGGCTATCTCACCCACTTCATGACGGGCGTCGCCTGGGGAGGCTACCAGGACTACTTCAGCGGCAAATGGGACGGGCGCGAGCACTGGGCCGAGGTTCAGACCCGCCGCGACGGCTCGCGCATGGCCCACGGCCGCAGTCGCGACGTTTTCTATAACGTCCCCACTCCCAGCTACACCGACTATCTCAAAACCGTTGTCCGCGGAGCGATTGATGCCGGCGCAACCGCCGTTCACCTCGAAGAGCCCGAGTTCTGGGTCGCCGCCGGTTACAGCGAGGCCTTCCAGGCGGCGTGGCAGAAAGAATACGGCGAGCCCTGGCAACCGCCGCACAGCTCGGTCGAGGCGCGCTACCGGAGCGAGCGGCTCAAGCAAAAACTCTACACCGATTGCCTGGCCGAACTGTTCCGCGACGCCAAGGCCTATGCCCGCGGGCACGACCGCGAGGTGCGTTGCTTCGTTCCCACACACTCACTCATCAACTATGCGCATTGGGGTATCGTGAGCCCCGAAGGCAACCTCATGGCCATCAAGGAAGTGGATGGCTACATCGCCCAGGTCTGGACGGGCACCGCGCGCACGCCGAACCTTTATGGCGGAATCCAGCGCGAGCGGACGTTCGAGACGGCTTTCCTCGAATACGGCCAGATGGTCAACATGGTCCGCCCGTCGGGCCGGCGCTGCTACCTCTTGCACGATCCCGTCGAGGACAATCCCAATCACACCTGGGAAGACTATCGCACCAACTGGGAAGCAACCGTTGTGGCGTCGCTCTTTCGGCCCGAGTCCTGGCATTTCGAAGTGATGCCCTGGCCCACGCGCATTTTTCTCGGCCGCTATCCCGTTCGCGAAGGCAATGAAACGAAACGCGTCCCCCTTCCGCCCGACTACGCCACCGAGCTCATGGCCGTCACCCAGGCGCTTCGCGACATGAAGCAATCGGACGTGGAATGGGACTGCGGAACGAGCGGAATCGGGGTGCTCGTGTCCGATTCGATCATGTTTCAGCGCGGCGCACCCGCACCACCCGACACCCACCTTTCCTCGTTCTTCGGCCTGGCGCTGCCGCTGCTGAAACAGGGCATCCCCGTCGAAGTGGTCTCGCTCGAAAACGTCGGCTGGCGCGAGGCGTTGCGTCCCTATCGCGTTCTGCTGTTGACCTACGAGAACCAAAAGCCTCTGCGACGCAAGTATCACGATGCGCTGATTCAGTGGGTGCGTGAAGGCGGCTGTCTTCTGTATTTCGACGGCGGCGACGATCCGTTCGACCGCGTGCGCGAATGGTGGAACGACGAGGGGCGAACGACAGCGACCGCGGCCCAAACGCTCTTTCACGCCGCGGGGCTGGGCGAGCGGCCGGGCGAGGGGTTTCAGCAAGTCGGCAAGGGGTGGCTCGCTGTTCTGCGACGCTCGCCGCGAAGGCTGGCTGCTGAGTCAGGGCAGATTGGCGACCGGTCGTTTGTCTGCGGCGCGGTCCGGCAAGCGCTCGAGAAACAAGGCCATGGCGAGCTCTGGAAAACTCAGAACTATCTGCGTCTGCGGCGCGGCCCTTATGTGATCGCGGCCGTGCTTGACGAAGCCATGACCACCGCGCCTTTGCCAATCCGCGGGCGCTTTGTTGACCTGTTCGACCCCGCTCTCCCGGTCGTGACCGAAAAGACCATCAAGCCGGGAGAGCGCTCGCTGCTCGTTGACCTCGACCGCCTCCGAGGCGAACGACCGCGCCTGGTGGCCGCGGCAGCCCGCCTGCATGACGAGCGCGCGGATCGTGAGAAATGGCTTGGCACTTTTCGCGGGCCGGCCGGGACAAAAGCGGTGGCCCGTCTCTGGTGGCCTCGCGAACCCCGCGAGATCAAGCTGGCCACGCAAGGCGCCAATCAGCCGGTGAAGTTCGACTCACGCTGGGATGAACCTTCGCGCACGCTCTGGCTCGAGTTCCCCAACTCATCCGACGGTGTGGAAGTCTCCCTTACGTGGAACGCCGGCGGCCGTAAGTGAGAGGTGAGAGGCGAGAGGTTGGAAGTGAGATAACACCAGAAAGACGGATCTACTCAGCCATCTTTCTCGTTTCAATCAAGTCCCTTGTTTCGTTCATCGTTCATCGTTCCTTCGCTGCCCTTCAGCAAAAACACCATAATCCCCTTCTGCACATGAAGGCGGTTTTCGGCCTGGTCGAAGACGAGCGAATCCGCCGAATCCATCACCTCGTCGGTGATCTCCTCGCCGCGATGGGCGGGCAAATCGTGCATGATCTTGACGCCGCGCGGGGCATGGCGCAACAGCTTGGCATTGACCTGGTAAGCCCGGAACACGGCGCTTCGGTGGGCCGCCTCATTTTCCTGGCCCATGCTCGCCCAAACGTCCGTGTACACCGCATCGGCGTTCGTGACGGCTTTGGCGGGATCGTCGAGGATAAGCACTTTGGCCCCGCTGGCCGAAGCATGGCGTTCGGCCTGGGCGACGAGCTCGCGCGGCGGCGAATACTCGCGCGGCCCGGCCACCGTGATGTTGACGCCCATCAGCGGACAGAGAAGCAGCAGCGAGGTGCAGATGTTGTTTCCGTCGCCGACGTAAGCGAGCGTCAGCCCTTTGATCTCGCCGAAATGCTCGGTCATCGTAAACAGATCCGTCAGCGCCTGGCAGGGGTGCTCGTTGTCGGTCAGCATGTTGATGACCGGGATTCGCGCGTGCCGGGCCAGATCCTCAACGATGGTCTGGGCAAACGTCCGAATGCCGATCAGATCCACCCAGCGCTCGAGGTTCTTGGCGATGTCATGGCACGACTCGCGCTTGCCGATCCCGATGTCGGCTTGCGAGAGCGTGACGGCATGTCCACCCAGCTGATGGAACCCGACCTCGAACGTCACGCGCGTCCGCAGCGAGGGCTTCTCGAAAATCAGGGCCATGGCGCGATTCTCGAGAAGACGCGGCCGATCGCCGCGCGCGAGGCGGTCCTTCAGATCGCGCGAGATGCGGAAAATCTCCAGCACGCTGTCAGGACTCAGGTTGTTGACGGAAACCAAATCTCGCTTTTGCACGGCCTGCCGACGACCTCCTGCTGCAAATAGAAAATTTCTTATGGGGCAACACCGCGTTCGAAGGCAAGAGCTTTTTTCCGCCTCTTCTCTAAGGCGGCCTATGGCCGCAACCAAAGAGGGGTGAGAGTCGTGGACATCCACTCATGCACCGGAAAAGGTCCATCCCGTCCATGTCGTCCACGGGAGAAGATCTTCGCAAAATGGCTAGATGTCTAGACGAAAGGGTCTAATCCGCAATGGAGAACGCCCACGAGGGGCCAGGCTACAAAAGGAACCCCGTTCGCGGATAGCAACCCGTGCGGCGCAGGAAGCGCAACATGCGATTGACCGCGCCGCGCTGGACGAAGTTGGAGATGAAATTGTAGCCGCGGCGTCCCCACGGAATGTGGCGCAGGCGGCGCAGGATGACCGTGGGCGAAAACGCGTACTTCCACGCCCAGTTGTGCCCTTCCTGCAACTGGTCGCGGCTCATGTGCAGAGGCTCGAAGACCACGTGGTTCATGTCGTAGTGCGACCAATCGCTGTCCACGATCCGCCCCTCGTGCCGCAGCCGCTCCATCAGGCGCGTTCCGGGAAGCGGGGTGAGGATGTTGAACTGCGGCTGCTCGATTCGGTTCGCCGCGATGAAGTCCATCGTTTTCCGGAAAACGTCGGGCCGGTCTTCGTCCAGCCCGAAGATGAACGAGGCCTGGATGCTGATGCCGTGCGCGTGGATTTGCGCGATCGCCCGCTCGTAGTCGCGGGGCCGGTTGAGCCCCTTGTGAAAGAGCGAGAGGTTTTCGTCCGAGAGCGATTCGAATCCGATGAAAAACTGCTTGCAGCCCGAACGCGCCGCCAGCGCCAGAAGCCGCTCGTCGCGGGCCACGTCGAGCGAAGCAAACGACATCCAGTGGATGCCCAGCGGCGCGATCATCTCGAAAAACTTTGCCGCCCGGGCGTGATCAATCGTCAGGTTGTCGTCGTTGAAAAAGAAAAAGCGCGGCCGGTCGCGCTCGTTCATCTCGCGGATATACTCGACCAGCACGTCGAGTTCGATCCCCCGAAACCGCGACCCGTGGAACGCCGACACGCTGCAAAAGTCGCACCCCACCGGACAGCCGCGCGTCGTCGTAATCGCCTTGAACTGGCGGTTTTGCCCGCCGCCGCGAACGTCCCAGCGCGGAAGAGCGATTTCGCCCGCCGGAACAAACCCCTCGCGCCGGTAGAGGCGCTGGAGATGTCCCGCCGCCGCATCCTCGAGCAGGCGCGGCCACACGCCCTCGGCCTCGCCGCACACCACCGCATCGGTGTGCTCGAGCGCCTCGTCGGGGCAAAAGGTCGCGTGAACGCCGCCCATCACCACCGGGAGCAAGCGCCGCCGGAAGGCATCAGCAATTTCATAGGCGCGATAGGCGTTGAGGGTCAGGACCGAGATTCCCACCAGGTCGGCGTCCGCGCGCAGATCGAGGGGGTGAAAATACTCATTGACGACTTCAACCTCGATTTCGCGCGGCGTCAGGGCAGCCACCGTGGCCAACGCGTTACTCGGCACGGGGAAAAAGATGTCGGCCGCACACGCCGTTCCCGGAGTTTTCGGAAAAACCAGCAGAACCTTCATGGAAAGAAGACTGAGACTGACCGAGGTGAAAGGCAAGTTGACTTTGCACGACCGCTTTGCGAGACTCATGAGTTGATGAGGTTGAGTGCGCGTGGCTGCCGAGCATAGACGACGGGAGTGTGGCGGATGGGAAGATTGTTGACCAAGCGCTCAGATGCGCTCGGCGTGCTGCGTATCGAACACCGGCAACGAAAGGATGCGAATACTAGGCGCTATCGAATTCTGATTGAACAGGACGAAGACGGTGTGTTTGTGGCCGAGTGTCCCGTATTGCCCGGGTGTGTTTCGCAGGGCAAAACGCGACAGGAGGCTCTGGACAACATCCAGGATGCTATCCAAGGGTATCTCGAGCGCCTCAGGAAACACCGCGAGCCAATTCCTTTCAGATAGGATTCCCATATGCGCTTCGAATGGGCTCGGGACAAAGCAAGGCGGAACCTGAGCAAGCACAAGGTGTCCTTCGATGAAGCCGTGACCGTGTTCTACGATCCCCTGGCCGCGACCTTCGATGACACCGGACATTCCGGTCATGAACAGCGGTTCATCACCATAGGCTATTCCTCCGCGAGGCATTTGCTGGTTGTCTCGCATACGGAAAGAGGAGATGACATTCGCATCATCAGCGCACGACTTGCCAACGCGCACGAAAGGAAAAGACATGAAGAGCAAGCGACATGAAATCGAGGACGATCTGCGTCCGGAGTATAGGTTTGACTACTCTCAAGCCATCCGCGGGAAGTATTACCGGCGACTGGTCAAGGAGGGGGCCAACGTCGTCGTCCTTGAACCCGACTTGGCAAAGGCGTTTCGCGATTCGGCTTCGGTCAACGATGCCTTGCGATTGCTCCTGGACCTCACTCATTCGACGCAGCGCCTGACAAAGCGTTCCCGTGCGCGCTCCTGACGTTGCGCCATTGAGATGAATCTTTGACGAACGGGTCCTGAGACACGAATCAAAGCGTCTCTGCCTTCACCTCCCAGCGAGATCGCGAAGGGCACTCTGAGATCCATTCTGCGCCAGGCAGGACTGACACCCGGGGAGTTTAATAAGATGCAATAGCAGGC
>Ga0315280_10006417_pt1 | contig 16254 bp, 16 predicted proteins | sample YL17G06_40_MG_FD_203697 | JGI IMG/M metagenome (GOLD analysis project Ga0315280, IMG submission 203697) | Sediment microbial communities from Yellowstone Lake, YNP, Wyoming, USA - YL17G06_40 | ecosystem: Environmental > Aquatic > Freshwater > Lake > Sediment | place: USA: Wyoming | collected...
GAGGGCTGGATATCGCTATCCAGCCCTCCCCGCAGGATTCATCTGCTTAGGCTTCGTTGAAGACCTGCGCCGGTATCAGAGATCAACCGAGACGCAGGGAAGCCTGTTTGGCCTCATCAGCAGCCGCCCGCCAGCACCGGGGTCACGTTCGGCTTCACCTTAATGACGAAGGCGCCGATTTCATTGCAGACGCCGGCAACCAGGCCGGTCGACTTGCTGAGGTCCACAGCGTTCAGCGTCAGGGACAGGGTGACGGTCCCGCCCGGAGCGTCCAGCGTGGAGGGGCTGATGCCCGAAGCGCCCCAATCGATCTCATAGTAGCCGATCGTGTTCGCCTTCGGCTCAAACGCCCAATCGAGCGCAACCGCGACGTTGCAGACGATGCTCAGGGTCGTGCTGCCCGCGTACTTGTGAATCTCGACCTGCCGCAGGATGATGGTCTTATTGTTGATATCCACGGCCTTGAACCAGAAGCCAACGTCCATCTTCACCTTCACGCGGCCGAGCTCAACGAAGTTGTACGAAGCGGGCCAATTGTAAGACTCAGCCTTACGCTCCGCCGTAGCACCATCATACTCCCAGTCAGGATTCAGCGCGTTGCCTTTGTCATCCTTAATGATTGTTCTGGCATAGCCTGCCGGAACCAACAGGGCCAACACAGCCACGACAAACAGAATCTTCTTCAACATGTTTACTTCCTTTCTAACTTAACCCTCGCTCCGAACCGGCCACAAGGGCCTCATGGAGCTAACCCAGTTGCTCTGGCCAAGCATTACGATTGCTTGGGCCGCACACTCCTGCGGGCACGAATACCGTTAACGACCTGGGTGGACCTGCCCGCGTATGGTCCGATAGATCGTGGCCTTTCAGACATATGATTTGACCTGCGATTTTCATTCCCACTTGGCATTTGACATTGTCCTATCACCCAAAAAGAAGGCCAATCTTTCTGGATGTCTCGCAAACCGTCCCCAGCTTGCGAGGTCATCATGTCATCACCTTACCTCCTTTCTCCCCTGTCCCTTGTCGAGGGGGCTGCTTTGGGATCGCACCTTTCCGTAGGTCCTGGGCATTGCAAAGTAAAGTAGTAGAGTAGTAATGATACCGGCCCGACAGAATCGGCTGTGAAACTCTTGGCTTTCATCACCCTCTCCGAATCACTAATCTGCCATGATGGTGAGGGCCAAGTTTCCACTGTACCGACCTGCCGGGTACGACGAAGCTCCCGTCATTTTCAACTCGATGACGATCGGGACATCCACACCGGCAGCCGGCGTCGGTCCGCCGGTAACGATCTGCACGGGTCGCGTCCCGATCGGCACCTCTTTACCGTTGATCACCACCGTCACCTGCTTGGGTGGTATGGTCACGTTCTTGCCGGCCTCTTCCCGAAGGGCCTGAAAAGAGGCCCCCAGGCGGAAAGGACGGTTCGCCACCACGCGGGCGGTCACCTGAGCCTTGAGCTGCTGCGCTCCAGGTCCGGAAACCTTGCCGAAGTACAGAGGCGTCCGGGGTAGTAGGACCGCAGCACCCGGCCTGGGCCGATTCATCGTCGGAGCCTGTCTGGACCGAGTGTGAGCCCATCCGCCGCCGGTCACGCTCAAGCAGATCGCGACCACTGCACAAATCTTCGCCAGATTCCACATTTCATCGCCCCCCAACAACCATCTTCGCATTTCAAGAACCGTGCGGCTCCATCCATCTGGCGCAATACTATCCCTGCGTTTGTTTGAGTTGACTCACCAGGTTATCTGAGAGCACCTCCGCCCCGGATGACCGCCGCTCGTGCTCTCCCCACGCCACGAACAGTCCCATCCGCATGAACCTGTGAGAAAAAGGACATGTCACCCTATGGCCTCTCGGCCCTCCTCCTTTTCTCACTCTCCTGCCGTCAAGCCCGACATTGCGGACCGCCAAGCTCGTTTCTTAGCGAAGCATCTCCACAATATCGCACTTGTCTAAGTAACCAAGCTTACCAGGTTTGACATTCCGTGTCAAGAGTAAAAACCCGAAAATCAATCTTTTTATCCTGGTCACTTAAACCTCCAATACGCGTCATTTTACCCAGACATCCAATAAATGTCAACACCCTACCCACGAAAAAAGCCCGTCGCGGCCGTAGGACTCATAAGCCAACAGCCAAGATCCGTCCAGCAAGAGCAGGCCCGAACCGGGAATCTCCAAAGCCGAGGCCTGGTGATTCAGCATAAGCACCTGTAGTTACGTCACTTACGGGTTAGGACGTGCCAGGAGGAGATCCAAGAGAGTCAGAAGACTTCGCGCCAACGCCAAGAGATGGGATGAACTCGCTGTGCAGTCGTGCTCGGGGAGGAGATTCGGCGGCAAGTCTACCAGCGCTGTGAAGATGGGAAGATCTCGCTTTCCAGACCGCAACAAGCAGTTGCTATCGCCTCAACTCCCCGAGTAGGGCTCGAACCTACGACCTAGCGGTTAACAGCCGCTCGCTCTACCTATTGAGCTATCGGGGAATATGCCCAAAAGTGAGGCCGTCGCATACGCTCCAGACCTCTACCATAGTATCGGTAAAGATAAACCAGATTTCAACTACTTTGTCAAGATTTATCTGTGGTGACCGATACAGAAAATGGGGCCCCGGTGGACACGAGCAGGCCCAGGGATTAAAGTGGGTTGTTTAGGTATTCTGTGCGGAATTGGTTTGCCTGTGATACCGCGACAGGAGGATTATTCCTAACCCAAGGTGGCGGATCGGCCGAGGAATTTGAGGAACATGGACGAGCCACGGCGCATCTTCATGGTCCGTAGGAGCCGTCGTTGCATCTTGGGTTCTTAGGTTAGTTTGACATGGCCAAGGATATTCTCAGTGTTGGGGGGTTCACGATCATCCGACGGATTGGCAATGGATCCCGCAGCACGATCTACCTGGCGACCGATGATGAGGACGGCACCGTCGTCGCGTTGAAACGCCTGATTTTTGAGAGACCGGAGGACCACCGCGTCTTCGAGCAAACGGAACTCGAGTTCAAGGTAGCCCAGAAGATCGATCATCCCTACGTCCGGAAATGCTACAAGCTGCAGAGAATCCGCAGCATGTTCCGGGTCCGGGAGTTGCTGCTGTCCATGGAGCACTTCGACGGCAAGACTCTGGAGGAGACCACGACACTCAGCTTGGGCGATGTCCTGCTGGTCTTTCGCATGGTCGCGGCCGGACTCAACGCCATGCACCAGCAAGGGTATATCCACTGCGATATCAAGCCCAACAACATTCTGATCAACAAGAATGGGGCGATTAAGATCATCGACCTCGGTCAGAGCTGCCCCATCGGAACCATCAAATCGCGCATCCAGGGGACGCCGGACTACATCGCGCCCGAGCAGGTCCACCGCAAAACGCTGGGTCCCAAAACCGATATTTTCAACCTCGGGGCCACCATGTATTGGGCCCTGACCGGCAAAAATGTGCCGACGCTCATCCCCAAGAAGGGAACGCTTTTCGCGCGAAAGACCGACAACAACGCTTATGGACTGGCGAAGTGTCCCGCTCCGCACGAGTTGCGGCGGCAACTGCCGCTTGGGATTTCCAAGCTGGTGATGGACTGCATCAAGGAAGACCCGGCGGAGCGGCCGGCCAACATGGTGGAGGTGATGTCCCGGCTCGATCTGATGATCCACAGTATCTTCGGCAGCAAGATCAAAGCGAACCGAAATGCCTCAAACAACCATCGACCTGCTCAATAAGGGAATTCGAGCCAACCAGACAGACAGATTTCGACGCGTCAACCTCATCTGTCTACCGGGCGAGGGTTCTTTGGTGATCGGCGGGGATATCCACGGCCACCGCCGGAACTTCGAACGTCTCGTCGCCCACGCCCAACTGGCCCATCATCCGGAGCGGCACCTCGTGCTCCAGGAGATCATTCACGGCGGGCCGGAAGACGGGGCGGGCGGGTGCCTATCCTACCAACTGCTCCTCGATGCCGTCCGGTACAAGCTGAGCTTCCCCGACCAGATTCACTTTGTGCTGGGAAACCACGATACGGCCGCCATCAACAGCAGTGAGGTGATGAAGAACGGCAAGGAAATGAACCGGGCGATGTCCCTGGCCCTGGAGCGGCAATTCGGCCCCGCCGGGCCCCAAGTCCGGCTGGCCATCCAACAGTTCCTCTTCTCCCAGCCGCTGGCCATTAAGTGTAGCAATCGGGTATGGATTTCCCATTCCCTGCCGAACGATCGCTGTATTGACCAGTTCGACCCTGGGATTTTCGAGAGAGAATTGAGGCTCAGCGACTGCGAGAAGCCCGGGTCCGCGTACCTGTTGACCTGGGGCCGGCGTCACAGCCAGGTCGCCCTGGACCGGATGGCCAAGCTGCTCGATGTGGACCTTTTTGTGCTGGGCCATCAACCGCAACAGGGCGGGTGGAGCCAAGCCGGGGACAACCTCATCATCCTCGCCTCCGACCACAACCACGGCTGTCTGCTCCAGATGGATTTGTCGAGAACCTATACCATCACGGAGCTCGTGACCTCCCTAACCCCGCTGGCCTCCATCGCGTGACCATCACACGTGCTCCCCTTGCCGGAGCCACCCGTATTCCCGCGGCAGGTAAGCCCACATCCGGTCCGCGGCCTGCTGCAACCGGTGGGTGCCGCCGGTGTCCAGCGTGGCCTGCCGCTCGCAGCAGGCGCGCACGTTGTTCTCCACCTGGCCCGGCAGCAGCATGCCGACCGCCACGCCGCTGATATCCGGGTTCGTCAGGATGCACGCCAAAGTCAGGCGCGCCAGCTCCCGGTCGGCGTCAGTGGCGCGGTCCGGCCGCCCAAACTCCTGCGGCGTGACGCTGAAGATCAGGCCCGCGCTGAATGCCTTCGTCAAGGCATATTACACGACGGATCGGTCTCCGTCTGTCGTCAAATTCGTGGATAGCGCCGCGGGGAAAACTCTGGCCTTTTGCCGGGATTTGACTATCGTAGTGGCCATGGATTGGTATCTGCTCATAGGCGCCACGGCCATTTTGGCCCAACTGCTCGTCGTGTACTATGCCCTCGCGAACTATCACTACGTCACGACGAGGCTGGCATCCAAGAGAGCGCCTTTTTATCGGCCCCGCGCCGCCCTGATCGTCCCCTGCAAAGGCCTCGACACCCGCTTCACCGCCAATATCCGCTCCTTCCTCGAGCAGGATTACGAGAATTATTACCTGCTGTTCGTGGTCGGGAATGAGTCCGACCCGGCATACAAGGAACTGATGATATTGAAGAACGAGTGGGGCGTTCCGCGGTGGCGCGGCTCGTCACGGTTACCGTCAGACGTCTTACGAAGCGAGCCGCGCAACCGTCCCACGCTGGACGCAGGTTGCGCGGTCTGTGGAGAGACTCCAGCGTACGGTCCCCTGGATGTCCAAGTCCTCGTCGCAGGTCCCTCCCAGTCTTCCAGCCAGAAGATCCACAATCTGCTGCATGCTCTGAGCCGCGTCCCGGCCGACAGCGAGGTCCTGGCCTTCGCCGATTCCGACGTCTGCGTGCACGAGGACTGGCTCCGCCACCTGGTCCACCCGCTCTACGTAACCAAGCGCGGTCTCACGACCGGCTACCGGTGGTTCGTCCCGACCGACAACAACCTGGCCAGCCTGGCCGCCTCCGCCATCAACGCCGCGGTCGCCCAATTCCTGGGCAACGGTCTTTTCAACCTGGCCTGGGGTGGTTCCATGGCCATCCGCACGCAGGACTTCCATCGGTTCGGGATTCCGGAACTCTGGTCCCAGACACTGAGCGATGACCTCTCCCTGAGCCGGGCGGTCCGGCGCGCGGGCCTGAGGATCACCTTCGTTCCCCAGTGCCTGGTCGCTTCTTTCGAATCGTTTACCTGGCGCAGGCTCTGCGAGTTCGGCCGCCGGCAGTTCCTCATCACACGGGTCTATACTCCGGGCGTGTGGTGGCTGGGATTGTTCAGCACGCTCGGCTCGGTCCTCGGGATGTGGGGCGCCGCCGCCGCGGCGATTTACGCGGGCGCCGTCCACGGTGAGCACATGGTCCTCTACGCGGCGGTGGCACTCGTCTTCTTCACGGGTCAAGTCACGCGGGCCGTGCTGCGCCAGATCGCCACCGTGCGGGCCCTCCGCGAACACCTGTCTCCACTGTTCCCCGCCGCGGTCGCCGATGTGCTGGGCTGCTGGTTCTGGTCCATCGTGCTGTTTACGTTGATGCTCTCCTCCGCCTTCGGTCGAACCATCCGCTGGCGCGGCATTCGCTACCGGCTGGTCAGTCCCACCGACATCCGCATCCTCAACAAGGGTTCCCAAACGCGATAGGCCGTTGGGCGGGCGGTTCTACTCGGAATCCCGGGACAGCCGGGACGGCGGAGCCCCGGCGGTTCCTCGCTTCTTTTCGGGTTTCTGATGGACGCCTCGTTGGAGAAACGCGAAATGATGCTCAAAGAAGTCCACGCCGACCAAGATCGCCACCGTCAGAACGGCCAGCTTGACGCCCAGCCAGGGGAATCCGACGCCGATGACGGCGCCGATGGCGGCCAAGACCCAAATCGCGGATGCTGACGTCACGCCAATGATGGCTCCATGCCGGGCCAGAATGACACCAGCCCCCAAGAAGCCGATCCCCGTAATCACCTGGCCGATGATGCGGGAGGGGTCCGTGACCTCGTTGGACACCTGCCGCGTGATGGCGACAAACACATACGTCCCCATGCAAATCAGGGTGCTCGTGCGCATCCCGACAGGCTTGCCGCGCAATTGCCGCTCCAACCCAACCACGATCCCGGACAGAAAGCAGCACAACAACGCCTCCCACGTCAGGGGGCTGATATCAATCATACTCATGGGCTCTGAACTACCTGACATGCGCCCAACCCCGTAGAGTCAGGCAATCGCTTTCCTTCTCAACGTATCGAAGAACCTGTGTGCGTGGCGTGAGGAGTCTTGAATCTTGCTCCAATCCAATAGAGCCAGCAGATCAAAGGAGTGCTTTCCCTTGTTGTAAGCGCCTTTGGTACGCGCATCGCGCGTGGCATTCTCCAGAGCACGTGCCAAATCCTCTCTCGAAACCTCCTCAACATTGCTGTTCGCCGGCAATGCGTTAGGACGGAATCCTTGGCCAAAGAACTCCATCAGAGTATCACGGTCTGCCAGGAACCACGCCTCCATGCACTGCACCATCAAATGCGCCTGCTCATCTGTAGCATAAGACGGCTTGTTCCATCCGTCACGGATCTTGAGGTGATCCCACGGTTCAGAAGACACCGCACCTTCACTGTCCACCAGCAACAGAGGGAATTCATCAGGCGCGGCATTCTGCACGGCCGTGCAGAAGTCTTCGTAAGCACACCTTCGCCCACCGCACGCCACAATGCGCGGCATCCGGCCCCTGAGACCCGCCTTCTCAATCAGCTTCGAGAAACCTCTGCGGCATTTGGTTCGGAGTGATTCGCTGTCACCACCGCCCTCGACGTAGATCTTGACTCTTACCATCTATTGCCCCCGATTTCGCCCATACGCCAGAGCCGCCCCAGTGAGTATTTCTCCAGCCATGCCTCCAACGGCTTTTTCTCCAGACGGCGTAAGATGGTCCTTCCTTCTTCCTTCTCACACACGATCACGAATTCGGGATGATCGTTCAGTGCATCCACCAGGGCATCGGAATGGGTAGTAACGACCAATTGGGTCCGCTCCGACGCGTCGATGAGCAGTTGGGCGACCTCAGGTAACACGTCCGGGTGCAATCCCAATTCCGGTTCCTCGAGACAAATCAAAGGCGGCGGCGCGGGATGGCAGAGAATAGCCAAGAGGCACAGGTATCTCAAGGTCCCGTCGGACAGCCGCGTGGCCGGAATCATATAGTCCTGTTCTCTCAGGAAAAGCTGCACCCGGCCGGCTTCCACCTGGACGTGGATGCCTTGGATACCCGTATAGAGCGAGGAGAGCGCCTCGCCGAGTTGCCTTTCCATTGTGGGCTGGATCTTATTGAGCACCAAGGCCAGATTGTCACCAGTCACAGATAGAAAGTCATTTCGCAGATCGGCTCTCTGTTCTTGCCGGGGCGCAGCGTAACGCCCGAAGGACCACTCACGGAAAAGTGAGATTCGACTGTAATTGGAGTCCAGAAATGCCAACTCAGGATAGCGTTCCGGGTCCTTCACCTGAGAGAGTACCGATTGCTCCGGACTAATAGACTCGCGTTGCAGGCTTCTGCGGCGGGGCTTTCGCCCATCCGATGACTCTCCGCCATCTCGGGAACAATCCGCAGGCTGTTCGTTGAGCACAGGATGGCCCCGGGAGAAACGATAGTAGAAATACGCGTCGGATCGGCCTGGAAACGGCCTTTCGTCTTCAATCCGCTCGTCCACCAACTCGAACCGCTGCCCGTGTTCAGTGAAGCTCAGAGCATGCCGAAGAGACATTTTCCCTGGAGGGTAGTCTACCACTGCTTCAAGGGTGGCTGTCGGCTTGGGTGTCCCCTTCCACAACCACTCGTGCACGCCCCCTATTTCCTTGACTGGTGCCGAAAGGTCTCTCGGGGCTGCCTGCAACAGGCTGATCGCCTCCAAGAAGTTCGACTTTCCTGACCCATTGGGACCGATGAGGACATTGAGCTTGCCAAGCACATGCTCGGTCGCATCCGCCCCGAAAGACAGGAGGTTCTGAATTCGCAAGCTCTTTATCAGCATAGTAGATTCCCGAGATGACGTCATTCTATGCGATGGAGCCTGCCCACGCAACACGGTTGGGTGGGGAATCCCACGTGATGTCTCGCACGCTCACGGCGTGGCACGGACGCAAGCTTTGACTCACGCCGTAAATGCAGCCTACTTCTCGCGCAGCCAGCGGAGGATTTCGCGGGCGCCGGGACGCTTGCCGTACAGAAGGATGCCGGTGCGAAAGACCTTGGCCGCCGCCCACATGGTCGCCAGAACGCCGGCGATCAGAACCAAGATGGACAGGACCACCTCGCCCAGCCAGACATCGATGCCGCTCGACAAACGCAGGATCATCACCATCGGCGTCGCCGGAGGCACGTACGACAGCACGCGGGCCAGCTCGCCGTTGGGCTCCTGAGCCAAGCGCGGCCACGCCAGCATCGGGATGATGAACACGAGCATGATCGGCATCATCAGGCTCTGCGTCTCCTTGATCGTGTTGCAGACCGAGCCGACGCCCGCCAGAATCGCACTGAACAGCACAAAGCCCAGAATGTAATAGATCAGGCCGTAGGCGACGAGATCGGGGCTGACGTCGATCTGGAGGCCGCGCCAGCGCGCCGCCCCGTAGGCCGCCGCTCCCCACAAAGCCATGACCGCCAGACCGACCGCCGCCAGACCCGCGATTTTGCCGGCCATCAGCTCGAACGGGCTGACCACCGAGAGCAGCACCTCGATAATACGGGAATTCTTCTCCTCAATGATGCTGCTGACCATGTGCTGGCCCATGCCGACAATGCCCAGGAACATCAGGTACATGAACGCGAAGGGCACCATCATCCGAGCCATCCGCTGGCCCTGGCTCAGCGCCTTTTCTTTTCCCTGCGCTTCGCCCAGCTCGGACCACTGAATGGAGACGTTGCGAATGCCCTCCAGCATCTTCCGATCCAGGCCGCGGGTTTCGTACCGCCGGTCGACGATCGCCTCCCGCAGCAGACGCTCGACCGTCCCCATCGCGTCCACCTGGGACGGCTTGGGTTTGTACGTGAAAACGCGCACCACGCCGTCGCGACCTTCCAGATCGCCCTCCAGGGCGGCGTAGGCATCCAATTGGCCCGCACGCAGATCCTGTTTCCCCTGCTCCTCGACCGATCCCCCGCCGGCGTCGACAATAGTGAAGGCGATTGAGCCCAGCGGATGCGCCTTGTTGTAATCCGCGAACACGGTCCGGATTCTCTCGGACAACTCCGGCGCAGGACTGGTCACGCGGACCCGGACCGGCGGGCGGGCCGCATCCTGGCGCGGCGCGAATTGGCTGCTTAGCAGGATCGCGCCGACGATGAAGGCCGGGATGAGCAACAGACCCAGAAGGAACGTGCGGGTCTTGACCGTCTCCGCGAACTCGCGCTGGGCGACTTTATAGGTTTTCCACATGGCTGCCTCCGACCAGCCGCACGAAGATCTCGTGCAGCGAAGGCTGTTTGATCTCGAACGCCCGCACGCGTGCTCGCTCGACGAGCACCCGTAGCAATTCCTGCGGGTCGGCGTCGTCCCGCAGCCGCACGTCCAACCGCCGGCCATTCGGCTCGACCGCCTGCACCATGGGCAGCGCCCGGAGGAAGTCGGTGTCGCCCTCCAATTCGAGAGAGACCGTGTTGGCCTCGTGTCCGGCCCGAATCTGGTCGAGCGTACCGTTGACCACTACGCGGCCCCGGTTGATCAGCACGATAAAGTCGCACAACTGCTCCGCCTCGTGCATGACATGCGTCGAGAAAAGGATGGTCTTGCCCGCGCGCCGCATGGAGCTGATGATATCCCGCAGCATATCCTGGTTCACCGGGTCAAGGCCTGAAAACGGCTCATCGAGGATCACCAGGTCCGGGTCGTTGATGATGGTCACGACGAATTGGAGCTTCTGGTGCATCCCCCGCGACAGTTCCTCGACCTTCTTGCCGGCGTGCTCGGCCAGATCGACCCGCTGAAACCACTCGGGCACGCGCTGGCGGAGCTGACCGGTCGTCAGACCTTTGAGTGTGCCAAAGTAGTTGACCACCGCCGTGACGGTCATTTTGCGGTAGAGTCCGCGTTCCTCGGGCATATAGCCGACGCGGTCGCGGGCCCGTGCGGACGCCGGATCGCCAAAGAGCCGAATGGTTCCGCTATCCGGCCGGATGATGTCCATGACCATCCGCAGCGTCGTGGTCTTGCCCGCGCCGTTGGGACCCAGGAAGCCGTACACAGACCCCTGCGGCACCTGCACACTCAGCCCATCCACCGCTCGGACCGACCCGAACGACTTACACACATTGTCCAATTCTATCGCATACATGGCCCACGCCTCATGATCGGCTCTCTACGAAAGAAGGAAGTGTCAAGTTTGAAGTTTCAAGTTTGAAGTCGGAAGCATGCCATTGCGAGGAGCGCAGCAAAGCCTGCCCCTGCACTACAAATGCGCCACATCTTGTTTTTTTAGCAAGCATTTTTGGTTGCGGCTGCAGGCCGCCCCAAGAAGGCAGGGGAAGCAATCTCAATCCCACGGCTGGGAGATTGCTTCGCTTCGCTCGCAATGACATTCTCTACACTTCACACTTCCAACTTGACACTTCCCCGAAAACACCTTACGGCGTCACTACGAACGACGGATTCCTCATTTCTCCGGGGCCAGAACGATCTGCCGCAGGTTGATCGCTTTCCAGGTCTTCTCATCGCCCGGGCGGATGCTCACGACCTGTTCGCCGGCCTGCTTGATCTCGATCGTACCCACGGCGAACTCCTCGAACTTCTCCCAGGCGCCGGTCGCAGGCACCTTGCCTGTCAGCTTCTGACCGGCCGCCTCAACCGTAATGGAGACGCCCGAATGTGTCGTGGCGCAACCGGCGACGACCTTGAACTTGCCCGCCTGCTTGAAGTTCACTTTCCAGGAGGCCCAGTCCTTGGCGCTGTCCCAGAACCCGATATTGGGCCGGCCACCCCGGGTTTCCTCTTTGAGGTTACCGTGCAGGTCGGCGGTGTCCGGCGTGAGGACATATTTGCCGGAGGCATCCGGCTGGACAATCGCACTCGGCGTCGGCACAGCCAATTCCGGCTTGAAGCCCCGCAGGTCCTCGCCGGCGACCTTGAACGCCACCGCGAAATCGCAGGGCTTCTGGTCGGGCAGTTGGATCGTCAGGCCATTGGTGTCGTGCGTCCACTTCAATGGGCTGGACGAGCCCAGGAGCGTCACGCCCGTGATTTTGCCGGTCACGCCGGGCAGCTTGGCCAGAGAGCGAATCGTGACCTGCCTTTCCTCGGGCCAACCCATAACGAACGCGTAGAGAGCCCCGTCGCCCTTGGTGGTGAAGCGAATGTCCTTGGCGGTATAGGCAAAGTCCTCCTTGAAATTGCCGCCCTTGGCGCGGACCGGGCCCTCGCCGTGGACCAGCCAGGGCCGGGTACCGTAGATTGCCTCGCCATTGATCGCGATCCAATCGGCCATCTGGGCCAGGATCTGCTCGGCCTCCGGGTCGAGCGAGCCGTCCGGACGCTGCACGACGTTGATCAGGAGGTTGCCGTTCTTGCTGACGATATCGACGAGCATCTGGATGACCCAGGTCGTGCCGCGATACTTCCAGTTCTTGTTGTAGAACCAGTCGCCGATGGAGGTGTCGGTCTGCCAGGGCGTCGGGCGGATGCCGGGCATGACGCCGCGTTCGAGGTCGTCGATCCACATGCCCTTGGATTCCTGCTTGCAGGTGTAGACCACCTGCGGCTTGCCATCATGCTTCTGGGCGTCGGCATTGTAGAAGTGGGCGATCAGGCTGCGGCCCACCTCGTTGCCGAACGGCACGCCGCCGTCGGTGTACAGCAGGTCGGGGTGGTACATGTCCACCAACTCTTTGATCCGGTCGAACCACTGCTGTTGCCAACGGGGATTGGTGCTGTACCATGCCTTGTCATCCGGCTCGGCGGGGAAATGATACAGATCCTGGTACTTCGGGTCCGCTCCATCGTACGCCACACCGGCCTGCGGGCCGGTCTTATCGGACTTATGGCTATCCTGGAACCATGTGAAGCTGGCGCCGAGGTGCTCGGAGACGCCGAAGTACAGGCCATTTTTCTTGGCCGCCTTCTGCCAGTCACCCACCACGTCGCGCTTCGGGCCCATGTTCACCGCGTTCCACTGGTGAAGCTGCGAGTTCCACAGGTAGAAGTTGTCGTGGTGCGAGCCCATGCTGACGAAATATCTGGCCCCGGCCTTCTTGTAGAGGGCCATCAGCCGCTCCGGGTCCCACTTCTCGGCCTTCCACAGCGGGATGATGTCCTTGTAGCCCTTGGTGGAGGGGTGGCCGTAGTTTGCGAGGTGATCTTTGTACTGGACGTGCCCCTGGACGTACATGTGTTTGGCGTACCAGTCGCCCATCATGGGCACTGACTGCGGCCCCCAATGGGCCCAGATGCCCAGCTTGGCATCCCGGAACCAGTCGGGACACTGGTACTGGGCGAAGGACTCGAACTGGGGCTGGAACGGCCCCGGGGCGATGGGCAGGTTCAACTTCTTCCCTTCGGTCTGCTGCGCCGCCCACAAACCGCCAGCGGCCACGGCGCACACCACGATCAGTGCGGCCCGCCGGAATCTACCCGTATTCTTGCTCTTCATGGCGTCCCCTTTCTCTCGAACATGTCCTTGCGCGGAGCAACCCGACAAGGCAATCTACACCCGCCCGGCCCCACAACGTGGCCGCCGGGTTTTGCGATTCTACCCGCCGGACGATGACAGAGCAAACGAAAGACAGGTGCATGACCCGTCAGCGCCTGGCGGTGTCGTGGCCGCACTCCGGCCGGCCTCATTGCCGAGGAAAATGTCAGAAGCGCAATTCCGGTGTATTATCATCTCAAAACAAATAGTGAATATTTAAGACGTGACCCTCATCTCCCCTACGTGTAGCTGTACTTATGTTGCCCATTGCCCGTCTGATTGTCAAGATACAACAGGCGGCTGGCCGTGTCGTAGCTGTAGGCGGTCGAGGCCCCGTTGGCATAGTCCAACTCGGTCCGGCGGGACCGCGCATCGAAGCTGTACGAGGCTAACGCCTGCCCCCGCGAAGGCAGGGGGCCGTCCCGACCCCGTTGACGGGGAAGAGGTCAGAAGTGCAGTTCTGGCGTATTATTATCGCAAAACAAATAGTTAATAATTAAGACTCGACCCCACTCTTCCCCACTCTTCCCCCGCTCTTCCCCCCATGGAGTTCATCATAGCCGCAGGGAACGAAAAAGCTCGCAAAAACACACCATCCTCGCGCAGACGGAAAACCACAGTGGTTTCCCCCTCGTTATTTGCCCGCTATTTCCACTCCGGTAGGCGATTCAGTAGTCTAACCTGATTTGACTTGTAGCCTCCCCTGTCATAAACGTAAAGGGATACAACCACATTATTGGGTTCGGGGAGAGATACCCAGACGGGCGGTAGTGTTTCCTCCCAATGCGTGGCGGACATAGGACCGCTACGTGAGCCTGTATCACCGCGCGTCGATTCCCCTCCATGCGCCGACAGCGGCATGTCGCAATATTTCGCCCAACGCTCTTCATCCTTGCGTTGATGTCCGTCTCGGATGCCAACCGGAATGCTAAGAACATCAGCAACCCCGGTCGGTAGCAAGTGAGCAAAGACCGGATAGCGTTCCTCGACCACGGACTGAGTGCCGTTGCGATCTTGGCGTTGCTCCGTAACCACGAATCCTAGCAAATCCCCGCATTCGTCGAACACGACAAGATGAAGATAGACCTGAGCGATCCCGGCGGATTTCCCTAGGGTGGCCGTGATAAGCACTGGCTCGGGATCCAAGGCAGCATTCCGGTACTTGGCCATGGCTTCTTGAGCACGCTCCTTCGCATCCGCGGGCATCCAAGGATACTGGAGCAATCTCTGGAGAGCATGCAGTTCGGGATCCCAACCTTGTTGCGTCCCTTGCTCTTCATTATGGCGCGTGCTATCCCAGAATAGGACCAAGGCAACCATCGCCAAGAGGAGGGCTATGCCCTTCAACCCCCGTAAACCGCTTCGTCCCATTCGGGACTCCTTTCCACACGGCGTCTCAGTCAGTGAACTTTCGCACTTCTTGCCTGGATAATACCGAGAGGTGAGATGAACAAAAACAGACCAACCTCCCAATGGTTCTACAGGAAGGAGATACCAAGGGAAGGTTGGCATGGATATAGTTTTTATGGCTCATCCGGTTTTAGCGTACTTCCATGTGGCTCATCCGATCAGTTCATAGCGGGTTTCGTGCAGAGCGTAGATCTTGAGTTTGAAGAATTCCGTGTCTCGAAAGCCATAGGCTTTGCGTTGCAAGACCCGGATCTTGGTGTTGGTTCCTTCGAGCGGTCCGGTCGAGAGGCGGTAGCGATGGTAGTTGAGGATTCCGCTACGGTGGGCGGCCAGGGTATGAGCGAACTGAATCAGCAGTCGAATTCCCGAGCCTTCGGCTCGGCGAATCCAATCGTCCAGCACCCGTTGGGCCGCCCGTCTATCAGGTTGCTCCCACACGCGGCGTAAGTCCTCCTTCAGGTAGTAGGCGGTGGCCAAGGGTTGATTGAGCAGCAACGCCTCGTGCAGGCGGTTGGATTCGTCGCGGGTCTGGTCCAGGTTCTCCGGGTTCTTCAGGAGCAACCATCGGGTTCCTTTCAGGACGTCTTTGTGCAATTGCTCTGTGGCCTCCCGATACAACTGCCGACGCAGGTCGGACAGTTTCTCGTTAATCAGCTTGAGGACGTGGAAGTGATCGAAGACGAGGACGGCCTTGCGTAGATTCGTCTGGACCGCGCTGAGGTAAGCTGGCGACATGTCCATGGCCACGGCTTCGATCTTGGCACGGCAGCGTTTCAGCCGTTTCCAGAAGGGTTGGAGGGCCTCGGCACCCTTGCCGTCTCCTACAAACACGACCGCCCCGGAGACCAGGTCCAAAACCACCGTCAGATATCGATGACCCCGGCCGATGGCGATCTCATCGATCGCGATCGGCCGCAGGTGCTTGAGCTTGACACGGCGGAACTTGCGACTCAGGTAACGCTTCTGGATGTCCTTGACGAGGTCCCAACCGACCTGCAGATGTGCGGCCACGTCTCGGATGGTCATCCGCTGGGACAACTCCAGAACGTAACGTTCGAAAGCTTGGGTGTAGCTGCGTCGCTCGTCGGCGAAGTCGATGGGCACCTGTCGCACGGTGCCACAGTCCGCACCGCCCACCCGCGGCACATCCAGCACGATCTGGACCGCTCGGGCGCCGATGGGAAGGCTGCGAAACCGACGCATTTGGAACCCCCGGCGGACCACCCGCTGAGAGCCGCAAACCGCACAGCGAAGATCCCCCCGTTCCTGACGGATGGTGAAGATCACCTGGCCGCCCTCATACGCGGTTTTCACATAGCCGTAGCCGCGAATCCCAAACCCATGATACAATAAGCTCGTGGACATGTCTGACTCCTATCCTAAGTCCTGGGGACTTCGGGGGTCACGTCTTAAATATTGATTCCGCTGAAAAACCCTGGTTTATAGAAGTGGGCTGGGGACCTTGTGGGGAGTGTACGGGGAGGCTTGGAATCAGAAGGGAGGCGGCCGGGGAAGAGGAGGCCAAGGCCTGATCCTCCGGTTC
>Ga0315280_10006418_pt1 | contig 16254 bp, 13 predicted proteins | sample YL17G06_40_MG_FD_203697 | JGI IMG/M metagenome (GOLD analysis project Ga0315280, IMG submission 203697) | Sediment microbial communities from Yellowstone Lake, YNP, Wyoming, USA - YL17G06_40 | ecosystem: Environmental > Aquatic > Freshwater > Lake > Sediment | place: USA: Wyoming | collected...
CTGGCCGGCGAGGAGCGATTCCATCACCTGACGCTCCGCCCGCGTCAGCCGCGGGAGCAGGTCCAGCACCTCCGCGCGCTTGTTGTCCACGCTGATCTGCTCGAGCAGGTCATCCTCGAAGTGGTGCCCAACCGTCTCGTTCATCTCCTCGAGGGGGAGGATGACCTTCATGTGCTCGGCCGCCTGGCCGCGATCGTGCAGATAGCCGGGAACGCGGATGATGGAATAGCGATCGCGGAGCCAGTGGCGAATGGCCCCGATGCCCGTCTTCACCAGGTAGCTATGACACTCGTGGGTGGCCCGATGGGCGGAGGCCTCCCAGATGGCTGCTTCCGCTTCCTGGTAGAGGTCCCGGGCGGTCTCCCTGTCAACCCCTAGCATACCGATGTAGTTCCAAATCTGGTGCGCGACTGCTGCGTCCATGGCTGCGATGTCTCCTGTGACGGCTTGTGCCTGTTTGTCAGGTATGTCTTCGGCCGCGCGAGCTATCTCCTGTCGTGCCGAGCGCCGACAACCTGTGCTGTGACGCGAGATGGACCGTGGCTGTTCCGCGACCTGGGGAGAAAAGTGGACGACGAGCAATGGCTTACGCGGATGCCCGCCCCCTCACCTCGACAGCATCCGGCTACCATTACCACTTCGGAGAAGTCGGGATCGTGCGACGATAGGGCTGCTGCGTTCATCCCGTAGTCTCCTATCGAGGGCGGAGTATATCACCTGATCGCTGGATTTGCAAGGCCGCGAGGCGGTTCCTTGCCGACTTTTTCTGCACGCGCGGTGCATTCCGCGCCGCAGCAAAAGGGCGCATACCCGCTTTCAACGGCTCCCAACCGCGTCGGCCTTGGTCTCCCAGCTCTCGAGCGGGGGGCTCGCGGACACATCGAGTGATGGACCATCCGGGCCGGCGATGGTGAGCTTGTAGAGGCCGGCCGCAGCGATCATTGCCGCGTTGTCCGTGCACAAGTGAGCATCGGGAATGTGAACCGACAAACCAAGCGCGGACGCCTTCTCCGCGATCATCTCCCGCAGCCGGCGGTTGCGAGCCACGCCGCCGACCACTAGAATGGGCAGGCCGCCGAACTCCTCTGCCGCGCGGACAGCACGTTCCGAGAGCGATAGATCTATGGATTCCTGGTAGCCGGCCGCGAGCCTCGCCCGCTCTTCTTCGGTCGGAGCCGCCTGCCGAACGCGCCGCGCGAGTGCTGTCTTCACGCCGCTGAAGCTGAAGTCCCAGGAGTCCGGTATCCGCGCCCTCGGCATGGGCCTGGTCCGACCCACGTGGGAATCCGCCAGTGCGGCGAGCTGAGGGGCCCCGGGGTAGGGGAGGCCGAGGAGACGCGCCCCTTTCTCGAATGCCTCGCCCGCCGCGTCGTCCCTGGTGCGCCCGATCACCTGGTAGCGCCCGTGATCGCGCACGATGACGAGCTGGCTGTGCCCGCCTGACGCGATCAGGGCGAGCGCGGGCAAGGGGAGCGGTTGCCCGACGGCGCCGCCGTAAATGTGCCCCTCGAGGTGATGGATGCCGGCGATGGGCAGAGAGCGCGCTTCCGCGATCGCCTTGGCGACCGCGACGCCCACCACCAGGGAGCCGATGAGGCCGGGCCCATTGGTGACTGCGACACCCTGCAGATCGTCCCAGCCGACCTCGGCGCGCCCCATCGCCTCGGTGATCACCGGCACGATCGCCTCGAGATGCCGGCGCGATGCGATCTCCGGCACGATGCCGCCGAAGGGAGCGTGCAGCGCGTCTTGCGACGCGACCACGCTCGAGAGCAGTTCCGCGCCGCTCTCGCTGGGACCACGAGCAATCGCGGCCGCGGTCTCGTCGCAGCTAGTCTCGATGGCGAGGATGAGCATAGTGCTGGGACTTCGATTGGGCGGGGATACCAACCTGCCGCGGCGAAGAGACGTTCGCCTGCTTCCAGTGATAGGAGGTCCCATGTCAAGCAAGAGCATCAAGGTGGTGCAGGTCGGTCTTGGCGCGCTGGGTCGGCGGCTGACGCCATTTCTGCTGGAGCGGACCGGCCTGCAGGTCGTGGGGGCGGTGGATGTCGATCCCAGGGTCGTGGGCAGAGACCTGGGGGAGATCGCGAAGCTCCCGGGGCGCGTCGGCATAGAGGTGGCGGCAAGCATTGACGATGCGCTGAGCGAGACGGCGGCCGATGCCGCGGTCTTGACGACGGTCTCGACCCTCGCACGGGTCAGACCGCAGCTCGATGAGCTGGTTCGCCGCAAGCTGAACGTCATATCGAGCTGTGAGGAGCTGTGCTTTCCGTGGCAGACCGCGCCGCAGCCGAGTGCGGAGATCGACCGCGGGGCGAAGGCCGCAGGCGTGTCGGTCCTGGGCACGGGCGTCAACCCGGGCTTCCTCATGGACATTCTGCCGATCTCGCTGACCGCCATCTCGAGAGCCGTGCGCAAGATCACCGTGCTGCGCTATCAGGACGCGCGCTTCCGCCGCCTGCCGTTCCAGCAGAAGATCGGCGCCGGCCTGACGCTCGATCAGTTCGAGGAGAAGAAGGCAGCGGGGACGCTGCGACATGTCGGCCTGACCGAGTCCATGCGCATGATAGCATCGCGCATCGGATGGCGGCTGGACCGCACGGAGGATGTCATCACGCCGGTGATCGCCGATCGCGAGGTCAGCAGCGAGGAGATCACAGTCAAGCCGGGCATGGCGCGAGGTGTACAGCAGATCGGGTCGGGCTATGTCGGCGGCGACGAGAGGATTCGTCTCGAATTCCGCGCCGCGCTCGGGGAGCAGGACGTGCAGGACACGGTGATCGTCGAGGGCGAACCCGATATGCGCTTTACGATCCTCGGCGGCGTGAACGGCGATGTCGCGACCTGCGCGATACTGACCAACGCGATTCCGGTCGCCGTGGAGGCAGCGCCAGGATTGAGAACGATGGCGGACATCCCGCCCGTATCGTGGTTGAGCACGTGACATGCAATACGGCTCAGGAGGAGACTGACGTGAGACTTCGGAGAGGCTATGCGGGTGTGTTGGTGGCTGCGTGCATTGCGCTCGTCGCCCTGCCGTGTCTGGGCGCGGTGAAGCTTCCCGCGTTCATCAGCGACAACATGGTGCTGCAGCAGAGCATGAAGGCCCCCATCTGGGGTACTGCCAACCCGGGCGAGAAGATCACCGTGCGGCTGGGGGCCCAGACTCACCAGGCCGTCGCGGGCGCCGATGGGCGGTGGATGGTCCGTCTGGACGCGATGAGCGCCGCCGGCCCGTACGAGATGACAGTTGCGGGCCAGAATACGCTCACGGTCAAGAATGTCATGGTCGGTGAGGTGTGGCTGTGCTCTGGCCAGTCGAACATGCAGATGAGTGTTGACAGCGCGCAGAACTCGCAGCAGGAAGCGGCGCAGGCGAACTACCCGGCGATCCGAGAGTTCAGGGTGGACTGGACGATCTCGACCGAGCCGAAGAGCGACTGCGGCGGGAAGTGGGAAGTGTGCACCCCGCAATCCGTGGGCTCCTTTTCCGCAGTCGCCTACTTCTTCGGCCGCGATCTGCATCGGCAGGCGGGCGTGCCCGTCGGGCTGATCAACACCTCGTGGGGCGGAACGGAGATCGAGCTCTGGATGGACCGTCCGACGTTCGAGGCCGACCCGGAGCTCAAGTCCATCGTTGACCGGTCAGACACATCCCTGAGCGACTTCGCCAAGGGCTTCCTCACCACGGATGCCAAGCGGATCAGCGAATGGTATGTGTCGGCCGGCAGGGAGAGCGCCGCGGGCAAGCCCATCTCCCTTCCGCCCTTGCTGCCCCGCGATCCGCGCCTTCTCGAATCGGGCAGAGGGCCGAGCATCCCGAGCAGCGTCTACCATGCGATGGTCGCGCCGTTGGTTCCGTACGCGATGCGCGGAGCGATCTGGTACCAGGGCGAGGCGAACGCGGGAGACGCGTACAAGTACCGGAAGCTATTCCCCGCGATGATCGCCGGCTGGCGCCGCACCTGGGGGCAGGGCGACTTCCCATTCCTCTTCGTGCAGCTCGCCAACTTCGACTGGGCGGGCAGGCGGATTGAGCCGGGCGAGAGCACGTGGGCCGAGCTGCGGGAAGCGCAGACCATGACGCTGTCAGCGCCGAAGACGGGCATGGCCGTCACCATTGATATCGGCGAGGGCGCGGACATCCACCCCAAGAACAAGCAGGAAGTGGGCCGCCGGCTGGCCCTGGTCGCGCAGTCGATTGCGTACGGGAAGACCGGGGTCTACTCCGGGCCGATCTACGACTCGATGGCAGTCGAAGGGAGCCAGATCCGCATCCGCTTCAAGTACGTCGGCAGCGGGCTGGAGATCGCGGGCAGCGACAAGATCGAGGGCTTCGCCATCGCCGGCCGGGACCGCAGGTTCGTCTGGGCGGATGCGACCATTGACGGCGATACAGTTCTCGTGTCCGGCCCCAAGACAGCCGATCCGGTCGCAGTGCGGTACGCTTGGGCGAATGACCCGAGCTGCAATCTCTACAACAGAGAGGGACTGCCGGCCTCCCCCTTCAGAACGGACGACTGGCCGGGGATAACGGCGCCGAAGTAGCCGACCGGTTCGTAGGGCAGGAGCTTGCCTCCTGCCACCGCGAGTCCGACGCGCGCGTCGCGGGAGGAGAACAACCGGCCGTTTGCCGGAAAACCGGCGTAGGGGACGCCGCTTCCTAATGGAATGCGAACCATCAGGAAGCGGTTTCTCCTCAAGGGGCATCACCATGGACTTGAGCATACGGGTCTCGGGTGCGGCTGGGCAGGGCATCGGAACTCTCGGCAGCCTGCTCACGGGCGCGTTCGCCGGGATGGGTCTGCACGTCTTCACCACCGAGACCTACATGTCGCGCATCCGGGGCGGGCTCAACTGGATGGACATCAGGATCGGTGACTACGAGCTTCTCTCCGGCAAAGAGACCCCGGATCTCCTCGTCGTGCTCGACCCCCAGAGCCTGAGCTTCCTGCGGGAGCGGACGAACGAGTGGACACTCCTTCTCCTCAACGGCCCGCCTACCGTCGGCATGGTCGCCATTGACTTCGCCCAGGAGGCGAAGGCGCTGACGGGCGAGGTGGTGATGGCGAACGCAGTGGCGGCGGGCGCGGTATTCGCGCTGCTGGGCTATCACGCGGCGCGGTTGCACTCGCTCCTGGACGCCCGGTTCGCGCGCAAGGGCCAGGATGTCGTTGATGCGAACATACGGTGTGCGCAGCGCGGCGCCGAGCTGGCCGAACCATACGTCGGGACGAAGCTGCCGCCGAAAGGCGTCGGCGCGCCGGATTTCGTCTGCTCGGGCAGCGAGGCCATCGGCCTGGGGGCCGCGACCGCGGGCGTGAAGTTCGTCGCGGCGTATCCCATGACGCCATCCACCGCAACCTTCACCTACCTGGCGAACGTCGCCGATGAGTTCGGGATCGTCGTCGAGCAGGCGGAGGACGAGATCGCGGCGATCAACATGGTATGCGGCGCCACCTACGCGGGGGTGCCGGCCATGACCACCACCAGCGGAGGGGGATTCGCGCTCATGGTGGAGGGGGTATCGCTCGCGGGGATGCTGGAACTCCCCGCCTTCATCATGCTCGGCCAGCGCCCGGGGCCCGCCACCGGCCTGCCGACTCGCACCGGGCAGACGGAGCTCAGGTTCGCGGTGCATGGCTCGCATGGCGAGTTCGCGAGAGCGGTCTACGCTCCGGGCACACCGCGTCAGGCCTACGAGCTGACGCGAGTGGGGCTGGAGACGGCGCATAGGTACCAGACGCCTGTGATTCTCCTGACCGACCAGTTCCTGGCGGACATGCGGACCAACACGACCCCGCTCGACCGCGCCCCCAGGCCGATTGACCGTCACATTCTCGCCGATCCCCCGCCGGACTACGTGCGCTACACGATCACGCCCGACGGAGTCTCACCTCGCGCACTCCCGGGGTCTGCCGCGTATCTCGTCGCTGACTCCGACGAGCACGGGGAGGACGGACATATCACCGAGGACCTGAACGTGCGGGTGCAGATGCAGGAGAAGCGACTGAGGAAGCTCGAGGGCATGAGGCGGGAGGTGCTGGCGCCCGAGCGGTACGGACCCGAGAGGGCCGAGCATCTGCTCATCTGCTGGGGCTCCACCTACGGGCCATGCAGGGAGGCGGTTGGCCTGCTGAATCAACGGGACATCTCGGCCGCAATGCTGCACTTCTCACAGGTGTGGCCGCTCAACGTGGGCGCCGCGCGCGCCGCCATCGCGTCAACCGGCGCGCGTCGGATCACAGTGGTAGAGGGCAACGCCACTGGGCAGTTCGCGTCCCTGCTGCGGGAGGAGCAGGTGCTGGGTGAATGTGAGCTGATGCCGAAGTACGACGGCTTACCGTTCACGGGGGAGGAGATCGCGCGGAGGGCACAGTCATGAGCAAGCTCTACTTCGATGCCGAGATCGCGTGGTGCCCCGGATGCGGTGACTTCCTGATCCTGCGCAGCCTCGATAGGGCCATCGCCGAACTCGGCATAGACCGCCACAAGCTCGTGCTCGTGTCAGGGATCGGGCAGGCCGCGAAGCTGCCCCACTACACACAAGCGAACGTCTTCAACGGCCTCCACGGCCGCCCCATTCCCGCCGCGACAGCGATCAAAGTGGCGAACCACGAGCTCGAGGTAGTGGTCACCAGCGGCGACGGGGACATCTACGGCGAGGGCGGCAATCATCTCATCCACGCCATCAGGCGCAACATTGGCATCAAGGTCTTCGTCCACAACAACCAGGTATACGGCCTGACCAAAGGGCAGGCGTCACCGACCTCCGACCCCGGCTTCGTCACCCCCGTTCAGACCCACGGCGTGGTGAACCAACCCTATAGCGCGCTCGCCCTGGCCATCGTGCAGGGCTGCTCATTCGTCGCTCGCTCCTTCGCCGGCGACCCGAAGCACCTCCAGGCGATGATGACGGCCGCGCTCCAGCACACAGGCGGTTTCGCGCTGCTCGACATCCTCCAGCCCTGCCCGACCTACAACCGCGTCAACACCTACCAGTGGTACCGCGAGCGCGTCAAGCCTACCCCCGACACTCACGACCCCTTCGACCGCGCCGCCGCGCTCGACCTGGCCTTCAAATGGAGCGACGAGATCCCCATCGGCATCATCTACCGCTGCGACCGGCCCACCTTCGAGTCGCAGTTACCCGCGCTGGCGAAGGGAACGCTGGTGGGACGGTACGCGGGGACGTAGGAATCTGCAAGAAGCTGCCGGGAAGCGGTATACTTCCGGCGAGACCTTCGAGCGGGCCCGGAGGGGTCCAGCGTGTTGATCTTCGTTCCTCTGGGGACTACGCGTCCGTGCTGGCGGGTGCCGTATGCGACCTATGGCCTGATCGCGGCCAACGTCGCCGTCTTCGCTATCGAGCTTGCCGCCCCCGACGCGCTTCCGAAGGGCTTCGTCCCCGCTCAACCCAGCGTCTTCGCGTGGCTCCTCGCCATGTTCATGCACGCGGGTTTCCTGCACATCGCAGGGAACATGGTGTTCCTCTGGCTCTTCGGGACGATCACCGAGGACGTGCTCGGGCCGGGCATGTTCCTGCTCTTCTACTTCGGCGGCAACATCGGCGCGACGCTCTTGGATGTGCTGGTGAGCGGAGCGTCGTCATCCCAGGCTCTTGCGGTGCCGCGGGTGGGAGCATCAGGCGCGATCGCGGGCATTATGGGCCTGTCGGCGGTGTGCTTCATCAGGACGAAGGTCCGCATCTGGTACTTCTTCACCCTCTTCTGGATCTACTTCTGGCGCACCGGTACCGTCGAGGTCGCCGCGCCGGTCGTGCTGGGGCTGTGGGCGGGATGGGAGCTCGTGCAAGGCACAATCCAGTCCGTCGCCGGGTTCGTCGGCGGCGTCGGCCACTGGGCGCACGTCGGCGGATTCCTGTTCGGCCTGCTGGGGTCAATTGGGCTGGGCCTCAACAAGCGCATCCCGCGCAGTGACCTGATCTCCGGCCGAGTGCCCGTGCAGAGCGCGGCCGATGCCTACCAGCAGGCGGGCGAACTCCAGCGAATGGTGCTGGAGTCGCCGGAGGACGCGGATGCGTGGACCGCGCTCGCGCGGGACTTCGAGATGACCGGGAGGATCGACAGGGCGAAGGAGGGGCACGCGAAAGCGCTGTCCCTCTATCTGGCGCAGCGGAACACGCAGGGCGCGGCCGAGGCCTATGCCGCGCTCAGCTCGTACGGCATAGTGGCGCAATTGACGCCGGACCAGCAGTTCGATCTTGCTTGCGCGCTGGAGGAAGCGGGCAAGGCCAAAGACGCCTTTGGCCTGTTCAGGCTGGCGGCGAACGAGCACCCCGACCAGCAGACGGCGGAGACCGCCCTGGTGCGCGCGGCCGAGATGGCGCGCATGGTGCTCGATGACCCGCAGCGCGCGGCCGAGTGCTACCAGCGGCTGCTGGAGCGCTACCCCTTCAGCAACTGGCGCGCGCTGGCGCAGGAGCGGCTGCGGGAGATGAACCTGCCGGAGCACACCACGCCGCCTGAAACCACATCTGCTCCCGCCGACACGGAGCCGGAAACAGACGCCGGTCTGCGGCGGCTGTAGTCGGAGGAAGGCGGAGGCCCGCAGAGGGGGTCCCCTGCGAGTCACACAGCCGGTCGTGAGATCTCGACCACTTTCCCGCCGGCGCGCAGCGAGTCGTACGCGGCGCAGCCCACGGCAACGCTCATGCGGCCTGAGAGCGGGTCGGTGAACATGGCCCCGCCCTCCCGAATCGCTCGCATGAAATCCCGCGCCATGCGCGGGTCGCCGCCGCCGTGGCCGCCGTTGTCGGATCGCATGGTATAGACGGCGTCGGCGAGCCCGTGGCGAGTCTTCACCACTACGGTGTTCCCGCGCTCGTCGTTGTACACGCGCCCCTTGGTGCCGATGGCGATGTGATCGCGGTGGTAATCGGGTGTGAAGTGGCACTCCTGGTAGGCGGCCTTGATCCCGCCCTCCAGTTCCATGATGAGCACGTGGTTGTCCTCGACGTCGACTTCCTTGCGGAAGGCGCAGAGGGAGAAGTGCGGCGGCCACCCGAGCTGTGCCTCCGGACACGAGTCCTTCTCGGGGCAGTCGGGGCAGTGAAGGTCGTTGGGTTTGTCGCCGCCGTAGTAGTCGAGGCTGCCGAACGCCGCCACCTTCGTGGTGTTGCGGCCGGTGAGGAAGTGCATCATGTCGAGATCGTGCGTGCCCTTCTGAAGGAGCAGGCCGGTGACAGTCTCGCGGACGGCGTGCCAGTCGTGGAAGTAGAAGTGCCCGCCTTTGCCCACGTAGTGGTTGCACCAGTAGGCCTTCACCTCGCCGATGTCGCCGGAGGCGATGATCTCTTTCATCTTGGTAAACAGCGGCATATAGCGCATGCACAGCCCCAGGCCGAAGACGACGTTCGTCTTCTTGTGGGCCGCGAGCAGGCGATCGCAGCCCTCGACCGTGATCGCCATGGGCTTCTCGAGCAGCAGGTGCTTGCCCGCTTCGAGCACGGCGAGCCCCTGCTCCTCGTGGAAGCTGTCGGGGCTGGCCACCACCACTGCCTCGACATCGGGATGGTTGACCACCTCGCGATAGTCCTTGGTCGCAAGCGCGTCCGGGCCGACGACCTCGCGGAACTTCGCGAGGTACTCATCGCGTACGTCCATGCCGGCGACCACGGTCGCGCCGGGCACGCGCTTGTGCAACTCGTGCACGTAGAACTCACCGCGGTTGCCGACGCCGATCACACCGATCCGAACTGGGTTCACAGCCATCCCTTCCTACCACACTGCGCCCCTGCGGGGCATGCATCCAGTCTTCGGCGACCGTCAGGATATGACCTCTGCCGGCGAGCCCGGGCGCGAGGTCTGCACGGAAACGCAGCGAACCTGGTCTGGATGAGAGAGGTACCAGCATGAGTAGCGCGGCCAACCGTCTGTGCCCGCGACGATCGCTCAGCATATGGGTGAGCTGCCTCATGCTCGCGGCGTTCGCGAATGCGAGCTGCTCCGACTCAGCCGGTCTCACCACGAAGGAGACGCGGATGGCCCCACCACACGTGTGGACGAGCATGGGGATCAGCGGCGGCGGGGCGATGTACACCCCCGTGGTTTCGCCGCACGACCCAAACCTGATGATGCTGAACTGCGACATGAGCTGCGCCTTCCGCTCGACCGACGGCGGCAGAAGCTGGGAGATGATCCACTACGAGCAACTCCTCGCCTCCACGCGCTGCCGGCCCGTGTTCCACCCGACCGACCCGAACGTGATCTTTGCTGCCAACGGATGGGAGGGCGACCTCAAGATCAGCCGTGACCGGGGGGTCACATGGTCGCGCATCGGCCGGGGGCTGCCGAGCCGCGTCGCCGAGATCGCCATCGCCCCGGGGAACCCGCCGCTGATGCTCGTGGCCGCCGAGGAGGGCATCTACCGTTCCACCGACGGTGGGGAGACCTGGTCGCGTTGCGCCGACGTCCGCGGGGAGGGAGTGGGCTTCCATATCGCCCGGACGAGTCCCGCGGGGAGCCGCACCTGCTTCGCGGGAACGTCGGCCGGCATCTTCAGGTCGCGAGACGGTGGCGCTACCTGGGAGGAAGCCGGCCGCAGTCTCCCATGGAAGGAGCTGCGGGCGTTCGCGGGCGGGTCGGACGCGGCGGGCGGGCTCAGCATCCTGTACTGCGTCATCGAGATGCGGGATGTGGACGGGGAGCCCCAGGGGGGCGTCTACCGCTCCGACGACGACGGCGAGACGTGGGTGCGGGCAATGGGCGCCGGGATCAACGTGGCGCCGCGCCGGCGGAGGCTGCCCCAGTACCGGTTCCTGCTGACGACCGACGCGCGGCCGAGGACCGTCTACCTGACGGGTGAGCGGGGCGGCGCGGTCTACCGCAGCGACGATGCCGGACAGACCTGGCGGGAGGTCCTCTTCACCAGAAGCGATTCCCCGCAGTTCAACGTCGAGCCAGACTACATCATCTCCGAAACCGGCGGCTGGTGCCAGCCGATCTCGGGCGCGGGCATCAACCCCGCTGATCCAGAGAACGTAGTCGTCACCGACTGGATGTGCTGCTGGATCACGCGTGACGGCGGCGCGACATGGAAGGCCGGCCACACCCGACCGGCTCCCGGCCAGGCGTCAGATGGGAAGGGCTTGCGGTGGGTGAACAACGGGCTTACCGTGACAACGGTCTGGCATTACTACATCGACCCGTTCCAGCACAACCGCCACTACATCGCCTATACTGACATCGGCTACGCGCGCTCGGAGGATGCCGGGAAGACCTGGTACTGGCAGCACGGCCAGCCGCTGCGAAACACCACCTATCAGCTTGCCTTCGACCCCGAAACGCCCGGGCGGATCTGGGCCGCGTTCGCCGACCTCCACGATATCCCGAACATGAACGTCATCTCCGGCCGCCACTACTCCCCGGAAGCTGGGGGCGGAGTTGGGGTCAGCGACGACTTCGGCGTTACCTGGCGAGACATATCCACCGGCCTCCCCGACAAGCCTGTCACCTCCATCGTGCTCGACCCGCGAAGCCCGAAGACGAACCGGGTTCTCTACGCATCGCTCTTCGAGGCAGGGGTCTTCAAGTCCACGGATGGCGGCCAGACGTGGGTCGGGAAGTCCAACGGCCTGGGTCGCGAGGGCGACAACTTGCGCGCCTGCCGCCTCATCCTGCATCCTGACGGGGCCCTCTTCGTGCTGGTCACCGCCCTCACGCAGGGCAGCGTTTCAGGTCCCGCCGGGGCCGGGCTGTACCGCTCTCGCGATGGCGGCGACACCTGGGAGTGGATCAACCGGTCCCAGCCGCTCGACTGGCCGAAGGACTTCGATGTTGACCCCCGCGACAGCGACACGATCTACCTGGGGGCTGCCGATCTCTACCAGGACGACGGTGGCCTCTACAAGACCACCGACGGGGGACAGACTTGGCGACGGATCGCACGGAAGGGGACCGGCGCCTTCGGCGCGACAGTCCATCCGAGACGGCCCGGCCGGGTCTACATGACCCTATGTGAGGGCTCGGCGGGACCGGCCCTCTGGCTCAGTGACGACGCCGGCCAGACCTGGAAGCCGTTCCGCGGCCTCCCGTTTCAGAACGTCCAGCGTGTGGGCTTCGACCCCGACGACGACTCGCTGATCTACGTAAGCACCTTCGGGGGAAGCCTCTGGAAAGGGCCGGCGGAGGAGGCGGAGGAGTAGGCTTCTGGCGAGGAGATCCCGTCCGGTCTAGCAGCGGGCCGCGGTGGGCCAGGGCGGAGCGAGTGTAGGGGCGCGAGGCCTCGCGCCCCTGTGCATGACCCCATAGGCGATCTTGTGTCACTCCGTGTGGATAGGCCCTGTATCCACCGCCTCGAGATCGCTGCCCTTCACCTTGCGGATCGCCCGCACCGCCTCGTTGTTCCAGCGCGGGTCAGGCGCGCCGCTGAGGAACCAGTCGCCGCCGTTGTCGGCCACAATCATGCCGTACTTCTTGAGCGCGGTGAGGATCACCTGCGCTTCCTTGGGCATGCCGGCGATGTCGAAGTCGGCTCTCAGCCGCAGTCGCAGGCCCATCGGGGACAGATTCGGGTCGCTGCTCCTGCTGGCGAAGTGGGTCGCGGGCAGGATGTAGCCGCGCTGGCTACGCTGGACTGTAAAGCGCAGCGCATGGTTGATCTCGCCCTTCTCCGTCACCTCGTCGTACCGTACCAGCCCCGGGAAGATGGGCAGCCCCGCCGCGTCCGCTGACGTCCACCCCAGGGGTCGGAGTCCGTTCGACTTCAGATCGAAGACTGCCCCCGAACCTGCCCGCCAGCCCTGGTCGGTCTTGAAGGCGCGGAAGATCTCGTAGAGCTTGCCGCCATCCACGTCCACGACCAGCACGTGCCGGTCGCCATCGGAGTCCGGCCCGCCCTCGACCGGCGCGTCACCCGGAATGGGGTATGGGCCGGGATCGCTCTCATCGGCGTACTGGAACGTCACTGGCACCTTCGGCTGGCCCGTGTGGACGACGCAGTAAGGGATCCCCGACGGCACGCCCTGGTAGGTGGTGCCGAAATCCTCGTGCAATGGCTTGTCCGACCCGATGCTCCTGATGAAATTCTCTGAGTTCGGGTGAACCGGGTACTTCGAGATGTCAGTGTTCCACGGGTTGTCGGGCGGAAACACAGCGCAATTCGCGATCATGGCGCGATGGCTCTCCGGCTTCGCGCTGCGTCCGCCCGGCGCGGCAGTGGACCTGGCTCCACACCCGAAGACAGCCACCAGCAGGGCAATCACCGCGCTGGTGATAACCGCAGCGCCCACGATGTTGTTTGGTCTCTCTCCGAACACGAATCCATCTTCCCGTATTGTCTCTTCGACGGCAAAGGAGGATTACCTTACCGGGCCGGTTCCGTCTAATGTCGGCCGTCACTCGACCCAGGCTACCAGGAACCGCGAGCGCGGCCGCCGAAGACCCCCCGCGGAGGCGGTGATGAGGCTCTTCGAGACCACAGATCAGGGCAGCATCGAGATCGAGATAGACGAGGACATCCAGGCGCGCCAGGAGGAGCTTGCTGAGCGGAACCGGCAGTGGTTCCGCGAGCGCGGCCTGCGCGCCTTTGACATCGCGGGCTCGGTGGGCGCGGGGAAGACATCGCTGATCGCCAACATGGTGGAGCGGCTGAGCGGGAAGCACGCAGTGGGGGTGATCGCCGGCGACGTCGCCACCACCTACGACGCCGAACGTGTGACCGGGAAGGGCGCTCGGCAGGTGCTCCAGATCAACACCGGCGGGATATGTCATCTCGATGCGAAGCTGGTGCACACCGCGCTCCAGAAGATGCAGCTCGGCCTCGACATCCTCTTCATCGAGAACGTCGGGAACCTAATCTGTCCGGCGCACTTCTCCCTCGGCGTCGAAGCCCGCGTCGTTGTCGCCTCGGCCAGCGAAGGTTCACACGTCATCGAAAAGCACCCGGCGATGTTCAAGTCCGCCGACCTGGTGGTGCTGAACAAGACCGACATCGCAGAAGCGGTCAACGTGGACCTCGAACGCCCGATCGCCGATCTCCAGGTGATGAGGCCGGGCCTACAGGTCGTGAAGACGAACCTGCTCGCCGGCGAGGGGGTGGACCAAGTTCTGGCGATGCTGAAGCTGTAGGGCGCGTCCGCCGGGCGTCGCCTGGCTGTCGTTCTGAGCGAAGCGAAGAATCCCGCCGTTCTGGCCGGGTAACGGGCTGGATTGCACGAACTCTCCATCGCCTCCCAGATCTGGACAAGCGTCAAGAAGGCGGCCGCCGAACACGGCGCCGCCCGCGTCAGATCCATCAAGCTCGAGATGGGCGCCCTCCAGATGATCGAGGAAGAGCAACTCGCATTCTGGATTCAGGCGCTGGCCGAGCGCGACGGTTCGCCGGCCATTGACCTGAAGATCACGACCGTGCCCGACGGGCTGCAGATACGGGTGGTGAGCGCGGAGGTAGATGTGACAGCAAGCACACTATCGGAGCGAGACACAACATGAGCATCCAGCCTACCCCCAACTTCAGCCGCGTCCGCACCGCCCTCCTCAGTCAGGGCGAGCCCGATCGCGTGCCCCTGGCCGAGGGCGGGATTGACATTGAGGTGAAGACGGCCTTCCTGGGTCGGCCGGTCAAGACTCTGGCCGATGACGTCGAGTTCTGGGTGCGCGCGGGCTACGACTTCGTGCCGCTGCCCTGCGGCATTCGCCTGATGTTCTCGATGGGATTCAGCTCGGACGCGCAGCGCCAGTTCGGTGAGCGCGTCTCCTCGAGTATTCACTTTCAGCGGAGCCGGTACGGTGTCTACGGCGACGGCATGAAGGAACGCGCCTGGGCCGAGGAGCACAAGGGCGTGATCGCATCCCGCGCCGACTTCGAGTGCTTTGCCTGGCCCGAGCCGGAGGACTTCGACTACTCGCCGTTCGAGCAGATCGGCGCGCTGCTTCCGCCCGGCATGAAGGTGATCGCCTACCAGGGGTGGATCTTCACGCCGGTCTGGATCATGATGGGGTTTGAGGCGTTCTCCTACGCGCTGCGCGAGGACCCCGGGCTGGTTGAGGCGATGTTCGAGCGGATCGGCGACCTTCAGTATCGCATCTTTCGCCGTTTGATCGAGTACGATTGCGTCGGCGCGGTCTGGATGCCCGATGACATCGCGTATTCGACCGGTCTGATGGTCAACCCAACGGTCTTCCGGAAGAACCTGTTCCCCTGGTTCAAGCGAATGGCAGAGGACTGCGCAAGTCGAGACCTGCCGATCATCTACCACTCCGACGGCGACCTCACCGACGTGCTGCCCGACATCCTCGGCTGCGGCTTCAACGCGCTCCACCCGATTGAGCCGAAAGCGATGGACATCAGGACGCTGAAGCGCGAGTACGGGAAGCGGCTCTGCCTGATGGGGAACCTGGACCTCGGATACACTCTGACCCGCGGCACGCCGGCCGAAGTCGAATCTGAGGTGAAGGGGCTGCTGCGCGACATCGCCCCGGGCGGCGGGTACTGCGTCGGCTCAGCGAACTCGGTGACCGAATACGTGCCGCTGGCGAACTTCAACGCCATGCGAGAAACGACGCTGCGGTATGGGGCGTACCCGATTCGGCTATAGCGCTCGCCTCCGTCATGTCATTGCCACGCACGCCGCGGCTCCTGCCGGAGCCGCGGCGTGCGTGGCAATCTCGGTCACATAGACGAGTCGTCCGGCATCCAGCGCGTAGGGCAGGAGCTTGCCTCCTGCCCCGTTCCCTACACAGCTAACGACGCCGCATCGCACGCCTACGCGTCCGGCATCCAGTGTGGGTCTTTGCCCCACCACTTCACGGTGCAGCCGATTGACGGTGTCTTCGGCACGCTCACCGGCTTCCCCGCGAGCACTTCGTCGAGGGCGACGCGCAGGTCGTGTCGCCTCACTCGCTTCGGGTCGTCGGGGTTGTCATCAATGCGGCCGTGGTACACGAGCGTCCGGTCCGGGCCGAGTAGGAAGACCTCCGGCGTGCGCACTGCGCCGTAGGCGCGCACGACCTCCTGCGTGTCATCGCGCAGATAGGGGAAGTTGAAGCCCCTCTCCTTGGCGCGCTGCACCATGTGAGCGAAATCGTCGGTGGGGTGGCCATCCGTTTCGTTGCCGTTGATGACGATGAGCTGCACGCCCTTGCCTGCGTAGTCCTTCTGAATCTGGATCATGCGGTCTTCGTACTGAATCACCGTCGGGCAGTGGTTGCAGCTAACGATCACCACCACCGCCTTCCTGTCGGCGTAGTCCGCGAGGCTGTGCATCTTCCCATCAACGCCCTTCAGAGT
>Ga0315280_10006419_pt1 | contig 16250 bp, 16 predicted proteins | sample YL17G06_40_MG_FD_203697 | JGI IMG/M metagenome (GOLD analysis project Ga0315280, IMG submission 203697) | Sediment microbial communities from Yellowstone Lake, YNP, Wyoming, USA - YL17G06_40 | ecosystem: Environmental > Aquatic > Freshwater > Lake > Sediment | place: USA: Wyoming | collected...
GTTGAATATTGATCGAAATGGTTCTTCTTTGCCTCCCGAGCCGTTGCTTCGAGCCGAACCGAGTAGCAATATCCGCATCTCTCCTCGACTCGATGGGATACATTTCTCAAAAAATCCTCGAGAAGATATTCATCTCGATAGATCACTTTCAATCCCACCGTTTCGGAGTATTGTCTCAATGAATCTAATCTCTTTTGATATTCCTGATAAGGGTGGATGTTAGGATTGAAAAAATATCCGACGACTTCATCCCCTCTCTCCCTTATCCGTTGGAGGGGATAAATGGCGCAATTGGCACAGCAGATGTGGAGGAGAATTCTCATTTACCTTGCGGCCGTGTTTTTGTGAGAAAACAAATTCCGGCCACCGGATTAATTTTCGATTGACGATCTCCGATTTCCAATTTTTTAAATCGCAAATTGACAATCGGCAATCGAAAATGCTTTCCACTATTTCAATCTCTAATTTGGAGGCTCTTTCCTCCGTGGAATCCCCATCTCCTTCTCTACCTGTAGAATCTTATCGGTGGCCTTGATGACAGTATCCGGATTGAGGGAGATGCTGTCGATACCACATCGAACTAAAAAATCAGCAAATTCTGGATAGTCACTGGGGGCCTGTCCACAGATACCGATCTTCTTTCCATTCCGCTTCGCCTTCTCAATGACCCATTGAACCATCCTTTTTACTGCAGGATCCCGTTCGTCGAAGATATGAGAGATCTTTTCCGAATCGCGATCCAGGCCCAACACCAACTGGGTCAAATCATTGGAACCGATCGAGAACCCATCGAAAATCTCACTGAATTCATCTGCCATGATGACATTGCTTGGGACTTCGCACATCATATAGATCTCGAGGCCATTCTCCCCCTGGATCAGACCGTGCTTCCTCATCTCCGCAATTACCAACCCCCCCTCCTTCACCGTTCTGCAGAAGGGAACCATCAATTTCACATTGATCAGACCCATCTCATCCCGGACCTTCTTCATGGCAAGGCACTCGAGCCCAAATCCTTCCTGATAACCTTCATCATAATAGCGGCAGGCCCCGCGGAAGCCAATCATAGGGTTATCTTCGATCGGTTCGAATTGGCTCCCTCCAATGAGATTGGCATACTCATTGGTCTTAAAATCACTCATCCTGACGATCACATCTTTGGGATAAAAGGCCGCAGCAATCTTCGCCACTCCTTGGGCCAGCCGATCGATGAAGAAGAGCTTCTTATCTTCATACCCGGCTGTCAACTGTTCGATCTCCTTTTTTGCATGATCGTCACTCAATACATCAAAATGGACTAACGCCATCGGATGGATTCGAATAGAATTGTTGATGATAAATTCCAGTCTGGCCAGACCTACGCCATCGTTAGGGATGAAGGAGAGATGGAATGCGTTATCCGGACTCCCCACATTCATCATGATCTTTGTGTGAGGTTTCTCCAGATGCGCCATATCGAACCGCCTCACCTCGAAATCGAGAAGACCTTCGTAAACCAATCCTGTCTCCCCCTCCGAACAACAGGCCGTAGCACTCCGATAATCTTTCAGGATCTCACTCCCATTCCCAGTCCCCACCACACATGGAATGCCCAATTCTCTGCTGATGATGGCAGCATGACAGGTCCTTCCCCCTCGATCGGTTACGATTCCAGAAGCAATCTTCATGATGGGTTCCCAGTCAGGGTCCGTCATCTGGGTCACCAATATCTCACCCTTCTTAAACCTCTCTATCTCCCTCGCGCTGGAAATGACATTGATGGGTCCTGCTCCAATCTTTTCACCGACGCTCTTCCCCTGAACCAAAACCCTTCCCTTCTCCTTCAAAACGTAGGTCTCCAAAACATTCATTTCTCGCTGCGATTTTACCGTCTCCGGCCTTGCTTGAAGGACAAAGAGTTGTTGGGTGATACCATCCTTTGCCCACTCAATATCCATAGGCATGTAAGAACCTGCCCTTTTCGAATAATGGTCTTCGATTTTCACCCCCCATTGAGCAAGGAGGATAATTTCCTCATCACTTAGGATAAAATTTGATCTATCATGTGCGGCGACAGGAACATTCTTGGTCGAACTCTCACCTTCCACCGTATAGATCATCTTGATCTCTTTGGTGCCGAGGGTTTTTTGAATGATGGGTTTATAATTTTTCTGGAGACAGGGCTTGAATACATAAAATTCGTCAGGATTGATCACCCCTTGAACAATATTCTCCCCCAATCCGTAAGATCCAGTGATATACACGACATCTGGAAAACCTGATTCCGTGTCGATCGTAAACATGACGCCAGAACAGGCCTTGTCTGACCGAACCATCTTCTGGATTCCAATGGAAAGGGCCACCTGAAAGTGGTCAAATCCTTGATGGACTCTGTAAGAGATGGCCCGGTTGGTAAAAAGGGAAGCGAAACATCGCTTGCAGGCCTGAATCAGGGCATACTCCCCGCGGATATTAAGAGAAGTCTCCTGCTGGCCAGCAAAACTCGCAGTAGGAAGATCCTCAGCAGTGGCGCTGCTCCGAACCGCAACATCTGTATCCTCCCCATACTCCTTACACAATTTCCGGTAGGCCTTAACGATCTCCTCGACAACCTCTCTGGGAAATTCGAGGCTATAGATAAGTCTTCGGATTCGACTTCCTCTCTCTGAAAGGTTCTCCATATCTTCGACATCGAGCCCAGAAAGTATCTCCCGAATATTTTCTCTGACCTTTGGTTTGCTTCTGGTTTCATGCCATTCTTGAATAATCCCTTCATCTAAAAGGGCATGGTAGGCGTTCACTGTCACTGCAAATCCATTGGGAATATTTACTCCGTATTTCGTCAGTTCCCTTCGCATCTCTCCTAAGGAGGCATTCTTCCCACCCACCATTGGAAGATCATTCATCCCAATTTCATCAAACCAAAGAATATAAGGCTTATTCCCCATAACCCCCTCCTTCGGATTTTGTCTTATACTTTAAATTTATATGAACCCCACTTTCTTGTCAACCCCGTTAGATAAATAGAATAATTGACATCCCCTTTTTGGAAATCCTCGGATTAACATAACACGTTGGAATGATCAAAACTTATCTAACGGGGTCAACCCCGTTAGATAAATACCATAGTACTACATGCCCAGAGGGCACCCTCGAACGATGAAAATTGTTTCCCCCTCTCCCTTGATGGGAGAGGGTGGGGGTGAGGGTGAGTCAAAGCCTTTGCCCCCTCACCTCAATCCTCTCCCCCAGAGGGGAGAGGAGATATATTAGGTGCTATTTTCAAGCTAATCAATATCCCCTCATTGGAAATTCTTAGATTGACATCGCCCGTTGGAATGACCAAAACTTATCTAACGGGGTCAAGGGTATTCCAGATGGATCTGGCATAGGAGATGTGGGGTAGAAATAGATGTTGATTTTTCAGCAAATTATAATTAATCTATAGTTAATGAATGTGTCTACTCCATGAAAACGAAGGGTTACGGTTCTGCAAACACAACCTCATCACGCCTACCTGCCAGGAGGCAGGCGGTCTTCCCACCTTTGAGAAGAGGGTGATGGAAAAGGGGGGGAAACATGAAAAGCCCGAAATATGTCTATTTTTTTGAAGAAGCAGATGGTACCAATAAGAAACTTCTCGGAGGGAAAGGGGCGGGGCTATCTGAAATGACCCATATGGGTCTTCCCGTCCCACCAGGATTTATTGTCACGACCGAGGCCTGCCTTGAATACTATGAAAACAAAAAAAGACTTCCCAAAGGCCTCATGGAAGAGGTGCAAGTAAACCTTAAGAGGGTTGAGGAAAAGTCAGGAAAAGTATTCGGAAGTTCCCAAAACCCCCTTTTCTTTTCCGTCCGGTCGGGTGCGGCCCTCTCCATGCCAGGAATGATGGATACCATTCTCAATTTGGGTTTGAACGATGAGACCATCGAGGGTTTGATCCAGATTACCTCGGATGGAAGGTTTGCCTACGATGCCTATCGGCGATTCATTCAACTCTTCGGGAAAATTGCCTTAGGGGTTGACGAAAAGGAATTCGATCACATCCTTAACAAAGCGAAAGAAAAGGTTGGAGCAGTTTATGACACCGATCTCGATGCAGACAGCCTTAAAGACATGTGTCAACAATATCTCGGATTAATTAAGAAGAGGACTGGAACTCCCTTCCCGGAAGATCCAATGATTCAATTGAAACTGGCCATCGAAGCCGTCTTCAGATCCTGGATGGGAAAGAGGGCAGTGGATTACCGCAAGGAGTTCAAGATCACCCCTCAAATGGCCAACGGGACAGCCGTTAATGTGTGTACGATGGTTTTTGGAAACATGGGCTTTGACTCCGCTACCGGTGTGGCGTTCACACGAGACCCCGGAACTGGAGAAAACGTTCTCTATGGGGAATATCTGGTCAACGCTCAGGGTGAGGATGTGGTGGCTGGGATCAGGACACCCAATCCGATTCAAGAGATGAAGAAGGAAATGCCAAAAATCTATCGGGAACTGGAGCGGGTCAGGAGAATCTTAGAAGAACATTTCCATGAAGTACAGGACTTTGAATTCACCGTGGAGAAAGGAACCCTCTATATCCTCCAAACCCGAAACGGAAAGATGAACGCTCAGGCGATCGTTCGGACCTCCAAGGAGATGGTTGCTGAGAAGCTCATCGACAAGGAAGGGGCTGTTCAGAGGTTGAAACCTCAAGAGTTGGAACAACTCCTCCACAAGCGGATCGATCCAAATTTCAAGGGAAAGCCGATCGCCGTTGGTCTACCTGCTTCACCCGGTGCGGCCTCAGGAAAGGCGATCTTTGATGCCGATGAGGCCGAAAGGGTTGGAAAGCTGGGCCATCACGTCATTCTGGTACGAGAAGAGACGAAACCCGAAGACATTCATGGCTTTTTTGCTTCCCAAGGAATTTTGACAAGCCGTGGAGGAAAAACCTCCCATGCGGCGGTGGTCGCAAGGGGAATGGGTAAACCCTGCGTCTCAGGATGTGAACAGCTACACATCGATCCAAAGGCGAGAGAAGCAACCATCGGGAACCTTCATATCAAGGAAGGAGATTCTATCACCATTGATGGTTCCAGAGGTGAAGTTTACCTGGGAGAAGTTCCTACCGTGGAGCCGGAAATCAGCGAAAACCTCCTCACGCTCCTGCGTTGGGCTGATGAGATAAGAACGACGGGGGTTCGAGCCAACGCTGATACGCCCGAATCTGCAATCAAGGCAAGACAGTTGGGGGCAGAAGGGATTGGTCTCTGTCGAACGGAGAGAATGTTCAATGCCGTGGACCGGCTCCCTATTGTTCGGGAGATGATCTTAGCGGGATCAAAAGAGAAGAGAGCAGAGGCAATTGCAAAACTCCTTCCCATGCAGAAGAATGACTTTAAAGCGATTTTTAGGGCAATGGCGGGACTACCGGTCACAATCCGCCTTCTCGATCCGCCGCTCCACGAATTTCTCCCGTCGGCTGAAGAATTGGCTTCGGAACTCAGAAATCTGAAGGAAGTGGAGTCAGCCTTCTCCTCGATGGAGACCATCTCCGAAGCGATGAAGTTTTTGGATCCCTCTTTCCGGGAATCTTTAAGAGCACTCGACCACATGGTGGCCGATATCGCCGAGATCAAAGAAAAGAAACTCGACAAGAAACTGATCCGGAAACAGCAGGAGACATTCCGAAAGGTACAGGAGATGAAGGAAGTCAATCCCATGCTTGGCCATCGAGGGGTAAGGTTGGGAATCACTTATCCCGAAATCTACAGAATGCAAATCCAGGGAATCCTCGAGGCGGCTGCCGAGTTGATCAAAGAGGGGGTCGATGTTCAACCGGAAATTATGGTTCCTCAAGTCTGCACCGCTCAGGAATTAAAGTGGGTTTATCAACTGGTCAAAAAGGTGCAAAAAGAAGTGGAACAAAATTATGGAATCCAGATTCAATTCAAATTCGGGACGATGATCGAAGTGGTCAGGGCTTGTATGCGGGCAGGAAGGTTGGCGGAGGTAGCAGATTTCTTCTCCTTCGGGACCAACGACCTCACCCAGGCCACCTTCTCTTTTTCGAGGGAGGATGCAGAGAATAAATTTCTTCCCCTCTATAATCAACGGAAGATCCTCCAGGATAATCCCTTTGAAGTATTGGATGTAAAAGGAGTGGGAAGGTTAATGATGATCGCGATCGAATGGGGAAGAAGGACGAAAACCGACCTGAAGATTGGAATCTGCGGTGAACATGGCGGTCATCCGGAATCCGTAGAATTTTGTCACTCCATCGGACTCTCCTATGTCAGTTGTTCTGTTCCACGACTCCCTATTGCGCGATTGGCAGGTGCCCATGCTAAATTAAAAGAGAAGGAGAGGAAACCTCCCGAAAAATACGACCCGGACTCCACATTTAATATTTTCTTTTAAAGGTTGATATATAGATTTAAAGCAAATCTTTCTTTTAAAAAGTCACTCATGGCCTTCCAGTTGAAACGGCCAACTTTTCTGCTCTCGAAGTTCACTTTTTGTGAATATCACATTAATAATTCACTCCTTAGGCATTTCAATTAAGTTGAGTGGGCTCGGCGTAAGGGGTAATGGTAGCAAGTTCTAAAAACTGAACCTTGTTGTTTTTGTAGCCAAGGGCAAGCATGATCTTACGGTAGAGTGCCTCATCAGGTTTGGCAATCTTAAGGAGATTTGACATTCTATGTTTTTTTCTGGCTAAACATTTTTCACCCCAATGATTCAGAATGTCGGCATTGAAAACCACAGTTTTACTTTGGCTGTAATACTAAATCTTCAAGTGGTTAGACCCCTGCCGGGGTTAGTTCAAGTTTGTAAAGCGTCCTTATTGGAAACTTTTTTGGCGGCATCGAGTATCTCGATGGCCACAATTTCATTATTTGATGTTGTATGAAGAATAACACCTTCTGCCAATTCCACCGCGCCGTCTGGCTTCTTTGACGACATCTGAATATATGCGGCATCTATTTCTTTGTCGTATCTTATTTTCATGGATTTCACCTCCATAATTTCTTTTTTAAAGGGTAGGTTGTAATAATGAACAGTTCTTCTTCTCTTTTTTCATATACCACTTTAAGCGGATAGCCTGAAAATCTATCCTGAATTTTTTTAACGGCTACCGTTTTGATTCCTTCTCTATCCGAAATCTCAGGCAGATCTATTGTGTCTGAAATATCTCCCTCAGAAATATTATATAACCTCATATCCCTCCACACGAGTACATTCTATTAAGATTGCTGTCTCACTATCTTTGGCAAAAACATCAATCTGTCTTGGTTCCTGGTTATCACTAACGTGAATCCTAAAATTCCTCCCATCACTTAACTCGTGAAAACCCATCTGTGCGACAATACACCAAAGTTCATCTTCGAGTTGTTCATCTGAAGATTTTTCTTTTTCCATCCGGATGGACCTATTATTTTTTCTCGACCTCTTCCAGCCGTCCTTCTCTTCAAGTTCTACTTTTTTCTCTAGGTTTTCAGGTTTCGGGCTGGAAATAGTCTTATAAATATATTTACTACTTCGCTTAGTTAGAACTTTTTTTATTTCATCACCTGTTACTATTGGGCCAAGATATTCTTCCATTAAAACTCCTCCATTCTTGATAAGCGTTTTTGTGTAATGATAGGCAAAGCTTACAAATGTTCTTCCATCCGATTCGGCGCCATTTTTTTAAATGTTGTCTTCAGTTCTTCGACATCCTTGGTTGCCAGTAAATCCTTATGAGCCGTTCTTAATTCTTCAAGAAATGCAATCGCTGGCATATTCTACTCCTTTCGCTTCCTTTTGGAAACAAAAAAGCCCATTCTTTTTGAGAATAGGCTCTGTATTAACCAAATACCCTTCCAAATAAATCACCCTCCACCCACACTATTTTAATCTAATGGGCAGATTCTTATATCTTGCAGATGTCTCATCAACGCTAATGACTACTCCTTCTTCTAATTCTTTTCCCATTTCAGAAACAACGTCTATAATTCGGGTTGCCATAAAATCTGGATTTGCATTTTCGAGGCGGAGATTTATAACACTTGGTTTGCTATATCCACCCACCGCCAATAGCATGGAAAAGTCAAGGTCTTGCGTAATTAATATCTTGTTATGCTCTCTTGCATAGGCAAGAACTTCCTTATCTTTACTTTTATTATTCATTACTTCAGAAACGCGAATGACATTCCATCCATGCTTTCTTAATAGCTCGACTGTCAGAGGGGATATATTCATATTGGCAAAAAATTCAAGATCTGGCACCTGCGACTCCTTTCAAAGGAATCGGTCTTGCCTTCTCAGAGGAGAGCCAGGCGGCGTACTTTAATGCTTGGATAATATCTTCCTTTTCAAGTTCTGGGTAAGCTTTCAAGATTTCTCGTGGCGTCATCCCGCTGGCGATCTGCTTAAGGATAACTGAAACGGTTATTCTCATTCCTCGAATAGTGGGCTGACCGAGGCAAATTTCTGGGTCAATGGTTATACGATCGAGTTCTTTCATAGATTTTGACCTCCTAATCTCTTTATTTAGTATATACACCAAATTGAGAAAAAATGGAAATAACTATGGAAGTAGGAGGCTTAAACAAAAAGCCTATTCTTTGAGAATAAGCTTTACCCCGTTAGAAATAATGCCCCGCTGCTCTGCAGCGGGGTTATTTTCTGAGTAATTCCGGCGGGGTTTAATGCCCCGCTGGAATTTCTAACGGGGTTTACTTGGAATCTTTGAGAATACGAATCACCTCCTCAGCGAAGATAACCTAATCTATCAAAAATATAATACAAAATCAATAATCTTAATCTCAGAGTATACTGGGAATTGAAGAATTCGCCTGCCTTCTGCAGGCAGGGAACATAGAATGGCGATTCTAAATTAACGCTTCAGACTTCAAGGCCGAGGACCGCCCTGTCTCTTAATCTGACATACCCATGATGGGTGATTCTGAGGTGGGGAATGGCAGGGGTTCCAAGCGTATCGATGGTCAGGCAAGGTTTTTCCCATCTTACTCCATTTCTCTTCAGGGATTCTTCAAGCTTTTTGATCTCAGCATTCAATATTTCCATCGGTTTTAGGGAATACATACCGCAGAGGGGAGCTGGAAATTCTGACACAATCTCATCTCCTATTGCATAAACTCCTCCACCCCCGATCTCCATCAACCTTCTGATAACTGTTTCCATTGAATGAGTATCACATCCCACAATAAACATATCTATGGTATCCCAGGACATGGTCGTCCCATAAGCTCCTCTTTGGAGACCCAGTTCCTTGAGAAGCCCCATAAATTCCCCTCCCTGTCCCACTCTATCTAAAGCAAGGAGCATCACCATGTCCCTGGATTCCTCAGGATTTTCGAGATCAATGATCTTCTCCTTGGTCACCAGATCTGTCACAAGTTCCATCGTTCTCACTTTTCCTTTATTGGGTCGGGGAGAAAAAGTGTGATCCGCAATGTTTACTGTCTTAAACATATAGTTTGGAAAAGTAGTCTTCCGAGGCTCGACAGTGGCCTTACCGTCTTTAAAAATGACCTTTCCTTCGAACATCACTAATTGAGGAGAGAATTCTCTAACAGAAGGAATGATCAAAATATCTGCCATCTTTCCGGGTGAAAGCGAGCCAAGGAGATGATCGAGATGGAAATGTTCTGCCACATTGATCGTCACCATCTGATAAGCTATCTCGGGCGGAACTCCGAGCTTTATCGCTGTCCTCAACGACGCATCCAGGTAGCCTCCCTCGATGAATCCCTCAGGGTCAATCCCATCTGTTACCAAAATCAATCTTCGAAAATCGATCTTCTTATTAAAAACTCCCTTTACCCCGGGGAGCTCCTTCCTTACCGACCCTTCCCTGATCATGACCCAGTACCCGAGTCTCAGCCTTTCCATGACTTCCTCCTCAGTGATCGGTTCATGATCAGAAGAGACACCAAAACAGGTATAGGCCTGAAGCTTCCTTCCCGTTGCTCCTGCCGTATGTCCCTCAACCCTTTTATTGAGATCGAGTGCTAAAGAAGCAAGCTTCTGCACCCTCTCTCCCTGCTTTTCCAAAAAAATATTCCCCCAGAAAATCTCACCGATACCGAGACAATGGGGGTCTCTCAGCAGAGGCAGAAATTCCCTTCTCTTCAGAGCTTTTATCTCCTCGGATGGCGTGAGACCGCATAGAGGAGCCACGGTGTAATAGAACCGGATAGGCTGTCCTTCAAGCCCTCGTAGAAAATATTCGATCCCCTCTTTCCCAAAAATCAGCCCAAGCTCAATGGTTTCCATGACGACAGTCGTGACCCCGCTCGGAATCACGTGTTTCACATATTCCTCTATCCCTGTCCTGTTGAGGTGCGTATGCCCTTCGATCAATCCGGGAAGAAGAACCATGCCTTCTGCATCAATCACCTCTGTTTCAGCATCTTTCAGAGGATCGTGATCAGGACCCACGTAGGCGATCATTCCGTCTTTGATCCAGATGGATTGGTCTTTAATAAACTCTCTCGTGAAGACATTGAAGAGAGTTCCGTTTTTTATGATCGTATCAGGAGGAACATTGCCCAAAGCCACTTCGCTGAGGATTCTTCTCTTTTCCATCTCGCTCATGGAGGCTTTCATAACAAAAACATAAGCTCCCTGTCAAATGTCTACATATTAAATAAGATGTATTACCTAATATTTCTTGACTTACCTTTTTTAATATGGTATACAGTATAAGAAATGTTATATAAGGGGGTTATATGGAGACAGCAGTGACCGTCAAGGGGCAGGTTGTCATTCCGGCAAAGCTCAGACATCGCCTGGGCATAAAGAAGGGCACAAAACTTCACGTTGAAGAGCGTGAGGGAGAAATTATCCTTCGCCCACTGAATAGGGAATATTTTCAAAAAATGAGCGGCATCCTCAAGGGGGGTGGGCTTGTCAAGACATTAGAAGAAACCAGAGCAGAGGATCTCAAACGGGAGGAGGAGAAGATTGGCCGCCGCAAAGGTTCTCGATAGCTGGGCACTCTTGTGTTATCTGGGGCAAGAACCTGGATTCGAAAAGATGATCGAGCTTTTCGAGAAAGCCGTCGAATCCGCCAAACCCTTATTGATGTGTATTGTGAATTGGGGAGAGGTTTATTACCAGATAGCGAGGCGGTTTGGCGACCAAAAGGCCCACGAGATGGAGCAACTCATACAGACTTTGCCGATTATGGTCGTTGAAGCTGATAAAGATCTCACCCGTGAAGCCGCACGCATTAAGTCAATTAAGCGAATGGCTTACGCTGATTGTTTTGCTGTTGCCCTAGCACGTCTAAAAAAAGCTGAACTTTACACAGGCGATCCTGAATTTAAGGCCGTAGAAAAAGATGTGAAGGTTGTTTGGCTTTAATGTGGTTCTAATTCTCTAATATTAGAGAGCTGGTACTGTGGACAATTCTTTCAAAATTCAAGAAACAAGACCCTTTGCCTAGATAATGAAAGTCTATTTGTAATTGACGAAAGCATGAAGCTACCGCCTTCCAGGCGGCAGTTGTTCACTTTGTTCCCCACAATCCACGATCCAGGCTTCCCAGCTTCCAACAATATCACCCCAAGGTAGCCGTTCAGGCTTCTTCTACCATTTAATAGTATGTTGTATAGCATAAAAATGGGCAGGTCTTGCTTCAAGACTCAAATCTTTAGCATTTGCGCGAAGGTTTGCAGCGAATCCCCACCCAAAGATTAATCCAATGCTGAGAGTGTGTTTTCCAGGTAGCAGTATAAGACCGGGATGCCCAGTACCACACCCGTAAGACTTTAAAGGTTTTCCATCCACGGAGTAAATAATTACTGATACATTTTCACGGGGGGCAGCAAGTACCCAAGCAACTTGGTCTTTAGGTAGTTCATTGCCTAAATATGTTTTACAATATTTAACCCCGCAACCCGATGTTGTAAAAACACCAATTAAAATAATAATTATTAATAATAATCGTTCTTTTTTTGCCATCTTCTTCACTCCTTCCTCATCGCTCACAATGAGCAGATAAGTTCAAGGCTAAAAGAAGTGCGATAGCATTTGGACGATAATCTTTTGGCCTGTGTTATTGGAAGTTCTGGGCAATAATTTTAAGCAGCTTTCTGATGTCCTTTCTTTTCCCCTCATCACACACCTCCATAGGAGTAATCAATTCCAGCCTTTTGAAATACCCCTGCTTCATATTGATTCCGTCTATTATCCACCTTCTCCCTCTCCCACAAGGGGAAAGGGGACAGGAGCAGAATTTGAATTTTTGGATTTCTTAATTCTATTTTCTTTTGCCTTTGGATATCTCCCAAAATTCTCTTGGAGTTAGGATCGGTATTGAATGGAATTCCTTTAGGGCAAGAAGATCTACATCTCCTATTAGGATATAATCGGGTTTTGTCACCTCAGAAATACCGAGAATTTTGATATCGTCTGGATCACGACAAATTACCTTATCCGGTTTCTTATAACTACTTAATGTGCAAAATGCCTTGAGGTATTCAATAATTCTTTCAACTTTATCCTTTGGCATTTTCAATTTTTTTTGTAAATTATTCTGAAGCTCCGACAAGATATGTTCACTAATAATGATTTCATGTTTATCCAGGCAAAGCTCAAAGACTGCATTGGCCAATCCTCTGCCTGCAAAGGCTGCCAAAATAACATTCTTATCGAGAATTACTCTCATGACACTTCTTTGTAGACATCTTCATCCGTGAGGATGCCTTGGGCTTCCGCAAAAGGGAGAACCATATTTCGGAGTTTACGAAATCGATAAATGGCTATATATCTCCGCAACGATTCTCTAACCAAATCACTTATGGGTTTCCCCTCTGCTCTGCTTATCTCCTGTAACTCCTCTCTCAAATCGTCAGGTAATCTGATGGTCAGCGTCTGATTCATGCTCAATCTCCTTTGTGATACAACGTAACACAGATTCCTTCACTTGTCAATTCTATTAAAATTTTCGGAGAAAAAGGAGAAATTATGTAAGTTTTGAGAAGTCGGCGATTCTAAAGAAGAGTTGTCCAATTGCATCCAACAGGGCAAGGCGATTATTCCGGATTGCCTCATCTTCGACCATGACCATAAGCCCATCGAAGAACTCATCAATCGGTCTCTTCATCTGGGTCATCTCAAGGAGTGCAGATTCGTAATCTCTCTTGTTTAAATGAAGTCCAATTCTCTCTTTTGCCTTGAGAAACGATTGATAGAGGTTCTTCTCAACCGATTCGGAAAAGAGGGAGGCATTCATCTCTTTTCTGGCAGGAGACCCCTTCAGGATATTGATCGCTCTTTTAAAGCCAATCACGATCGATTCAAAATCCTTCCATTCTCTTGCTGTCCGTAGGGCATCAATTCGATGCTGAACATCTAATAGCCCGTCAAAGGAAACAGAGATCACCGCCTCGATCACATCGAAGGGATACCCCTTATCTATTAGGAAATTTTGATAGCGGACTCGAAAAAAATCCAAAACCTCTTCCCTCACCTCTAAAATGTCCCGTTCCATCTTCTCCTTCAATTGACTTTCGCTCTCTTCAATCAGTTCGGCCAATGAAAGCGGATATTTTTTCTCCAGGATAATTCTGATAATCCCCAAGGCCTGGCGTCTCAATCCAAAAGGATCAGCCGTTCCGGTGGGCACAAGACCTACTCCAAAGCATCCCACAATCGTATCCATCTTGTCGGCAATGCTGACAATATCCCCAACCGGAGTAGAGGGGAGGCGGTCCCCTGCAAAACCGGGCAGGTAGTGTTCATAGATAGCCTCGGAAACTTCCGGTCTCTCCCCTGATAAACGGGCATACTCTCTGCCGACAATCCCTTGAAGCTTTGGAAACTCACCCACCATTCCAGTCACTAAATCCGCTTTACACAGAAAGGAGGTCCTCTCCACCATCTCTCGAAGTGTTGGGTCAATCCGCTCACTCATGAACAAGGCTAATCGCCTAAATCGGTCCATCTTCTCATAGGAAGTCCCGAGCTTTGCTTGAAAGACCACCTTCTTCAATTGATCCACCCTTCTCTCCAGCGAGATCTTCAGATCATCATGAAAGAAGAAAGCTGCATCAGAAAGCCTCGCTTTGAGAACCCTTTCGTTTCCCTTTACAACCATCTTCTGATCCCTTGGCACGATATTGCTAATGCAGACAAAATGGGGAAGCAATCTCCCCTCTCCATCGATGACCGGGAAATACCTTTGATGTTCTTTCATCGAGTGGATGAGGATTTCCCCGGGAAGTGAGAGGAATTCTCGGTCAAAGGTTCCGCATAGGGTAACAGGTAACTCCACCAAGAAATTGACCTCATTGAGGAGTTCCTCATCTTTCAGGATTTTCCCAGAGACCGAAGCAGCCTCTTTATCCATACCTTCTTCGATCCTCTTCCTTCGCTCTGCTGGATCAACGATCACAAAACCCTCTCTCAGCTTCTGAAGATAGGAATCAAAATCGCGAACCTCTATGGAACCGGGGTGCATGAATCGATGACCATAAGTCAGATTTCCGCTTCGGACATTCCCTACCTCGAAGGGAACCACCTCCCCTCCGAAGAGCGCTAAAACCCAATGAATGGGTCTCGCAAATCGAATGGGAACTTCTGCCCATCTCATTGACTTCTGGAAGGGGATAGAAAGGATTAATTTGGGAAGAACGGAGGAAAGAAGCTCAAGGGTTGGCCTCCCGAACTCCTGTTTCACGGCGCAGACATACTCCCCTTTCTCTGTTTGGATCAGTTTCAGGGATTCGACAGGCACCGATTGGCTCTTAGCAAAACCAATGGCCGCCTTGGTGGGTTTCCCTTCGGCATCGAATGCGGCCTGCTTTGAAGGGCCCACCTTTCTGATCCCTTCGTCCCTCTGCTTCTCTGAAATGGATTCGATGACGAGTACGAGCCGTCTCGGTGTCCCAAGAGTCCTCACCCCGTCAAAATTAATCCGGTTCGCCTCCAGCTCTTTCCGTATGAGGTTCTCCAGATCAACTAAAGCTTGTGGGATGAAACCTGCGGGAATCTCCTCCGTCCCAATCTCTAATAGAAGTTCTTTCATGTTTAGTCCTTAGTCCCTTAGTCCTTAGTCATATAGTCTTAGGGACGGGTGCTATTTGATGGTAACCAGTAATCAGTAGTCAGTCGTCATTGCCAATTGCTCATTGTTAATTGATTATTGCTCATTGTTTCTTAAGAGAGGGAATCCCATCTCTTCTCTTTGCTTGAGATACCCCTCCGCGCATAACCTCGCCAAGGTTCTCACTCTCAATATGTATCCCACTCTCTCGGTCACGCTGATCGCACCCCGTGCATCGAGAAGATTGAAGGTGTGAGAAGTCTTTAAACAATAGTCATAGGCAGGGAGTATCAATCCTTTTCCGACCATTGTCTTCGCTTCTCTCTCATACATTTCAAAAAGACGAAAAAGCATTTCGACATCGGCTTCGTCGAAATTATATCTCGAAAATTCCACCTCCCCCCGATGATGGACATCTCCATATTTTACCCCTCTTGCCCATTCCAGATCATAAACATTATCCACACCTTGTAGATACATGGCGATCCTTTCGATGCCATAGGTGATCTCCACAGGGATAGGATTAAGTTCGATCCCACCGGCCTGCTGAAAATAGGTGAACTGGGTGATCTCCATTCCGTCCAACCAGACCTCCCAACCCAAACCCCATGCACCGAGAGTGGGGGATTCCCAATCGTCTTCGACGAACCGGATGTCATGGTCAAGGGGATCGATGCCGAAGGACTTCAAGCTGCTGAGATAGATCTCCTGGATGTCAAGGGGAGAGGGTTTGATGATGACTTGATACTGATAATAGTGCTGGAGCCGATTGGGATTCTCGCCGTATCGACCATCGGTTGGACGGCGAGAAGGTTCCACATAGGCCACCCTCCACGGTTCAGGGCCCAAAGCCCTGAGAAAGGTAGCAGGATGGAAAGTTCCGGCACCCACCTCTGTATCGTAGGGTTGTTGAATCACACATCCTTGATCTGCCCAGAATTGTTCCAGTGAAAAAATCAATTCTTGAAAATTCATCGTTTCTCCTTTACCCTCGCAAATTTCCCCTAGCCCCTCGGCCTGCCGTGAACCACGAAAATTGATAATCCCCCCCAACCCCCCGATGCTGTGAAAAAATGGCTTTCGTCAACCTTTGTCCCGAAAGGACGAGTGGATTTCCAAAGCTTTAGAATGCGCTCGTTGAGGTTAAGGGTGACCCCCCACAGCAATAAAGATATATGGTTAAGCGAGCTTACGCCACAGTGGTTCAATTTCCAAAGGTTGC
>Ga0315280_10006420_pt1 | contig 16247 bp, 14 predicted proteins | sample YL17G06_40_MG_FD_203697 | JGI IMG/M metagenome (GOLD analysis project Ga0315280, IMG submission 203697) | Sediment microbial communities from Yellowstone Lake, YNP, Wyoming, USA - YL17G06_40 | ecosystem: Environmental > Aquatic > Freshwater > Lake > Sediment | place: USA: Wyoming | collected...
CGAGTACGTGGTTTCGAATGACGGCATGAAGATGTTTGGGGTTCTCGACCTCGAAACCAGCTTTGACGGCTGCCGTTTTCCCATCGGCGTCCGCAACGCGAACGACAAGTCGATGCGTCTGGCCCTGACGGTGGGCTACCGCCTCTTCGTCTGCGACAACATGGCGTTTCACGGCGATTTCACGCCCGTCCTCGCCAAGCACTCGAAGCACTTCAGCCTCGTCGATGCCCTCTCAGTGGGCGTAGACCGGATGCAGCGGAACTTCGAGCCGATGCGGCGTCAGATTGAAGCTTGGAAAGGCCTGCAACTCCCGGAGACCCAGGCCAAGCTCCTGATTTACGGGGCGTTCATCGAAGAGAAGCTCGACGCCCCCAAGCACCTGGCCCGAAAAGTTCACGACCTCTACTTCAACCCTCAGTTCGAGGAGTTCGCGCCCCGCACGATGTGGAGCCTGTCGAACGCTTTCACGTCGGCCTTCAAGGAACTCGGCCCCATCCCGCAGTTCAAGGTGACAGCGAAGCTCGGCGCCTTCCTCTCGGGGGCCGTCTGAAAGGAGGCGTTATGACGCAAGCTGAATATGACGCCCTCCGCGCACGAGGCCACGGCCTCTGCACCTGCCCCACTTGCCGCGCGCTAACGTGGTTCACCCACGACGCCCACGGCAAACTGTTCTGCATTTCCTGCGGCCACGAGCCCGAAACCGCCCGAAAGGAGGCCGTATGGCCCGCTTGAATCCCCACCTCCACCAAAACCTCCTCGTCCAGATCGAAAGCCAAATCGAGGCGTGGAACCGGCAAGCCGTTCGGCATCCGAACCCTGAAGAAGCCCACCGCTTCTGGCAGAAGGCCGAAGGGCTCCAGTACGCCCTGCGCGTGCTGTACGCCTTCAAGCCCGAATTCGACGACCTCGTAGAGGCCGCCGCACAATCCGCTAAGTAACCCCCAAGAAAGGAGGAATCCATGGGGCAATACCATCTCGTCGTCAACCTCGACAAGCAGCAGTACCTCCATCCCTGCCGTCTCGGCGACGGGCAGAAGCTCCTTGAGTTCGCGGATGGCGGGGCGACCCTGACGGCGCTCGCCATCCTCTTCGCCAAGGACAACGGGCGCGGGATCGGCGACCTCCACGTCGCCCCTCCCGACGCCCCGCTCGAACGCTGGGAACGGAACGGCTGGGAGCGCATCCGCACACCCCATGCCCGGCTGGTCGGCTCGTGGGCCGGCGACCGCATCGTGATCGCCGGTGACTACGGCGACAAGCTCCCGGAAAGCGAGGAAACCCTGTACGCCCTCGCCTTGCGGACGTTTGAGGATGTCTCGGCGCCACTCCGCGAGCTGATCGGCTGCGACCCGTCGCTCAAGCAGCGCCTCTCGCCCCACGCCAAATCGCTCCGTCCTGACCTCATCATCCGGCAAGCAAGAAGCTGATCCATTCTTAACAACCGGCACTTTGAACGTCGGGTTGGCCGTCATCCCTTCCGCAAAACGGCCGTTTTCCTTTACCAGAATTTCCACTAGCACATTCTCGAAGGTCCTGAAGTCGTACTTTCCATAGCACGAGCCAATCCCAATCCCACGAAAAGGAGAGAACTACCATGAGTACTATCGATGTCGTTGCAACGCCAAGAAACACGGAGGCTGATCACGTCCTCGTTCAGGAAATCAGCCTTGACCAAATCAAACCTTCCAGAGCTAACCCGCGCCGCCGCGTGGACGATGCAGCCCTCACGGAATTAGCCGCAAGCATCAAGTCACGTGGCGTCCTGCAACCCATCCTCGTTCGCCCCGTCAACGCAGATGGCTATGAAATCGTCTGTGGCGAGCGCCGGTGGCGAGCTTCGAGAACGGCCGGGAAGAACAACATCCCCGCCCGTATTGTGAACCTCAGCGACGCCGAAGCCTTGGAGCTGGCCGTCATTGAAAACGTCCAGCGCGAGAACGTCCACGAGCTGGACGAGGCCTTCGGATACAAGGCGCTCATCCAGCAGGACCCCGCGCTCTACACCGTGGAAACGATCGCTGCCAAAGTCGGACGCTCTCCCCGGTACATTTACGCCCGCCTCAAACTCGCCGAACTCACACCCAACGTGCAGACGGCGTTCTATGCCGGCAAGCTCACCGCGGGCCACGCGACCGAGATCGCACGACTCCAACCGAAAGACCAGGAACGAGCCTTGCAGGAGTGCTTCCCAGGGCACGGAACGACGCGATCCATCCTGAAAGACAAAGACCCGCGTCCCATCAACGTGCGCGAGCTTCGGGACTGGATTCAGCGGGAAATCCACCTGAGCCTTGCCAACGCACCGTTCGATGTGAACGACCCGAACCTTCTCCCCTCGGCCGGCCCGTGCTCGACCTGCCCCAAGCGGTCGGGAAGTAACCCCTTGCTCTTCGCCGACACGATCAAGCGAGCCGACATCTGTACCGACCCGGAATGCTTCAGCCAGAAACGGAATGTACTCGTCGAGATCCGCCTCAAGGAAGTCGAGGCCTTAGGCAAGAAGCCGGTCAAGGTCTCGGATTCCCATCTCTTCTACGGTCACAAACCCTTGCCCGGTGTGATTTACAGGCCTGACTATCACGAGGCGACAGACGGTGATTGTCCCACCACCACCGTCGCAGTTGTCGTCGAGGGAAACCGCGCAGGCGCCAAACTCTACATCTGTACGAATCCGCGGTGTAAAACCCATGCAGCCCATTCGGTCGGCCTCAGTCCTGATGAAAAGGCCGAGCGGAAGAAGCAGGCCGAGGCGCTCCGCGTCCACCAAGAGTATCGCCGGCGGCTGCTTGAGGAAGTGTACAAGCGGGTGCCCGCGCAACTCTCCCGCCACGAGCTTGACTTGGTCGCTCTCAGTTACTTCAGCCAGTTGGGCCACGACAGCCAGCACCGCATCTTCAAATTCTTCGCGTGGGAAGAAGCCAAGACGAAAGCACCGAACGGTGGGTACGTGGACTATCCGAAGCTCGCAAGTGGCAGGCTCGACCGGATGACCACGGCTGAAATCGGAAGATTCCTCATGGTGTGCGCCCTCGCCTCGGACCTGTATTGCCCAACGTACATCTCCAGCGCGACGCTATCGAAAGACTCGAAGCTCGCGAAGGAAGCCGCGCACTACAGGGTCAATGCAGAGAGAATTCTTCGCGGGGTCAGGGAGAAACTCGCCAAGAAGTCATCGCAGAAAAAGACCCAAATCCCAGCTGCAGGCCTCTCCAAGACTTGAGCGGAGGGGAGGTAGCGGGTAAATCTCATGGGGTAGTGCGGCACACGCGCACTGCCCCTCTTTTTTCTGCGGAAGACCTCTCTGCTTGGGGGGAAGACACTTCCGTGGGCCGCAAGTACTTGATTATGGGCGTGTTGCCGTTTTATTGTTCTTTTTGCCCTGCGGTCTTGACAAGTGCCAGCACTCAGGTATACTGAAGCTGGCTGTAAGGCCAAGAATTCTATGGCTTGGGGGCTTCGCAAGAAGTCCCCTTTGCATTTTTGCCTACCTACCAGGCGCCCCTAGTTCAATTTCTTTCTTCCAGCAAATGAAGTTGCGGATCTTTTGGATATCGTAGATCAAGAGGCCGTGCTTGACGAGCTCGCCGATCTCGGCAGCAACCCTCCTTGCCGTGGCAAACACGCATACCTTTTTGCCGTCGTCGATGAGTTGCCGGAGGGGATCGACAAAGTCGCTATCCCCGCTCCATAGAACGAAGTTTTCCACGTCGTTCTCGGCGTAGTCAACGAGCATATCCCGGCCGATTTCCACGTCAAAGTTGCACTTCCGGTCTTCAAGATACCTCCTGCCCCTGCGGTTGAGCTCGCGGAGTTGGTTGTTCAGGTATTCGATCGCTTCGAGCGTGAGAGTCTTCAAGAGAGGCGCCCGGATGAAATTCTTCAGGATGTCGGGTGAGTTGGCAGGGATACTCGACACATCGATGGAAAGCCTCATGATCTTTACCGGCTTCGTCGTGAGGTGGTATCCGAAGCTCTGCACATCTCGCGCGAATTGTTCCGATTCAGCATCCCCCGCCAGCGTTCCCTGGTACAGTTTGATGGACTTAATGGTGTCGAACGAGTCCAAGAACTGTTTCAGCCGCTTCAGGTCCACGTGCCAACCGAGCTTGGTGGCCCACGGCTTCACGTTGGCAAAGTCGATGTACACGTGCGTCCGCCGGTCAAGAACTCTCTCCAGCTCTTGAATGCGCTGCGGATACTTCTCGGCGAGTTCTTGGATTCTTTCGGTTTTCGCTTTGAACATGACAGACCTTGTATCTAGCTAAGAATGAAAACTCTTTTCCGTCAAGGGCGAAATTGCCCAAGCCCGCAAGTATGCCTGAAGACCCCTGCCCCGTTTGGGGCCTTTGGTCAACCTTACTGTGAGCATTGACAGATTCAGCCCACGCTTTGACCTGGGTATCTTAGCACTCGGCACGCAAGTTCTTTGAATTTGGGGCACCGCAACTTTTGCCCAAAACCCTAAGGCAAGATACAATCACAAATAAGCCTTCCTCCGTCGTTGCGCTGCGATTATTGCCCCATTTCTTGTTATGATACGGGGCCAGCGGCGGATATCTCTGAAGCGTTTTCGGAACCCTGGAACCGCACCGAAAAAGATGCCTAAGCCTTCTCCCACAAAATCCGAATACCTCACCCGAAAGCAGATCATTGACGCCAAACTCCGAGCCGCTGGCTGGACTGTTGTCCCGTTCAAACCGAACCGGGCGCTGAGCAGCTACAAGAATTGCGCCATCGAGGAATACCCGACCGATAGTGGCCCGACCGACTACGCCCTCTGTGTCGGCGGCCAGATCCTTGGTGTCGTTGAAGCCAAGAAACTGACTCTTGGTCCGCAGGAGGTTCTCACGCAAGCCGAACGATATTCCCGAGGGCTGACATCGAGCCCCTTCGACTTTAACGGGTTTCACGTGCCGTTTCTCTATTCCACCAACGGCGAAGTCATTTGGCATCATGACGTCCGCCATTCCCTCAATCGCTCCCACCAGGTCGCAGCTTTTCATACGCCCGAAGCCCTGCGCGAGTACGCGACACGCGATGCGGAAGCCACTACCGACGCGCTCCTTTCGCGACCCAATGACCATTCTCGCCTTCGCCCCTACCAGCGCGAGGCCAACGCCGCAATCGAACAAGCGATCGTAAACCGCAAAAGGCAAATGCTCGTTGCGATGGCGACCGGGACCGGCAAGACCTTCACGATGGTAAACGAAATCTATCGCCTGATGAAGGCGGGTGTGGCGAAGCGCATCCTTTTCCTTGTGGATCGCCGCGCTCTTGCGGCCCAGGCGGTGCGGGCTTTCGCCTCCTTTGACCCCGAGCCGAATCAGAAGTTCGATAAGATTTACGAGGTCTACAGCCAGCGCTTCCACCGTGAGGACTTCGACGAGAAGGAGAAATTCGACCCCAAAGTCCTCCCCAATGCCTATTTGACGAGCCCCAAGGCGGGCCATGCGTTTGTCTATGTCTCAACAATCCAGCGGATGACCATAAACCTATTCGGCCGCAACACCATATTCAACCTTGGCGACGAAGCAATTGAGGAGGACGCGGAGCAACTCGATATTCCCATCCACGCATTCGACCTTGTGATCGCTGACGAATGCCACCGCGGATATACCGCCTCCGAAGTTGCAGTCTGGCGCCAGACTCTCGACCACTTCGACGCGATCAAGATCGGCCTCACCGCGACGCCTGCTGCTCATACCACGGGCTACTTCAAGGACGTAGTGTTCCGTTATGAATATGAAAAAGCCGTCCGAGAAGGCTTCCTTGTTGACTACGATGTTGTCTCGGTCAATTCGAACGTTCGGATGCAAGGGGTCTTCCTCAAAGAGGGCGAGGAAGTGGGCGTCGTCAATCCCGCGACCGGCGCCAAGCAGCTTGATCTTCTTGAGGACGAGCGCCAGTTCGACACGACCGAAGTCGAGGAGAAGGTCACCTCTCCCGATTCGAATAGGAAGATCCTCGAAGAGCTCCAGAAGTACGCCTTGGCGCACGAAGCAGAGTTCGGCCGCTTTCCGAAGACGCTCATCTTCGCCGTGAACGACCTGCCGCATACGTCTCACTCCGACCAACTCGTGGACCTTGCCCGCGACGCATTCGGGCGGGGTGATTCCTTTGTGCAAAAGATCACGGGCCGTGTTGACCGTCCGCTTCAGCGGATTCGCGAATTCCGCAACCGGCAACTTCCGGGCGTGGTCGTAACGGTCGATATGCTCTCGACGGGGGTTGACATCCCCGACCTCGAATTCATCGTCTTCTTGCGTCCGGTCAAGTCCCGCATCCTCTTCGAGCAGATGCTTGGCCGCGGGACCCGGAAAGGCGAGCACTACCCGGACAAATCCCACTTCGTGGTATTCGATTGCTTCAACGGCACGCTTCTCGAATACTTCAGGAACGCGACCGACATCACCGCGGAGCCTCCCGAGCCGGAGATTCGCACCATTATCGAGGTCATCGAGGACATCTGGCAGAACCGCGACCGCAACTACAACATCAGGCGGCTCGTAAAGCGCCTCCATCGCATCGACAAGGAAATGTCGGCCAACGCCCGCGAAATGTTTGCCGCACACATTCCCGCCGGCGACGTGGCGAAGTACGCCAAGGCACTTCCCGCCGAGCTTCGAAGGGATTTTACCAGGACGATGGCGCTCCTGAGAAACCCTGCCTTTCAAGACCTCCTCATGAACTACGAGCGCGCTCCCCGTACCTTCCTCATCGCCTATGAGACGCAGGACACGGTCACCTCGGAATGGCTTGTGAAGGGTGCCGACGGCCGGGAATTCAAGCCCGAGGACTACCTCACCGCCTTTGCCCGCTTCGTCCGGGAGAACCCCGCTCACATCGAGGCGATCCGAATACTCCTGGATCGCCCGCGCGATTGGAGTACAGACGCCCTGTCAGAGCTCAGAGAAAAGCTTGCCGTAACTCCGGAGCGCTTCACTTTAAGGAGCCTTCAGAAGGCCCACGAGATGCATTATCACAAGGCACTTGTGGACATCATTTCCATGATCAAGCACGCGGCCAAAAATGCCGAGCCGCTCCTCACCGCCGAGGAGCGTGTAGAAATGGCGTTTGAAAAGGTTACGACCGGGAAGAGCTTCACGCCCGAACAAGCGCAATGGCTGAAAGTCATCAAGGCGCACCTGGGGGAGAACCTCACCATCGATCGGGAGGATTTCAATGTGCTCCCGTTGTTCATGCGCCGCGGCGGTCTGAGCCAGGCCACACGAGTTTTTGCTGGCCAGCTTGACGGTCTCCTTGTTCAACTTAACGAGGCAATCGCAACATGACGGACATCGTTTCAAAACTTTGGGGCTTCTGCCATACCCTTCGCCACGACGGTATCGATTACGGCGACTACATCGAGCAGTTGACATACCTGCTCTTCTTGAAGATGGCCGACGAGCGCGGCATCGACCTCAGCCACACCGAGGTGAAAAACGGCCGCGGAAAAGTGATTACAGTCGATTGCTCGTGGCCGGCGCTTGAGGGAAGGTCGGGCACGGACCTTACGGAGCACTATGTCGATGTCCTTCGGGCACTCGGTCAGCAACGCGGATTGCTTGGCGATATTTTCACCGAAGCGATGTCCCGCTTTACAAATCCCGTGAGCTTAAAGAAACTCATTGGCCTAATAGACGAGACCGAGTGGACTGCGCTCAATATCGACGTGAAAGCAGCGGCCTTCGAGGGTCTGCTGGAGAAGGCCGCAAGCGAAGGTAAGAAGGGGGCCGGGCAATACTTCACCCCGCGCATCCTGATCCAGTCTATTGTCCGCTGCGTGAAACCTGACCCGCGCGCGCACAAAGAGTTCACCGTCTGCGACCCCGGCTGCGGCAGCGGCGGCTTTCTCGTCTCCTCCTACGAGTGGTTCATCGAACAAACCAAGGGCGGCGCCATCGACCGGGAGCTTAACAAGCGTATTAGACGCGGCACGTATTTCGGCCAGGATCTCGTAGCACGTCCGAGGCGACTTGCACTTATGAATCTCTACCTTCACGGCCTGGAGCCGGAAATCAAACTCGGTGACTCCATCTACGAAGTCCCGGACAGCCGTCACTTCGATGTGATCCTCACCAACCCCCCGTTCGGGACGAAGGGCGCAAACCAGGCCCCGGACCGGGACGATTTCACCGTCGAGACCAGTAACAAGCAGCTAAACTTCATCCAGCACGTGATGACTGTTTTGAAGCCCGGCGGCCGTGCCGCGGTCGTCGTCCCTGACAACTGCCTGTTCGCCGACCAAGCTGGCGATGTATTCAAAATCCTCACGGAGGACTGCGACTTGCACACCGTCCTTCGGCTTCCGAACGGCACGTTCTCTCCGTACAGCCCCGGCACCAAGACCAACGTGATCTTCTTTACGAAAGGGTTGAAGACAGAAAAAGTGTGGGTCTACGACGCCCGGACCAATGTCCCGCGCATCACGAAGAAGGATCGACCCCTCACGCCCGAGCACTTCAAGGAATTCGAGCGTTGTTACGGCTCCGATCCCTTCGGGCGCTCAAAGCGCGATCCTTCGCAATCGAAGGAAGCCCGCTGGCGCTCGTTCTCGATTGAAGAGGTCAAAGGGCGGGACTACAAGATTGACTCGCTCAAGTGGCTGAAGGACGAATCCCTTGATGACGCGGACGAGCTCCCCGAGCCGGAGGAGCTCGCCACCGACGCCATCGCGGAATTAGAAGGAGCGGTGGAAGAGCTAAACGCGATTATCGGCCTGTTGGAGAACGGTAACGGAAACGGTAAAGGCGCGGCGAAGGCTGCGAAGAAGGTATGAGAAAAGCCTCCACCCCGGCGATAATCGAGGAGCCAATGGAGCAAGACGCCGATCTTCCGGAGGGTTGGTCGAGAACCACACTCGAAGAATTGTGCATTCCACCCCAATACGGCTGGACTACAAGTGGGGTCAAGAACGGCAGCGGTCTAAAGCTACTACGAACTACGGACATTTCGTCTGGCGAAGTAGATTGGCCAACTGTGCCCGAATGCGAAGAAGAGCCAGCCGTCCCCGCGAAGTATTTGCTCCGAGAGGGCGATATCGTTGTGTCGCGGGCCGGTTCAGTCGGAATAAGTTATTTGGTGCAAAAACCGCCTAGGGCGGTCTTTGCATCTTACCTTATCCGTTTTCGGCCAAAGCCACCTGTAACAAGTGAGTTTATAAGGCTCTTCCTCAACTCGCCAGACTATTGGACTGCGATTGCAGAGGAAGCCGCTGGCATTGCTGTCCCCAACGTCAACGCATCAAAGCTGAAGGCACTTGTAGTGCCGCTACCCCCACTGCAAGAGCAGAGGCGCATGGTAGCCACTGTCGGAGATCTCCTCAGGCGCGTGGACCAAGCCCGCGACCGCCTTACTGGAGTCCCCAAGATCCTCAAAGCCCTCCACCAATCCGTCCTCGCCGCCGCCTGCTCCGGCCGACTTACAGAAGAGTGGCGAGAGAAGCATCCGGGGATTGAGTCGGCCAAAGTTTTGCTAGATCGGATTCTTGGCGAGCGCCGAGCACGGCTAGACAAAGAGCCGATAACACCTGACCCAGAATCCCTCCCGGACATACCTTCAAACTGGTGTTCCGCATCGGTTGATCAGATTCTGTCAAAGCCGCTGGCGAATGGGCGCTCTGTTGTCGATCGAGCCGGCGGCTTCCCCGTTTTACGACTCACCGCACTCAAGAAAGGGCGCATAGATCTCGCCGAGCGCAAAGAGGGAGCATGGACCAAGACTGAGGCGTATAACTTTATCGTCCAAAAGGGAGATTTCCTGGTTTCTCGTGGAAACGGTTCTCTAAAATTGGTAGGACGGGGTGGCCTTGTCGATGCGGACCCCGATCCTGTTGCATACCCGGACACTTTGATAAGAATCCGCTCTGTCAAAGATGTTGATTCCCATTACCTGGCCTACTTCTGGGACTCCCCGATAATGCGTAGCCAGATAGAATCCCGCGCCCACACGACGGCTGGAATTCATAAGATCAGTCAAAAGGATATAGCGGCGTTAACGCTTCCACTTCCCCCACTTCACGAACAACACGAAATCGTCCGCCGGGTCGAGGCCCTCTTCAAACTGGCCGACGCCATCGAAAAGCGCGTTGAGCTGGCAACGAAGCGCGCCGAGAAGCTTACCCAAGCGATCCTGGCCAAGGCCTTCCGAGGAGAGCTTGTCCCCACCGAGGCGGAACTCGCCCGCCGCGAAGGCCGCTCCTACGAACCCACATCTGCTCTCCTTGAGCGCATCAAGGCCGAGCGGGCAAAGTCGAACGAGCATGAGCCCTCTCGTCAGACGCACAAGAGGCCCCGGACAAATGCCAGTTAACGAGCGAGTGTATAAGTTCTACAATTACTAAGGTCATCGAAGGGTGGACCAGACAGATAAAATAAGCTACGCAAAGCTAAAACACTATGTGGAATGACATAGAAACCGACATCGATTTGTTGGGCCATTGGCGGGTTGCGAAGACTATCACAGCGTTGATCCGACAAGAGAGCCTTTCACCCCTAACAGTCGGCGTTTACGGTGATTGGGGGGCTGGGAAGTCGAGCGTCCTTAAGCTTGTTGAGAAGGAGCTTCAAACCGACGAGAGGACTCGTTGCCTTACTTTCAACGCTTGGCTTTTCCAAGGTTTTGAAGATGCGAAGTCGGTACTGATGGAGGCAATCATTACGCGCCTTCGCGCGGATCAGAAACTTGGCTCCAAGATTGAAGCGAAGGCAAGAGAGCTCCTCAACAGAATAGATTGGCTCAAGCTTGGGAGAACAGCTGCTGGTCTTGCCATCACCGCTTTTACAGGCATCCCCGATCCCGCCCTCCTTTCTGGTGTGCTTGAGAAACTCAAAGGGCTTGGTGCCGATCCTGGCTCCATATCCCCAGAGCAACTTAAGGAATTCGCAGCGACCGTCAGTCGAGCCTGGAAGGAAGGCCAGAGCAACAGGATTCCGGATCACATCTTGGCGTTCCGCGCAGATTTCGAAAAACTGCTTCGGACGGCAGAACTGGACCGCCTAGTCGTGCTGATCGACGACCTGGATAGGTGTCTGCCAGAGACTGCGATAGCAGTACTTGAGGCAATGCGTTTGTTTTTGTACGTACCGGGAACCGTTTTCATCATCGCGGCTGATGAAAAGATGATCGCCTACGCCGTTCGGAAGCACTTCCCGGATCTGCCGGTAGGTATCGGCCCCTCAGACTACACGCGGAACTATCTTGAAAAGCTAGTTCAAGTGCCCTTCCGAGTTCCATCATTAGGTCCCGTGGAGACCCGGACTTACATCACGCTTCTCCTCGCCGACCAAGCATTACGGGGAGACGAAGGAAGCCTTGAGAAACTCCGCAACTCGGCGGTCGAGGTGATTTCACGTCCCTGGGAAGGGAAGAGGCTCGATGAAAGTCTAGTAAAATCAAAGCTCGGAACCATGCCGCCAAAGTTGAAGGAACCGCTTTTGTTGGCGAGTCGAATCAGTCATGTCCTCGCAACCGGCTTGAGTGGCAACCCTCGACAGATCAAGCGCTTTCTGAACTCTCTGATGGTCCGAGTGCAGATTGCAGAGGCGCACGGAATTGCCGAGCTTATCAACAAAGACAAACTGGCAAAACTCATGCTTCTGGAACGTTTTCACGAGGTTATTTACGAGCACATCTTCGGAAATATCGCAACGTCAGAGAATGGAAAATCCGAAGAACTCGCGGCCTTGGAAGCTTCCGCAAAAGGCGGGGCCGCAAAAAAGGCGGCACCTAAAGGAGAGGATGTCGAACCAAGATTCCCGATTGAATGGCAGGAAAATGAAGCTCTCCTGGAGTGGGCACTTATTGAGCCGTCGCTCGCGGATGTCGATCTGAGACCTTACTACTATGTGTCGCGTGAAAAATCTCCGAAACTGGCGACCGCGATTGGGTTAGGTGCCGAACTCGACCAGCTCTCAGACACCCTTGCAAGTGGGAATCTGCTCCTTATTGCGGGCACTAGGGAGCAACTTCGGAAGTTGGATGAAAAGGACGCGCGCAAGGTGTTCGACAGTCTCGCGGAGAGGGCGAAGCAAAACCCTACTTGGAAGGTGAAGCCGAAGGAGATCGAGGGTATGTACGAGCTGTGCGAACAGCAAGTTAGCTTGCAGGAGAACCTGGTCATGCTCCTTGAGAGCATACCGGTGACTGATCTCGACGTATGGGCAGCTTCCGGCCTGCAATCCGTTATCAACGGTGAAGCAGCGAAGAAGCGGCTTAGCGCCCTACAGGAAAGCTGGCTTGCCCAAACCGAAAATCCCGATCTCAAGAAGGCCGTGGAAAAGTTAAAAACTCTCTGATCGGCATATCTATGGGAACGTCAACTTCATTTCGGGGAGCAGGTAGCGGAACGCCTCTGCTACCAACTTGGGCTGAGCCTCCAGGTGGATTTCCTCCCCAGCCAAGTCCAAGCACGCATCAACCTGGAACCGAAACAGTTCCCCCTGGGACAGCCAGCGTTCCTTTGCCGGTACGCCCAGATATAATCCCGGATCTTCAAGCGCAACGGTTCCGAACACCTCGCGTCAATTTCACACACTTCCTCTCGTCCGGAGGAACGGACCGCCGATCTCTTCGACGGGCGTTAAGAGGTCATGTCCGATCCGTTTCGGGCGGCGCCCGAACGGCGGCGCGTCGGATGCACTCTTCAAGGCGGGCTGCCTCTAACCTTCTTGGAGTCCTCCACGACATCCGAGACAAGGGAATTGACGAGACTCTCAGGAGTCTCAACCTCGACCGTCTGAGCGGCAGACCACCCAAGGAGATCCTGGTCGCACTGACTGACATCATTTGTGCGTCCGGAGGACCGATCGACGAAGCCATTGCGCGTAACGCTTACATCGAGACGGTCGTGGAGATGATCGAGCAAAGTGTGGATCTCGATAAGCTAGATGATGCCCAGATCGAAGCGATCGTCATCAGTTTCATCAGCCGGTCGATAGCGACTCGAGTAATAGAAGACATCGGTCAGAAACTTGATGTGACAGCGGTATCGCCGGAACAGGCCGATATGCTAATCAGAAATCTACACGATTTCGTACTCGGTGCCGTGAAAGATCAGCTTGCCCAGGAGATGGAAAAGGCTCGGAACATTCCGAAGACTCAACTAACGGCCTCTATGCAGAAGATTTACGAAGTTGCCTTCAGCCTGATCGCAGGTGCGGTAGGCATATCCACATGAGAAGACACGCCATCATTTTAAGACTCGGACCCAAGGATACCGCACCGGTCGAAGTCGGGGCCGACGTGCAGGTCACTACCGAAATCCCTTTCCTTAACAACAATATCCCAGCATCCGGTCGTGTTACACACGAGAGGCTTTACACGGAGCTCTCCCGGCTTGGTTTAGTCGCACCGGAAAGAGCTTTGGATGTTATTGTGCTGGCAGTCGCGGTCTTCGCGGCAGACACACGGATCTCTCGTTCAAGTGACAGCCAGGACGGCTGGACGAGAGAAATCGATGTACACGTCCCGGTCAGCGATCCGACGGCATGGGCTAAACTCACCGAACTTCTGATGGAGACGCTCCGCTTCCTAACCGGCGATATCTGGAGATTCAGATTTCGGCCCCGCCCAAAAGCGCTAGCCACGATCGCTCCCAAGCGGGATCGGGATCCATCGTACAAGACGGACACGGCGTGCCTCTTTTCGGGAGGCTTAGACAGCTTCGTGGGGGCCCTTGATCTTCTTGAAGCTGGGAACCGGCCGGTATTAGTAGGGCATCACAAAAGTCCGGACGTGAACACCCCCCAAAAAGGATGCTATCAGTGCATCGAGAAAGCATACCCTAGCGGCACGCCTGCGTTTCTAAACGCCTATCTGAGCGTGCCCAAAGAGCTGTTTTCTGGTTCAGAAGAGAAGACTGAACGCGGCCGATCCTTCCTGTTCCTATCACTTGGTGTTTTGGTCGCGTCCTCTCTCGGCAAGAAAAGTCGTCTGGTCGTTCCTGAAAATGGGGTCATTTCGCTCAACGTACCGCTGACTCCTCTTCGCTTGGGAGCGCTCAGCACAAGAACGACGCATCCGTATTTCGTGCAACATTTCCAAAGGATCGTCCGAAACCTTGGCCTCGACGTACAGTTGGAGAATCCTTATCAATTCAAGACCAAGGGCGAAATGGTGTCGGAATGTAAGGACCAGACAATTCTGCGGAAGTGCATCGGGCAAACAATGTCATGCGCTCATCCGACAGCCAGACGGTACATGGGGGAATCGGCGAAGCACTGCGGCACTTGCATGCCGTGTCTAATCCGGCGCGCAGCGATCCGTGCCGCCTTAGGAAAAGACCCCACTGACTACGCCGTGGACGTGACGACTGAGATTCCTGCACCTGACTCAGCTGCCGGTGAGGACGTCCGCGCTTTCCAAATCGCCCTAACTCGACTGAAGAAGAATCCTGCACTCGCCGAGCTCTTGATCCACAAATCGGGACCGATAACCGGCGATGCAGATCAATGGAACGACTTCGCGGGTGTGTACAGACGCGGGATGCAGGAGGTTAGCAAACTTTTGCCCACGGGCTCCCCACTTAAGTCATGAATACTTCCGAGACAGTCGAGATGGAACTTGTCGATTTCCACTGTCATCTTGACCTCTTTCCAAACCATCTGGACCTTATCCGCGAGTCAGAGGCTCTCGGTATAAGGACGCTTACCGTTACAAATGCACCTAGTGTCTGGCCGAGGAATCGGGCCCTGACTGCAAACTGCAATTATGTACGAGCTGCCCTCGGGCTTCATCCAGAGTTGGCCATTGAGCGTCAGAATGAGATTACCCTGTTTGAGCGCTATCTCGATGAAACTCGATTTGTTGGTGAAGTTGGGCTCGACGGTTCACCACGACTTCGGCCGACCCTCCAAATTCAGGAGCACTTATTCGCTCGCATTCTTACCCTTTGCGCACAAAGAGGTGGGAAAGTGCTCACTGTCCATAGCCGGGAAGCCGTGAGTCGGGTAATCGAGATGCTGGGGACACATTTGGGTAGTGATCGAGGCAAAGTGATCTTACATTGGTTCAGTGGTACAAAATCAGAGTCCAGAGCAGGTGAAGCAGCAGGGTGTTATTTTTCCGTGAACGTCAGAATGCTTCAGACAAGGCGCGGGCAAGAGCTGGTTTCTGGATTGCCCCCAAGCCGTATTCTCACAGAGACGGATGGTCCGTTCGTGAAGATAGACGGCCGACCATCGATGCCGAAAGACGTGGCAAAAGCAGTCAAGGAGTTAGCATCCATTTGGCGAATCAGTGAATCAGGCGCAGCATTGCGTGTTCGAGAAAACCTAGAACGGTTATTGGTGTAGACGCCCCGCCCCGCTACGACCGACCCTTTCAACCACAACCACGCTCAAGAGTGTTGTCTCTCTTGCGGCGGCATCTCCTCCTTAACTGTCGCAGCAGTTTCCCGCTCCGCAGCCTGAGGCCCTGCGGGGCCTCCGCTTGCTTTCCTGACTTCGGTTAGAAGGTCCGAAATGAATCTTTGGTCGTCTTGGGTGAGAACTGGTTCCCTCAGGCGTCGGCGGGCACGCCACCATGTCCGCCATCCGTGGGCCCATGCAAGGTCGAGGATCAATTCTTCGAGTCGCGGTTTAATCTGCGCGAGCAACTTGGGCTCGAAGGCGGTGCTCCAAAATTCCGAGCCCGCTCGGTCGGAAGCCGCTAAAGTCCTCAAGTGGTCCAACAGCGGGCCGATGAATGGTTGGCCTCGAAGTCGAAATGCGCGCAGCGGGTCCACCCGCGACAGGGTTGAAATGGCTTCCTCGTACTTTTCGATAAATCCAGGCGGCCCCGGCACCAGCGCGCGAATGTATACCTGCAACTGTAGTTGGGCTTGGGCAGGAATCTGAAGCTCCTTGCTGAGCGCGCTCTTGAAGGCGTCGAAGGCGATGAGTTGGTGTCTAATCTCCAGCAAGTTGGTCAGGACCGGTCCGGCGGCGCGCCGGTCTTCACGGCCGAGACGCAGGAGATTCGCGACCTCGTTTAAGAACCAGCCTAGCACCACAGCAAGCAACGTAATGAGGCTGTCCATGTTTAATGCCCTGAGCTTTCCATGATCTTCCGCTCTACGTCAGTGACGCCGCAAACCTCGTACACATGGTTGTCAGGCTCCGCGTCGGTGCCGATGTTTTCGCGCTCGACGCGGTCAATTTCTGAGGGCGCGAGCTTGCCCAAATGCTTTTGACTGTTCCCGCGTGTAGTCTTCAATCCAGTGCCCCAGTGCCCCCCCATGTCTGCGTCTATCCTAGAGCCTAATCGAT
>Ga0315280_10006421_pt1 | contig 16246 bp, 16 predicted proteins | sample YL17G06_40_MG_FD_203697 | JGI IMG/M metagenome (GOLD analysis project Ga0315280, IMG submission 203697) | Sediment microbial communities from Yellowstone Lake, YNP, Wyoming, USA - YL17G06_40 | ecosystem: Environmental > Aquatic > Freshwater > Lake > Sediment | place: USA: Wyoming | collected...
CTCCGAAAAGATAGATAAGCTTGTTTGGGCCTCCATCAACAAAACCCTAGACAGGGGAACCGTTGAGAAAATAAAGTTGAAGGCAGGTGCTGCACATGTCCACTGAAGACTTCATCACCATCATGCCCGTTGACAAGGTTAAACCCAACGCTTGGAATGTGAATGTGATGCCTGAAGCTTTGTATGTGGAGATGGTTGAAAACGTGCGTGGGCTCGGCATAGGAATTCTGGACCCTATAGCTGTCCGACCAATAGGCGGGATTGGCGGCGACTACGAGATTGTAGACGGATACCACCGCTGGAAAGCGGTTCAGGACGCAGGCTTCAGCCAGGTACGAACCACCATTCTGCAGGTTACCGAGGACGAGGCTAAAGCCATAAACTACCGCAAGAACCGTGAGCGGGGAACCATAGACCCCTTCAAGGAAGCGCTTCTCTTCATGTCCGAGAAGACGCCTGAGAAGGAGTGGAAGGAAATCGCTGACAAGTACGGCGTTTCCAAACAGCATGTTCATGAGAGGATTCAGCTTTTAGGCATAAGTGATAAGGTCTTGGGCATTCTCTCCAGTACACACGTGTGTACTGGCAGCCACCTTGAAGCCTTGGCATCTCTGCGAAACGAGGAGGCGCAGCTACTGTTGGCGAAGGAAATTGTTTCTCGAGTACAAAATGGAGAGAAAGTCACAGTCCGATGGCTGGAGGAGCAGGTTCATGAGCTTAAGCAGAGGTTTAAGCCCGTTGTGCCTGAAGAGGAGAAGACTGTTGACCAGAAAATAGATGAGTTGGCCGCGGAAGCTGGAGTCACAGATGAGGATGTTGAAGCTTTCCGCCAATCGGTCTACCGCTCCATATACAGCTTCATCAAAGTCCCAGCGGAGGCAAGTAAAGCGGCGGAAGAGAAGAGAAGACTCTTCTTCGGCATACCGCTTTCAAGCCTAAAAATCTTTAAGATCACGAGGATCCGCAGCCGACACATCTACTGCCCAAACCAGTCATGTGGACATGAGATCCCTCTCAAGAACCTTCACTGCCCAGGCTGCGCCCGAAGATTGAAATCCATTCAGATCTTAGGTGAGCAGGTTAAGGGAAGCGGGGACCCCGAAGAAATCAGGAAGGCTCTGGAGAAAGACCTGAAGAAGCTAAGCAAAGAAAACTGAATAATGGGAAGCTGACATCATTTATGGGTAGGAAGTATAGGAAGATGACTGGTCAACATTACCCGTCCACTAGGTGGAAGCCCCTCATGCGACCTAGATTCGGTGTGCATCGCTTCATAGGGGAGGCTGGGGGAATGTCCAGTGGACCTAAGGCCAAGTCTAACGCTTACATTCCCTACTACAGTAGCGAGTTCAGAGATGTCGTTCAATACATCCAAACTGAACTGGGTAAGAAGGTGTATTTAATCGGTGTTAGAGCTATGTTCGAAAGGGGGATCCCGCTGTGGCGTTTCACAGACGACTTCGATATTTACACTCCCCTAACCAAGGAGGAGAGGGATAAAACAATTAACTTCACTAGGAAAAGGTATGGCGGCGCAAAACATGTTTGGTCAAAGTTTGGCTTCGGCCTAGACTTCGACCCTATAGGACACATAGACATAAACATTGTTCCCCCAACTATCCTAGACGAATCGTGGGGGAAGAAAGCCATAGAGATCAACGGGGTTCAAGTATACCTCCCGCCTCTGGAGGACATCTTGGTTATGAAGCTTCTGTCGCCGCGTCGAAAGGACACGAAGGACGTTGGAGTAGCATTAAGGATAGGGAAAGAAAAAATTAATTTTGAAGAGCTGAAGGCCAAAGCGGAAAAGGCGGGGGTAAACAAAAAGCTATTAAAAGTAGCTAAAAGGTACGGTGTCGAACTGGACAAATAAGGCTGAGATTTATCTTTTGAAGTTGAAATGTCGTATCAGCCTCATCCAACCTTCAGGTATGCCCGCAGAATCAAGCATATTAAGCCGCGTTTTTACGGTGGTGAGCGGTGGCTTCGCTTCCGAGGACGCAGAGTTAAGGTCCGCGTCGACCCTTCAGGCCGAGCCTTAACAGTTGTTCAAGCCCCGCCAGACATCATGCAGGAGCTTACGCAGCTTAAGAAGGTGCGGGTTGTGGACGGAAGACTGGCAGTTGAGAAGCCTAGAGCACCTGTTACGCCTACAGCTTCACCTGCACAACCTTCACCCACACAGACTCTACCTCCGCCACCTCAGCCCGCCCCGCCGCCAGCAACTACGCCTGAACCTGCGCCATCTGAGCCCTTTCAGGCTCCTGAACCTACGCCTGAGCCTCAGCCTGAGCCTGTTGAGCAACAGAAGCCTCAGAAGCCTGTCGCAGAAGTTTACCCCGCAAAGCCTCCGCCGCTGACACGCAAAGAAATTGAAGCTACACGCAGAGCGCCTGTCCCAAACAAAGGCAGAATCCCCGCGCCGTACATTCGATGGAACTTTGTTGAGAAGCGGTACTACCCACCTGAACCGGGCTCAGTCACCTACATGGATTATCCTTCCCCCGATGCGAAGAAAGGCGTGCTGCCTGAGCTTTACCACGCCTTCGCCATGAACCGCAAGTACGTGACGGAAGGCAAGGATCCGGTGAGCATCATGCTCCATGGGCCAGCTGGAACCGGCAAATCCATTGCGGTTGAGAAGTTTGCTGAGATGGCTGGTTTACCCTACTACTATATTCCAGCGGAACCTGCAGCCATGACCAGTGAGCAGCTTCTAGGCAGGAAGGAGATTGAGTCTACTCCTGAAGGCGGCTACCGAACCGTGTGGCATGACGGCACTATTGTTCAGGCTGCTAGGACAGGAGGCATCCTCCACATTGATGAGTTCAGCCTCATGGACCCTGAGGTTACCGCTAGGCTTCATGAGCTGTTTGATTCCAAACGCCGCCTATCTCTGGAAGGCCTAAGCGGAGAACTCGTTAGGGCGCATCCAGATCTCTTCGTGGTCATCAGCCTGAACCCTGCGGAGCTTGGGATAGAAGGTGTGAAACGCCTTTCTTCGCCTATCCGCCGCCGCTTCAGAGGAATCTACATGGACTACCCGCCGCTGCACCACGAGATGGAGGTCATCAAAAAACAGTTGGGCTTCAAGGACACGGAGCTGAACCCACCCTCCACGACAAGCGGGGTAGCCACAGGCAAGTATGGGAAGGAGATAACCCAGTTCATGCGTATTCTGAATGACGTTAGAGCCAAGCAGAGTGAGCTTGCCTACGTGCCAACCAGCAGCGAAGCCGTTGACTTCGGAAGAGAGCTTAAGACAGGAACAGACTTCGAGACAGCCATCCACAGAACCCTGCTGGGCAAGTACGTTGGCGACGACCGACTGAAAATCAACGAATCCATCAAGGCCCATGTGCCAACCTGGAGGGGAGAGTGAGAAATGCATAAGCCTCCATATCTAGATATGCGTTACCGACCGCGGGCCAGATATGTTGTCGCGGTGAAGCCGAACGGAGAAGTGGTTTTCGGGAAACAGCCGCCGAGAAAGAACCCTAACAACCCTCAATGTCCCAGATGCAGAACAAACGAGAAAGTTGAGATTCTCTGCTACGCTCTAGTGACCTCAGACGGCGTCTACAAGCCTGAACACTACAGATGCTACAGATGCGGATGCGGCTTCTGATGCCCCACTACCCCAAGACACCTCAGACTAGGTATCCAACTCCAAGAACAGTCTTTAAGCCTAGGCTTAGACAGGTTTCCGCCCCGCCACACGGGTCCGCGACTCCTCAACCCAAGTCTGCGGCTGAAGGATGGGCTGGAAGAGCCTCCTACGCAGCGGTTATGGACGTCACAAGATACTTGGCTGGGTACCTGAGCGGCAAACAGAACCTCATGGTGGTTCCAGACCAGTCTGACCACGCAGGCTACAGCATAGGGAAACGGCAGGTTGGCGAAAAAGAGTTCTATCAAATTAACGTTCCAGACTGGCGTGGATACAACCTGCCTGTAGGCGGCTTCGATAAGTGGCGTATCTACCGTCAGGGCTTAGCTCACGAGACATGGCATTCACGCTTTACGCCTGACCAGGTGTACCAGCATGGACACGGCTTCAAGGAGGTTAAGGAGAAGCATGAGGAGGAGGACCCCAAAACAGGACAGAAGAAAACCGTGGAGAGAACCCGGGTTGTTGAAACCTTCGACAGGCTTGCCCACGATGTCATCAACGTGATTGAGGATAGGCGGGTTGAGGATAAGGGTGTGGAGTACCATAGAGGCTACGTGCCTGAGAGGCTGTACAGCCACGCCTACGGATTCTCGCTGAGGCCTGACGTAGGCAAACTCTGGAAGCAAGCTGAGGACCTTGAGCAGCAGGCTAAGCAAACGCAGGATAAGGCGCTGCAGAATGTTGCTGAAAACCTGAAGAGGAAGGCGCGGTACGAGGCTTTCCTCCAGCGTGTAATTGCTAGGAGAATCAAGGGAAATCTCCCGCCTGGCGAACAGCAGAAACTGGAGGAAGCGGCTAGGTATGTGGAGAATGAGCTTGAACAACTTAAGGATGAGCAGGATACGAACAGGGTTTACCGCTTTCTATCCGCCTTAACTAATAACGTCATCAGCCAACTTGACCTGAGAGGCTTCACGCCTGAAAGGATGGGTCCTCAAGGTGAACCTGGAAAGCCTGATGAGCAAGGCAACTACGAGACTCCGCCGCCTCAAGGAAGCAGCTGGGAGGACACGTTCACAGAGGAGTACGCTGAGGAAAGCGAAGAGCTGCCTGAACCTCCAAGCAAAGGAGACCCGAAAAAACAACAGGAGGAGAAAAAGCAGCAGCGCGAGGAGAAGGTTAAGAAAGACATGGAGGAGTTCTTCGAGGAAACTAAAAAGAAGTGTGATAGGAAGACACGTGAGGACGGTGAGGTTCCGTCAACCGAGATTACGGAGGAGGATGTGCAGCAGGCTGAGCAGGGTTCAGCTCAAGCCGCCAAGGAGTTTCAGTCGGTTCAGCAGGGCAAGGTTGAAGCTTTGCCAGGAGAGCTTTCCCCAGCTGTTTGGATGCCTGTGGCCACCACGCTTCCACCCGAGATGTTCAGGGACAGCAAATTCATCCAGGACATGAATGCTAGGCTACGCGAGTGGAGGCAGGGACGCAAACAGACGATTCAGGAATGGGGTGAGCGCCTAAGCGTGCCAGGCTTGGTGACAACAGACTGGAAGAAGCCTTTCATCCACACGGTGCGGCAGTCAGCTAAAGGCAGAAAATACCTCTTCATTCTGGACTTCTCAGGAAGCATGGTTGACCACCAAGACGAGTATAAGCGTGCGCTGGTCAGCACCATGGAGGTTCTTTCGGGCATAGGCGCCAATGTGGCTGTGTTCGGCTTTGGAGGGGAAGCCCACGACCCTAACTCAGAGTTCTTCTTCCGAGTGAAAACGTTTGAGCAGCCGCAGTGGCTTAGAGACCATTCAGCCAAGCTGGCTGGCTTAGGCGCCAACTACGGAAGCACACCTACAGGCAGAGTCTACGAGGACCTTGAAGCCTACATCCGCAAACATCGGCCCGACGCAACGATAACCATCACCGATGGCATGCCCAACGGATACTCAAACGCTGATGAGCATACTGAGCGTATGATTAGGCAGTTGAAGCGGCACACACGCATGGTGGCCTACGGCATAGAGGAGCCGAAGAGGGCGGAGAGCATCGAAAACCTGAAGAAACGCTATGGAGACAAGCTTCCAAGAGAGCTTAAACACATGGATGAACGCCTAAGAGAGTACGGATACCACAGAAGCTTCACAGTGACGGATGTCAACGAGATTCCTCCTAAGCTGATTAAGATGATTGCTCCAACCGAGTAGATAGGCGATGCCGCACTATGAGCATGCTCCAACCGATAGGTACCGCCTAAAGAAGACTTCACCCGCCTTGAGAAGCTCTTTCGATCCATCTAGGCCGCACATAGAGCTCAGGGATAGGTGGGTTCAAGGCTTATCCAACGCTCAAGCTGAATTGAGTAAGCTTTCCTCCGAGGGCTGGCTTACAGACCTAGCTTCAGAAACCTACTTCCAGAGTCAGGCTGAAGCCTTAAGCAAACGTTTGGAGAGCCAAGGTTTTCTGACGCGGACGGTGCCTGTGGCTGAGTTTGAAGGTCAACCAATCGTCTACTTGGTGTACAAACGCAACCTTGATTGGAAGCCTCCTGAGCCTAATCCTCAGAAACCTGCTGAGAAAAAACGTGAACAGGAACCGAGTAGCTCCAAGGACAGGTTTCTGAAAGCCTTTCAAGGTAAATTCGACGACCACTATGGCATGTACTTTTCCTCAGATCATGTTTTGGCGTATGTTGCTTCAGATGCACCTGACACTGACGCTGTGCGACAATTCAGGGAGACGTGGGAGCAGGCCCCCCAATTGGCAAGGTGGAGTAACATGCAGCCTGCCAAGTATCTCACTGCGGCTGAGAATGATGGAAAGCAGTTTGTGAAATTCGGTGAAACAGTCGTCAAAATAAAGAACTTGCGGAAAGCCCTACATGTGATGGGGGCTAAGGTGAAAACTAAGAATGTGGAGATTAGGGCTAAAGCTCAATCTGAGCCGCTGATAATTGGAAGCAGGGACACAGGTGAACTACTTATAACAGCGCCAGTCTTAACTGCATCCCCTGAAGCAACTGTGGGATGGCTTGACCTAGTGGGACTATACGGAAGGTAAACCATGCGAAAAGTGGGCAAGAAGTTGCGTGAGGTTCCCCTCCGCCTCGAAGAGGAGGATGAGGCAGACTGGATTAGGAAGAATGTGCCGCGTGAGAGGCTGGAAAGAGTCAAGCAGGAAATGACTAAAGCATTGAAGCTTCATCCGCCTGAAACATACCTCAGCGAAACCTTGATGGAACATGTGTATAGAGCCCATAAAGGAAGCTGCAAAATCGCATACTGCTATAGCGAAGCTGTACGGTGCATTCAGCTTCTGTTCCATCTGCTTTTTGGCGACGAGCTTGAAGCTGATCCTGAACCTAGGGTTAGGGAGGCACCTCATGTCATGAGGCAGTTTAGGCGGATGAGGAGAAGCCACGAGAAGAACATCGTTAAGACAAAGACGGGGTGGATAGACATTGATAAGGCGGTTCTGCCGCTTCTAGGAGGCGTAACCTACTTCTACACCACGCTTATGGCTACGGTATGCTTCTGCGAGAAAGCATTAAACAACCCTGAATACAAGGTGCCCACCGTCGTGGACTGGGATGAAGCCGTCGCCTGCTACCTGTTAGCAGAATACATCAGCCCTCTAAAACCTCATGCCAAAGAGATGTTAAAGAAAACCAAGAAAGAACCGAATCTTCTCTGAAAATGCTTAAACAGATCCCTTCTCAAGCGTCCTCTTGAGGTCTTCACCTATCTTATCGCCGAAAAGCTCCAAAAAGAGACCCTTCATCCGACTGTACTCTTCATGGCTTAGAGGCCGCTGCAGGCTTAGGTCGCTGAGCGTCATAAGCTCGAAAACCTTCTCGTCGCGGGCTGCCACCTTAGGCGCAGACTCAAGCATACGTTGGTAGTCGCTTTGGCTGTACCACCTCCAGCTTCCCATAGCCTTCGCAATCTTCTGCCGGTCACGATGCACATCAGGAATTCTTACGCCTCGATGTGGACTTTGAACCCTCTTGCCGTAACGGGATATCGGCTTACGCCTGTAGCTCAAAGCTTCTCTAATGAAAAATCTCAGATGATTTTTACTGTAGAAGGCGTTTAGTATGGGTAGACATTATCCGAAAAGAGTTAGGCGGGGACCACACTTCTACAAGGGCGACGACCTCCGCAAAGTCAAAGCTGACAGGAAGCGCCGCGGCTACAAGTACGAGTCTTGGGAAAGACGGAAACGAAAGTCTGGAAGGGTCTTCGACATACTCTAAAGCTCATCAGCGGCAAGGAGCCTGCGCAGACTCATTCTACGTGAGAAGCTGTGATTGACAGCTACCTAAACCGCATCCACTGCGAAGAGTGCCGAACCCAGCGGAGGTGACCACAGTAGAGTTTGACAGCTTAATCAATAAGATTCACTGTGCGGATTGCAGGTTCTTCATGAAGCAGTTGCCTGATGAAAGCATAAATTTCGTCATGTTCAGCCCCCCTTACAGCCACTAGGCGAGAATTGGGGCCTCCGCGACTATGGTAAGGCTGCGGAAACGCTGTGGAGTGGAGATCCAAACTGCAAGCATGAATGGATTAAGGAGGCTTCTGGCCTTCAGCATGAGAACAGGAACAACCTGAAAGGCTCTCAGGAGGAAGTCGTTGGGAAAACTGGCACCGCATGGATAAGGAAACACAATCGGACGGCAGCTGGAACCTGTGTTAAGTGTGGGGCAATGAGGTGTCAACTTGGACTTGAGGTGCACCCTAGTTTCTATATTGAGCATATGGTTGAGGTTTGCCGAGAAATCAGACGTGCGCTCCGCAGAGACGGAAGCATGTACATAGTGCTTGGGGACACCTACGCTGGTTCTCATTGTGGATATGGAGATTATCGCCACGCAAACAAGCGAAGCATCTCACAAGCAGAAATCTATAATTCGGTTGAGAAACCTCAGGCTAAGATTTACGACGGAAAATGGCTGGTTCCCAAACAGAAGCTGCTCATGCCAGAGCGTGTTGCCATAGCACTTCAAGAAGATGGGTGGCTGCTCCGCAACAAAATAATTTGGCATAAGTGTATTGGAGAAAATACTCGGTTATTCGCTAAGGTTAATGGTCGCCTAGTTTCATGGTGTGCTAAAGATGTTTTGAAGGATGGATCTAATAAAAGGGTCGAGCTTCCCTGTATTTCTGATGATGGTCAAGTTGAATGGAAACCATTATTGGCGCAAGAGAGAACTTTTGCCGATGTTCTTCAGATAACTTTCTCCTCCGGAGAAAAGGTTTGGGCTACTCCTGAGCACCGTTGGATTCTTTTAAACCAGAAAAGGAACGGATGGTCTAGGCCTAGAGTTGGGGCTCCTAAGAAAAATGATGGCTACTTGTTGAAACGTTCCGACGAGCTGAAAATTGGCGATAAAGTTCCTTTGGCGAGCCTTATCCTTCGCCCTAAAGAATTGGTGGACGGGCAATCGATCTATGGATATGATGCAGGGTATTTTGTAGGTGCGTATTTGGCTGAAGGTTCCCCTATAGGCGATGGAAAAGGATTACAGTTCTCTCTAGGAGATACCGACAAAGTTATGGTAAGCAGACTTGAAACTTTTGTTAGGGGCAAACTGCAAGAATGCGCCTCAACTTATAGATACGGTAAGGAAATTGTTTTCCATGTTTTCGGGAAAGTAGCTTGTGCCTTAATTGAAAAGTTTGTTGTGGGACTCGGAGCTAAAGTAAAACATTTAACAGCAGATGCATGGGCTCAACCGCTTCCCTTTATTGAAGGTATAGTTGACGGATTTCTAGATGGAGATGGTCATCTCGAGGAAGGGGGTAGGTATACTCTCACGATAACATCAAACAAAATGTTGTGCGATGACCTCATGTTATGTTGTCGGCTTCTGAATTATGCAATGCGTTATCGAAATGTACGTGTTCGCTATCAAAAAGGTGTGAAGGAAGCGATTAGAGCATGGATTAGAAAAGATAGGTCGAGGGAAAAACAGTCGATGAGATTCGGCGTATTAGGATTTGCAACTGTAAAGAAGATTCTTCCATTAACGGAAAAGCATCCTGTTTGGGATTTGAAAGTTGGCGGAAACGGATTCTTCTGTCTTGCTTCAGGCTTAGTCACACATAATAGTAATGCGATGCCAAGCAGCAAGAAGGATGCTTTGACGCCGAGCTACGAGGAGATTTTTCATTTCGTTAGAGGTGACTGTAGGTCTGATTGGTTTATTTTAGGCAACAGACCTAACCCTGAGAAACTTGCTGAGAAACATGAGCTTTGGCTTAAGGTTAGGAAGTGGTGGGGATTAGGCGGCGTAAAGCATAGAAGCGAAATCCCCAAGAAATACTTGAGCGCCTGCATAAACTTAGACTACTACTACAACCTTGACGCGATAAGGATACCACACAAAACTGAGTTTGCACCGTTTAATCTTCGAGTAAGGGATGTTAAACGTGGGAAGGGCGGGATCTCTGCTTTTGGAGAGTTGAAAGCATCTGAAGAAGAAATTAAGAATTATGTTTATCCAGAAAGTGGAAGAATAAGAAGGCTTATTCAGAGGCTTTATGAAATCACTAAGCAAATACGCGGTCAATCCCACTACCAAGGTAAAAACGTGGATTTACATGGATGGAAAGAGGCTTGTTCTAACGCTAAAGCGTATCGTGATGGGCTCAAAATTTTGGAGCAAGAGGAAAAGCTTACCGATGGAGAGAAGAAGTTTCTATGGGATTATGTTCAAAATCATCTGGGGCATCCTCTAGGTAAGAACCCCACCGATGTTGTTAAGCATGACTTAGCTGTTGGTAGAATAGGAAATTACGCTTACGATGACCCTCTACATACTAGACCCGAGCATCCTCTTGGTAAGAATCCTGGAGACATAATCACTGAAAGGGTTCAAGCGAACCTGCAGCACTTTCTGCGTAGGGGAAGCGGCGGCCACTACACCTACGGAGGCCTAGACTCTCCGGAAGCCAAACATGAGCATCCTCTAGGACGCAATCCTGGCGATGTGGTTACGCATAGACTGAAGGAGAATCCGAGGATAAGCTCTAGAACCCACGAAGCCTTGCCGCCTCAGCCTGAGCTGGATCCGCAGAGAGCATTTCACTCCTTAGGCAAGAACCCCTCTGACATAATTCTCAATGAAGGGCAATCTGTAGATTACAACTATGGTTCACGATCTAAATGGGGACGATGTGGTGGAGGTAGAAGCTTTGCGGATTGGAAAGCTAAGCATCCTAGGGCCACCCGCCTCCTAGGAAAAAATCCCTCAGACTTCTGGTCGGTGAACACGAAGCCCAGCAAAGGCAGCCACTTCGCCGTTTTCCCTGAGGCAATTGTTGTTAAGCCTATTCTTAGCAGCTGCTCGCATGGTGGGGTGGTCCTCGATCCAATGTGTGGAAGTGGAACAACCTGCGTTGTAGCCAAAAAGCTAGGCAGAAAATTCATTGGTGTAGACATTAACCCTGGCTACGTGGACCTCGCTAGGAAACGTTTAGCGGAGATCCTCTGATTTGGAGGATGGCTGGTTAAATTTGAAACCATTACTCATCTTCCAGAAATAGTAGCTGGGGTTAAGGTCTTTCTTTGCCTACGTAACACCATTTTATCTTTTTTTGAGGGTTGTAGTGAGCGTAGTAGTAGTATGTGTAGGTTTTGCCGGACCTGTTCTTCACCTTCTTTGTTTGCAGGGAACCTTTCCGACCGCACTTTGGGCATTTAGCACCCATATCCGTCAAGGTTAGCTCTGTTGCGTAGGACAGTATCTCACTCATCGTTTCTCTCTGCGATACTTCTTGAAACTCCTCTGGAGTGTACGCTAAAGCCTGCAGTTCTTCACTGTAAGCCCATTCGTTTTGGAGTAGCCCAAGTCTCTTTGGGATAGGCATGTTGCTGAAGGATTTTGAAACGACTATAAGGTCCACATCGCTCTCTTGAAGCCTATTTCCCTTGGCTGTTGAGCCGAAGAGAACGGCTTTTTCAACTCCCAGTTTAGCATCCAAACACGCTATAAAATTTGAGACCCTGTCAAGGATTGTTCGCTCGTCATTCACCTTTGACGCACATCTCTCATATGTGTTTTAACCGCATCAATGATCGGTAAGGCTTTGTTCAAATATTCTTCAGCAAGCCTCTTGGAGTAGGCTTCTCTCGGCAACCCAACAGCGACATCAACGTACCTAGCCACCTGAGATGCAGGGGTAAGCTCGCCGAGGAAATCCTTCTGCTCATCAGTCAACACGACTTCATCGGCGACTTCGAGGTGCAAATCCTTTAGACTGTGGGTTTTCAGAGGGATCTTATGCTTGAACGCTATTATCGCTGCCTTCAAAGCCTTTTCCACGGCTTGATGAGTATAGAAAGCCGACACATGGTAGTTCCCTAGGGCGAAATTGTCTTTGGCTACTTTAATCGAATCGTCAGAGTCAGCCATCCAAAGCTTGACTTCACCTCTGTCGAAAGCGGTACCCCTCTGCAAACCACCCCTCTTTGAAATAAGCTTTCTCGCTGGAGAGAATGAGGGCTTAGAAATCTTTCTAAGAGGTCTTAAGTCGTAATGCTTCTCATGCCTCATCGCATATCTTCTTCCCATGGATCGTCAAAAAACCTTCTTTACCTAACACTTATAAATCTTTACCTAACACCGCCAATTTTTTTTATATGGTAATGCAAGTTGGGTAAACGGTATCTGCGTGTTACACGCGGCCCCTACTATCGCGGTCCCTACCGCAGAAACGGATTCATCCGCCGGCATAGGGTTGCTGGGCATGTTGCTAGGGTTCCAGACGTAGGCAGGCTTGGGCGTGGTCCCAAAGTTATTCCTCCTCTTAAACGCGGTAAGCTGACCAAGGTAGCTGGTGAGATGGGTTACCACCGTGTAGCCGATGTTCCTGAATCTCGCCTAGAAGAGTTTGTTGACCGCCTCGTGAAGACTTACGGCGCCAGAGCCGCCTTCGGAAGAATCCACGCAATGGTTATCCTGAGGAAGCGGGCGCAGCCTGAAGCCCGTGAACGCTTCGAGCGCATGCGAGAAATCTTAACCAGCAAATATGGTTGGCGTAAAGTAAATGGATTCAGAACCGTTGAAAAAAGAAGCTGAGTTACAATAGCGTTTACTATCTATTATTCCTGAAGCTAAATGTTAGTTGGTAGTACCTGTGGTTAAATCTGCGAGGACCAAGGCAATTCTTGTAGTTCCAACAATAGCCTCTATCATTATAGCGGTCTTTATTATGCTAGGATAATTCCCTTCACCAAACTCGGTAAGAAAAAATAGAAGTATCAAAACCTCACTAAAAGGATATGAGGCTAAAGTTGCTTTGGAGGTTCTACCTAATCTGTGCTTGTATCTGACTTCCGTGGTCGTCATTTCGCTTTCAGGGGTTATGATGCCTGGACCTGTCTTCGCCGTAACGGTCGCAAGAGGCTACAAGGATAGGGATGCCGGGGTTCTGGTTGCACTAGGCCATGGTGTCGTTGAGTTTCCCATCATGTTTTTAATTTATCTAGGGTTAGCCCAGCTTCTCGCCTCAAGTTTCGTAAGGTCAACTATAGGATTAGTTGGAGGCGGAATGCTGGTCGTGATGGGGCTGGCGATGCTTCGGTTCAAGGAGGATTTCCCGTCGAGGAACCCCCCAACCCAATACGGCTCCTTGGCAGGTGGCATAGTTACAACAGGGGCAAACCCTTACTTCTTCCTTTGGTGGGCTACTGTCGGGGCTACCTTGATTATGGGCTCAACCGCCTTCGGCTTGATAGGCTTCGTCCTATTCGCTGTAACCCACTGGTCCTGCGACCTCTGCTGGCTTCTCTTCGTCTCCACCACTGTCTTCAAGTCAAAGCATCTCTGGAGCCACAAAACCCATAGAAGAGTCTTCGGGGCTTGTGCACTACTCCTCATAGGCTTCGGAGCTTGGTTCATCTTCTCCGCCCTGTAGAACTTCAAACTTCATCCTCGTATCTTCCTACTCTTTTCTCTATCAAGTTGATTTTTCTATTGAGTGGTGTTAAGGTTTGGGCTATAAGAAACAGCCTATTGCACATTACCCGCCTCCTAGACGGTGACTGTTCCTCACGGTCCTAAGCTTGTTGGCAAGAAGCGGAAGGCTTTAGTCACAGCCTTAGCTGAACCTGCCCCTCCCGAGGCTGCAGCGGCTAAACCCTTCGCAGGATTTAGGGCTAAGCTTAACTTCGACCATGGAGGCATCGCAGTCACAACCGATGTCCGCTACATGCGTATGACCGATAAGGACATTGCGGAGAAGCTGAAGATTGTTATTCGTTCACCCACTGGAGGCTTGGTTGAACACAGGAAGATAGGTGAGTACCACTTCGCCTACATAGAGGTTGACACAGGCAAGGAGATTCCTGCAAGCCAAGTACGATACTTCCAAGTTATGCCTGACGGCTCCGAAACAGAGGTGACACCCTTCGAGAAGACGAAGGAGCTGACCATCCATAAGCTGCTGGACCGCGAGCAGCTTGAGAACTACTTGCCTGACAGCTTCTATGAGGTTTGGGGTCCCATGCCCAGCCAACTCTGGAAGATAGCTGAATACTTGGAGAACAACGATAAGGTAGGCGTATGCCGCTTCGTAGCGTCAAAGGGCTTCAAAGACTACTACGGGATCATCTACCCCGTTAAGAAAGAGGATGGAAGCTTCATCCTCTGCTGTGTTGCATGACTAGATTTTCTTTACATTAAGATTTAAATCTGATCGACCCCAACCCTTCGTTTAATGCTGATTCTAGACATCTTCTTGAGTGGATAATGGGTCATGCAACACAGCATCAGTACGAAAACACTTATATCGACAGATAGACAGGTATAGTAAGCACACCGCTTGAGGAGGGATAACTTTCATGGTCAAAGATTTGAGATCTTTCCTGAAGCAAATAGAAAGTTCGTTTTATCGCATTAAGAAGGAGGTTGATCCATTAAATAATCTCGCAGCCTTAGCGAACGAGGCTGACAGAACGATCATGTTTGAGAGTCTGAAGGGATACCCCGGATGGAAAGCGGTTGCGCAAATGCCAGGCAACTGGGAAGAGATCGGCGTGACATTTGGCGTAGCACCCGACATGGTAATAAAAGAATTTTCCGAGAGAATACGAAAAGGCCCGACGCCTTGTAAAATAGTGAAAACAGGACCCGTAAAGGATGTCATATTAACAGGCGACGATGTGGATCTCACGAAAATTCCAGCTGTTGTTAATATGGAAGGAGTGAGCCAATATATCACGATGGGAGTCAGCGTAGTTAAGGATCCTGATACAGGTCTTCGAAATGCTTCTATCCATAGAATGCAGGTTAAAGGGAAGAATAAGACTGGTCTTCTAATTAATACGGGAAGGCACCTAGGCGAAATATATCGGAAATATGAAGAAAGAAATGAGCCAATGCCAATTGCAACTTTTATAGGTCACCATCCACTTTATCTATACGCTGGTGCTTGGACGGGTCCTTTTGGAGTGGATGAATTGGAAGTTGCTGGAACACTGTTAGGGGAACAGGTGGAGTTAGTTAAAGGGGAAACGGTAGACATAGAGGTCCCTGCATATTCAGAAATAGTATTGGAGGGCGAAGTCCCTCCGAGGCTGAGAGAATTAGAAGGACCTTTTGGCCCCGAATACCAGGGATACAGTCTTAAAATGCCGCAAATGAGTCACGTAGTCAACATCAAAGCTATGACAATGCGTAGAGATCCGATTTACTTGACGTATTACGGTAGCACTGCTGGAATGAGGTATGTAACTCTAGGCATGATGGAGACTATCTATAGGCGCGTCAAAGAGGTCGAGGCGGGAACTGTTGAAGTTAAGGATGTATACGTATACCCTCAATACTCGTTAGTCGTCATACAAATTGTGCAGAAGTATTGGGGACAAGCTAGAAATGTTCTTATGGCGGCTCTCTCAACACAATATTTGTATCACAAGATCGCTATCGTCGTTGACGAGGACGTCAACATTCATGATGCGAATGACGTTCTTTGGGCAATATCGAACAGGGTCAACCCTTCAGAAGATGTTTTCATCATTCCAAAGCTTAGAATGGATCCTATGGACTCCTCGCTTCGCGAAATTGGCAGTCAAGGAGAGAGCATATGGTATGCTTTAGGATCTAAAATGGGCATTGACGCGACAAAGCCGCCACTCACTGAGCCGAAGCTCCGATCCGACTGCGAAAGAGGACGACCGAAAGGATTTGGTATCGTCCACCTTAGGGACTTTCTAGCTTAAGGCACTACACGCCTCAAGAGAATCTATGCGCATAGAACCGCTGCGGAGAGAGTTAACTCAAGACTCAAGGAGCAGCTTAACCTAGCCAACCACAAGCTTAGAGGACTAAGAAACATAACCATCCACATAGCCTACTGCATCATCACTATGCTACTCATAGCTATCCACGCCATCCGTATTGGAAAACCATGGAAAACAAGATCAATAACCCACTTCACAGCCTAAACACAAACATATCAATTTAGGAACAAGCATGCGCGCTAGCGTCTTGCAAAATTATATTCCTCCTGTCAATTTCATAAGACTTACTGGTGACCGCATCATATCCGCATGACCGAGTAGGAGGGAGGATAGAGCGGTTGTCAGCATCGCGATCAGGCAGAGAAGCACATGCACCAAAACGTTTCCTAGGCCTCT
>Ga0315280_10006423_pt1 | contig 16244 bp, 14 predicted proteins | sample YL17G06_40_MG_FD_203697 | JGI IMG/M metagenome (GOLD analysis project Ga0315280, IMG submission 203697) | Sediment microbial communities from Yellowstone Lake, YNP, Wyoming, USA - YL17G06_40 | ecosystem: Environmental > Aquatic > Freshwater > Lake > Sediment | place: USA: Wyoming | collected...
GGAGGTAGTTCATGTTCTCCACGCTCAGTTCCTGGCGCGTCCAGAGAGCCGCGGCGCGGGCCACGGAATTGAAATCTTGCGCATCGCTGATCCCGCAGGAGGCCTTGTCGTGGTTGCCGCGCACCACGGCAGCCACATTGGCGCGCACCCAGTCCACGACCGCATTGGGACTGGGGCCGTAGCCGACCAGGTCGCCGCAGCACAGGATCCGGCCGTAGCGGCCCTCGGCCGCCTCCAGCACGGCCTTCAGCGCGTCCCAGTTGCTGTGGATGTCGCTGATGACCAGGTAGCGCATGCCCGAATGTTATCAGTCGTCGGTTTTCAGTTGTCAGTTTTCAGTTGAAAACTACAGCACCAGCATGCAATCGCCATAGGAGTAAAAGCGGTACCGCTGCTCCACAGCGTGCGCGTAGGCCTTCAGAACCAGGTCGCGGCCGGCGAAGGCGCACACCAGCATCAACAGCGTGGAGCGGGGCAGGTGGAAATTGGTAAGAAGCGCGCCGGCCACGCGAAAGCAGAAACCGGGATAGATGAACAGCGCGGTTTCGCCGGCCTCCGGCTGAACCCGCCGCGAAGTGGCACAGCCTTCCAGGCTGTGCTCCAGGCTGTGCGACACAGGCTGGAAGCCTGTGGCACTGTGTTCCAGCGTCCGGACAGCCGTGGTCCCGACGGCCACCACGCGGCGGCCTTCTTGCAGCGCGCGGTTGACGGCCGCCGCCGCTTGCGGCGAAATCTGGTATAGCTCGGAGTGCATGCGGTGCTCTTCCACGCGAGCGGCGCGTACCGGTTGGAACGTGCCCAGGCCCACGTGGAGGGTCAGCTCGGCGACCTCCACTCCGCGATGGCGCAACAAGTCCAGCATCTGGGCGGTGAAGTGCAGGCCGGCGGTCGGCGCGGCCACCGAGCCGGCCGCGCGGGCGTACACGGTCTGGTAGCGCGCCGCGTCCTCGGCACGGTCCTGGCGCCGGATATAGGGCGGCAGCGGAACGTGGCCCAGCCGCTCCAAGTGGTCGAAGAAGTCGCCGGTCCAGCGGAACCGGAGCGTGCGCTCGCCGAACGTGCCGCGGCCGATCACTTCCGCCTCGAAGCCCTCGCCGAACAGCAAGCGCTCGCCCACCCCAATCTTCCGCCCGGGGTGCACCAGCGCCTCCCAGGTGGCGGCGTCCAGTTGTTTTGTGAGCAGCGCTTCCACGCGACCCTTCAGAAAGGAGCCGGCCGCCGGGTTCCTGGGGCTGAGGGGTTGCGCTTTCACGCCCAGGCGCTGGCCGAACAGGCGCGCGCGGATCACACGGCTGTCGTTGACGGCCAGCACATCCCCGGCGCGCAGGTATTCGGGAAGCTCGGCAAATGACCGGTCGAAGAATTGCCCCGACGCCCGCTCCACCACCAGCATGCGGGAAGCGCCGCGGTCCGCCAGCGGTTCCTGAGCAATCAGGCCTTCGGGCAGCGTGTAGTGGAAGTCGGAAACAAGCACGTGGAAGTCGTCAGTCATCAGTTCTCAGTTTTCAATCGTCGCGCAACTGAGAACTGAAAACTGAAAACTACAATCGCAGTGTAACATAGCGATTTGATGGAAGCGGCGGTCACCATCAGCGGGCGGGGCGCGGAGCGGCTGCGCTCCGGGCACCCGTGGATCTACCGCAGCGATGTGCGGGACGCCGGGCAGGCGGCCGCCGGCGACGTGGTCCGTCTCCTCGACCGCTCCGGGCGTTTCCACGGCAAAGCGCATTACAGCGCCGCCTCGCAGATCGCGCTGCGCCTGCTGACGGCGGCCGACGAGCAGGTCGATGCGGCCTTCTTTCGCCGCCGGCTGGAGCGGGCCCGCGAATTGCGCGACCGGGTGGTCTCCGACACCAACGCCTATCGGCTGGTCTACGGCGAGGCCGACGAGCTGCCGGCGCTGATCGTCGATCGCTACGCCGGCTGGCTCAGCATCCAGGCGCTCTCGCAGGGCATGGACCGCGCCCGGCCTCTGCTGCTCGAGTTGCTGCGGGAAATGTATGTCGCGCCCGGCATCATCGAGCGCAACGATGCCCGCGTTCGCGAGCTGGAGGCCTTGCCGCTGGAATCGCGGGTGGCCGCGGGAGAATGCCCGGAAGTCGTCGAAGTGGAGATGAACGGGCTGCGCTTGGGGGTCCGGCTGGGGTCGGGGCAGAAGACCGGCGCCTTTCTGGACCAGCGCGAGAACTACGCGGCCGCCGAGCGCTACGCCCGCGGCCAGGCGCTCGACTGCTTCAGCTACGCCGGGGGCTTTGCGCTGCACCTGGCGCGCCGCTGCGGCAGCGTGGAGGCCGTGGACGCTTCCGCCGAGGCCATCGCCGCCGCCCGCGACAATGCCGCCCGCAACAGCCTCTCCAACATCACCTTCACCGAAGCCAACGCCTTCGACCTGCTGAAGAGCTGCGACGAGCAGCGGCGCTCGTTCGACCTGATTGTGCTGGATCCGCCGGCCTTCGCCAAAACGCGCGGCCACCTGGACGCCGCGCTCCGGGGCTACAAGGAAATCAACCTGCGGGCCATGCGCCTGTTGAGGGCCGGGGGCGTGCTGGTCACCTGCTCCTGCTCGCACCATGTCTCGGAAGCCGATTTCCTGGAAGTAGTCGCCACGGCCGCGCTCGACGCCCGCCGCCGCGCCCTGGTGCTGGAGCGCCGCGCCCAGGCCCGCGATCATCCCATCGCCCTGACGATTCCCGAGACGCTGTACCTGAAGTGCCTGATCCTCCTGGTGGGTTAGTGCGCCTAGAGCGGCGAAAGCTCGCGCAGCCGCCGGACCACCGTGCAGACTTTTTCAATGACGTAATCGACTTCCTCTTCGGTATTGAAACGCCCCAGGCCGAAGCGGATGGAAGTGGAAGCCAGGTCGTCGCTGACGCCGAGGGCTTTCAGCACGAACGAGGGTTCCACCGAGGCCGAGGTGCAGGCCGAGCCGCTGGACACGCACACGTCGTTGATGCCCATCAGCAGCGCCTCTCCCTCCACATAACCGAAGCTGATGTTCATGTTCCCGGGCAGGCGCCGGGATGGGTGGCCGTTGACGTGCACCTCGTCCAGCCGGGCGAAAATGCCTTCGCGCAGCCGCTCGCGCAGCGCGGTGAGGCGGCGCGACTCCTCGGGCAACTCCTGCCGGGCCAGTTCGCAAGCCTGTCCCAGCCCCACGATGCCCGGTACGTTCAGCGTTCCGGAGCGCATGCCGCGCTCGTGGCCGCCGCCGTCCACGAGCGGCGCCAGTTGGACGCGGCGGCCGCGCGCCTGCACGTACAGCGCCCCCACCCCCTTCGGCCCGTACATCTTGTGCGCGCTGAGCGAGGCCAGATCGACGTTCATGGCCTCCACGTCGAACGGAATCTTGCCCACCGCCTGCACGGCATCGGTATGGAACAGCACGCCCTTTTCCCGGCACACTCGGCCTATCTCGGCGATGGGGTGAAGCACGCCGATCTCGTTATTGGCGGCCATCAGCGAAACCAGGAGGGTCTTGTCGTCGATGGCTTTCCGGACCTGCTCGGGATGGACCAGGCCGCCGCCGTCCACCGGAAGATAGGTAACGCGGAATCCCTCTTTCTGCAGGCGCTTGCAACTGTCGAGCACGGCTTTGTGTTCGGTGGCGCAGGTGATGAGGTGGTCGCCCCGCTCGCGCCCGGCCCAGGCCGCGCCTTTGATGGCTAGGTTATCGCTCTCGGTTGCCCCGGAGGTGAAAACGATTTCCTTAATCGTGACGCTTCGGATACCAGCGGATACCGGCATACGCACCCGGCAAGGTGGCCCGAACGTACTCTTCGCGCTTGGGCGAGGTCTTGAAGTGAAACGCCCTGGCTCCGAACAGCACTTCGAAATGCTTCACCCGGCAGGCGACAAGCGTCTCCGCGTCCCAAACGGTGGGGAGGTGCGGGATCGCGAAGCCGGAAGCTTTCACCTCCACCCGAACGTGCTGCGAAAGGGCCTTCTCGATCCCCAGGCCGAAGGAGGGATAGATGAACCACTTGTTAATCGTCGCGAAGGTCTCGATGGTATTGCCCGAGCTGTCTTCGGTGGGCTTGAAGGGCGCATAGACGCTCGGTTGAAAAGAGATGAATTGCAGTTCCCACAGCGTCTTTAGCCGGAAGCTGGTTGCTCGCGCAGGACCTGGCCACGAAACGTAGTCGAGCGAGATCTTGGCATTCTGCAGGGTGTAGCCCACGGACAGATAATCCCCGGTGCTGAAAGCCACACCGAAGAAATAGAGATCCTTGCCGGCCACCATATCGCCCTGCCCCTGGGTCCGGAAATAGGAGACCCGCAGCGTGTCGTCACCACCGGCGGGGAAACTCACTACGCCGCCGAGCAGTGCTGTGTTCTTCCCCGGAAAATCCAGATCTGAGGACACGCCTTCCACTGCGGCCCGGCCCGCCCTCATGAGCGGGTGAGTGCGGCCAATCCAATAGAGCGGGGCGAACGAAAACTGGCCGTCGCTGGAGTCCGGCTGCCCGGCCGGCCTCACGCGCTTCTTTTCCGTTGCTTGCTTCTCCGCCGGCGGCGCGGGTTTGGCTTCCGTTGGTTTCTGCTCCGCCGCCGGCGCGGGTTTGGCTTCCGTTGGTTTCTGTTCCGCCGGCTGTACGGGCTTGGCTTCCGTTGGCTTCTGCTCCGCCGGCTGCTGCGGCTGCGCATAGCTCCGCCATCCTTGAGACAGCATCAGCAGGCACAAACACAGTAAGAGTTTCCGGCCGATAAAAGCCATGTACCCCCTCGGTGTCGGCGTTCCAGGGCAAAACTAGAGTCTACCTGCTAATACCCCTCTTTTCGCAAGAAGTTGCGTCGGAAGCAACGCTGCGGCGTGGGCCCGTCACCACGGCTGCGTCTCACGAGCGCGGCCGGAGAACGCGCCACCGAGTTCTAATGAGGGACCCTTGGACCTTTGGACCCTTGGACCTTTGGACCTTCTGTTACTGCCGCCGGCGGCGCTCGGCGACGATGGCAACCCGCAGGTCGCGGCCCGTCCGCACGATGCGCGAGATCAAATCGCGGCCGAACAGGCCCGGCCAGGTCCGCCGGCGCGGCCGCGCCAGGTAGAGTTGCGTGATCCGGTTGCGGCGGGCGAAATCCAGCAGGGCGTGGACCGGGTCGTCGGCTTCCAGCAGGCGGGTCTCAATGTGCAAGTTGCGCGCGAAGTTGAGGTACTGCTCAATGGCGCGCCGCTGCTGGGCCCCGAGATGGGTCAGGTCGGCGCGCCCGGAGACATGCACGGCGAAGCAATCCGCCCGCAGGAAATCGGCGATGCGGCGGCCGCGGCGGATCAGCATGGCGCTGGAGGGCTCGGCCGTGATGTAGATGAGCACCCGCTCCCGCTCCGTTTCGGCGCGGGTCAAAGCGCTTCCCGGCGTCTGCGGTTCCCGGGCCGGGCGCAAAGGGGCCTGGTGACGAACCTCGACTTCATGCGCCGTCTGGCGCAGGGCCAATTCCCGCAGGGCCACCAGCGATGATTCTTTGAAGAAGTTCTCCAGGGCCCGTCGCGCCTTCTCCGAGGGGTAGACGACGCCCCGCCGTAGCCGGTTGAGCAAGGCCATGGGAGTCGCGTCCACCATCACCACTTCGTCGGCCTGCTGGATCACCCAGTCGGGCAGCGTCTCCCGCACCGACACTCCCGTGATCTGGCGCACCTGGTCGTTCAGGCTCTCGATGTGCTGCACGTTCATCGTCGTCCACACGTGGATGCCGGCCTGAAGCAGCTCCAGGACGTCTTCCCATCGCTTGGCATTGCGGGAGCCGGGCACATTGGTGTGCGCCAACTCGTCCACCAGGCACACCGCGGCCTTGCGGGCCAGGGCCCCGTCGGCATCCATTTCCTCGAACATGACCCCGCGGTATTCAATCTTGCGGCGGGGCACCGCTTCCAGCCCCGCGGCCTCGGCAATGGTGTCGGCGCGCCCGTGGGGCTCGAAGTAGCCGATGACCACGTCCCCGCCCTGCCGCCCCAGTTCCTGCGCCTCCTCCAGCATGCGGAAGGTCTTGCCCACACCTGCCGCGTAGCCCAAGAAGACCTTGAGCCGCCCGCGCCGGGTTCTTTCCTCATGGGTCATAGCCGACGGATACCGCGAATTGCAGATGCCGGATTGCGGATTTGTCTGAATTCCGCAATCCGCAATCCGCAATTGTTTAGTGGGGAAACACGATCACGTCCATGCCTTCCGTCGAGCGGATCAGGCGATCGACGGGATCACCCCATAGCTTCTTCCACCAGCCTCGCTCGAGACTGTGGCCGACGAAGATTTGCGTGATGCCCTTGGTGCGCGCGAACTGCAGGATGGCGGCGATGGAGTCTTTGGCCTCCAGGATCTCGACCTCCGCGCCGAACTGCCGGGCCATGGCCAGCTTGCGGTCCAGGGATAGCCGGTCCTCGGCCGTCAGGTTCGGCTGCTGCACGTACGTCACGAACAACTCGCCGTGGAAGCGATCGGCATTCCTCCGGCCGCTGGCGATCATGCGCGCGGCGTTGGAGCGGGGCGTGATACAGACCATGATTCGTTCCTGGGCGCCCCAGGCCTCTTCTATGCCGTGGGCCTTCAGGCAGCGTGCGAGCTGCTGGTCCACAACCTGGGCCGACAGAAGAAGGGCCAGCTCGCGCAGCCTCGACAGCCGGTTCTGTTGTTCAGCGTCGGCCGGCGCGGCCTCGCCGGCCGTTCGCTGCAGGCTCTCCTCGGCGGGCACATCGACAATCTCAATCTCGTCGGCCTGCTCCAGGAAGGCCTTGGGCACGGTTTGGCCGCGGCGCTGGCCGGTGATGGCCGCCACTTCATCCTGCAGTTCCTCGATGTATTGAAGATTGATAGTGCCGATGACCGAGATCCCGGCGGAGAGGATCTGCGCGACATCCTGCCAGCGCTTGGCGTTGGGGCTGCCGGGCGGGTTGTCGTAGGCCAGGCCGTCGATCAGCACGGCCTGCGGCTTGCGCCCAAGAATGGCGTCCACGTCGAGCGCCTCGCCGCCGCCGACCTTGAGTGGTGGAACGATTTCGAGCCGCGCCAGCACCTCGACCACCTCGGGCGGATAACGCTGCTGCACAATGCCCACCACGACGTCTTCCCCCCGCTGGCGCCGGCGGCGCCCTTCGTCCAGCATCTGGAATGATTTGCCGACGCCGGCGGCGTAGCCCAGGAACACCTTGAGCCGGCCGCGATGGGCCTGCTGCTCCTGTTCCTCCAGTTGCCTCAGGAGCAAGTCCGGATCGGCGCGTCGGTTCAGATCAATGGGCATACACTGCCTTCATTATGCGATAGTCGGCGGAACCGCGGCTATAGCGCAGCCGCCTGCGCTTCTCAGCTCTCCAGCTTAAACCGGGGTGACGCCAGAGCGTACAGCGGCCGCCAGACAAAACGGTTGAGGGTAACCACCATGGTCGCCATCACCAGCGCCACCGCAAGCAACACGCGGAGGTCGCCGCTGTCTGGGTCGAGGTTCTTGAAACCCACCGGCGCCCCGGTTATCCTGTGACCATGTTGAGAAGTCGCCAGCCACTTTCTGCTGACGACCTGCGTCGGCGGCTACGCCCGTTTTGCGAAAGGCGCCACATCCGCCGGTTAGAGGTTTTCGGCTCGGCCGCGCGCGGCGAAACCGCTTCGGACAGCGATGTGGACCTGTTGGTGACCCTCGACGAGGCAACGGCGGTTTCCACCGGCGAGTTGCTCGAAATGGCGGGCGAGGCGGAGGAATTGGTCGGCAGACGCGTGGATTTCGTTCTGCGCCAGTCCCTGGAGAAGTCACCGAACCGCTTTGCCCGCGAGCACATTCTGTCCACCGCTGTCTGTGTGTATGGAAGCTGACCAACTTGGACGGCTACACGATATTCTGGAAGCGGCGCGGCTGATTGCCGCCTACGTCAAAGACACGACGGGGGCCGATTTCCGCGCCGACAGCCAAAAGCAAGACGCCGTGATTCGGCGCATCGAAATCATCGGCGAGGCGGCGGCGCATCTGAGCGATGAGACCCGCGCCGCCATTCCCGAACTTCCTTTCCGGAAGATGCGCGGCATGCGCAACATTGTGGCGCATGACTATGCCAACGTGGATGCGAAGACTGTCTGGGAGGTCGCCACCGTGCACGTAGCGGAGATTTGTGCCGTGCTGGAGGCGTTCTTCGCCCACCAGGAATGATCGGATCGCCGGTCGCACGCGGGCCGCGGCTGAGCGCGCGGTCGCTAACCCGCATTATTCACGAAGCGGCGGAGCCGCGGAGCACCAGGCGTCTGATGAACTCCTCGTGTTGGGCCCGGTGACAAGGCCGGTACCGGTCACGTTCCGCTGGATGCCGTCAGTGTTTCACAGGGTAGCGTTCATCAAGGGCCAGGTTCAGCAGCAGGACGTTGACGCGCGGTTCGCCCAGGAATCCAAGGTCGCGGCGCTCCGTGTGGGCGGCAACCAGCGCGCGCACCTGCTCGACGGGGACGCCCCGGGCCTTGGCCACGCGCGCCGCCTGGGCTTCGGCGGCCGCCGGGCTGATGTGCGGATCCAGGCCGCTCGCGGATGTCGTAAGCATATCGGCGGGAATCGGCCCCGTGTAATCGGGATTCTCCTTGCGGAATGCCTCGACGGCGGCCTGGACCCGCGCCATCAGCTTCCCATTGGTCGGACCCAGGTTCGAGCCAGCGGACTTGGCGGCGTCATGGCCGTCGCCGGCGGCCGAGGGGCGGGGATGGAAATACTCAGGCCGGGTGAAATTCTGGCCGATCAGGCTTGACCCAACCACCGTGCCGTTGTGAACGATCAAGCTGCCGCCGGCCTGCCTGGGGAAGAGCACCCGGGCGAGTCCCGTCACGACGCCAGGATAAACAAATCCGGTCAACACCGTGAACAGAACCATGAAGCGAAACGCGGGCAGCAATTGCGATAGCATCGGTCTCTCCTACGCAAGGCGCAGAATGCCCAGAAGGCGATCGAGCAGCCATATTCCGGGGAAGGGCACCATGATCCCGCCCAGACCGTAAATCAGCAGGTTGCGGCGCAACATGCTGGCGGCGTCCTGCGGCTTATACCGGACGCCGCGCAGGGCCAGCGGCACCAGGGCGATGATGATCAGGGCGTTGAAAATCACGGCCGCCAGTACGGCGCTTTCCGGCGTCCGCAGGCCCATGATGTTCAGCCGGCCCAGCGACGGATAGGTGGCCATGAACAGGGCGGGAATGATGGCGAAGTACTTGGCGACATCGTTGGCGATGGAAAAGGTGGTCAGTGCCCCGCGGGTGATCAGCAACTGTTTGCCGATGGCCACGATCTCGATCAGCTTGGTGGGATTGCTGTCCAGGTCCACCATGTTGCCCGCTTCCTTGGCAGCCATGGTGCCGCTGTTCATGGCCACGCCGACATCGGCCTGCGCCAGCGCGGGCGCGTCATTGGTTCCGTCGCCCGCCATGGCGATCAAGCGCCCGCCGGCCTGCTCCTTGCGGATGTACTCCAGCTTGTTTTTGGGCGTGGCCTGCGCCAGAAAGTCGTCGACGCCGGCCTCTTCGGAAATGGCGGCGGCGGTAAGCGGGTTGTCGCCGGTGACCATCACGCTGCGAATGCCCATCTTGCGCAGTTGCGCCAGCCGGTCGCGGATGCCGCCTTTCACGATATCTTTCAAATGAACGACACCCAGGGGGCGCGCGCCGTCGGCCACCGCCATGGGCGTCCCTCCGCCGCGCGAGATGCGGTCGGAAACTTCGCTGAACTCCGCCGGCACGCTGCCGTTGTTCTCGGCGACGAAGGCCTTGATGGCATCGGTGGCGCCTTTGCGAAGGCGCCGGCCGTCCAGGTCCACGCCGCTCATGCGGGTGTAGGCGGAAAAGGGGATGAAGCGGGCGTTGGCATCGCTCACCTCGCGGCCCCGCAGGTTATATTTCTCCTTGGCCAGCACGACGATGGAACGGCCTTCGGGCGTTTCATCGGCCAGGCTGGAAAGCTGCGCCGCGTCGGCCAGGTCCCGCGCCGACACTCCGTTCACCGCAACAAACTCGACCGCCTGGCGGTTGCCCAGCGTGATCGTTCCTGTCTTGTCCAGCAGCAGGGTGTTCACGTCGCCGGCCGCCTCCACCGCTTTCCCGCTCATGGCCAGGACATTGTGTTGAAGCAACCGGTCCATGCCGGCGATTCCGATGGCGGACAACAGCCCGCCGATGGTGGTGGGAATCAGGCAGACCAGCAGCGACACCAGCACGGGAACGCTGGGCACGCTTCCTGCCCGCGCGGAAGCCACGCTATAGGCCGAAAACGGCAGCAGGCTGACGCAGACCAGCAGGAAGATCAGAGTCAGCCCGGCGATCAGGATGTTCAGCGCCATCTCGTTGGGCGTCTTCTGCCGCTCCGCGCCTTCCACCAGCGCGATCATGCGGTCCAGGAACGTTTCCCCGGGATTGGCGGTGATGCGGACGCGAATCCAGTCCGACAGCACGTGCGTGCCGCCGGTGACCGCGCTGCGGTCGCCGCCCGATTCGCGAATGACGGGCGCGCTTTCGCCGGTGATCACCGATTCATCCACCGTGGCGATGCCTTCGATCACTTCGCCATCGCCCGGAATGATGTCCCCGGCATCGCACAACACCACGTCGCCGGCCCGAAGCCGCGACGCCGGAATCTCTTCAATCCTGCCGCCGGGCCGCACCAGTTTGGCCAGCACGTCGGTTTTTGTCTTCCGGAGCGTGTCGGCTTGCGCCTTGCCGCGGGCCTCGGCGATCGCTTCCGCGAAGTTGGCGAACAAAACCGTGAACCACAGCCAAACCGCAATCTGGAGCTCGAATGCGGTGCCGGGCCGAGAGACCAGCCAGTCGCGAACCAGGAATACGCTGCTGAGCAGCGCGCCAACCTCGACGACAAGGATTACCGGGTTTTTGTAGAGCGTCAGAGGGTTGAGCTTGCGGAAGGAGTCGGCCAACGCCCTTCGGACCAGCCCGGAGCCGGCAATCTGCCGGCGCCAGCGGGACTTCGAGGTAACCAACGCCGTATAGTCCTGCTTCAACTCTCGCTTGGCTGGCGGTAGTGGTTCGGCGGTCAGAACAGGCATAGCATCGCTCCAACGATCGGTTGAAAGAACAGGGCCGAAAACTGTCTGCCTTCGTGCATCAGGAAGTGCTCGACGATCGCTCCCAGCGAAAGAGCGGGGAAGAAGGTGAGCGCGCCGACAATGACCACGGTGCCCACCAGCAAGGCCACGAACAACGGGCCGTGCGTGGGCAGCGTTCCGCTGCCGGCCGGTATTTTTTTCTTTGCGGCCAGGCTTCCGGCGATGGCCAGCAGCGGGATGATGTAAAAGAAACGGCCGACCAGCATGGCTAGGCCGATGGTCAGGTTGTACCAGGGCGTGTTGACATTGATCCCGGCGAAGGCGCTGCCGTTGTTCCCGGTGCCGCTGGTGTAGGCGTACAGGATCTCGGAAAGGCCGTGCGGCCCGCCGTTGGCGACGTTGGCCGCCGCCGCGCCCGGCGGATTCCAATATCCGTTGGGATGGAACGAGACCAGGGAACTGGTTCCGGCCAGCAGCAGAATCGCGCCCGAGGTGGCGATGAAGGCGAGCATCGCCATCTTCACTTCCTTCTTCTCGATCTTCTTGCCGATGTATTCAGGTGTGCGGCCGACCATCAATCCGGCGATGAACACGGCCAGGATGGCATACATGAGCATGCCGTACAGGCCGGACCCGACCCCTCCAAAGATGACCTCGCCGGTCATGATGTTGAACAGCAGCACCAGGCCGCCCAGCGGCGTCAGGCTGTCGTGCATGTTGTTGACGGCGCCGCAACTGGCGTCGGTGGTGACCGTGGCGAACAAGGCCGAGGAGGCGATGCCGAATCGCACTTCCTTGCCTTCCATGTTGCCGCCCGGTTGCGCGGCGGTCGGCCGCGTCTCGATACCCGCGCGGGCCAGCATCGGGTTCCCGGCCTGTTCAAAGTGATACAGGACCAGCGCGCCCGCCAGAAACAGCACGCTCATGGCCGCAAAAATCGCCCAGCCCTGCCGCCGGTCGCCGACCATCTGGCCAAAGGTGTACGCCAGCCCGGCGGGAATGAGGAAGATCGCCAACATCTCGAGGAAGTTGGTCAGCGGCGTCGGGTTCTCATAGGGGTGGGCGGAATTGGCGTTCAGGAACCCCCCGCCGTTGGTCCCCAGTTCCTTGATCGCTTCTTGCGAGGCAATGGGGCCTTGGGCGATCACCTGGCGTCCGCCTTCCAGCGTGGTGCCGCTGGTGTAGGCGCGGAAGTTCTGCACCACGCCCTGGCTGCAGAGCGCCAGCGCCAGCAGCAGCGAGAGCGGCAAAAAGAGGTAGACGACGGCGCGCGTCAGGTCCACCCAGAAGTTCCCGATGGTCTTCGCCTGCCGGCGCGCGAATCCCCGGATGACGGCGATAGCCACCGCCACTCCCACGGCCGCGGAGGCGAAGTTCTGAACCGCCAGGGCCGCCATCTGCACGAAGTAACTGAGCGTCGTTTCGCCGCTATAGGCCTGCCAGTTCGTATTGGTGATGAAGCTGACCGCGGTGTTGAAAGCCAGGTCGGGTGTCACCGCCGTGGCACCCGGCGCGGCGCGCGTTCCAAAGTGCATGGGGTTCAACGGCAAAACGCCCTGCAGCCGCTGGATCAGGTACGTCAGCACGAAACAAAGAAGGCTGAAGGCCAACAGAGCGCCGGTGTAAGCCGTCCAGTGTTGCTCGGCCTCTTCCTCAACTCCGCCCAGGCGATAGACAAGCCGCTCGAGCGGTCGCAGGAGGGGGTGCAGGAACGTGCGTTGGCCCTGGAAGACGCAGGCCATGTAAAGACCAAGCGGTTTGGTGAGCGCCAACAACAGCAGAAAATAGGCCGCGATTTGAGCCATTCCCAGGGTGGTCATGTTTTCTCCTCAGAACCGCTCGGGCCTCAGCAGCGCGTAGAAGAGATAACCGACCAACAAAAACGCGATGCTTCCCGCGATCAGGTACATGCAGCGCCCCTCCTGGAGACGCGATGTAGCGGCGGTCCCGCTTGGCGGGACCGCCACGACAATGGCGAACCCGCCAAGCGGGGTCGGCGCTACAGCCGCTCACAAAGGCGCGCAAACAGCCAGAACCCAACCAGGACCAGCGTCCCAACCAGCAGATAGGCAAGATCCAGCAGCATGCTCACCTCTCGATGTAGATCACCTTGTGGCCGAGGCGTTCCAGCGCCTGACCCAGGCGCGTCTTCCTGCCCGGCCACCAACTCTTCCTGCCGCCCACCACGACCAGCGAGGGGATGCCGAAGGCGCCTAGCAACACCTCCACCTTGTCCCGGCATAGATAGATCTGCACCTCGATCTCGGCATCCACGGAAGCGGCCAGTTCACGCATTCGCTCTCGCAGGAATGCGACGGATACGGGGGAGTGCTCCGGCTCCAGCGGACGGGGCACGGTCTGCAGGACCAGCAGCGACAGCCTGGCATTCAAGCGACCGGCAAGGCGGGCTGCCGATTGCAGAGCAACTCTCGTCTCCGCCTCGCCGGTGAACAGCACTTTGATTTCACCCTGCTGCACTCCATCGGGGAAACATTCCGCTTGCGGCGGGATCAGCTTCCGCAACTGGTCATCGGCAGTCGTCGCTGCAAGGTTGCTCATGGAGCACCCCCACCTTCAGCGTATGGCGCCGGGCTAAAGAAGTTCTAAGGGAAGGGTCAAGTTTTGCTAAGGGCAGGAATCTGAAAACGATAGCCGACCCACGGCTCCGTCAGCAGATACTTCGGCTTGGCCGGGTTCTTCTCGATTTTCTTGCGCAACTGATTCACGAACACGTGCAGGTACTGGACTTCGTTGCTGTAATCCGGGCCCCAGACGGCTTGCAGAAGCCTGGTATGGGGGATGGGAATGTTGGGGTGGGTGACGAGAAAATGCAGAAGGTCGAATTCCTTGGGCGTCAGGCGCACCTGTTTTCTTCCCGCGGTCACGCGCCGGCTGATGAGGTTGATCTCCAGATCGTCCAGCAGGATCACCTGCGGGCCGCTGTCCGGCGATTGAGGCAGGCGGCGGAGGGCGGCACGGACTCGCGCCATCAATTCCGGAATGCTGAACGGCTTGGTCATGTAATCGTCGGCGCCGGCATCGAGTGCGTCGATCTTGTCGGCTTCCGCGTCCCGCACCGTCAGCATGATGATGGCGGCGTCGGAAGCGTTGCGAAGCAGCCGGCAGGTTTCCAGACCGCCCATGCCGGGCATGTTGATGTCCAGGATGACCAGCTCGAAGCGCTGCTCCTGGAATCTCTCCAGCGCCTCATCGCCACTGCGGGCATCGGCGACTTCGAACCCTTGCTCCACCAGGGACATCCGCAGAATCCGGCGAATCTGAGGATCGTCATCGACAACGAGGATCCGCGCCGAACTCATACCAGCACTTCCTTCTGGATGGGAACGGCCAGGCTGAACTCGACGCCCTGTCCCTCGCCGCTTTCCACTTGAATGTCGCCGCCGTGGGCCAGCATGATCTGGCGGGCGATAGCCAAGCCCATGCCGGTTCCCGATATGCCGCCGACGGCGACCGATCCCCGGTAGAACTTCTCGAACACCCGGGCGCGCTCCCATTCGGGGATGCCGGGGCCTCCATTCCATACCCGAATCGTGGCCGTCTTCCCCTCGCTTGCCGCCGTCACGCGAATGGGAACCGCTGGCGGGGAGTACTTCACGGCATTGTCGAGCAGGTGCCGCAGCACGATCTCCATCAGTTCGGCGTCCACGTGCAGCTCGGGAAGCTGCGGCGCCAGCTTCACCTCCACCGCTCTGCCTTCCAGCACCGTCTCCATTTGCTTCAGCGACTCGCGGACCAGGCTCTCGATGGCGCAGGCCTGCTTTTGCAGGCGCATCTTGCCGGCCTCAATGCGGGCCAGATGAATGGCCTCGGAAACCAGGACCAGCAGGCGGTCGGCCTCCTTGTCGATAATCCCGCTCAGCTCGCGCTGCTGCTCGGGCCTGGTGATTTCCGAGGACAGGATGGCGCTGGTCGCCGCCTTGATGGCGGTTAAGGGCGTTTTGAATTCGTGTGCCACGGCGTCCAGCAAGGCCGATTTGAACTCCTCGCGGTGGCGGGCGGCGGTGGCCCGGCTGGCCGCCTCCTGGGCCCGCGCCCGCTCCATTCCGATGGCCACCAGGTTGGACAGCGACTCCAGCACGGCGTCGGAAAAGACCTGTCCCTTCAGCGCCAGGCTGCCGATGGGCTGGCCGCCCAGGCTGAACGGCGTCACCGTCACGTCCTCGTCGTGGCCGCGCAGCTTGCTGCCGTGGACCGCCGCTTCCCGCAACTGCGGCTCGATGGCCGCCAGGTCTTCAGGGCCGGCACAGTGGCTTTGGCCCGCTCCCCGGTCGTACAGCACCACGGCTTTCAGGTCGTACACCCGCGCCAGCTCCGCCGCGATCTGCCTGCCGACCGGCGCGCTGGTGTCGATCAGCAGGATTGCGCGGCTGAGGGAGTGCAGTTGCTCGACGTCCAACCGCCGGCTGATGGCCTCGTCACGCCGCCGCCTGGCGCGCTCCGAGAGCTTGCTGGCGATCAGCGAAGTTCCAAGAAAGGCAAACAAGGCCACCCAGTTTTGGGGCCCGGCTATGGTAAAGGTGTGGATGGGAGGAAGGAAGAAGAAGTTGTAGCAGGCGGTGGCAGCCACCGCCGCAATCACCGACTCCAGCAAGCCCCACTCGCTGGCGATGAGCAGCACGGTGAGCAGGTACACAAACCCCACCGTGGCCGGATTGATCGCCGGGATTTGGCGGCAAACGGCGGTGTCGAGCACGATAGCGGCCAGCGCCACAACCACTCGCAACAATCGCCTCACCACACCCCTCGGCCGCCCCATGTCGGAGCCAGACATCCGGTTAATTCTAATCCCTGCGCGGCGCCGGCGCCTATTGGACCACCACCACGTCCTCGAAAACCCGCGGCGAAACCTGGATGCCGGACAGCCGCAACCGTTCCAGGCAGCGAGGGCGCACGCCGGTGCCGCGGAACTTGCCCTGCACCCGGCCGTTGTCGCCGATGCCGGTGCGCTCGAACACGAAGATGTCCTGCGTCACGATATCGAGGTTGTTCAGGCCCAGCACTTCGGAAAGGCCGACGACCTTGCGGGTGCCGTCACTCATGCGCGCCGTCTGCACCACCAGGTTGATGACCGAGGCCATCTGCTGGCGGATAAAGCGGCTGGGCAGATCCAGCTTGGCCATCATCACCATGGTTTCCAGGCGCGCGAAGACGTCGGCGGTGGAGTTGGCGTGGATGGTGGTCATGGAGCCCTCCACGCCGGTGCCCATGGCCTGCAGCA
>Ga0315280_10006424_pt1 | contig 16243 bp, 13 predicted proteins | sample YL17G06_40_MG_FD_203697 | JGI IMG/M metagenome (GOLD analysis project Ga0315280, IMG submission 203697) | Sediment microbial communities from Yellowstone Lake, YNP, Wyoming, USA - YL17G06_40 | ecosystem: Environmental > Aquatic > Freshwater > Lake > Sediment | place: USA: Wyoming | collected...
TCGCCAATTAAAGCGGTACGCGAGCTGGGTTTAAAACGTCGTGAGACAGTTTGGTCCCTATCTGCCGTGGGCGTAGGATACTTGAGGGGAGCTGTCCCTAGTACGAGAGGACCGGGATGGACGAACCGACGGTGTTCCAGTTGTGACGCCAGTCGCAGTGCTGGGTAGCCGTGTTCGGAAGGGATAACCGCTGAAAGCATCTAAGCGGGAAGCCCACCCCAAGATAAGGTGTCCCTCCTGGTAGCAATACCAGGATAAGACCCCTCGGAGACTACGAGGTTGATAGGTCAGATGTGTAAATGTCGCAAGGCACTGAGCATACTGATACTAATCGGTCGATCGGCTTGACCATAATTGAATTTATTCTCCAAAGTCCCTTCATCCATATTCTCCTAATAAATCCAATGTCAAAGTTCAAATGCCAAATCAAATCCAAAGTTCAAATGTTAAAATTTGGGTTTTAGACTTTGACATTCCTTTGACATTTGGAATTTGATATTTGAAATTGGTCTTTGAGATTCTTGGTAACCATGGCGAAGGGGAAACACCCGTTCCCATTCCGAACACGGAAGTTAAGCCCTTCAGCGCCGATGGTACTGCATGGGTAACTGTGTGGGAGAGTAGGACGTTGCCGAGATTAAAATTTGTCCTTGCAAAAGCAGGGACCCAAAAGCCCATCAGAAATGATGGGCTTTTTTTATCTTGCATTAACCGTATAGTTGCAGTAAAACGATCAAAAAGGGAGATGCGTGTGCTGGAAAACCTTTACAGCGGCACCTTTAGTCGTATAACTACACTGTTTCCCAGCATATTACAAAAGGTCACCTCAGGTGACACCGCCTGTTACCCATAAAACATGGAAAAACCCGCATTGGAAAGGTTTGGAAGTACACGCATCTCCCTTTTCAATGCAACGTTGAGCTTAAGACGTCATATAGTGTATTTAATCTTGCTCAGTAAGGAAGGAAAAAGGGATTCTGATGTCGATCATTGAAGATTTTGATGAAGTATTGACTAAGCCCGAACGACAGGTGATGGCACAATTGACCGCCCCAAGCAGGATACAGGCTTTCCTCGATGAGTTCCCTTACAGTGTTGAAAGTAATTATCGCTGTCCACTACGCGTCTTTCGCGAGCGCATTGCCCATTGTTTTGATGGTGCTTTGTTTGCTGCTGCGGCGTTACGCCGTTTGGGGTATCCGCCTCTGGTCTTGAATATGCTTCCCAATGATCGGGATGACGATCACATGTTGGCACTTTACAGGCGGGATAGATACTGGGGGGCTGTGGCCAAATCCAATTTCGTCGGATTGCGATTTCGTGAACCCATTTATCGCACCTTGCGTGAATTGGTGATGTCATATTTTGAGCAGTTTTATAATGTGGAGCACGAGAAAACCTTGCGGGGTTATACTGTGCCCCTGAATTTAAAAGCCTTTGACAGGTTCAACTGGATGACGAGTGATGAACCTCTCGAAAGAATTGGACAGCGGCTGGACGAGATTCGAAAAGTCCGTGTCCTGACCCGGCGTATGATCGCTGGTCTCTCACCCATCGATGAACGCTCATACCGGGCGGGTTTGTTTGGTGCGAATAGAACAGGTTTGTATAGACCCCCACGCCCCTCCTCCCTCACTCCTTACGATTGATGATATTTCTGATTAACGCTATGGGCCATGCTCTTTGGGTTTTTTAAGGAGTCGTACACGGATCACGGACACGTTTTTAAATGTTTGGTCCTTGACACATTCCTTTTTGGGGCATATTCTTTGCGATAAAAATTTTTGAGATAAATTCGGAGGGCATTATGAGAAAAGCTGCCAGTCAGAGAGGGATCACTCGGAAAGAATTGGAGACGATGTTTGAAAGACTGGGTTATGAGGATTTTAAATGGATCAATCCGAAGGGTATTGTCGTGGGTCAATGGGCGCGGATGAAATGCATGTTTGGCTGTAAAAACTATGGTAAATGCGGCACCTGTCCACCGAATACCCCTTCTGTGCCGGAATGCGAAGCCTTTTTCCGTGGGTATAAGACCGGCGCTATTTTCCATTTCACCAAAAGGGTAGCCAAACCCGAAGACCGTTTTGCCTGGACAAGAAAGGTTAATTCGGGGCTGCTTAAGCTGGAACGAGAGGTCTTTCTTTCTGGATATTATAAGGCTTTTCTTTTGTTTATGGATTCCTGTAACCTCTGTGAGTCCTGTCCTGGAATAAGACAGTTGTGTAAAAACCCTAAAATGGCACGGCCCACTCCTGAATCTATGGCGATGGATGTTTTTGCTACCGTTCGGAAGATTGGTTACCCCATTGAAGTTCTTTATGATTATAAACAAGAGATGAATCGCTATGCCTTTCTATTTATTGAATAGGACATTAATGCAAATTGACGCTCACTCCTTACACCTGAGAAGCTGTGAAAAAATTGCTTTTGTCAACCTTTATCCCGAAAGGACGAGTGGATTTCCAAAGCTTTAGAATGCGCTCGATGAGGTTAAGGGTCACCCGCCACGGCAATAAAGATATGTGGCTAAGCGAGCTTACGGCACAGTGGTTCAATTTCCAAAGGTTGCGCTCCAAAGCTTTTCCAATCCACCCGTCCTTTCCGTTTGAGCCATCTGCTCGATTTTTTCACACCTTCTGACGCTTAACGGGGAAGTTTAAATGGGTGAATGGGAAGGCATGGTGGTCTATGAAGATTTAAAAATGAATGCATTGGTACATTATCAATGGCCTTTGTCTTGTGCGAGCATGGGAGGGTGGAGTGGGGGAGGTTTTTCAGATAGACTTTGGCCGGATCACGAATTAGTTGAAACGAATATTGGAACAATATTTATTGTCAAACAGAAACAGAACGAAGATGGTAAATATACCATCGAATTTGAAGGGTATGGCTTACCTCAAGGTCCCTTTGCGAGGCAAATGGGCCTCGCGGAGTGGTTCATCCGCCTACGCAGGAGACTACGGCCTTGGCCGTGGAGGAATGCGTAACTCCGGATAGAATCCCCCTAAGCGATGATTGTGTCATGCTTCGACGGATTTCGCTGATCGGCGGATGACCCACCGAAGCCTTGGCGTAGGTGGGTATGGTTTTTGGGGACCACGGGCTTGCCCGTGGGGCTCCATGGAGCAATCGATATGAAAATCTTAAGGGTGGACATCAAAAATGAAAAGATCACATTCGAAAACCTAAAGGAGGAGTGGAACCCTATCGGAGGAAGCGCCTTCATTGCAAAGATAATGAACAAAGAGGTTCCTCCGTCTACCAATCCACTCGGTCCTGAGAATCTCTTTATTGTTGCCGTTGGTCCTCTTGCGGGCACTGGAGCACCACAACTCGGCCGCATATCCGTTGGCGCAAAGAGCCCTCTCACGCTGGGAATCAAAGAGGCAAATTCGGGAGGCCCGGCTGGACAAATCCTCGACAGGCTTGGGATTCGCGCTATTGTTGTTCAAGGCGCACCTTGTGATCATCGGCTATACTTTTTATTTATCTCCAAGGATAAGACAACATTAATTCGAGCAGATGAATACAAGGGCTTGAAGAATTACGAATTGGTGAGTAGGCTTCGGAAACAATATGGTGAAAAAATATCTGTTATATCTACTGGAATTGCAGGGGAACGGAGATACAGAGGGGCCTCAGTTTCCTTTACGGATATCTTTGGCGATCCATCTCGGAACGCTGCAAGGGGTGGACTCGGCGCCGTGATGGGATCGAAAGGACTCAAGGCGATTATTATTGATCCTTCTCAATTTGGGCAGGTGGATCTTGTTCATCCGGAGGAATTTCGCAGGATCGTAAAGTCATGGGTGGATACCCTCAGACATGATATCAGCTGCAGTCTCTATTCTCGTTTCGGCACTCCATTTGCCATTTCCAATTCCGCCAGCCAGGGAACCTTACCATCGAACAATTATCGTTCGGGAAGACCCGCGAACTTCATCGCCGTAAGCGGTAACAGCATACAGAAAATTCTCTTTGAACGGGGCGGCAAGATGCACGGCTGCATGCCAGGCTGCGTTGTGAAGTGTTCAATCATCTATCCGGATAAAGATGGGAAACGGCTCTGCTCTGCCTATGAATATGAAACGATCGCCATGCTTGGAACCAATCTGGGAATTACCGATAATGATGCCATTGCCAGGCTCAAATTCATGTGTGACGACCTTGGTGTCGATGCCATAGAAACAGGAAGCAGTCTTGGTCTTGCTGCTGATGCCGGTAAGATGTCATTTGGAGATTGGCAGTCCGCTGCACGACTTTTGGAGGAGATCGAAAAGGAAACGCCCCTTGGTCTTGCTTTGGGTAACGGTGTGGTAGCCACCGCAAAATATTTGAACGTAAGCCGTATTCCCGCGTATAAAGGACAGGCCATCCCTGCCCATGATCCCAGATCGGTAAAGGGAACCGGCGTTACTTATTTTACGAGTCCAATGGGAGCGGATCATACGGCAGGCCTGACATATCGGATACCAAGAAACAAGGATAAACAGGCTGAGAATTCGCTTAAATCCCAGATTCAGGCAGCCACATGCGATGCCTTTGGCTACTGTTTGAATTCTGTTCCCGGCGGCCGCGCATCCATTTATCAATTTTTTGCAGATCTCATAAATGCCAGATATGGGCTCCGGTTGACTCCTAAAGATATCATGGAGATCGGCAAGCAGACCCTTCGAGACCAACTCGCTTTCAACGAAAAGGCAGAGTTTAGTAAAACGGATTCCAAAGGTGCAGCCTTTGTCCGAGAAGAGACGATTACTCCGACGGGTCAGGTTTTTGATGTTGATGATGCCGAGATAGAAAACGTATGGAAGGGACTGGATTCGTTTCAGGAAAAGGAAAAGGTCTGGGAGATCCGCATACCGCCTCTGCCAGATATGATGTTTGGTGCCGGAGTCTTAGAGAATATGGGCGAGCGGGTCCAGCGACTAAGAGTAAAGAAAGTATTGGTGGTTACCGACCCTATGATGTTCTCAATGGGAAGGGCTGATGAGGTTCGTAAGATTCTGGAGTCCAGTGGAATATCGACTGTTATCTTCTCAGATGTAGAGCCTGATCCCCCTATTGAACTCATCGAGAGGGCTGGTAAGCTCTATACAGATAATGATTGTGATGGAATATTGGGCCTCGGCGGCGGGAGTTCGATGGATACTGCAAAAGCCGTCGGGCTTAGGGTGACACACGCCGGAGAGATGAGAGAATATGAGAGCATTGTGGGTGGAACTGCAAAAATTAAACCTCTTCTTCCGCCGATCATTTGCATCCCTACCACCTCAGGGACAGGAAGCGAGGTTAATCCTTACGCTGTGATCACCGATAAGGAGAGAGACCTGAAATTTATGTTAATGAGCAATCACTTAATTCCCAGATTGGCTGTGATTGATCCCATCTACTGTAAGACCATGCCGCCTGGCCTCACAGTCGAATCAGGAATTGATGCCATGGCTCACTGCGTTGAAGGGTACGTTTCGTTGGCAATCCCTTATCACCCTTATTTTGAAGCGATGGCGGTCTACGGGGTGAAGTTGATTGGACGAAGCCTCCCTCGGGCCTATAAGAACGGGAATGATATCGCCGCACGTACCGATATGTGCATGGCTGCCATCTGCGGAGGCATTGCCTTCCTAAAGGGATTAGGTCTTGGACATGCCATTACACATGTTCTTGGTGCTCATTACCATATTCCGCATGGCCGGGCAGCCATTTATGGACTTCTCTGTTTTGTTAAGGCCAATAACGAAACTTGTAAAGAGCAGTTTATCGATATGGCGCAACTACTCAATCGCTCAAATGATCTGGAGGGGAGCCTGCTTGAGTTTTATAGAAAGCTTGATATTCCCATTAGCCTAAAAGCTCTCGGCATTCCAAAAGAGGACTTAAGGAAGATTGCCTTTTATGCCTCCAGGGATGCAATAAATATGGCCACCGATCCCACATCTGTAAGCGAGCAGAAGATCTTGGAGCTTCTTCTGGAGATTTATGAGTAGCTCAGTGGCTAAGGAGTACGGATGAATATGCTGTAACGGTTCCTGTGACCTTCGTATTAAAGAAGTCATCCCGTTAAGCCCCAGACCTTGGCCTCCTGGAAAGTGACTATGAATTGGAAAGAAGATCCGCGGTGGGCCTATGTCTTTGTCAATTTGTCTTGCCTGATGTGGGCCAGTAATTTTGTACTGGGAAGGACCCTGAGGGAGGAGATCGGACCTCTGATGCTGGCGGCCTCCCGCTTTGTGGTGGCCTCCCTATTCTATGCGGTGATCCTGGGCCGGTCTGCCGTCAAGGAACGACTGCTTCCCCGGCACTGGGCTTTGCTGACAGCCATGGCTCTGACAGGGGTACTGGGATTTCCCGTCCTTCTGTATCGGGGTCTTCAACTCACGACGGCAACAGATGCCGTGCTGATCAACGCCACGGGTCCGCTCATGACGGCGGTCCTGGCTGCGATCCTGCTAAAGGAGCGATTATTCCCTCGTCATGTTCTTGGTGGGGTCATATCGTTTTTCGGCGTGACGGTGATCGTCACTGGGGGCTCATTCGAAAGGCTCCAGCAGTGGCATGTGAATGTCGGTGGTTTATACATCCTTCTTGCTGTGATGCTCTGGGGGCTTTACTCGGTGATCAGCCGTTGGGCGACGCGATCGCGGTCTGTTTTTTCGGTAACCGCCATCTCCACGTGGATAGCCCTCCCGCTTTTCCTCGGGGCAGCAGCCGCGGGGTGGCAGTCGGCACCAACCAACTGGAACTGGCACCTCCTGCTGGCAGTCGTCTACATCGGTATTTTCCCTTCGGGGGCTGCCTTTCTGTCATGGAACGAAGGGGTGCGCCGGGTCGGGCCGAACCGGGCGATGGTATTCTATAATATGCTCCCTGTTTACGGATCGATATTGGGGGTAATTCTGCTCGGAGAGTCCCTCGGGGCGCAGCATTTTATCGGCGGTGGCCTGATCCTGTCGGGTAGCCTCATCGCCATCTGGCCGGAATTGAGAACCGCCGCAGGAAAGAGCTGAAGCAAGGAGAAACGAAGGGTTGATGTTGCACGTTAGATCGGCTTTAGAGATTTCAGCAGATTTTTCAATATTCTTGCCTCGATGATTCGGTGATAAGCCGCCCTGAGGAGTAAAAGGTGAAGAGAGTATTTTGGTTTGTCATGTTCCTCACGTAAGGACATAGGTGCCTTCTCAAAAGCCAAGTCTTTGCGGTCAATCTCTTGAAAAGATCTCCTCAGATCAGGAAATTGTAAGAACAAATGTAATCTTTCTTTAATACGAGCCTCTGTATATTGTTTTAATATCTCTCCTTTCATGACAATTTCCCTCCTTTCCCCAACCTTATGAGCTGTGGACAGGTCATCTATTAAAATCGCATCTGAAAACCCCTTCCTGTGGACGGGGATAAAAGATGCGTCTGCTGAAAGCAGAAAAAAGCATACCAGATGCTGAAACAAGTTCAGCATGACAAGATGGTTTGGTTCTGGTCTTTTTGTCATCCCGAACTTGTTTCGGGATCTCGGTTTTGGGTTCAGAATTTGGGTTTTAAAGCCGCGCCCTGTGGACGGGGTTCTTTACTCTTCATTTCTCTTTGGCCAATCCCTCATTATTGGCCCGTCCCTCGGGGGGAGCCTGCCGTTTGTGAAGGTATGAAGTGGCGATCATCCATACACCAAGAGTTAATAGGACTAAAGGGCCAAAGATTTCTAATGGGAACCATCCAGCCCTCTGAGCAAACCACAGCAGTCCGATCACGATGAGTAGGATACCGAACCTGGCACGGTGGCCTCTTTTTCTGACCCAGGACATACAATCACCTCCCATTGACTTATATTCATCCATATCAATTCCCTCCTGTTCTGGCCTTAAGAAAGGCCGACTCAATTTAGATATTTCGACAACAAGCCTGAATTTCCTTACCGGGTTTTCTCATCCACGGATCATCCCTTTCTTTCGGTTTCTACTTTATAAGACGAAAAATGCCCCGCAAAGGTTACAGTTGATAGTGGAGCCCCACTGGCTAAAGCCTATGGCTTCTCCACATGCTTCGTCGGGCGGAACCCTCCGAAGCATACCCCGCTACGCTCCCTAGGAGCTTCGAAGAGTACCTTCCTGCCATTTCCATCCTCTGTAGCTGTAGCGACAGCTACTGCGGAGGACGGGCATCCACGGGTAAATCCGTGCCTGCACGCCGAAGTCCCTGCCCTCCGCAAGGCTTCTGGAGGCGGGGCTACGCGAATGCAGATGTTTCGGGACACAGGCGTGGCTTTCTGCGTAGGAGGGTAAGAACGATGATGCCGCGATTCCAAATTCCTCCCCACGCCTTATGACTCACGAGATTTTAGTTTCACGCCATGCTCTCTGCGTTTTTTAAAGTCTGGGACACGGAAGACGGTCATGGACACGCTTTAAATTCTTGACATAACCTTATCCGTGGTTTATTCTGTGCATCAAAGAGAAATGGGGGGAAAGATAAAACTATTTTTTGGCCATAGTCAAGGAGAAAGATCCGACCCCAATCACAACCGCTCAAATAATTATTTACCTATGCCTAACCCCAATTTTTCTTACTTCAGGAGGGGAGGTGCAAAGGAAGATCAAGTAATGAAGAAACTCTTAGAATGATTTTTGGCATATGGGGGGGATATGGCTTTAACCTTTAGCATGATGGGCATTGATGAGATGCTAAGCAAACTTGATAAGGGTGATGGGTGGTTGAAGGGCAAAGGGATTGGCACGACCAAAAGTAGATTCAGCGATATTCTGAATCTTACCCGAATCATCATTGACCATCAAAAGAGAAAAAAAATCTGGGGTCAGGCTTGCAAAATTGCGATTCTTAGCCTATTCTTTGCCTGTTCTTTTCAAAATTTCATTTCCAGCCAATATCCCGCTGATGGAAGCTTGCATCAACCCCCGAGTAATTCCTGCTCCATCACCGATCAGGAAGAGATTCTGGATGTCCGTTTCCAAGGCTGGTGAGATTTTTACACGATTGGTATAGAACTTTACCTCCACGCCGTAAAGAAGAGTGTGCCTGGAAAAAATGCCGGGAGTGATTCGATCCAATGCCTCGAGCATTTCGATGATGCTTTTCAAATGTCGATACGGAAGGACGAAACTGAGGTCTCCTGGAGTGGCCGAAATCAGGGTAGGTTGAGTAATGCATCTATTGATCCGATCCGGTGTGGATCGCCTTCCATCGAGTAGATCTCCCAATCTCTGAATGATCACTCCATTCCCAAGAAAATTGGCCAGTCTCGCAATATACTTCCCATAGCCAATAGGGTCGTTAAAGGGTTCGGTAAAGGTGTTGGAAACGAGGATGGCAAAGTTGGTATTCTCAGTTTTTTTGTTAGCGTAACTATGGCCATTGACTGTGACAATCTCATCAATCGTTTCTGTGACAACCTCTCCGAAAGGATTCATACAAAAAGTCCGAACTTTGTCATCGAAGGTCTTGGAATAGTAGATAAACTTTGCCTCATAGGCGATGTCTGTAAGTTTTTGAAGGATGGAGGCAGGGGCCTCAACACGAACTCCTATATCGACTGGACTTGGTATAGAGGGGATTCCCAAACGCTGCACCTCGTTCTTGATCCATTGGGCTCCCACACGGCCGGGACCACAAATCACGTAATCAGCATTCACCCTGGTCCCATTCTCAAGCAATACCCCCATGGCCTTTCCATTCTTAACGAGAATCTCTTTCACGGGGGTATTAAAGAGGACGTCCACTTTTTTCTCCAGGGCATTCCGGATCTTCTTCAAGAGAGGTACACAGTTTTCAGTTCCCAGATGTCTGATTTCCATGGGAATGAATTCTAATCCTGCCAGTTTCGCTTCCTGGTACAGGGCTTCAGTTCTACCAGAGGATTGACCGAAGATCTCTTTCGGGGCACCAAATGAGAGATAGATCTCGTCAGCTTCTCTGAGGAGATTCACCAATTGGTTCTGGGGAATAAAGTCGCCTAAGAATCCACCTACTTTTGGTGAAAGAGTCAGCTTACCGTCACTGAAGGCACCTGCTCCTCCCCAGCCACACAGGAGTTCCATTCCCCTCCCTCTTTTTCTCTCATGGATATCCTTTCCTCTCTCAAAAATCACCATATCTTTCATGCCACCCCTGGACAAGGCGAGAGCGGCGAAAATGGCTGATGGACCAGCTCCAACAATCGCTATTTGGTATTGCTTTTTCATCATTCTCTATTACCCACTCTTGCTTTGATTCAGTTATCCTCTTGTTCTATTTTTATATATCTCATTAGAGAATTTCAATAGAATTCTATGACCACAACATACCACAAGAAGAACTTAAAGTGTTATCCTTAATAAATTGACCCGGGGCTGTACTTGGGGCCGGGCTTGAAATATTGCAATTCAGAAAATTGCATACAGGACTGTTTCGAAGAAATACTGTTTCCCTAAATCAATGAAAGGCTATCGGCGACTGCAAGGCCGGTCTTCGTAGGAAAGAGGTAGCCATCACGGATGGAGATGAATCCTTCTTCCTGGAGTTTGTCCAATATTTCCTTTTTTTCGGTGAAGAGATCGTAGTCGTACCGGTTCTTAAGATCCTGGAGGCAGACTCCTTCTTTCGTCCGGAGACCGAGGTAAAGCGCCTCCAGTCGTAGTTGCTCCATCGTCAGGATTTCTGTCTCTTCAGTCGGAAGATTCCCCGCGTTGATCGCAGCAAGGTACCGATCAAGGGAATGATGGTTCCACCAGCGCCGATTGTACTGGAAGGAGTGGGCAGCAGGACCAAGTCCCAGGTAAGGGGAGTGGTCCCAGTATTTTTGATTGTGCCGGGAGGTGTACTCTGTTTCCAGAGCAAAGTTCGATACCTCATAGTGGATATAACCGGCATCTTCAAGGAATTCGGTCGTGTTCATAAAGAATTCGTACTGCAACTCTTCTCCGGGAAGGGAAAACTCTCCCGCCTGGCACCTCATTCCTAAAGGAGTTTTCGACTCGAGAGTTAATTGATAACAGGAGATATGTTCCGGTGAAAAGGCGACAGCCTGCTTCAAAGTACCGAGCCATGACTCTATATCCTGCTCCGGTACACCGTAAATCAAATCCAGTCCTATGTTATGAAACCCCGCCTTTCTTGAGGCCTCGACGGCTGAAATGGCCTGCTTTACAGAGTGCCTTCTTCCCAGAAAGTTCAGTATTTTCTCATCAAAAGATTGGACTCCGATATTGATTCGATTGATTCCAATCTCACGCATCAATTCAAGAGAAGATTGATCGAGATCAGCCGGGTTAGTCTCGACAGTTATTTCCGGGGTTGATATGAGATCGAAGTTTTTCTGTACGCTTATCAGGATGCTTTCCAGTTGTTGAGGGCTGAGAAGAGAAGGAGTTCCGCCTCCAATGTAGACCGTGTCAAAAGGATTGAATCGGTTACGATACATCTCCATCTCCTTGAAGAGGGTATCCAGAAAGTCAGGAACAGCAGAGATGGAGGTTAACGAATAGAAATCACAATAGTGGCATTTGCTAAGACAAAAAGGAATATGAATGTAGAGACCGGGAATTTTTGAAACCATATAAAGCACAGGTTAAGGTTGAGGGTTAAAATTCAAGGTTAAGGCTAAGGTTGAGGTTTTTATTCTTCTCAACCTTAGCCTTAACCTCAACCTCAACCTTCTTTTTAGCTATCCGTGTCCGATTTCAAAACGGCGAGAAAGGCACTCTGAGGAATGGAAACCGACCCGATTATCTTCATCCTCTTTTTGCCTTTCTTCTGCTTCTCCAGAAGCTTTCGCTTACGGGTAATATCACCCCCGTAGCATTTGGCTGTCACATCCTTACGGAAGGGAGAGATTGTGGTGCGGGCGATGATCTCACCTCCGATAGCCCCCTGAATCGCTATCTTAAACATCTGCCGGGGAATCTCTTCCTTCAATCTTTCACAGGCCCGCAGGGCACGGGGACGAGCCTGATCGCGATGGACAATTTGCGACAGGGCATCCACTTTCTCGCCGTTGACCAGGATGTCCATCAGGACCAGGGTGCTTTCTCTGTAGTCGATGACTTCGTAATCAAAGGACCCGTATCCCTGAGTGATGGATTTGAAACGATCGTAAAAATCATAGATCACCTCGGCCAGAGGCATCTCATAAATCAACTCCACACGGCCCGGACCCAGGTAGTTAAGCTTTGAGTTCACACCTCGCTTCTCCATACAGAGTTTGATCACGGCGCCCAGGTATCTTTCTGGCATCAGCAGTGCGGCACGAATATAGGGCTCTTCTCCTTTTTCAATGGAAAGAGGATCCGGGTAGTGAGCAGGATTGTCAACGAACACGATGCTTCCGTCTTTCAACGTAAACCGGTAACGAACACTTGGAACCGACAGGAGGATGGAGAGATCATACTCCCGTTCCACCCTTTCCTGGACGATTTCAAGATGAAGGAGACCCAGAAATCCGCACCGAAAGCCCTGTCCTAAGGCAACCGAGGAATCCTTCTGATAGACGAAGGCCGCATCATTCAACATATATTTTTCAAGCGCAACGGCTAAGTCTTCATAGTCCTCCGGAGCAATGGGATAGATGGAAGAGAATACCACCGGTTTGAATTCTTTAAAGCCAGGGAGGGGCTTGTCACAGGGCCGGTCGTCGAGTGTAATCGTATCGCCGATGTGGACGTCCGAAACGGTTTTGACACCTGCAAAAATGTAACCCACCTCTCCCGCGGAGATCTGGTCACGTTTTTCTCTGGAGAGCAAGAACCGTCCTACCTCTTCGACCTTATAAGTCGCTTGATTGAACATAAGGCGGATGACATCCCCATTCTTTACCGTTCCATCAAAGACCCGGCAGTGGATGACCGTTCCACGAAAAGAGTCGTACTGGGCATCGAAGATCAAGGCAGCCAGCGGTCCTGCCGGATCCCCTTTCGGAGGAGGGATTCTCTTTACAATGGCCTCCAGAATCTCTTCGATACCTATTCCTTCTTTGGCCGAGCATTTTAGATAACTAAAAGGATCCAATCCAAGCTCCGAGTCGATCTGCTCGATCACCCTTTCCACGTCTGCTGTGGGAAGATCGATCTTATTGATGACCGGGATGATTTCCAGGTTATTTTCCATGGCCAGATAAAGATTGGCAATCGTCTGAGCCTGCACGCCCTGAGCCGCATCAATTAGAAGAAGCACGCCTTCGCAAGATGCCAGGGAGCGGGAAACCTCATAAGAGAAGTCGACGTGACCCGGTGTGTCGATCAGATTGAGAACATACTCCTCTCCGTCTCCGGCATGATAGGGAAGGGCAATAGCCTGACTCTTGATGGTAATCCCCCGCTCCCGCTCGATGTCCATGTTATCTAGGATCTGATCCTTGAAGTCTCGCTCATTCACCAGACCCGTATACTGAATGAAGCGGTCTGCAAGGGTCGATTTTCCATGATCAATGTGTGCGATGATGCTAAAGTTGCGTATGTTTTTCATAAGTGTTGTTCGAAATGTGATTCTTTTCAAAAGGTACAAATCATATTATAAATGACTTTGGTTAAAAATCCCATCAGAGCCGGAAGAATTTAGGAATTCTCGGTTAGTTTACATGAAACAACGACTTAGGGGTTAGGTCTTGCAATATAACAGTATAGGAGAGCAGGTTTGAATGAGATGGTTGCTTTTTGTGGGTTGGGCTGTCATGAATGTGGAGCCTTCTTAGCAACGAAGGAGAATGATGATCATAAAAGAGTAAAGGTTGCTCAAGAATGGTCGAGGCAATTTAAAGTAGAGAGCAAGCCTGAAGATATTAATTGTGATGGTTGCTTATCTGAAGGAGGACGGCTTTTCAATTACTGCAAGGTCTGTGAAATAAGAAAGTGCGGGAAGGGAAAAGGTTTAAAGAATTGTGGATATTGTAGTGATTATCCCTGCCGAAAACTTGATTTTATTTTCAGCAATGCTGCAAATGCTAAGAACCGACTGCATAAAATCAAATCCTCCTTTATATAACCTTTCACACTCTTTATTCTCGAAAGCAAAGAGAGCCTTATCGATTATCTTCTCGAAAGAATTTAATTCATTCTTACGTTTATTTAATATATAATTCCACTAAGACAGGATTGGAGATAAAAGAGGTGGGATATCTGAAAATCAAAGGAATAGATGGTAGATTATATGGCGAATTGCAAAGAACAGCTGCCGAAGAGAGCCGATCCGTCAGATTGAAGCCCTCCAAGTAACGAACTGGATAGAAGAACGAAGCCGAGTATGGGTAGATAGAACTTTATGAAAGCTAAAGAACTGGATAAGAAGTTTGATAAGGGGGAGGATATTTCGAAGTATTTGGATGTCTCCCGAGCATCCAGACCTGGAAGGGATCAAAGAAGGGTGAATGTGGATTTACCTAAATGGATGATTGAATCATTAGATAAAGAAGCCCGCCGGCTTGGGGTGACACGGCAATCGATTATTAAAGTTTGGATCGCAGATAGACTTCAGAAAATATAGATGTGACGCTTTTCCAATTGACAACATGTTTCTAAAACTAAAGAAAGGAGTCGAATATGGGGGCGAAGAAGATTTTGATGATTGTTGGGGATTTTGTGGAGGATTATGAGGTGATGGTGCCTTTTCAGGCATTACTGATGGTTGGACACACTGTCCATGCCGTTTGTCCAGGAAAGAAGGCTGGTGAAAGGGTCCGGACAGCGATCCATGATTTTGAGGGAGATCAGACCTACAGCGAAAAGCCGGGACACAATTTCACGCTGAACGCGACGTTTGATGAGATCAAGCCGGAAGCTTATGATGCCCTGGTGATCCCTGGTGGACGAGCGCCGGAATACATTCGTCTGAACGAGAAGGTGCTTGACATGGTTCGCGACTTTTCCAAGGCGAATAAGCCCATTGCTGCCATTTGCCATGGCGCGCAAGTGCTGGCGGCGGCAGGAGTGGTTCAGGGCAAAGCCTGTTCGGCTTATCCGGCAGTGGGGCCGGATGTAAAAACCGCAGGCGGCAAGTACGTTGACATACCGGTGGACAAGGCGCATGTGGATGGTAACCTCGTCACCGCACCCGCCTGGCCAGCCCATCCTGAGTGGCTGGCAAAGTTTCTGAAAGTTTTGGGGACGAAGATTGAACCATAGGAAGAGCCTGGATCACATCCTTAGATAGTCGAGGGGGAGTATCTCTCTATGGAAGCAGGGTAAACCATCGATCAGATGTGTCCCCAGAAGAGGTATATCGAGACATTAAGAGGTTCTTTTCAAGGGAAAGATGCGGAGCCTAAACTCATCGCCGGGGCTGGTCGCCATCCCATTACTCTTCAACCCAAATAAAATCTGCCACCTTTAAACGGTCTTTCATGAGAAGGTTCTCCACCGATGAAGCCATGGAGATGACTGCGATTTTGAGTTTTGGATGATTCTTCTGGAGTTGATAGGGAATGCCGAGGTGGTAATCGGAATGAAAATGCCCGCAGCAGAAGAGGGTACGACGATCTATGAAAGGTTCGATGGAGGCTGCCATCACAGTATCCTTTAGGACCTGTGCCTTGTAGAGTCCATCGACTTTCATGCCTTTCATGGGAGTGAAATGGGGCATTTCTCCCATCGAGGAAGCGAAGCGCTTGTAATATCCCTTCGATTTGAGGTGCACGGTTTTTGGAAGGTAAATCCTGTCCTCCCCCATCACATCGGGGCAGATCTCATTTGCCATCGATACGGCGGCTGCTGCCCTTCGCGGAATATTCGCTGCAATCACTGGCATTCCTTTCTTCTTCGCAAACTCAATGAGTGGCCGGTAATCCTTGAGGTAGTTTGGCCAAGGGCGGGACTGTTTCAGAAATTTCTTTTCTGATATTTTCCCTTTTAAATAAGCGTCGAGGATATTTTGAACATCGCGCTCGAACATCTCGAGGGCGAGGACGAGATTCGAATCCCGTTCTGCGAGCCCTTTGAGAATGGCAAGTTCTGCATGGTGGGAAACTCGGGATTCATGCTCTTCCCCAATGAAAATGACGCTATAGTCCATGAGGATATCGAAAGAATCCTCCATGTCATAAAGGAACCCTTTTTTCATTAAGTATGGCATGTGAGCCTCCTACTTTATTTTCGTTCTTCCGAAAAAGAGACGGCCCGCCTTCCGAATAACAAAAATGCAAAGCAATGCAATGAGAACAAGGCAGAGAATCGGGGCGATGATGGCTAACAGGGCTGTGATAATTGATCCGGCCAACTCAGCAGAGGAGACGAGAACATTGCCTGCTCCAGCCGTCAAGACGGAAGATTTT
>Ga0315280_10006427_pt1 | contig 16237 bp, 13 predicted proteins | sample YL17G06_40_MG_FD_203697 | JGI IMG/M metagenome (GOLD analysis project Ga0315280, IMG submission 203697) | Sediment microbial communities from Yellowstone Lake, YNP, Wyoming, USA - YL17G06_40 | ecosystem: Environmental > Aquatic > Freshwater > Lake > Sediment | place: USA: Wyoming | collected...
TCGATCCGGTCGGGATTAAGTCCTTCTCTGAATCAGGCGTCTGATCGCCTTGTGGGGCTACTCTTGGGAGTTCATGGAGCGTTGAACGCCGAACCAACTCCCTCCTTTTTCCATTCCGCGGCTCTTGAATGCGGCATCATTTCTTCCGGTTCAGGTTTTGCTTGTAGAACTCGATCCGCTGCTGAATCGGCTGCGCCTCGGCTGCGTGTCCGGTCGCACGAGCGAGTTTGATTGCCTTTTCGGCCGACTGAATCGCTTCGCCGAAGCGGCCCGCTTTGGCATAGTTGATCCCCATCAGGTTGTGCAACACAAACGATTGGTCCACCTCGGGTTGGAGGCTGACGGCTTTGGCGTATTGCTCGACCGTCTCCTCGATCTTGCCTTGTCGCGCGAGCGCCAGGGCCAGCACGTAGTGAGGCTCGGCCTTGTTCGGTTCCAGGCGCACGGCTTCGGTGAGGTGGACCAGGGCCTCCTCAGTTTTGCCCGTCATAAGCAAGGCCCCGCCCAGGTTGTACCGCATCTCGTAGGGACTGTAGTCTCTACCGAACCCTTCCGGGATCATTTGCAGCGCCGCGCTAAGATGGATGATGGCCGCGTCGTACTGCCCCTCGTGCGCCATCGCGAGTCCCAGGTCGTAGCGGGTGAGCGGATCGCTGGGATCGAGTGTGAGGGCCTGCAAAAGGTGAAATATACCTTCCTTGCTCAGCTGCTTGGCATTGTAAAGGAGGAAGCCGAGTCGCTGGTGCGCCCGAAAGTTGTTCGGATTGAGTTTCAATGCGTGTTCGTATTCCCGAATCGCGTTGTCTACGTCGCCGGCCCGGTAGAACGCATCGGCGGCTCGAACGTAGGAGTTGTCGTCGAGGAAGTTCTCGTGGATCGTTTTGATGGCGCCGGCCGGCGGCAGATTGACAAACTCCGGGATGTTGGCCGCGCGGTCGGGGGCCGTGAAGTTTGACAGTAGGACGGGTGGCGTGCTGCGGCCCTGCTCATCAATGTGCGTGAGGAACAGTTGCGTGTAGGGCGAATAGGCTTTCGAGGAAAAGACCAGCCACTTGCTGTTGGGCGACCAACTGTGCCACGAGTTCATGCGGGTGGTGTTGCAGCGCAGGCGCGTGGGCGTCCCTCCCTGGGCGGGCATGATGTAGAGTTCGCTGTCGGGCTGAAGCAGCATGAAACTCTTCGCCTTGCAGAAGACGATCCATTTCCCATCGGGCGAGTAGCGGGCGAAGAAGTTGCTCATGCCGTTGTTGGACGCCCCTGCGAGCGGCTCGGGCTTGCCGCCTTCCCCGCCGTTGAAGGGAATTCTGTAAAGGTCGTACAGGAAGGTTTTGCCCTCCTTGAGGAATTCGTCGCACTCCTCGGGGCTCAACAGGATCTGGTTTCCGCCGCGAAGTCTTTGGAGTTTGTAGGCCTTGGTGCGTGCGAAAACGATGTACTTTCCATCGGGGCTCCACGAGGGATTGCTCTGGACAAATTGCGGATCGTCGGCGCCCGGCAGGGCCTGGAACGTCTTCGTGGTGCGGTTATAGACGCACAAAATGCCTTTGAGCGGAAAAAACAACTGCGAGAAAGCCAGGTCGGGCTTGGGGACAAAGACGGACCGGTCCTTGACCGTGCTCACGACAGAATTGCCGTCGGGCGAGATCTGCGAAAGCAGGCCGAAGGTCTGTTCCTTGTCCTCGCGCTTGTAGTTGTCCCAGGTAATGATGTCGCTGGTGGCGAGGGTCATCTCTTGGGCGGTCGGGACAATGATGTAAGAGCCTTTGCTGTTGGCGTAATCCACGTCCATGGCGAGCGTTTTGGCATCGGCGGAGAACGAATGACAGTTCCCGCAAACGGGAAGTTTCTCGAGGATCACCGGAGGCTGCTGCGGCGATGAGATTGCGCCACAGCGCCAGCGGATCTTCGTCGGGTCTTTGACGGCCTCGCTGAACGGCAGGTTCACCTCGCGGTAGAAGATGGGCGCGCCGACCTCGTCTTTGGAGGTTTGAATGGTGAGGCGGTTGCCCGAGAGGATTTTCGCGGGCGCGGAGCGGTTGACGCCGAGGATGGCGACCTGCGCTTCTTGTTCCCGCGAGCGCTTTTTGATGGCGTCCCAATCGGCGGCCGAGGGCGTCCACTCCGGGGCGTGAGTCAGGAAATTCATTCGCCCTTTGTCGTCCCGGAATTTGATCGTGACGAGCCAGATGTCGGAGCCGGCGTTGGCGTCCTGCCATCGGAATGTCGGCGGCACGATCTCCGGCGGGAAGAGCGTTTCGTTCTGTGGATAGGAAATGGTTAATCCACCGTATTGGGTTTCGTCCTGATAGGAGGCCAGGATATTCTCGGGCTGCGGATCGGGCCGGCAAAACGCGACCGGCCCGGCCACCGCGATCGTTAAAGCGGTGGCTCTGACGACGAGTCGTTGGAAAGAGGTCCGCATAAGTCAACCCACGGCTGATAAGCCAACTGCGAATCGTTTCAGCCGCTCTCTCGATGATGGATTGACACTGATGTCGAGCCTAAGCTTCGCCGCCTTGTGCACGTGAAGGCCGGCAGTTGCAACCAAAAAGTGAAGGGGAATCGGGGAACAAGTGGCGCGACTTCGATATCGCTTGACGCCGGGCATCGCTCGCGCGAAATTGCCCCGCCATCGTCGCTGGAAGCAGGACAGGTTGGCAACCTGTCCCGCCACCCGCACACCGCGCTCATAGGAGGCTTCCCATGGCGTCAAATCAGAACCGGAGAGGATTGACCCGCCGACAGTTTTTCAAGCGCGGCGCCATGGGAACCGCCGCTTTGGCCGGTACTCGCTTGCTCTTTTTGCCGCACCGGGCCTCGGCTGCCGACTCCCGCGCCCGCCGTCCGAACATTCTTTTCATCATCACCGACGATCAGAACTTCGACACGCTTGGCTGTTGGGGCAACAAGGTTTTGACCCCGAACCTGGACGGTCTGGCGCGCGAGGGCGTCCGCTTCACGCACGGCTACACGGCCTCGAGTGTGTGCACGCCCAGCCGCTACAGCTGTCTCACCGGCCGCTACGCCAGCCGTTGCACCAGCCCGGAGTTCATGAAGGGAAATCCGCCGGGCGCCCAATCCGCCGTGGGGTTCAACACCCGGCTGGAACCCGACGGGAATATCGGAAGAGTCCTCCACGACGCCGGCTATGTGACCGGTGTCGTCGGGAAATGGCACACGGGCGGTTGGGGCGACTTTCTCGCCTATCCGCCCGAAGCCGACATGCGCGACCCGGCCATCGCCCGCATCCTGGCCGAGAACCAGGCCCGGCGGATCGCCCAGATCAAACCATGCGGCTTCGACTATGCCGCGAGCATCTATTGGGGTAACCTCGCGGACCACAAGCTCGACATGCTCAACGTCCACAACATGGAATGGGTCACCAAGGGGGCGCTGGATTTCATCGAGCAGAACAAAGACAAGCCGTTTTATTTGATGATGGCCCCGACGCTGCATCACGGCCCCAATCCGCTTAAATCCATTGGCGCGGACGAGAGGATCACAGCCGCCGGGCTTTTGCCCGAACCCCTGAAAGTCATGCCCCCGCGAACCGGCATCAGGGAACGGCTCCGAAAAGCCGGCTACCCCGAAAACACCGCCCATGCGACCTGGCTGGACGACGGCGTTGGCGCCGTGCTCAAGAGGCTCGACGACCTCGGTCTGGCCGACAACACGGCTGTCTTTCTTTTCAGCGACAACGCAACTATGGGGGGCAAGGGAACCTGCTACGACGGCGGCGCGCGCACTCCCTGGCTCCTGCGCTGGAAAGGGCATATTCCCCCCGGCCAGGTCCGCGACGAACTGGTTCAGAACATTGATTTTGTCCCAACAATCCTCGACATCTGCGGCGAGAAACCCCCGGCGGGAATGCGCCTCGACGGCGCCAGCATGTTGCCGCTGCTCACGGGCAAAGAAAAAAAGTGGCGCGACGCCCTCTTTTTCGAGATCGGCCACACGCGCGCCGTCGCCACCAGGAAATGGAAATACATCGCCTGGCGATTCCCGAAGAGAATGCAGGAAGGGATCGAAAGCGGCCGGCTTGTCGCGCCTTTCTACCACATGGACAATCCCGTCAATCTCCAGGAGATCGCCTCCAAGCGCCATCCCGGCTACAATGATCCCGACCAGCTCTACGATCTCGAAAATGATCCCACCGAACAGGTCAACCTGGCCAAAGACCCGAAATATGCCGAGGTCGTGAAAGAGATGCAGGGTCGGCTGAGGGAATGGCTCAAGGCGTTCGACCGGCCGTTCGGCGAGTTCCGATGAAGGAACACTGCTCCCGTCGCCGTTCCACGAGTCCGGTGGCCAGGAATTCCCAAAAGTCACGCTAGAAGGGCACAACGTCATATTTTCCCGACAGACGAGATTTTGTTTCATCCGGCTCGGATTCAAGTCTTTCTGTGAGCTGGGCGTCTCCTTCGGCTTTTGGTGCGACTTTCTGGAGCTCCTGGTCAGGTGCCCGCGACTGCCAGTTCGTGCTTGACGCCATCCCACGCGCCCGCGTAAATGTAATTTCGTTGCGTGCCACGTGCCAATCCTGCCTCGCACAATGCTGGGGAGTGGTGCAGTGGTAGCACGTCTGACTCTGGATCAGAATGTCGGGGGTTCGAATCCTCCCTCCCCAGCCAATTTTCTCTTTTCTGCTGCAAGACGGACGGGGCTGAAACCCGTCTTCATCCCATAAACCTTCGGGGGAGGGGAGCCATGCCATTCCTTTTCAACGACTACATTCCGGTGTTGCTCATCAACATGGCGGCCGGCCTGCTGATGTTGGCCTGTTATGTCGCCGTGGGCCTTGAGGAGGCGGACCAGCGGCGCTGGGCCCCGGGCTTTGCCATGACGGGCCTGGTGGCCCTGATCGGCGGCTTCCACATGAGCTTTGTCTGGCCGCTTCCGGGCAGCTACAACATCGCTTATGGCGAGCTGTCGGTGTTCTTCGGAATCCTGTTTGCCGGGGCCGCGCTGGCGCTGGCCAGAGGCTGGGATTTGCTGGGGGTGACGATCTACGCCTTCCTGGCCGGACTGTGCGCCATCATCCTCGGCATTCGGATTTGGGATTTGGGCATGAGCCTCACGCCGCGACTGACCTGCGTCGGGTTTGTCCTCACGGGCGTTGCGGGTCTGTTTTCTCTTCCCGTTCTCTATCTCAGGAACAACCGTGCTCTCCGAACCCTCGGCGTGATCGTGCTGGTCGTTGCCGCTCTGATCTGGATTCTTATCGCGTGCGGGGCTTACTGGCAGCACCTGTCTGGGTATGCAAAATGGGTGCCGCTCGTGAAGGAATGATCCGATGCAAGACGTTCCTTTCGAAGACCGATGGGACGCCGGTGAGAAGCTGGGCCGCGCCCTGAACAAATACAGGAACAAGAGCGCGCTGGTGTTGGCGATTCCGCGCGGCGGCGTGATCGTCGGCTATCAGGTCGCCAAACACCTGAAGGCCGATTTCTCGCTGATCGTTTCGCGAAAACTCCCCTTTCCCGACAATCCGGAGTCCGGCTTTGGCGCGATCGCCGAGGATGGAAGCACCTATCTCCATCCCGACGCGCGAATCTGGCTGCCCGAGAAGGCAATCCAACAGATCATCGCCGGGCAGGAGAAGGAGACCGCGCGGCGGGTGGCCGTGCTGAGGAAGGGCAAGCCGCTGCCGGAGATCGCAGGTCGAACCGCGATCCTCGTGGATGACGGGATCGCGATGGGTTCGACCATGCGGGCGACGATCCAGACCTGCCGCAACAAGAAGGCGGACCGAATCGTCGTCGCCGTGCCGGTGACCAGTCCCGACACGGCGCGCGAGTTTTTCGATTTGGTTGACGATCTGGTCGTCTTGAAGACACCGCCTTTTTTTCGCGCGGTGGCCCAGGTCTATCGTTACTGGAGCGATCTCACCGACGAGGAAGTGCTCGAGGTTATGGAGAAGTGGGACAGGGAGAAACCGTCCTGAGGCTTTTGACAGTACCATCACAGCGTGAGGGGGGAAAGAATGAGCGAGAAGAAATGTGCCGGGCTCCACTCCGGCCACCTGTGCGTGTTGGCCAGCAATGAGAAGTTCGAGCGGATCAAGGAAATGACGAAGAGCCCGAAATTCATCTGCTTCAACTGCGGCCGGGTTGCCGATTTCGACAAGAACCTGTGCAACCCCATGCCGCTGGAGGAATAAGGATTCCCGGCCCAACGCTTGTCCCCTCAATTCCCTTGACAGTCCGACGCCGTGTCTCGTAGGCACGGGGCTATGGGGTTTTGTCGGGTTGTTCGCCGTTTGCAGACGCCACCAAAGGAGAGCCTCGAAATGAAAACGAAACGGATTGTGCGTGGAACAGTCTGGGCCGCGCTGGCGGCGGCGCTGCTCATTGCCGCCGCAAGCTATGTCTCACAAGCCGCCGAAACTGCATCGGGCAACGTGGCCGAGGTCGTGCTGTTCGTCGGATCGCTCAGCGCGCAAAACGCCGTGGATCGCCGCCAGGGCATCCTCGACGAACTCGACGGCAAACCGCTCCCGAAGCCTGCGGCCGTGGTGGCGGTCGCGCTGCCGCCGGTCACGCTCAAGCCGGGCGAAAAGCCGCGCGTGGCCTTTGTGACCAACAATGCCTCGGAGTTCTGGAGCATCGCGCGCGCCGGGTTTGACAAGGCCGCGAAGGAGTTCGACGTCATCGGCGAGTTTCGCATCCCGGCCGGCGGAACGGCCGCCGAACAGAAAGCCATCCTCGAAGACCTGGTGACCAAGGGCGTCCATGGCATCGCCGTCAGCCCCGTGGACCCCGACAATCAGACCTCGATCCTCAATGAGGTCGCGGGCCAGGTTCTTCTGATCTGCCACGACAGCGATGCGCCCAAGAGCAATCGCATTCTCTATGTCGGAACGAACAACTATTCCGCCGGTCGCGAGGCGGGCAAACTGATCCAGGAAGTCCTCGGGTCCGACCGGCCGATCAAGGTCGTGGACACGCGCACCGACAACACCGATCGCTCGCGGGCCAAGTCCAACGTCCAGGATGTTCTGGTCAGCCGTCCCAACGTGGCGTGTCTGGTCGGCCTGTGGTCCTACAACGGGCCGATTATCGGCAGCGTCATCCGCGAGTCGAATCTCGGCGGCAAGGTCAAAGCCGTCTGTTTCGATGAAGAGCGTCCCTCGTTGCAGGCGATCCGCGAGGGAACGATCTATGCCACGGTCGTTCAGAAGCCCTACGAGTTCGGCTATCAGTCGGTGAAGATCCTGGCGGCGCTGGCGCGAGGGGACAAGTCGGTCATTCCGCCCAACCGCGCGGTTGACACCGGCGTCACGGTGGTGAAAAAGGCCAACGTGGACGAGTTCGAGAAGTGGCTCGATAGTTTGGTGAAGAAGTAAACCGCTGATTAAGAAGTCCGAACTCCCAACAACTCGAACACGAGATACTCCGTCGTGGTTGATGCCTCCAGTTCGCGCCCGCCCTTTCTCGCGATGCGAGACATTACCAAGCGCTTTCCGGGTGTGCTGGCCCTCGATCACGTGAACTTTCACATGGCCCGCGGCGAGGTCGTCGCCGTTATCGGCGAAAACGGCGCGGGCAAATCCACACTGATGAAAGTGCTCGGCGGCGTCTACCAGGCCGACTCCGGCGAAATCCGTATCGAAGACCGTCCCGTAGATATTCGCTCGGTCCATCACGCCATCGCCCACCGGATTGCCCTGATCCACCAGGAGCGCAACCTGGCCACGGGTCTCAACGTCGCGGAGAACATCTTCCTGGGCCACGAGCCGCGATGGGCGGCGTGGCTGCCGCTGGTCAACCGCCCGACCCTTCACCGGCGGGCGCGCGAGGGGGCCTCCCGCGTCGGTCTTGCGGTGGACACTCACACGCCGGTTCGGTTGCTCCCCACCGGACCCCAGCAGATGGTCGAGATTGCCCGGGCCCTTTCGCTCGATGCGCGAATCCTGGTCATGGACGAGCCGACCAGCAGCCTCTCGCAGCGCGAAACCGACACGCTCTTCCGCGTCATTCACGAATTGCGCGGCCAGGGCGTGAGCATCGTCTACATTTCCCACCGGCTGGGCGAGGTACGCGAAGTGGCCGACCACGTGGTGGTGCTTCGCGACGGGCGGAACGCCGGCGAGTTGGACCGGGCCGAAGCCGACCACGCTCGTATGGTCAAGCTGATGGTGGGCCGCGACATCGCGCAGTATTATCGCCGCGACCACACGCCCGGCGACGAGGTCGTGCTCGAACTGCGCGACGTCGTTCTGGCAGGCCGGCCGAACCAGCCGATCTCGCTGAGCGTTCGGCGCGGCGAAATCCTCTGCCTGGCGGGTCTGGTCGGAGCGGGCCGCACCGAAATCGCGCGCGCGCTGTTTGGCATTGACCCGATTCTTTCCGGCACCGTGCTGCTCGATGGCCGACCGATCCGGCCGCGCAATCCCTTCGACGCCATTCGCCGCGGGTTCGCCCTCGTTCCCGAGGATCGCCAGCTCCAGGGGCTGATCCTCGACATGACGCTCCGGGAAAACATCTCGCTGGCCGAGCTGCGCCTCATCCATCGGTGGGGGTTGTGGGATCGGCGGCGCGAGCGGCAGGCGGTGGCGGGCATGGTTGCGCGGCTGAACATCCGGACGCCTTCGCTGGCCCAGCGAGCGCGCTATCTCAGCGGCGGCAATCAGCAGAAAGTCGTTTTGGCCAAATGGCTTTCGCTGAAACCAAAGGTTCTGATCCTCGACGAACCCACGCGTGGCGTTGACATCGGCGCCAAGCAGGAAATCTACGATCTGATGGGTTCGTTGACCCAGAGCGGCGTGGCCATCCTCATGATCACCAGCGAGATGGAAGAGGTTCTGGGCATCAGCGACCGGGTGGTGGTCATTCATGAAGGCACCGTCGCCGGCGAGTTGGCACACGACCAACTCTCGGAGGAGGCCATCGTCGCCCGCGCGACAGGACAAATAAGCGAAGGATGAAGGATGAAGGATGAAACTAAGGCGGCCTCTGGCCGCAACCAAAAACGGGTGAGAATTGGGGACATCCACTCGTGCACCGGAAAAAGTCCATCCCGTCCATGTCGTCCATTTCGTCCACGGGAGAAGATCTTCGCAAAATGGCTAGATGCCTAGACGAAAGGGTCCAAAACATATTGGAGGGCCGGATGCGTGGGGCTGAGCTCACAACAGTGGGGCCTGGCTTTCAGGCACCCGCCTTTCGCTTTTATTCATCCTTCATCCTTCATCCTTCATCCTTGCCTTTCAGAGGGGTAGCAACATGACTCAGCTGGCAGCCAGATCCTCGTGGCGCGATCGTCTCCAGTCGGCGCGCATGATCCTTGTGATGCTGGTCGTGCTGGCGGCCCTGATTGCTTACGTCAGTTACAACCATCCCCGCTTTCTCAGCGAATACAATCTGCAGAACCTCGCCAAACGCCTGGCGCTTCTGTCCATCTACGGGATCGGCGGCGCGCTGGCCATGATCACCGCGGGCATTGATCTTTCGGTCGGGTCGGTCATCGGCCTGATCGGCGTTTTCCTGCCGCTGCTGATCGTGGGCAAGGAAATGCCGGTTTGGCAGGCCCTGGTGCTGGTCTTGCTCCTGGCGGCCGCGCTGGGCCTCGTCCACGGCGTCCTGATCGCCAAATTCAATCTCCAGCCGTTCATCGTGACTCTGTGCGCGCTGCTGGCCTATCGCAGCATTGCCCGGACGATCACTCAGGACATGACTCAAGGATTCGGCGCGGCGCACGAGACCTTGCGCCAGCTGGCCATTGGAACCTGGCTGCACGTTCCCCTGGCTCTCTACCTGATGTTGGGAGTGGCCCTGGTGATCGGCATTTTTCTCCACCTGACGGTGTGGGGCCGGCATCTCTATGCGCTCGGCCAGAACGAGGAGGCCGCCCGCTATTCGGGCATCAACGTGGACGGGCTCAAGATCGTTGCCTACACCATCTCGGGCCTGCTCGCCGGGGTGGCGGGCGTGCTCCTGGCGCTCGACACCAACTCGGTTCAGCCTTCCGACGCCGGCAAGAGCTATGAACTCTACGGGATCGCGGCGGCGGTTCTCGGCGGATGCAGTCTGCGCGGCGGCGAGGGAACCGTCGTCGGGATCGTGGTGGGCGCGACCATTCTCACCGTCCTGCGCAATCTCATCATTCTTCGCGGGTTTTCAACTTATCTCGAAGATGCCTTGATTGGCGCGGTGATCCTTGGCATGGTTGTCCTTGACGAAGTCATGAAGCGACGCGCGGGAAGGCGAACGACGGATCAACTCTGAATGGGAAACAAATGAGGAGGGCGGGGTGCAAAAAAACGAGCGAGTAATCCAACGGTGAAAAGCGACGCTGCCCAAATGGTGCCTGGCGACCGACGCACCGTGGGAGCGCTCCTGGCGCTCATCGCGGTGACCGTCGCCGTCTATCTGCCCGCGCTGACCAACGGATTCGTCGGCCTCGACGATGACGTCTACGTCACGGCCAACCCCCTGATCGCTTCGTTTTCTCCGAGAAGCATCGCGGTAATGCTCACCCGCCCTTACGCGGAGTTCTACCATCCGCTGACGCTGCTCTCGCTCGCCTTCGACCGGTTGGTCTGGGAGCTCAATCCGTTCGGCTATCATCTCAGCGATCTGCTCCTCCACCTGCTGAACACGGTGCTGGTGTTCGTCATCGCCTGCCGGTTGGTGAGACTTGGCCGGTCGGACCGAAGTTCTGCGACCAACGACTTTGCCCGCACGGCCGCGCTGATCGGCGCCGCCCTGTTTGCTCTCCATCCCTTGCGCGTCGAGTCGGTCGCTTGGGCGGCCCAGCGCAAAGACGTCCTCTCGGCCTTTTTCTATCTGCTGGCCTTTGCGTTCTATCTGTGCCACGCCGAGCTCGAATCGGAGCGCCGCAGCCTCGCCTGGTATCGCGCTTCGTTGATCGCCTTCCTCCTCTCGCTCCTGTCCAAATCCATGGCCGTGACGTTGCCGTTTGCGCTCGTGCTGGTGGACTACTATCCACTGCGGCGACTGCGCTCGTGGCCGCGACGCGGAATGCCGTCCGACGAACGCGACGCCTGGCTGGAGAAACTCCCCTTCTTCGGGTTGGCCGTGGCGATGGTGATCGTGACTCTTGCCGCGCAGACGCGCGGCGGCTCGATTCGCTCGGCGGCCGAAATCCCCTGGTTGCTTCGCCCCTGGCTGGTCGTCTATAGCTACGTTTTCTACCTTTGGAAATCCGTCGTGCCGACCGGTCTGACCGTCCTCTATCCGGTGCCGCTTCACGTCGGGGTGCATAATGCGGCGAGTTGGGCAAGCCTGTTCCTCTTGTTGGCGATCACGGCGGCGGCATGGCTCTTGCGCCGGCGGTGGCCCGCTTTCGCGGCAGCGTGGCTCTTCTATCTGATCACGCTCGCGCCGGTTTCCGGGTTTTTGACGTTCGGAGCACAGAGCGTCGCCGACCGTTACAGCTATCTGCCCCTTCTCGGTCTCTACTTGCTCGTGGGACTCGTCGTCGCGCGAATCAACCAGATCGGCGACGAAGGCTGGCGACCGACCGTTCGGGCATTGGGTGGAGCGGCTGTCGCCGTCGCCCTCGTCGCGCTCGGCTATCGGACCAGTCTTCAAATCAACTCCTGGCACGAGGGAGAATCGCTCTGGCTTCACCACCTGGCCTTCTATCCCGACAATGCCCGCGTGCGATTCAATCTGGGCTATTTCTATCAATCGCATGGGCAAGCCGATAAGGCCCTGCACGCCTATCAGCGATGCTTGCTGATCTCGCCCTCGTACTTCGACGCCAATATGAATCTCGGAGGGCTGCTCCTTCGCCGCAACGATCTGGAAGGTGCGCACGCTTGTTTTGGCCGCGCGATCGAACGCCGACCCGATCATCCGGGCGCCCACTATAACCAGGGACTGGTGCTGGTGAAGCTCGCAAAGCAAGACGAAGCGATCGAACAATTCAAAACCGCCGTGCAACTTGATCCGGACTTTGCCGACGCCCACGCGGCGTTGGGCCAGGCGCTGGCCGACAAGGGCAACGTCGGGGCGGCCATTCGCGAATACAACGAAGCGCTGAAACGCAATCCCCGGCTGGCGCCCACCCACGAAGGGCTCGGGCTGGCCTATCTCGCCGTGGGTCAGAAGGACCTCGCGCGGCGCGAATTCGAGCGAGCCCTTTCGTTGGATTCGCGTCTGCCCGATTCGCTGATCGAACTCAGCCGGTTCGACGCGGCGAGCAGTCACCCGCTGGTGGCCCTGGGTCGTCTCAGCCGTGCCGCGCGTCTCCGGCCCGACGATCCCGAGATCCATCTGCTGAAAGCCCAGGTCGTGTGGCAACAGGGCGCGCTGAGCCTGGCCGAAAGCTCGTTGCGCCAAGCCATCGAAATTGACCCCGACAGCGGCGAGGCCTACTTTCAACTCGGTCTGCTCCTGGAACAGAAGGGGCGGGTTGACGAAGCCCTCGAGGCCCTGTTCGAAGCGCGAATCCGCTTTCAATCCAACCACGACCCGGTTCCGAAAGGGCTCCTCGAGGCTTTCGATCGCGTGGACGGCGAGCTCCGCGCAAAAGAAGCAAAGCGCTGAAGGGAACTATTTCTTCTCGGCCGGCGGTTGGGCGGGCTCCGGCGCCGGTTTTGGCCTCTGCGCGGCTTCGATGGCCTGGATCGCCGCGGTCGCTTCGTCCTTGGTGTCAACGTCCGGATCGGTGAGCGCGAACTCGCGCAGGAAGGGCAGCGCTTGCGGGTCGCCGATGCGACCCAGTGCGCGCACAAACACGCGCCGGTTTTCCAGGTTCGTGTTCTTGGCCTCCTCCTCGCACAGAGGAATGGCGTTCCGGCTTTTCTGCGTCCAGAGAACAATCGCACCGAACACCTCGGGATCTTCACGGCACAACGACTCCGACCGTTTCTCGACCTCCATCCTCTTCCGCCCACTGAGCAGTCGAATCAGGACTTCCTCCATCGGCTTGCCGAGCGTCGCCAGCTGATCAATGAAGGGCTGGGTGACGGCCACCACCTCTTCCTCGGACATGTGGCCCTCGTGAATCGCGCGGTCACAGCGGTATCGGACCGCCAGGAAGCGGCAGAATTCCTGGAACGCCTTCCGGTCCGGGTCGGGCAAGGCGATGCCGCCGAACCACGGCTCCAATTCCTTGACGATGGGGTCCACTTCCGGGGCTTCCACTTGCAGCACACTCCGGACGTCGAACGGCGCGTCCGCGCCTGCGGCCGTCGCGTTGGAAATGTTCTCCCCCGGCTTCGCGGCGGCCTTTCCTTTTCCGCAACCACTGGCGGAAATGCAGACCCCACTCAGGACTGCGGCCACCGCGATTAGCGTCACCACCTTGCGCATTGCGTGTTTCCTCCAAGACGAAATCGGCCCTGCCTCCTCCGAAGAACCGTGCCCAAAAAAATCTTATAGTCCCCCCGGCACGTTTTGACCAGTGAAAAAGCGATGGCTGCGCCCGCCGGTGCCGCTCCCGAATTCGGGCGCTGCCCACTGCCCGCCCCATGCTCTTTGCTTTGTTCCCGCCTCCGACCTCCGACCTCCAACCTCTGACCTCCGCTATGATGCCGCCAGTGCTTCTTTGCAGTTTGACATCCACGGATTAGCCGTGGCAAATTCCATTTATTCCACAAGGTTGTGCGGGGAGGGCTTTCCATGTATCTCTATCTGGTCCAACACGGTGAGGCAAAATCCAAGGGAGAGGATCCCGAGCGACCGCTGACCGCGCGGGGCGCCGAAGACGTTCGCCTCGTTGCGGAATTTGCCCGGAAGGCGGGCGTCACCGTCGCCGAGATTCGCCACAGCGGCAAATGGCGGGCCGAACAGACCGCGACCATCCTGGGCGACCGCCTTCGACCGCGCGGCGGCGTGGTCGCCGTCTCGGGTCTCGATCCCAATGACGATGCGGTGTCGGTGGCCGACGTACTCCATGCGACAGCCGATGACCTGATGATCGTTGGCCACCTGCCGTTTCTGATGCGACTCGCCAGCCGCCTGATCGTCAACACCGCCGAGCAAGAGGTGGTTCATTTCCAAATGGGCGGGATCGTTTGCCTGGAGCGATACGAGGCGCTCAGCTGGCGGGTGGACTGGGCGGTCACCCCCGCGCTGCTTCGCGCGCAATAATCGTCGTAAGTGTATAGCGAGTACGCGGCCAGAGGGATTCTTCTTGTAGTCTAGCCCAACTTCAACACTGAAGGACTTTTTTGGGCCGCTTTTTCGTGGGGCGGGAAAGGTAAGTGGCGGAATGTCAATGGGTTTTGATTGGGGGCGGCGAAAATCCATCAACGCATCGGGCGGCTGCTCGAGCGCTACAAGCGCGTCGCGCGCTACTACGCCCTCGCCTACGATGAGCCGCAACGCCTCGTCACCTGCACGTGCGACGCGGCCAAGCGCAAAACCGCCGAGATGCTCGACGGCAGTTACCTCATGGAAACCTCGCGCGACGACCTGCCGCCCGATGAGGCCTGGCGCCTCTACTCGCTGCTGACCCGCGCGGAGTCGGCCTTTCGCACCATGAAAAGCCCCCTGGCCGAGCGGTCCATCTTCCACCATCTCGAACATCGCGCCGACACGCACATCTTCCTGTGCGTTCTGGCCTATCATCTTGTCGTGGCCATCGAAAAGACACTGCGCGACGGGGGCCTTTGGACCTCGTGGGCCACGGTGCGCCAGACCCTTCGCAAGCACCAGGTCGGCACCATCGTGCTGCCGGCCCAAAACGGCTGGACCCTTCGCATTCGCCGCGACGCCCGGCCCCATCCCGAGATCGGCGACCTCTACGACCGCCTCGGCGTGCCGCGCCGCATCCTCGCCCCGTCAAAACCTGGACCCGGGAGGCCCACACCCATAGTGACTGAAAACCAACCCCGCCCCCCAAAAACACTGGCAATTCAGCCACCCCATGTCGAAGTTTGGCTAGACATCTGTGCGTTTTGCGTAGATCTTTTGAGTGTTTTTCTCTGGCCTCTGACTTCTAGTCTCTGACCTCTTTGGTTGCGGCCACAGGCCGCCTTAGAACGTTTTGACTGGCTTTCTTCCTCCAAGGACATTTCAAGGCACCGGCGAGGCCGCCGGCGTTCCAGCCACAAAGAAGAAAGGCGAGTTCCTTCTCGGCACTTTGCGCCGGTTTGGAACTCGCCTTCGAGTCTGTGAACAACGTCAAGCTTTAGTCATGAAGTCCTGACGTGAGTGCTTTATGCGGGTGGGACAGTTACCACTGTGGCCCTTACCAGCGACGGCCTCCGCCGCCTCCACCTCCGCCGCCACTGCCGCGCCGACCGCCGCCGCCAAAGCCGCCACGGCCACCGCCGCCACCAAAGCCGCCGCGACCACCGCCGCCGCCACTCGGGCGACCCTCGGTGCGCGGACGCGCTTCGTTCACATTCAGGGTCCGACTTTTGAATTCCTTGCCGTTCAAGCCGGCGATCGCAGCCTGAGCTTCCTCTTTGGAAGCCATTTCGACAAAGCCGAAACCTCGTGATTCACCGCTGAACTTGTCCTTGATGATGCTGCAAGTTGCTACCTGCCCGAAAGCCTCAAAAGCCTGTCGCAACTCCTCTTCTGTCGCTTCACGCGACAGGTTGCCTACATAGATGTTCATTCTGATCTCCTTTTTGCCCCTCTGGGGGCATTCGTGCCGGTCTGAGCCGGAAACACGTCGAACACGTGCTCATATCGGGTACGGCAACCCGCTGTGTATGTCCGCTCTCTGGACCCTCCTTTTGCCGTTTACCTGCCGTTGCTCGCCCTTGGCGAGTTCGGCTGTTGCGCAGGCGATTCCTCCAACCTCTCCTGTCAACCGATGCATAAATGTTCACTCTTTCCGAACCTGGAGTCAAGCTAATTCCCGACCAAAAGGAGAACGAAAAAGGCACTCCTGGTTTCCTCAAACACACCATCAATGCCGCCGTTTCGCCAGTGGCTGAATCGCGTCAGCGAGGATTACTGCTGGGGGGCAGGGGGATTTCAAAAACATCCATCCGCCAGGCGCCGTCTTCCTGAACGAAGACGAGGCGGGAGGGGCGGGTCGGATTCCTGTCGGCGGGGCGGGCGGCGAAGGCCGCCTCGAACCGCAGTGCCCCGGCGGGGCGGGCGGCGAATTGCTTCTCGATGAGCGGCAACAGGCTGCGATAATAAGCGAGCGCGGGTCCATCACCGTTTCGCCGATTCAGCGCCGCGTCCATCTTTGCGCAAAACTCGCGGGCGTTCGCGCAGCCACAGCAGCCGCGCAGTCGCCGCGACATGCATTGATACATCCCGGTGTGATCGCCCCGTTCGTAGGAATCCAGATAGGAGCG
>Ga0315280_10006429_pt1 | contig 16233 bp, 12 predicted proteins | sample YL17G06_40_MG_FD_203697 | JGI IMG/M metagenome (GOLD analysis project Ga0315280, IMG submission 203697) | Sediment microbial communities from Yellowstone Lake, YNP, Wyoming, USA - YL17G06_40 | ecosystem: Environmental > Aquatic > Freshwater > Lake > Sediment | place: USA: Wyoming | collected...
CAAGTCCCTGAGGATAACCGTTGCCATCGTAGCGCTCGTGGTGAGAAAGCACGATCTCGCCAATAGGCGCGAGGAAGGAGACATGGCTTACCATGTTGTAGCCGATCCACGCATGCGACCTCATCACCTCCATTTCCTCTCGGGTTAGCTTGCCTGCCTTGCGCAGAATTGCGTCTGGGATGGCGATTTTCCCAATGTCGTGCAGATAGGCCGCACGAGCAATCCTGTCCAATTCTTCGGTCGCACAACCCATCACCTCTGCAATTTCGTGGGAATAGCGAGTGACGCGCTGCGAGTGCCCGGCCGTTTCGTTATCGCGTAAATCGAGGGTGGTACCGAAGGCCTTAAGGACCTCGTCGCATATCAGCTCCTGAGGATTTGAAGCCGTCTTTGGCTGCTGGGTCTGCATGACCATCGTTTTGGCACGCCTAGGTGTAGCTTACGCCTTTCTTTGCCTATTATCAAGCTATTATTATCGGGCCCTAACAACATCCGGGATGGCCTACAACCCCTTTCCCTTCAAGCAATTACGAGATGTCGCCAGTTGTGCCCGACATGGATTACGACCTGACTAAGCGCGGGCTCGCAAAGCTTTCAAGCAATTCTCAAGGTCGAACAACCATGCCGGAAACGTTTGGTTCCTGCACACCCCACAGTACGGGAACCCAAGTGCCTGTGGCAGACCGACATAGCCCTTTGCCAGAAACGTGCCGACAACATTTCCGCACGCCCCTGGCGGCCGCCGGCGGATTACTCACGGCGTTGTGGGAAGCGAAATAAGAGGTTCTGAGTGAGTGGTCGCCAACTCGTCCGTAACCCGATCGTGGAAGAGTGCGCCGTCACTCGGGCGGAACCCTGGTCAGCCTAGGTATAGAGAGGGAATATGCACGATCAGTGGCTTATAATCGGAGCTTGTCTAGACCGCAGTCGTTGGTGTGCTTGGTCTCTGGCCGTTCACTGATAGCGATTGGGGCGCGCGGGTCTAAACAAGAGTGGATGCCAACGTCGAGCTGATGGGAGAGAGGATCTATGGCTAACGCTGAAGGCATTCCCGACTTAGGGCCTCTCCCGGAATCCGATGACAATGCAGAGTTGCAGCGGAGCAGTATTAAAGCTCTGAATTCGGTACTCCAGGGTCAAGATGCCATTCTCTTTCGCGATGAGCGTACAGAAGACTATGGCGTCGACGGAACCTTCGAACTTAAGATCCGCGGTGGCATGACCAATTTCCGGGCACAGGTGCAGCTGAAGGGGACGGCGTCCGTTGAGGCCAACCAAGATGGCAGCGTATCCCTCTCTGTGCACACGGCAAATCTGAATTACTTGCTCAACGGAACATCGCCCATTTATCTCCTATTTGGCGCTAAGAAGAGAGAGTTCTGGTACGTCTGGGCGCAGGATGAGAATCGGCGATTAGATGCAGCCAATCCTGCATGGAGGGAGCAACAGGAAGTTACCCTTAGGTTTACCCATCGCCTTACGGTGGACGCATTAGGTGTAATCGTCGAGCGCGTGCTGCGCGATGGCCGCATGCACCGTCAAATCCACGATTCGCTCGCACGTTCAACCACCAATGAGCCTGTCGTCGTTAGTATCGATGCGGTTTCTCTCGCAACTACCGATCCGTCGCAAGCGCAGTATATTCTGTTGGCAAGCGGCCCTGCCGTTGTGGCGGCTGGGTTTCCCAAACAGGCCCTTCAGCTTCTGGATCTGGTTGATTCTCGGACCAGAAACCTACCACGCCTTCAACTTATTGCGGGATACGCCGAATACGTGCTCGGAAAGCACTACAACGCGCTGGGGCACATTCGTCAAGCGATGGTGCGAGCTCAAGAGCTGTCGGAGCGAGAAAAAACCTTTCTCAACAGGCTCAAAGATGCCTGTGAGTTCCACGTTGGTATCATTGATACAGCAACATACCGACAGCGGACGGACGAGCGCGCCCAGGCCCTGGGGGGCATCGAATCGCTTGATGCACGACTGGAGGGAGTTTATTACAGGCTTTTCAGCGAGCGCGACCCCGACGTTCGTGCTACGTTGACGGAAGAAGCGCATGGGGTCACGCGCCAGATTCTTAACCACTCCGAGGCAACCGAAGCCAGCAAACTAGGAGCGAGGCTGGCCCTCCTCTATATTGAGGGTTCTGAAGCGACCCTGGCGGCAACCCATCAATTGGGATTGTCCCGGATGCGCGCGAGTATGTTCGCTGCCCACACGATGGGCATGCTGCGGGGATATCAACGGGCGATGAGTCGATTGGCCGATTGGGAGGCGTTGTCAAACGAGGCCCTCAAAGATGCACACGAGCTCAGGCACCCAATTTTAATCGGTGAAGCATTTACGGTCGTGTTAAGCGTCCGCATGGGCCAATTGTTGAACGAGCGACTGGACGCGCTGTCCCTCGGCAAGCAATTCGAGGTTCCTGAGTCGGCTAAATCCAAGGTGCTTCAGGATATCGCGGACGCTCTTGCGATCAACGAGCTCAACGGCACTATAGAAGGCAGGCTAAGAGTAAACAAACTCCAGGCGGATTTCCTGGAGATAGTGGGGGACCTTGCCGGCGCTAAGGAACTCGCGGCACGGATTTACCCAGAGGCTGAGGCGATGGGCTTTGTGAAAATCGCCGAACGGGCAAAGGAGCTGCTGGATGACGAGACTCTACTGATGCAGTTTGAGCGCGAAGTGGCGCGGTTCAGGCAGACCGACCAAGACATATGGTTCGCCGATCTTAGTGACGGCGAGCTCCAGCGGTTTGCGCGCGAAGTGCTACTGAGCATAGGTTCTCCACTAGACCGCCTGAAAGTAGTGGAGCAGTACTGCCAGTCCCTCCGGGGGGTCGCAAGCGAGCGGCGCGACTGGTGTCGTCATCTAATGTTGTTGGAGGACCTGACACAAACAACAGATCCAGCAACTGCCTTCATTGTTCTACCGAACCGGAAATGCGTGTGCCATAGGTTCGGTTACGAGACCGAGATTGTCACGTCGGACGCGCAGGCGCTGATTGTGGCGTTTAAGCAGCTGTACTGTGCGAGTTGCAAGGATAGAAGCCCAAAACAAGCCGGTAGCCATGGTCAATCGTATTTTGATTGACCATGGCTACCGGCTTCAGAGATGGCTACCCGCTTTTAGGAGGGCCCTGATGATTGGCCAATATGCCTTAGGGCTAGCCCAGTTCATCGTTCCCGCGGCAGCGGTTATACTCGGCGTGCTGGTCGGGGGATTCGTCACCGCGCATAGCCAAAGAAGGGAGCGCCGGTATAATCACATTAGGCGGCAACTGCAGTGCTTCTACGGCCCCTTGCGTGCCATGAGGCGGCAAATACACTCGAAGAGCGAACTGCGAGTAAAACTCCATAAGATCGCCGGCGAAGCTTGGCAGAAAAGGCTTGACTCGGTGCGGGATGATCCTCAGGCGCTCCAAGCAGCGGAGAAAGCGCGCGGACCACAGTTCGACAAAGTCTTCGACTACAGCGACGAGCAGTTTAGAGACGAGCTCATGCCCCTCTATCGCAAGATGCTCGAACATGTCACGCAATATATGTGGCTGGCGGAACCCTCAACCCTTGATCACTTCGATGCGTTGGTTGAGTTCGTCGAACTCTGGAATAGGTTCCTGGCAAAGACTCTACCGCACGAAGTGCTTGAGTCAATCGAACACAGCGAAAAAAAGCTGAGCCCTTTCTATGAAGATGTGGAGACGCAAACAGAGAGACTGCGCCAAGAACTGAAGAAGTGACCATTGCTGTTCCGCCGCGGCTGGCGCCGACATCGCCTTTTAGGTCGGTGACCGTTAAGAAGCCAGGACAGGCCATGGATAGGACGCGGTGACAGAGATGTTGCGCGTGTTCCTGGGGCGCATACATCAAACACAATGTATGCGCCACCCGCGAAATGCTTCAAGAGCTGTTCCAGAATTGTGTCCCGGATTCGAGGTGAGGCCCGATACGGCCACTTTCAGCCCCCAGTATCGAGACGACCCTCTTGTGTCCAGTTTTACTACTCTTCGATCTTGATGTCCTTCGGGTGGAGGACCGTCAAATCTGGTATTTGTTTGAAATCATCCTTTTCATCGAACGTTAAAATGTTAGTGATACCATTATTTTTCATAATAACGCTGTGGATTATATCCCCAACTCCTGAGTGGTATTTGAGAATACCTTGCCTCACGTGGTAGAAGAATTCTACGAAGTCATAGTCTTTCTGGGGACTGACCTCAGCGAAATATATCTTAAGATTTCTTAGGCGCCTCTCGCTGACAAGCTGACTTTCGATTTCGGCAACATCGCCACGATCGATCTTTTTCTGGGAAACCAAAACATTGACCATCTCGGTTACCGCCCACATGGAAGTACAAAGCTGAATATCCTTGAGCTCGGCAAAGACAGATAAGGCATTGTCCACCATCTCTTTTTTGGCCTCCTCTGCCTTATCTGCCGAATAGTGCGCTATTAGAATATTGCTATCTAGATAGATGCGTCTCATTTTTTTCTGGCGCGAAAGTGAACTACCTTTTTCTGTTTGACGGTTTTGAGCGCCCTAAAAGAGACAGTTTCGCCTGATTTCGTCTTAAACTTAACAGTCGTGGGTTTGGTTACAGTCTTGACGGCGATAAATCTGACGTTCTTCTGAGCCATATCGGTATGTTATCACTGCTTGGTGAGAATGGAAAAAGCATTTACGGGAATTCAAAACTTGTTCGCGCGGGTGGCGCATAGATTGTCTTTCATGTATCCCCCATCAGCAAGGGGGACTAAACTGCTCGCATGTCCCACCCCGCCCCGCGGGAGTCCTGGCAGTGCGATGTTGATCTCTCTGCGCGGCACTTCGTTGATCCCTCGGCTTCGCTCGGGATTTCGGCAGCGGGCGCAGACGCCCGCTAAACGCCTCAACTTCAGATGAACGCGCCTCCCGTCGCTAGGGCCAGTAAGGGCTTTTCACATTCCTTACGAACCAACGGCATAAAGATCATGCCGTGGCTACCTGCTGGCCCGGTTGCCAACTGCCAACGCGATTCCGGGCGTATGGTCGCCGACTCGGAAACTATCCCAGCGCCTTGCGGCTCCTCCTCTGACGTCGGCGGTCACTTGGCCGTGAAGTCGGCATACCGGACTTCTGCCTCGTGCTGCTTGGCGGCACCAATTCTCCGGTTTGGGCGTAATATGTCCAAGTGGATTGTTTCCGAGCAGGGGAGAGCGGGTCGCTGTAAGTGAAGACAGAAAACGAACGACTTACGCGCTTGTTTTCCGGAGAGTGCGCCGTCATCCGGCAAGAATCCGTGGCAAGAGTCTCAGGCGTTCTACTCCTCAGACCAGTTCCCGGTGTGGCCGACCTGCTGCCAAGTGGATGAGCCAGCGTCGACTTGCGGTTCGAACTTTCCGCAACCATGCTTCGACATGCCGGCGGTGAACGACCAGCAAAACGCAACGTCTCAAATCCTCGTCTGCATTGGATTTGCGAGTTGTGGGGGAATTCACGGTCACTGGCCGGCAACTGGGCAACGATTGCTTCTAGCCCTTGGCACCTATTACAATCTGTGCGATGACACGGTTTCTCTTGGCTCTGGTATGTGGAGCACTGACGCTCACTTGCCAGGCGCAGGACGCCCGGCCTGTCCAATCAACTGACCGGTCCGATTTGGCAAAGATCCTGAGTTTTGAGGCGCAGCCTACCGGCGGCATCCCTGGCGGCTGGCAAGGTGGTCCGCGTGGGACGGTATTCGCGGACGACAAGGTTGTCCATGGCGGTGTATGGTCAGTTCGACTCGAACGGGATACCGGCAGCCCTAGCGATTTCTCCACCATTACCACCTCCATCCCGATGGACTTTGCGGGCACAACGATTGAGTTCCGTGGGTTCCTCCGCACCGAAGGCGTGAGCGGCTTTGTAGGTCTGTGGATGCGCGAAGACGGCGAATCTGGCGCCGTTGCTTTCGACAACATGCAGGGCCGTCAGTTGAAGGGAACCACCAGCTGGACGGAATACTCGATCACGTTGCCCGTGAAGCCGGAAGGGAGACGGCTTTTCTTTGGCGTCCTCCTCGCGGGCATCGGAAAGGCGTGGGCGGACGACCTGCAGTTGCTGGTGGACGGTAAACCGATCTGGCAGGCGCCCAAGGTTGAGCGGGCCAAGACAGTCCTCGATCTCGACCATCAGTTTGATGGCGGTTCGGGGGTCGTCATCAATCATAAGCTCACGCAGACCCAGATCGACAATCTAGCGACATTGGGTAAGGTTTGGGGCTTCGTCAAGTACTATCATCCCCAGGTTACCTCGGGCCACCGTCATTGGGACTACGATCTCCTTCGCGTCCTGCCCGCGATACTCGACGCGCCCAATTGCGCGAGAGCAAACGCCGCTATCCTTCGCTGGATTGAGGAACTGGACTCGGTCCCTCTCTGTAATCCTTGCGCGAAGTTGGGCGAGAGTAACCTCCAACTCCGGCCTGACTTGCGCTGGATTGATGACGAGGAACGCCTCGGAAGAGATTTGAGCCGGAGCCTTCGCTCCATTCGCGACAACCGCGTGCCCGGCCAGCAGTTTTACGTCTCGCTGGTGCCCAATATTGGCAATCCTTCATTCCATCACGAGCTGGCATACGAAGCTCTCAAGTTTCCCGATGCAGGATTCCAGCTCCTAGGTCTCTTTCGCTTCTGGAACGTCATCGAATACTGGTCCCCCTATCGCGATGTGCTGGGAGAGGATTGGGACAACGTGCTGACCCAGTTTATACCCAGGATCGCTTTAGCGAAGGACTCCAACGCTTACCAGCGCGAGGTTATGGCGCTTATCGCCATGGCCCATGATGGTCATGCCAATCTTTGGAGTTCGCTAGATGTGAGGCCTCCTGTCGGCAACTGCGAGCTTCCAGTGCGAGTGCGCTTCGTCGAGAATCTCGCTGTCGTGGCAGGATTCCCGGCCACTGAAGCGGCAAGCGCCTCGAGTCTGGAAATCGGCGACGTCATTACCAAGCTCGATGGCGTGCCGGTGGCTAACCTGGTCGAGAACTGGGCGCCATACTATGGGGCTTCCAACGAGACCGCCCGGCTGCGCGACATCGCGAGATTTATGACCCGCAGCGATTGTGGCGAGTCGAGCATCAGTGTTCGCCGGGGGAGCCAGGACCTCAACCTCAGGTTAAAGCGGGTGCCTCTGGCCAGCTTCGATTTGAGCGCCGGCACGCATGACCTCCCCGGGGAAACCTTTCGCCTGCTCTCAGACGAAGTCGCGTATCTGAAGCTCTCCTCGGTGACGGCGGCCCAGGCTGCGAACTATATTGAGCGCGCAGCCGGCACCAAAGGGCTGATCATCGATGTCCGCAACTACCCGTCGGGGTTTGTGGTCTTCGCGTTGGGATCGCTGCTCGTGGATGGGGAAACTCCGTTTGCGCGATTTACCGTCGGCGATTTGTCTAATCCCGGTGCGTTTCACTGGGGGCTGCCAGTTTCACTTAGCCCTCAGAAGCCGCATTACGCTGGAAAGATTGTGGTCCTGGTCGACGAAATCTCTGAGAGTCAGGCCGAGTATACCGCCATGGCTTTTCGAGCCGCGCCCCGGGCGATCGTGGTGGGCAGTACCACCGCGGGCGCCGATGGCAACGTGTCAGCGTTCGCCTTGCCCGGAGGTCTGCGCACGATGATAAGTGGTATCGGCGTGTTTTATCCCGACAAACGCCCGACTCAGCGCATCGGCATCGTCCCGGATGTGGAGGTGAAACCGACAATTGCAGGAATTCGTGTCGGGAGGGACGAGGTGCTGGAAGAGGCGCTGCGCCAGATTCTGGGGGACAAGGTCCCCGCTGCGCAGATCGAGAAGATGTATAAACCATGACTGGATTGTCCTCAGAACGCAGCAGGAGCGGCTGTTTCAATAGACATATTGGGTTGACCGGTTCCGCGCACTGTTGACTTGGGCATACAAACCTAATCCGCAGAAGTGACGGTGGAACTCTCCACCTGTCGCTCTGCCGCGCATCGGACCAGTTCTGGGCGTGTGGTCGCCCACTCGGAAACTATCGTCCGCAGCCTGCAACCACTTGGACGGATAGTCGGCAAAGCGGACAAATGGCCCTCAAGCTCAGATCCCCCGAAACGGCGTTCGCGTCAACTGATGTGAGGGTAGGCGCCCGCTGCGAACCGCAGCCCTCGCCCAGTTTTTCGCATCTGTCCGAAACTCTGGAAGCATAAAGTGGCCGCAAAGGCCATTTTATGCTTCAAGTCACAAAACGTATTACAACAAAGCCATCTTGGTCGGGTTTCTCGGCGCGGACGCCGTGCAGCGGACAACCAAGAAGGGGGCCAGCTACACGGTCCTATCTCTCGCCACCAAGAGTTCCTGGAAGAACCAGCAGGGCAATTACGAATCCCGAAGCTACAGGCATCGAGCCGTGGCGCGGGGAAAGCTCGCAGCGTTCGCCGCCACCCGCCGCGGCGGGAAAAAGGGAGCGCACCTACAGCTGGTCGGGGAGCTCCGTAGCCGCGAGTACGAGAAAGAGTACGGCAACCGGAAGAAGTTCACCGTCAAGCAGCGCGTCTGCGAGATCGCGCTGGAATCCATCCTGAAACTCGACCGCGCCGACTCGGTTTGACGATGCACCCGGACCGCCACCCGTGGACCAAGGAAGAGTTAGAAACCCTGGAGAGGCTGTTGAGCAAGGTTTCGGCAGCCACCATCACCAAACGCCTGAAGCGCACTGAAACCTCTGTGGTGATGAAGATCAAGGCGCTGGGCCACTCACGCCGGGTGAGTGAAGGCTACACGATGCACGACCTAGAAGAATGCTTGGGCGAGGACCAACACAAGATTCAAAAATGGATTGCCAACGGCTGGCTCCGGGACCGAAGACAGGGAAACCAACGGCACGATGGCAACGGCCACGACATTCATCGCTTCCGCGAGAAGGATATCCTCGCCTTCATCAAGCAGCACCCACAGGAGATCAATCTTGGCAAGGTTGACCATACGTGGTTCCTGGACCTCGTCCTATTGAGGGGATCCGAGCTTCACGAAATTGTTGTACAGCCTTAGAATGATAATAGGGAAGGCAACGATGCGTTGACCTTATTTCGCCTAGTCATATGGAAAACGATTGGCTTCGACTGCAACGATGACGAGTTAAGAACCCGACACGAGTAGCTGGGAGACGGACGTCAAGAACCTTCATATCCGAAGCCGCGATACTGTCCCTTCTGGAGCTCGGCAGGGCCAAGCGGTAGGACGAGCCTACCCCGGACAGCCATACCCGCAGACGACTCAGCATAATTGTCCCGCCGCGCCTCGCCTCTTACCCAATCCTGTCCTCTCTGTATGGCCACTCTGTATGGCCACTTGCCCTGAATCAATGCCCGGAGTAGCATTTGGGGCTGTAACGTCTGCGTGGTGCTGCCCTTGAGTTTAGATGACAGCATTCAGAAGGCGATCCGTATTGGCGAGTCCAATAAGCAGATCATCGAGCTCGCCCAAAACTGGTGTGCGCACCTCACAGTAGAAAAATGGGGCGGTACCGGAATCGTCGAAATAGAGAGCGGGCTGCCCATTGGCACGAGGTATTTTAAGTGCCCGCATGCAGGAGCCGCCGGCTGCGCAGGGATGGATCTGAAGTTTGTGGTGCTCGACTTTTACGACCGCAACTGTGTAGGCTGTGACAAACGGTTGCCGGTTCGGTTTCCAAACATATCCAAGCTAGTCGCCGACCGAGACTCAGACCGCCTGCGTGCCGAGGAAGCGAAGCGGGAGGCCGCTGAGACCGCAGCGGAAGCATTACGTCTCAGGACTGATCGACGCGAAGAACTGTCGCGCAATACCGATCCGCCCACTGCGGGCATCTTCTCCGCCATTGACGAATTCGACCGTCAGCCAGACGAACAGACCCGGCGCATGCTCCTAGAAACGGCCGCCGCAGCCCCGTCAAGGTTTAATTCTCAAGTGCAAGACGCTTTGTTCGAGCTTGCCGACGCGGGCGGCTTCACCCGAACCGAGGCGGCCTTGGAAGTACTATGCAATCTCGGTGCTGAAAGAAGCCGACTATGCGAGTCCGCTTTGCGCGCACTCGCGCGCGGCGATGGCCATCAGGTCGCAGGCTCAATAGTCGCCAGTGGCTTGGATTATGCCCATCGTTCGTTAGTGTCTGCGGCTCTGCCAGCGCTCATCAGCCTAGCTCTCCCAGTGCGGGGGTTCCTCCCCACGCAGGGCTCGCCGGGCAATCCCAGACCATTGGAGGCTGCATATCGCCTCTTTCCGGATTTGGTGAAGGCGACAATCTGTGACCAACTGCGGGCTCCAGTGAAATACGTTCGGATCATGGCCTGCAACAGCATAGCGGTAATAGTGCGGTTTGATGCTAGCTTCGGACTTGCGGTCGCCGAGGAACTGATCAGATCCCTTGAATTACCGGACGACCATTACGGAGAGGAGGGATCGGCTGAGGGTTGGGTGCAAAGCACTCTCGCGCACATCCTGCTGGACTATCCGGACGAAATTGACGCCCTGCTCCAACGAGAGAGTAACAGGGCTTCTGAGGATGTGCGTGCGGCTTTATTTAAGGTTTATGACCAAATTCTTCGTTCGGCGCGTCGGCTCAAGGAACCCTTGAGGCGCGGACACGAGTTGGCCTTTGGACACATGGTTGAGCTGCTGGCGCAGCGCCCCGATAATGAGCGATTGCTGACGCTGATCTGGTTTCTAAGGCATGAGGCGGGGCACTTTCTCGAGTATGTAGAAAGCCACGCAGATGCGCTCCTCGGTGCCGCTGCCCTTGTCGCGGGCGATTTGGACGCGCCGTCGAGCCCGCTCTTGGACTTAGATGTAAGGCCAAACCCGCTGAAAACCATGGAAACGGCGGCGCGAAGGCAGCTACTCAGCAGCGCACTCGATGCGACTATGGAGGCGCTCGGGGCCGCAGCTGCCCGGAAACCATTGTCGCTCGGGCAATCCCTCGTGCAAACCTTCGAGGCCCTCGATGATCGGGCCGCAAACTTTAAGGCAGGTCTAGTGAAATGCTTGGGCCGTATGGCGACCAAAGCAGAGGGGGTACCGCTGGCTCTCCCCGTGCTGTATCAGGCCATGACGAGTCAGTCGTCGCTCGTTAGAGCCGCAGCTGCCGACGCTTACGCGGATTTCGGGAAGCAGTCTCTGGAAGACCTTCCGGAGTTAGTGCATGAAACCTTCCTTCTCTTACTCACGGATCCTTATGTTATCGTGCACAGCGCTGCCGTACACGCACTCCGCGAGGTATCTCTTCCGAAGTCTTTCGAGCCAAGCGTATTGGGACGGCTTGCAAATTTAATCAATTCGTACAGCAGGAGCCAGTCCGACGATCGAATACTTTCGGAATGCATCAGCCGGTTCCTGGAATTGCAGCACCCGGTCGAGAACCTGCCAAGCGGCGTCCGGAAGGCCATTGTCTCGATTATCGACAAGATGGATGCTCCGGATGCTGCGAAACTGCTGGAGTGGCACGCGCGAGGGCTTCGAGGGACCATTGGGCTGGGAGCACTGCTGCTGAAACTAGTGGGTCATCAGGAGACCAGTGAGTATTCTATAAAGGATCTCATCGAGGAAATGTACGAGATTCCATCCCAGGAAATCTCGCAGATTGCTGGGGCCTTCCGGGGTGCAGCTCAGAGTTGTGCAGAAAAAGGAAGTGAGATTGCCGACGAACTGATCGAAATCCTTACTGCTGCCGGGGTCTGGTCCGCTGCTGTCGACATAGCCCGCGATTCGACTGATCGCATCTCCGACAGCACTTGGGATCGCCCACGAAAACTACGCAGCGCGGCTCGGCAGGTCGCAGCTGAGGTCGAGGCCGCGGCCGCAGTGTCGGATGTTGACGGCGTCTTGAGGCTTACGAGACGATGGAGAGAGCTCGAACGCGAATCCAAAGAAGATGATGAGAAGAACAAAGAACGACGGAGTCCTTTATTCGGTTTACAGCTCCCGGATCCAGGCGATTGAGGCATTGGAGGCGGTGCTTGGAGGAATGGGTTCGCCCGAAACCGTCTTGGGCGCTGCAAATTCTCTTCAATTGGTCGCGGAACAGCTAGCGGATACTGTCGCCGGAAAAAGGTATCGTCAATTCGGAATGCTTATCGAGGCCCTTTCTCGCCTGTTGAACTGGCGATGTGCGATTCGGTCTGCAGAAGTAGACGCGGACCGGTACTTGCGGTCGGCGCAACTTATGGCCCGAGAGGTTTCTCAGCAGGTTGCGGGAGATTCGGACGCAGCAAAGTTAGTCGCCGTGGCCGCGCAAATTAGCCGGCTCTCAGATGTCGATGGAATGCTTGCGACAGCTCGTTCGCTCATGTGTATTCCCCTTCCGCTGCCCATGTTTGCTGGTTCGCCAAGGACGGCAGGCTCGGCTGCCGCGCAACGTGAGCCCCAGAAAAAGCCTCCGGCAGTCGCCGTGGCCTTCACTTCCTTCATGATCGATGGCGTGCGATTCGCCGAGCCCCACACTGTTGAACCCCAGGTCATTCATGACCTGACAGTCGAGGTTGCACTTTCCCGATGGCCCGAGGGCGCAAGAGAGCTGGTGCTCGAACCGGTGTCGGTTGAACCTCACGATTCGTATCAGCTTCCTGTCTTCTCATTTGGCCGACCTGCCGGTGACCCACCATACAGCATGACTAAAAGTGGCCGGATGGTGCTGCGATGGCCCCAGACGTTTTTTGCTCGCCCATTGGAGTTTTCCTACCGCGCTCGCTTTTCACCTGATCTCGACGGGGTGCAGTTGATCGTCCAGGGCCAACGCCACCTTCGCGTGCAGTGCTTTGATCCAGACCGGGATCCGCAGAGCGGATACGCACAGATAGACGGGAGATTACTCGAGCTCCGAGCCGAAGCTCGCAGCCTTCCCGCAGTGTCCGACCGTGAGCTAAGTGACTTTCTCATGTTATTCGCTGCAGTGGGAGGGGTCGCCGGCCAATCCTTGCAGGATAACCTCTTTCCCAGGACCTATCCCGAGAGAGAATTTCAAGAAGAGATAAAGAAACTGCTCCGCCGCAACCCGCGTATCGGATCAGAATTGGAAGAACACCCCAGGGCCGGAGGTGGCATTACTGATCTTTCTTTCCGCGGAATACGCCTTGAGTTGAAAGTTGAGCCGGATCGTCCGCTCGCAATTGAAGACGCCGGACCCTTTGTCGAACAGGCTGCTCAATACGTCGTTGGGAGTGACCGGCGGTTTGGACTGCTGGCCCTTCTGGACTGCTCACCAAAAACCCAGGCTCCCGGCCCCGCACCAAATGACATTTTCTTGAGACTAGTCCCTTCGCCTACCGGAGGGAGATTAGCTATTTGCCTAGGAGTCGTGATTGTCCGTGGCAATCTCGCAAGGCCAAGCACCCTCTCAAAAGCCTGACGTTATTAGGCAATGATCGATAGAAACCCCGGCTTTCACCCTTCCTATCAAACGCATGCCTCCCCCTGTACGACCAGAGAACTTGCAGGAGACCTTAATTATGACCAGATCTCGATTCGTCAGAGCTTCACCCTGTGCCGGATTCTCTCCCCTCGCAGACGTTGACTATCGCGGGGAACTGATCTGCTGAATTGCCCAGCGAGCGCCGTCTGCACTCCCCGGGGGAGCGCGCTTGAGTTCTTCCTTCCTGTTCGCCTTGATTTCCCCGGTCGCGGTCCTTTTCTAACGCCCCATCTTTTCGCGGGCACCCACGGCGAGCCGGGGCAGGCGGCGAGATGGGGGGAAGGCAGGTATCAGGTGTCCGGGGTCAGGTGCCGGGGGGTCAGGTCAACAGGAATCAGAAGGAAAACACCGTGACCGAGGAAATCAAAAATCGGCAAACAGCAGAGGAAGCGACGAGTGCGGTTCCCGCAGAGCGGGACCAGCGGGCTGACACAGTTGTGCTCCCGACAGGTCGGGATGAGAGAAGATCATTGATCTCGTGGGCGGCTTTGCTCGATGAGGCCGTCACGAAGCCCGGTTACATCCACGAGGCTTACAGCTGCTTCCACAACTACTCTCTCGGAAACCAGCTTCTGGCTTTGTTCCAGTGTGTTGAACGCGGCATCCAGCCGGGGCCGCTTGCGACTTTCGCAAAGTGGAAGGAGTTAGGTCGGCACGTAAAGAAGGGCGAGAGGGCCCAAACGCTCTGCATGCCGCTCACTTGCAAGCGCACCAAGGCAGTGACGAAGGACGACGGCAGTGAACAGGAAGAGATATTCACCTTTACGCATTTCACCTATAAGATCCATTGGTTTGTTCTCTCGCAGACCGATGGCGCGGAGTACCAGCCGCCTGCCATCCCCGATTGTAGCGAGCAGGCTGCCCTTGCAACTCTTAACCCCAGATTTCCGATAGCAACGTTTTCCTACAAACCTTCGGGCGTCCGCCGTCATCTGTGTTTATGCGGGTTTGAATGCGGTGAAGACGCCTCGGAGGTGCACCCGCCCGCCATTAAGATCGGCGGACCTTCGGCCGCGGCGGGAGAAACAAAACCAGCCCTTTCAGCTCTCGTTCAATGGTTCCTTAGAAGGTCGATTTCCAGGGATCGCGAGTGACTTCCGATGCTGGCCTGATTCTGGTGCGGGAGTTGGACGAACGTCTGGGATTCAGCGAACTCATCGAGCAACACTTGACGGACTCTCGGGGGAAGAACACCCAGTTCCCCCTCGAGGGACGTTTGATCAAACACGCCCGCTAGTACTGGCTGCTCCTGGCGGAGAGCGTCACCGCGGCGGCTCTTTGGAGCGATGCTGCGCAGGATCGCGGCGCTACCCTCGCCGGCGGGATAGGCGAGCCGTGGGTTGGCGCCGATTGGGGGGACGGAGGAGGCAGGAAGGAAAAGTGTCTGAGGAATGGGTTGGAAAGGCGTCAGTTTTGGGCTTTTGGGATTCTCTCGCGGCCGCCGAAAAGACTTTGGACTCGAAACCAGGCTGGAGCGTTGCCTACTGAGGCTGTCAGGTGTAAATTATGGGTTGGCCACGAAGTCAAAACGGAAATTCCGGACAATACAAGTGAAGTCTCGAAAGCCGTATGCATCGGCTCAGGTATGACGGGAACGACAGGATTCGATGTGCGACCCCTGAGGGCGAAGTTTTATTTGAATACCGGCTGGCCCGGGTCGAACGTGTTGAGACCCGTGCGCATCGTGGTCTGTCGTTGCACGTTCTGGCGTTCTCTGACTGGCGTGTGCAGGAGATCGAGGATCTGCTTACATATGTTGCTTCCGGCCCACGGCCCGATGTAATCCTCTATGCGGGAGATGACGTAGAGCGTTTTCGTCCTGACGGCAGGAACTATTTTGAGGAGCTTGCACGACTGTCCGTATACGGGCTATGCGCCGTAGCGGGAAATGACGAAAATCCCGACTCCCGTGGCCTGATCGCTGGGAAGCGGGTCCATCCGGTGCATTCGTGCCCTCTGATTATCGGACCGTTTGCCGTGGTAGGTTTGGAAGGAGCCCCGTTGTTTCGGGACGGTCGTCTGAACATGGGGCCGCTGCTGTATCCACTAGCTTTCCGCTGGTCGCTAATGCAGCGGTGGGCCAGAAGGTTCTCCCGCAAGAAGCTAATCATCGTCGCTCACGCACCCCCGCATGGGGTCTTAGATTTTGCGGTCCGTCATGCGCGCGATCACATCGGCTGCCGTGCACTACGGGAGTTCCTCGAAACCAGCACAGGCTCGGTGCTATGCGTTTGCGGACACGTCCACCGCTGTGGGGGTCAACTTGAAAGAATAGGCGGGACAGTGGTGGTCAACGTTGCGTCTCACGATCGTAAAGGGGATGCAGGGAAAGTCGCGAAGATTTCGATCAAAAAGGGGCGGATAGGCGACATTCAATGGTGTGAAATAGGTGGCACTCAGGGACGGCTTTTCAGTGGCGTTTCGCTTGAGTGAAGGTTTTCCCTGAGTCTCTTGGCGGAGGCGACAAATGGTAAAGCCGAGATCCCGACGAAAGAAAGCCATCACCACCTTGGAGGAGTACGAAGGCATGTTCGCCGGAGTCAAGGACCCGAATGACCTTGAGACTGAAGAATTCGTTGTCACTGTCTCGGGTCTGCGGCCCCCTGGGGCGGACCCCTCTCGCCCACCGAGCCGACGGGATCTTCAGTGGATGCTCCAGCACGGAGGCAGGGTTACCTCGACTCGCCGCACTCGGGCTGAGAAAACGGGTAAGAGCAAGTAGCGCATCTATAAGGTCATCGGCTCCGTCAAGAGAAAATTGCTCGTCGCTCCTGGTTGCTGGTTCGCATCGGCCCGGTGGCCAGGTTCCACCACAC
>Ga0315280_10006430_pt1 | contig 16231 bp, 16 predicted proteins | sample YL17G06_40_MG_FD_203697 | JGI IMG/M metagenome (GOLD analysis project Ga0315280, IMG submission 203697) | Sediment microbial communities from Yellowstone Lake, YNP, Wyoming, USA - YL17G06_40 | ecosystem: Environmental > Aquatic > Freshwater > Lake > Sediment | place: USA: Wyoming | collected...
CTGTGTCAGCCGGTTGTCTAGTGCGCGCTAATTCCCCAAACTCCTTCCTCATTTCACAGATGACTGCTAGCTAAACGGATCTAATAGTAAACATTAATCTTAGAAGTTATGAGGGCGCATAACAAGGATGTAATCACTGAGTGCCTTTTTCACGGGTGCGTGAATCCATAACTCCCTCATAAGTCTTCTCCATAAACTTCATTGTGACGGCAATCACAGCAGAAGTTGTCGCCAAGAGCAGAATGTTACCCGACATATATTGTGGCACTAGCCTTGATAGCAGGATTTGAGATATGAAAGAGAAAGCGAACACTATGATTGCGGAAATGACCTTTCGAATGAGCTTCCTCCGCAGGGATACACTGAAAAGATTAGGCATGAGATAGATGTAGATTATACCCCAAAAAGCGAATAGCCAGATGATGAATATGAGATAGTCGGAGTTCAAAACCGAAAGGGAATCTAATACGCCACTGATTGTTTTCAAAGGCATATTATGCAATATGTCTATGAGACGCTTTGGTATATTATCTGTTTTTGTCAGGTAGTCTGTCTTCATCAAAAATTCAGCCACTGGAGGTAGTAATACACTATATGTCCACCTCCACAGAGTTATGAGGAGGAATACCTGCCAAATGCCTGATGTTATGCAAAACGAGCTTACGATTCTGCTAGTCCTGAACTCCCTAACTACATTCAGATTGAGTTGCCTACAAGTGATGTCGTATGAAAGATAGATGTTTCGTCCAATTGCCAACGATAAGATTGATGCTGCTAAGAATAGCAAGACGGTTCTAACAGGATGAGGCTGTAAAAATGCTAAGAAAATACTAAAAGTCGCAACTACTAAGGCAAGAATTGAGTCTTTGTAAAGCCATGTGCCCAAATGGTTCTTTTGATGCAAAAAATTAAATTCACTCTTGGGATCCAGTTTGATCCATCTACGCACCAAAATGTCTCCAGTATCTCCGATCAAATAGATGATAAACACAACTGCAAAGGGCAACAATATCATCGGAACAAAAAACAGCAAGAATCGAATTGTGTGGTCATAGACGACGTTTGCAGATCTTAGTGCCATATCATATTCTTCCATCCCTGCAAATGCTGCCGCTATCTTATACTCTTCTACAAAACTGTTGATTTTACTTAGAGCCCACGCTACAGCTATTAACCATATCAATATGGATATTCCTAAACCGTATAGAATGAAACGTGCGTTTGTTCGAGCTCGGTATTCTGTTTCCTTTAAGTCTTCTATAGATCTCGCTCCGAGGAGAAGTCTAAATTTCACAAAGAGAAACTCAAGAAACCGACCCAACGGATTACCGAAGAAAGCCGTGATCACTATGCATAAAAGCCCTATAGCTGACACTTCCAGTCCTAGGAACGGTGACGAAAAATCGTAGGTGGAGAAATATGTACTAGGGCCTGCTAGATACCTGATCATGCCTACTGTTAAGAACAAGAATCCTGCGCAAAGCATAATATAACCGATGAGCTTCAACTTGATCTCTCTCTTCTCTAGCGCGTCAATATAAGCCTAGCACGTTATAGTCTGTGTGCCATAGCTGGTGAGCGACGACGATTTTATTTTCTGCTACTTCGTTGCTAGTTTCTTGTCGAAAGTGAACCTTCTATGCAGTAATGAGTCTCTGCTAAACTTAGTCTCATCATCAGGAGGGCTAAAGTCGCTGTTGGCCTCTATTATCGGAGAAAAACTACCTCGTTTGTAGAGATGTGTTCCAACACATAGATAGCTGCCGAGTATTCTGCCTAATAGATCTTTCTTCTGAAACATCCAATCCCTGAAAACATCGATCATGTCATCACTGCTGACATTTTCATGGAATCCTAGGACCAAAACAACACGGTAAACCCCGTTCCGCAGGTAGAAGAGCGATTGCCCAAGACCTTTGTAGAAGGCGCTCCAACCTAGTCCCTTACTCCTAGTATCATATCGCATCAATTTCAGTTCATAACCCGTCAACCTAGACTGATGTTCAGAGATCTTTGAGATTTGCAGTATGTCGATGTCAGGATGTATCTTCTTTCCTGCTATTGCAGTGATTTTTGGATAAACATCGTAGGCTAACGAAAGTACCATTGATTCCAGCAATTCGTCTTCCGACTTAAATCTGTCGTAAGGCACCTCAACCACCCACTGAACTAATGTAGCTTTGGCTTAATCTGTCTTGGTACTAGAACTGGAAAGGTAATCGCTTAGGATCATTCGAATCATCTCAGGAACTGAATCTAAGAGGCGTCTGTGGCGATTAACGCGATGGTATGAGAAGTATTTCACAGAGGCGGCGCTCAAGCCATTATATGAGCGATTTTTCTGATGATTTGGATGTGAATGGGGAGTCACACTACTCAACGATTAGCGCGCGCAAACGTTTGGCGAGCGAAGCGAGCAGTCCTTGTGGTGGTGGCCATAGCTCGTGAGCACACACAACTCTTAGAGATTCTTCGTGTACTGCCTGCATAGGAATTCTGCCATCGAGTAACTAACAAGTCGTTCTAAAGTGATGAGCGGAGGAATCTTCAAAACATGCTTTTGCTTTGTTGAATTAACCATTTCAACTTCAGCAGGCAGACCTCTAAAAAGGCCAAATACTATACTTCTAGGTAGTCGAACACCTGCATGTATTAATTGAGATCTAGCCTCATAGATGTCTCGAAGCCTCTGTTTTAAGCAGTCTTTTTCAATCTTCTCCATCTCGGTAATAATCATGGGATTCCTAATGATATATTTGTGACCATGTGTCTCTCCTAAGTCAGTCTCGATAGAATATTCACAACCATACTCTTTTGCAAATTCTTCCATAGTACGCTTGTCACCTACTGCACCTACAAGATAGTCTGGCTTTGAATCGTCAAACTTGTCGGAAAAGAAACGTTCAGGCACATTTTCAGTGACGAATTTTCTGAGTTTTTGAAACACGAATCCATCTTTTTTTCTTAACAACAAATCCTTCAAAGCCTGCTTTTGCTCCACCGATGAAAAGTCGTATATTTGGTTCCATCCAGGAAAAGTCGAGTCCAGGTATTCCTCCTTGTTTTCTGGTGTATACTCTTTGAAGATGGCAGATGATATGGCTTCCAAGCAAGTTACTAAGAGAAGATATGAAAACTCAGGCTCAGTATATGCCATTTCAATAGCAAGATGATATAGCCGCAAAGCCAGAATATAGCCATTAGCAATGTATCTATCCATAGATTGAAGGTTGTCCAAGAGTTGGTAAATCTTCTTTGGTTCTAACTCCTTCAGCCTCTGCCTCTCTTGAAAATGAGAACGCTCATATTGGTCTACTTCTTCTTCAATAGGTAGCCCGTCGTAACGTAACTGTTTGCCGACAAGAACTCTGCGCCGAGTAACTAGTGATAAGAATGCAGCAAACTCCTTTGCGATTTCATGTGAGAATATGCCAGATAATTTGACTCGTTCCCTATTGATCTTCATCTCATACGGAGCCTTAAAAGTTAGACACAGTTTCTGTGGTAGTTCGTCATATGGGTTTGAAGAGCTGAACAACTTAAATGGGAAGTCTGCGAGAATATGTCTTGCCCATACCGAATGCTCGCGATCGCCAATGAAAGGCGAGCATATTTCGCCCCAACTATAAAGCCGATATTCAACTTCTGAGTATTTTTCATCTTTGCCGGACTGGACATTTTTGTGAAGATCAAGAGCTTCAAGTAAACCCATTTTTTTGTCTCCATGATGTGATCTTAATATTCTCTTGACTGCTAAAACTCATTTTTCATTACTTAGATTCTGAGTGATTCTTTGATATGTTTTGAAGGGTCTTTCATCTCTTGCTCTTTTTCTCAGGTAATGTAGGGTGCTTCTACGTACACCAAGCTCTTGAGCCCGCTTAGATGTTAGCTCAAGAACTCGCCTACGAAACTCCAAGCTATCGTTTCTTGCAAGACTGGGAGTAGGCTCAGTTAAGTCCAGAGACTGGGATTTGCCTAATAGAAAACGTCCTAGTTCCTCAGTCTTACTGAAGATTATTGTATCCCACTTCCAAGTCTTGCCTTTGTATTCGACCTCTGAATTGAACTTGTCCATAAGAAATTTAAGGAATCGCCTCTTAGCCTCAATCTCCACATGATAGCGGTAGTCGTCGCCCAGAAAGTAGAAGTCCTTCATATCCAACAGACCGGACTCGAAAGCCTGTATTGCGGCTACATCACAAATCCATCTAAAAGGTTCCTGCAAGTCGTAGACTAACGATTGCTTTGTCTGGTAATCAGCAAAGTCATGCAGGAAGCTGACTGAAGGCTCTAGGCCTACAATATTGATTGCTTTGCGACATTCGCCCTCAAGAACACCATACGCATAGTTCAGCACTAGGTTCACTGGGTCTGATGCATTGTATTGGTGCTTCTTGGTTATTCGACCCTGAAAGTCAAGCGTCTCAGGAATAACTGACTGTATGGTCTGCCAGTATCGAAGGGCCACTCTGCCCTCAACTATTCTGAGGTCTTTCAGGGTTCTAGCCTTTAAGAGGTCTAGCGACTCCTTCTTGACTCTCCTCGCCTTGTCTTCTATGTCGTATCTGTCTCCAAGCCACTTCAATACGTCATGGGTTCTCTGAATCTTAACCTTCACCAACTCATACGCAATCTTGAACTTCTTCTCAGCGTCCCTTGAAGCATCTAATTGTGCAACCCTCAAATCAGCCTTAACAGGCATAGGCGGAAGAATAGACGAAATCAAGCCACCGTCGAAGTTGAGGATGAAGACTGGAATCTTGTTCTTGGATAGCCAGTGGAATGCTTGAAGAGAAATGTAGCCACTGTGACCATCAATGATTATTGAGTCGTAAGGGATCTTTCTAGGTCTGAAGACTTGGGATGATTCTTCTCGGTCGTCTTCTCTACCGTTGATTACTACAAGTTCTGATTTGGGACGCATATTATCAACTTTGATCTTGATCCCATAACCTGAAAGATGAAGTGGATTCATTTCTCGTTTCCCTGCCCTGAATGAGATGAAATGATTTCCTGCATTGCTTTGAGGATCTTTTGGAAGTATATTATTGGGGAATCTTCTGCTTCTGTTGAACGTCGAATTTCGGGTATCTTGTTCATCAGTTCTTTCTTGAGGGCTTGACCACCTTTACCTCTTGGATGACTCTGCAACCATCTGCTCATGTTATCACTGAGGAGGATGTTTAAGAACTCCTGAAAAGACCGCATCATATCCTCCACTAGCAGAGGATCTTCCTTGCTCAGCTTGGACAATTCAAAGAGGCTTCTGGCCGCCGGGTAGTCTCGAACTAGTTCTCTTATTGCATGGAAAGCTGTAGCAACAGCCTCTTTCCTCAGCTCTTCCAATCTCTTTCCTCTATCAGTAAGAATGTACTCTATGCGTCGCCCCTTGACCTGCCGTGCAATTTGACCTTCTTTCTCTAATTCATGCAAATACTTGCTAAGTATAGGTTTGGATAAGCCGACTTCTTTCAGTAACTCGCCATGTGTAGGGGATCTCTTGCTGATGGTCGTCAGGATCATTTGACGGTTATTTGATTTTGTCCGGTCCTGTAGCCAAAACGGGTTCGACTTCAACTGGTCCACTGACCTTAGTTAGGCAAGCTAACTATTCATATGGTAGTCTATATAAGACTGTCTGACAGGAGGCGTACCCTGTTTGACATCAAAAACATCTCGCATCGCGGTCCGACTTCTCAAGACAGATGCTGCTTTACTGAAACACGTTTGCCGGAGCCGTGGTGAAGATGTCTCAGATTTCGTCCGAAGAGCAATCCGAACAGAACTAGCCAAACTCTCCTTTCTCAATCCCATCGACAAGAAAGCTCTCGGAATCCCAGTTCGCGAGAATCGTGACGATGTGTAGAATTGTGGTGATTAGACGTCATGAATTCGGGTCAGAAAAAACAAGCGAGATTGAAGAAGCCTGTTCGCATGTTCCGGACGACGATCTCATCCACCTGGTACGATGAGGAGACACGGCAAGTACACGAATTTGAAATACACATGAAGGTTGCGAGAAGAGGCATAATTAGAAACGTCCGCAGATATCTGGCTAGGAGAGGAGTGCCATATTTCCAACAGACGATCTACCGCAGCTATAGACGCTGGATTCCTAAAGGGAAGATTCGAGTTGCATTTGAGCGTGAAGAACCTGCTCGCAAAATTGAACGAATGATCAGGATTGAGACGAGAAGAATGGAGGGAGTGGGCAAGCGGTGGAAAGCCTACCCATTGCCGTCTAGGGTGTTGAGCTATGCGAAGAAGAGACGTAAGCCCAAGCGCTGAGAAGGTATCCACCTTGAAGATAGATAAGGACTGCTTTGTTGACAAACAGTGGATCCAGAACTATGTCGATCTAATCCTTTCGGAATGCAGAAGATTCAACATAACAATTCTCTCCATACGCATGTGTAATAGCAGAAGGAAGGGGTTACACTTCTACATCAAGGTCTCGCCTCCCATAGATGCCGATCTCGCCAATCAGCTTCAGTGGCTGCTAGGCGATGACTGTCAACGTGTAGACTTCAACCGTGCCCGTATCGACTCAGGCCTTGACGAATGGTCGAAGCTCTTCGAGGTTCCCCACGTGAGACTGAGAACCATCTACAGGCACGACTGTTCCCGTAACCGTTGCCTCAATGTAGCCCTCGGAGAGGATGGTCTGACTTCTTGAAGATAAAAACTGCGCTAATTAAAGTGGATGATCTCATCAAACTCGTGAATCTTGCTATCTTGACTGGAAGAATAAAGAATGCAAAACCTATCTCCATGCTGCTTGTGTCGGATACTGAGTCTGGTAAGACTCAGATCCTTGAGGTCTTCATGAACCTCAAGACCGTTATTTGGGCAAACGATCTGTCAGCTCACGTTATTGTGGACGAGGTGGCTCCGCAGGTTGAGCGGGGAAAAACACACATCCTGATACCCGACCTCTTGAAAGTCCTTTCACACCAAAAACTCGTAACGAGGAACACTGTGACTATGCTAAATGCAATAACTGAAGAAGGTCTCAAGAATGTGATGTTCTACGGGACTCGAAGAGAATTCCAAAAGCCTGTAAGATGCGGCGTTATCGCAGCAATAACGAGGAGTGGCTACGCTGCAAGAGAAAAATACTGGAAGAGCATTGGGTTTGTTGGCCGCTGTCTTCCAGTATCATTCCAATATTCCGATGAGACCAAACTGCAAATTCACGAACACATCAGAAAAGGATTCCCAGACAAAGTAGTCGAAATAATTACTGGAAGACCAAACAAGGTTGATATTCCTCCGTCGATTGCCAAGAGAGTGCAAGACCTGGCCATATCAAGGACATATTCCAGCACCGGCTTTCGACTTCATAAGCAGTTGAGATATCTGGTTCAGGCCCATGTATTCTACTGCGGTCGATTAAAAGCTACGGAAGAGGATTTTGAGGAGATCAAGCGGCTGTCCAAGTTCATAAACTTGGGTTTCAAAGAGATCTAACATCGACCTCACAGTCAGCGAATCTTTGTACCCCACCTTCGCATATGGTGGGGGATAACAAACTAAGAATTTGTTATACCCCAGCACCCTCCTGTCGCACAAGAGGATCCGGATGAATTCCTGAGCTGTCCAAGTGCTTGAACTAGAAAGTATGCGCATCAAAGAACCGTCGGCGAAACCTTAGTCATCCAAAGAATGGGAGAATAGCTTAGAGCATGGCCTCATCTATCACATCCAGTTCCGTGGAGTGGGAAGCTCATAACCAAACTAGATTAACGTAGCTGCCAAGAGCTGTGGCTTACGTGATTTGCTCTACCAGCTGCATCAGTACCTGCCTTGCCGTGTCTAGAAGGTCAAGTCTTCTCAGCCCTGCAAAGACCACTTTACCGTTGGCGAATATCAGGATTGAGGCGCCTTCGAGTTCTTTTGCGTAGTGTATGGCTCCGGGGAATTGCTCAGGCTCATAGATTGTCTGAGGCAGTTCTGAGGCAAGCTGTTCTAGACTAACAGGCTTGCCGATGTTCGAGGTTGCCACGATGTTCTGAAGCTTCACCGTGATTCTTGTTGGAGTGATCAGTCCAAGTTCTGCTAGTCTTCTTGATGCATAACGCAGGTCATGTTTTGCGTCTTGATAGCTCTTTGAACCTACACTTATCATTTTTCCTGTTGAGAAGATCGAGATCTTGGACTTTGTGTTCTTATCCTTAAGGTATGCACATCTGTAGATTGCAGTATCATAGAGAAAACCTTCCACATAGACCAGTCTTTCGAGGCCCACAGATTGCTTCAATTCGGCGGTTGCGATGACATTGACAATACTAAGCTTAGGGACCAGTTCTTGCAGCATTTCTGGACCTCACAGAATGCACATCTGTTTCAAGACAACAAAATACAAACCTTAACTTACTCCGACTTTGCTAAGGAAGTCTTCTCAACAGTTCCTGTTTACCTTTTTCATATTCAGGATAGACGTGTTTCACTGTCTCCCAGAATTTTCTGGTGTGTCCCTTCACGGCTAAGTGAGCAATTTCGTGAGCTATTATGTACTTCAAAACGTAAAGTGGATATTTGCTTGCCTTGGTGTTCACGTATATTTTGCTTCCTTTTATGAAAGCCAGTGTGTCCATGTCTGCGACTTCGATCTTGAAGTCTCCATAGATCTCCACTCCATTCTCTTCTAGGAGTTCGTTCATTAATCGGTGCAGTGTCTGTCGCAAATCTTGCTTCCTATACATATTCTCCCTCCAAGTTTGCAAAGACACGTTCCTCTATCTCGTCCACCTTGTCCGTGAGTCCGAAGTTCTTTATGGTGCCCTCTCTCACAATTCTCCTAATCTGCTTCCTCAGGCTCCCTTTCAGAAAGCCCTCTTTGCTCAGTAGCTCTCGCTTCTTGAGTTCTGAAGCAATCTCCCGTGAGACCTGCTCAACTTTTGCACTGTCTGCGAAATAGTTTCTCAAGATGTCGAAGATTGGGAAAACGTCTTTGAGCTTTTCCCTTTCAATCTTCCTTTCCTCCAGTTTCCCATGCATAGACTTGATTTCGTCTATCACTTGCTTTGTTACTTGCTTCTGCTTCCTCATTTCATCGACAATGTTCTCGATGTCGTTCCTCAGGCTTACGTAGAAGTCTGATCTTCGATTCTCTATTTCCCTCTGAATACCTCCTAGAACCCTTAGCGCGTTTCTCGGCTTCCTAGAAGCTTCAAGTTTGGATAGTTCTTCAACGATTTCTACTTCACCGATCTCCTCTATCCTCTCGACACCGACTGTCTTCTGTATAAGCTCGTAGGTCTTTCTAGCCATCATCTCGATCTCAGCGAGGTTCATACCAATTCTTCTGTATCTGTGCAATGCAACTGAGAGGCAGATTATCCACTTGTAGAACTCAAGATGTTTGAATGTCACATCGCATGGTGAGATCAACTCGTAGAGAATCCTCAGCTTCCTAACAGTCAGCTCGAAATCCTTCTCTCTTCCGCTCTGAACTAGGACTTCAACAGCTTCATCTATGTTATCAATGTCGCCTACTTCGACATCCTCAAGCATACCCCTAAGCTCGTCAACGCATTTCTCGAATTCCCTCTCAGAGCTGCTAAGATCCCTTATGATGAGTTTTGCTTCATTGACGAATTCGGTTTCGAATTGCTGCAGCGCCTTCTCCAGATCCTTGGCTACACCAATGTAATCCACAACAAGACCGAACTCCTTTATGCCCTTGTACGGTCTGTTCGTCCTGGATATTGCCTGCAGAAGCCGATGCTCCCTCAATGCCTTGTATAGGAACAGCGCCCAGAGGCTCTTTACATCAAAGCCGGTCAACAGCATATCGCTGACTATGAGAATCTTAGGGTTCTTTTCAGTCCTGAACTTGTATATCAAATCCTCATTTATTTTCTCGAAATCTGAATGTCCAAACCTGCTCACTAACTCCTTCTTGTACTGCTCGACTTCTTTCGATTTTTCTCTGGCCAGATATGTCATAACGATTTCTGAATATTCCGGATTGAGATGCTTGTCGATCTCTCTCTTGAACAGGACGCAGGCCTGTCTGTCAACGGTGGCAACCATGGCTTTGAGGTTTGTCTTTTCGACTCTGGTCTTGAAGTAATCTACTATGTCTGAACAGGCTTTTCTAATCCTGTCGGGGCTCTTCATTATTGCCAGTCTAGTTTTGACCTTCTTCCTCCAGAGCCTTCTTTCTTCTGGCGTAAGCTCTGCGATAACATCGTCCTCGTATTCAGCCAGCTCCTCAATTTCCTCCTCCTTTAGATGCAGCTCGGGCAGTCGAGCATCATACCTAATCGGTATGGTGAAGCCGTCCCGAATAGAGTCAAGCATCCCGTACCTGTGAAGGTACAGCTCTCCTGCAGGTGAAAACCTCTGGAAGGTATTCCTCTCAGGCTTTGTTAGAGGAGTGCCTGTGAATCCGAAGATGTTAGCATTCTTGAAGATTGCTCTCAAAACGTTGGCGAGGATACCGTACTGGCTCCTGTGGCTTTCATCCGTGAATATCGCTATGTTCTCTCTTGATAGGTTGATTTGGCCGGTGTCGTGGAGCTTCTTCAGCTTCTCAGGGCTGAACTTCTGAATTAAAGATATGAATATGCCTCTCTTTCCTTCCCTCTGCTCTCCACCCCATTTCAGAATCTTGATTAGCTCCCTTGTGGTGGCAATCTTCTCAACTTCTATGCCGATGGGTGCAAATTCTTCTTCCACAATCTGCTTTTGCAGGTCTTTCCTGTCGACCACAATAAAGATTGTTGGAACTTCAAGTGTTGGGTTTCGCAGTAGCTTCCATGAGGCGAAAGCCATAGTGAGAGTCTTTCCAGAACCCTGCCAGTGCCATATCAGGCCCAGTTTCTTCTCTTTTTCCTCAATCATCCTTTTGACTATGGAGTTGGCAGCCTCGTACTGAGTGTACCAGGCGATTATCTTTGTGTACCTGTCCTTGAACCTCTTGACAAAGATGAAGTTCTCCACCAGGTCGAGAAGGTTTCTCTTTGACAGCATACCGTATACTGTCGCTTCAAGGGTGAGGAAGATCTCAAGCGGCTTCACCTCTCCAACACTGAACGGATAGAAGCTCCTCCAGACTCCCTTGTTCTTCTCTAATAAATCTGAGTAGTCTTTTGCGTAGTGGTTTGGAAAGTGTTTTGTCTCGTATCCGTCTGATGCTACGCAGAACTGAATGTATTTGAAAATGCTTGGGATCGACTCTTCATATTCGAGGATCTGCTCGTAGGCGTCATACCAAGTGGTTCCCTCTTCCTCCGGCCGAAACGGACTCTTGGTCTCTATACCCACCAGCGGTATTCCGTTGACGAATAGGCAGAGGTCGAAGCGTCTTCTCCTCTCGTTCTCCTCCACCTCAAACTCCTTAACTGCAAAGAAATTGTTGTTCTCGACGTTATCGAAATCAAACAGGTAAATAACCCTATCCTGTTCTTTGCCATCCCTTCTTATCTTGAATGGGATTCCGTTCTTCACAAAATCCAAGAAGCTCTTTATGCCATCAATTGTGTTCGGAAGCAACAGCATCCGAGAAAGAATGTCTCGCCTCTCTTCATCGTTCAGGCTCACGTAGTTGATTCTCTCTACTGCTTCGAACAGCCTCTCTTTGAGAATGACTTCATCAAATGACTCTCTTTCGCCTTTTACCCCCTTACCCCACTCAACTACTTCCCAACCTAATTGTTTCAGCCTCTTGCCAATATACTCCTGCAGGTTTCGCTCAGCTAACATTCAGTTCATCCTAACCCTGACTCTGCCGGTAAGCAGGTTGTCCATGAACCACTTCTTTGCTTTCTCAAGATAATCTTTGGTCTGTTTTTCATTTTCAATTTCTTCGTCGACACAGGATAGCATTGAAGCAATCTTTTGTTGCTCCAGTATTTCGGGTAGAGGCAACAAAAAAGTTTCCAAATCTTTTTTTCTTATGGCTTTGAAAGTAGAGCCAGATCCGATAGCCAACCACTTATAGGCTGCTTGTTTGAGGTAATAGAAAATAAACCTAAAGTCTACTTTTATTGGATTAGGCCTTAGGGCTGATAAGCCTCGTCCTATACAACATTCAGAAATAGGTATGTTTACTTCTCCTACTGGTGCTCTAACAGAAAGTAGTATATCATTTTTCTTGGCGATCTTAATTGGTTTTGAACAGTAGATTCTTGGATTAGGATGGAGATCTCCAAAATCCATTTTTCCTTGCAAAAATGGGAGGCCAATACCTTTCTCATTATATGCTGAAGACGGGGGTGACTGTCCCATAATAATTTTGGCAAATCTTTCCTCGCCTAGTCTAACGACTTCCCATTCCTCAGGTATCTCTCCAATCTCTGTCTTCTTGAACCTATTTTCCTTGTAGAACTCCATCTTTTCGCTCATGTCTTCAAAACACTCTGTATGTATCCTTCAACCTTCTTCCAGAATTCCTCTCTCTGGCTTCGCAGTAGTTGCAGCTCATCGTAGACTTGATTGAGGTCGATCTCTTCCTCCTTTGCTGATGGAGACACGTATAGTGGAATGTTCAGGTTATGCTCATTGCTTCTAATCTCTTCCAGATTTACGACTCTGGCGAATCCTTCAATGTCTTTGAAATGCTTGTAAGCGTCAACTATCTTGCTGATGTTCTCTGCGCTCAGAATGTTCAGTTTCCTGACAAAGGGATGTTTTGCGAATTCTTCAGTCGCATTTATGAACAGGATCTTTGTCTTTCTATCTTCAGGTTTGTTTTTGTTGAGTACTGCTACTATTCCTGATGCGCCTGTATTGTAGAAGAGTTTTTCAGGAAGCAGGATTAGGCATTCAATAAGGTCTTTTTCAACTGTCTTCTTTCTGATGTCGTCCTCCCTGTTGGCTCTGAATAGGGCTCCTTGGTCTAGGACTATTCCCACCTTCTCCTTTGAGCATGCGAGCATGTGCTGGATCCAGGCCCAATCAGCCGAATTGTTGGGAGGATAGCCGAAACAATATCTTTCTCTGAAGTCAGCTTTCTTTAGTGTTTCTTCGCCGTAACCGTCTTGGTTCCAAGGTGGATTGGCTATTACTAAATTGAATTGTTCTAACTTGCCTCTTTCCGTAAATCTAGGATACAGCAATGTGTCGCCATACTCGATGAAGGCATCTGCAATTCCATGAGCGATCAAGTTGAGTCTGCAAAGGCCGTAGATGTCTGGATTGTATTCCTGTCCGTAAAGTAGAAGTTTCTCTTCTTTGCCGTATTTCTCTCTAACGTGTTTATGTGATGCTATCAGCATGCCTCCGGAGCCACATGCAGGATCGTAGACGCTCTGCCCAGACTTCGGATCCAGAATTTCAACTAGGAGCTGGATAACCTCTCTTGGCGTGTAGACTTCTCCCTCTTTCGCCTGGGTCGGAGCAAACCTATAGAGGATATGTTCGTAAGCATCTCCCACTATGTCGCTTGAAACATGCTTGCTGCTAAAACTGTATTGGTTGAATAGCTCAATCAACTGGCGTAACTTTTCCCTATGCTCCTGTGTTGTGAAGTTAAGGAAACTGAACTTATCTATGACCCCTTTCAGGTCGTTGTTCAGGTCTGCTGTTTTTATGAGGGTATTCGAAAGGTTCTCAGGTAGCTTCTTGATGTCTTTTGTTACCTCGTCCCAGAGGAGTTCTCTTTTCAAATTGAAAGTATGATAGACTTCGTTCTCAGCTTCCCTTTCAGCGGATTTTCCGTCCAGGTACCCTAACAACTCTTGCCTCTTTGCCTCGAACTCCTCCTTCCACGTGTCGCTGACTCTCTTCAGGAAGAGCAGAACTAGAATGAATTTGTAGTCTGTAGCTGTCCTTATTATGTCGGCCGCTTTGTCCACAAGTGAGTTCAGTTCTTCACGAGATATCATGCCGTTGAATAGTCTCTTCTGAGCCATTCAGTCACCCTCACGTACTTCTGACTCTTGGTACGTTTATTGTTTCTAAGGGCTCAAAAGGCATGTTCGACTTCTCAAGAGGATATGGTTTGCCTTTCTGGAGGGAATCATACTTCCCAGTCCAGACTAGTTCAACATACTTCTCATTCAAGCCTACCTCAACCTTTTACAATTCTTCTCGTAGAAATCTATGAGCCTGCTAATTATGTCATCATACGTCTCTTTCTTGTTTCCTATCTCGGCTAGGCGATCTCTCGTCTGCTTTGTGACCTTGACTGTTGTAATTTCCTCCAAGGAATATCAGGGTATACTTGGTATTCTTGAGTATTTAAGATCGAATGCTTATTTTGGCAGAGTTTACTCTCCAGTGGTTGTAGCTAGGGATAATCACAAAGAGGAGATAGATCCTCTCAATCTAACCGTTCACGCCAGCTAGCAACCCTATACCTACAGAGTAGTGAAGAGGTAGGGCAGGAAAAATAGACTAAGTTAAATTATTTAGTTGCCACCCACTGAATTGGGGTGACTATTGGGTATCCCCCGGTCAGGGAATACCCAATATCTGAAATTAAGAAAACTTGCATTTAAGACTATCTACATACATACGTGCCTATGTACCGGTTCCGGTAATTTTGTCAACCTCTTTTGCATCGCACATGTTCAAGTCTTTGTATCCAAGTCCAGGTAAGCTCTCGACAAACCGTTTACCATGTTCACCTACCCATAGGAAGTAATCGCTAGGTTTTATCAGTCTTTGGTCACTAGAGTCTTTAGGATCGAAGAACTTAACGGATCCTCCTAAACGAACGGCTGCGCAGTAGATATCATCCATGATAGAAGCTCTTGAAATGAAGTCGGTAGTCTGGAGTGAAGTCGGCTCCTTTACTATGAAGATAACAGGATGCGTTACATATGGAACATAATTGATTTTCTGTCTTTGCATAGGAACTATCTTCTTCAAGTACTTCTGACCTAGATAGAAAGGCTTGAGTCTGTCCCTCAATTCCGGTAAGAAGTCGGGCAGTCTTGTCTCATTCAATATGTCAGTCAACCTTTGCAAGCCGAATCGTTCATCAAGAAGGCGGATCAACAGGTCGGCCAAAGAGATTGTTGCATTTGTGTTAGCTCCATCGAAGAATATCCTAGGCGGACATCGTCTCTCAATTTCCTCCCAAGCGGATGTAATTTCGCCTCCAAAGTGGTCGCATGCAAGAGGAAATTCCAATTTAGGCAAGTCTTGTGAGTATGCCCAAAGGCAAAGGTATGGGTAGGGATGCGCCAGTGTATCTTGAAACTTCACGGGAGATAAGGATTCCACAGGCGGTTGAGCTATGTAGATATTGACCTTCGGAACGGCGGAAGGAAAGATCATCGTATAGACAACATGAACCTGCTTGATCTCAGAGTTAACTTCTCTCACAATATCCTCGATTATCTGCATGGTCCTTAGATCATCTCCAGCAAAATATCGTAGATCCGCTGCCCGGCAGAATGGTCTCTTCCAAGAGAGACTATGTCTCCCACAAACCCTCCTAACCGCTGATGCATACTCCTGTTGAAATTTCTTATAGTCAGTTACGGTTACGACAACTCCGAGATTGGCCTTGAATTCACGTAGAGGACCTTTCCTACTCAGCATGACTGCATCGGCGCCAGCCACAGCATGCCTAAAGTCTTCCATCAGTATCCGCTTGAAGATTTGAAAGGTATTGCAATTAAAGTTTCTCAGTATTAGCAGCCTCCATAGAGGCGATATCTTCTAGACTTCCCTATCGCTTTCTGTTTCACATGTGGGTCCGCTCAATCATCATAATAAGAGTTTGGCGGTACCAGTGACAAAAATTGCACAGCTAGATCCTACTAAAGATGATTGGAGCTGATAGTGAGTGAATCTGAGGCGAAAGACTGTTGGTAGACTTATGATGGTCTCGGCGCCAATGGTAGGCATACTCAGCATGCTCTCTCTCGCAAACCTTGTGATTCACCCTGGCGAAAGCTTACCATACAAGACAGGCATTGTGTTGTGTTTTCTCGTACCACAACTGCTTCAACGATCTAAGAGATCTTGTTATGTGTGTGCTCACCAGCTATGGCCACCATCACACAATCTAGCTACTGCTCGCTACACTCTCACAGGTTGTTTCTTGATTGTTTCAACCATTCGCCGCGCGCGCTGCAACCGCACAACCAGAGACTGCCCAGGCAACTTTACTGGCAACCTTATCAGTATTCTCCGGTGTCGGGTTGCAGTTGCAGAACTGCAACTGCTAGTATCCTAATCATTTGTGTGTGGAGACTGTCAACCGGTTACACGTTATGACACCCGGTTGGCATGTAGTAGTTACGTAAACAACCAGGTGACACAC
>Ga0315280_10006432_pt1 | contig 16227 bp, 12 predicted proteins | sample YL17G06_40_MG_FD_203697 | JGI IMG/M metagenome (GOLD analysis project Ga0315280, IMG submission 203697) | Sediment microbial communities from Yellowstone Lake, YNP, Wyoming, USA - YL17G06_40 | ecosystem: Environmental > Aquatic > Freshwater > Lake > Sediment | place: USA: Wyoming | collected...
GGCTTGTCTAAGTTGCTCGGCGATATAGTCCCCGCACTTTCTGTTGCCTTCCGTGCCAGTGATGCGTGGCCCGAACTCCATCTGCGTGAGAACGTCGCGATATGCTTGTTTGCCGTCGAAATTCGTGCTAGAGGGTTGGCCAGGCTCATTCAGGTGCCAGAGAAGTACCGAGCACAACGTGAGCGCTACCATGACAAACGCGATCATGTACAGGAATCGTCTGCTCTGCATTGCAACTGTCATCTTCCATGTTTGCCAATTCTAGAGGAGTCACACCCAAATTTGTCTATGGGCACCAAACGGCTAGCCCACGTGGACTTGTCACATCCTCATACTGCGTGGTCAAACTTCAAGTCAGCTACCAACGATTGAGATCGTTGGCTTGCAACTCTGAGGCGTTTCGGGTTGCCAACTTGCCTCTTCATCTTGCATGTCGAGCCTGCTGACGGAGGCTCCAGTCGGAAGAACCTGATCCCTAGTTACTGAGTAGGGAGCTTGGATCGCCTTCCGACAGATGTTCACGCTTGCGACACGGTCCGCATTCGCTTCGAAGCTGCATCGTACACATTTGAAGTTTCGCCAGTTCCTGCGGTTTTGGCGGCTGATGTGTCCGCATCTTGGACATGTCTGGCTCGTGTACTTGGCTGGTACTTGGATTACGGGTATTCCGAGTTGGCGGGATTTGTGGGCGAGTGCGTGCCGGAAGAAACCGTAGGGTATACGATTCGTCTTTCTTCGACTCTTGCGACTCATTTGCCCTTTTCGTCGTCTGAGCTTGTAGAGCCTCTCGATGGCGATGCTTGCATTGCGCTGCTTGGCCAGATCAGTCAACTGTTTGGCGAGCAGCCAAGTGTTTGTGCGAACGTAGCTTCGTTGTCGTCCACTGAGCCGCTTGAGTTTGAGTCCTGCTTTGCCTCTATGTCCGTCCTTGTCTCTGTACTCTTGCAGTACAGCGCGGCGGTTTTCGTATCGAATTTGTCGCAGCGAGATCGTTCTTCCAAGGTAGAGTTGCTTCAGAATCCTGCCAGTTGCTGTGTTCATCACGGTGACTCCAATGCCATTGGAGTTCTGGTCTACACCGACCACATTCTCCGTGATTTGTAGGACTGGCTGGTTCTTCTTGAGCAACACGAGGAAACGGTAGCGACAGGTCATCAGGACGCTTGTGGCGGCCCAACCATCACCGATATGTTCCAGCAGTCGCTCGTAGGCTCCGTCTCGTTGGATAGGCAACCCGAGACGTTCATGGTTTCCGCGCACGCTGAGGGCGGGGTATCCGCGTCCTGTACGTCTCCAAGAGAAGAGGCGTTTATCGAATCGTACTGTCGGCCGCTGAATCTTGTCTGTGATCTTGCGTCTCTGCCAAGCGTACCGTTGTGCTTCCTCGATCAGTTGGCTTGCTATCTGTCTGCGCCTGTTCTCTGAGTAGACGATATGGTGCAGTGCGGTGTATGTGCTTGGCTTGGAGGCCTGTATCGCCTGGAGCGTGGAGGATGCGGTCTCCTTGAAGGCTGCATAGGTTTCATGGAGCTTTCGCTGTTTAACATTGGTTAGAGGTTGAAGGTTGAGTTGCAGTATCTTCTCCGTCGCTACCTACCCACGAGAAAAATGTTCTCTCAACAATTTAATGCAGAGAGCTGCGTGAAAGTGCCCCGCAATTCCTCCCCCGAATCAATTGGGGAGTTTCCTTGCGGCGTTTTCTATGAACCTTCCTAATCTCATGATGGGGTGAGCTAGCTGCCCACATGTGTCAGTCATAAGAAGAAGATGAATCGTTGGGACAAGTGAGGGTGGCATCGGTGGATAGAGAACTGCGGCGGAGAAGATGGATCGTCCATAGAAAACTTGACGGTTGGAGAAGCCTAGAGATCGCGACAGCTCTACGAATCGGTGAGAGGACAGTCTATCGTTCGTGGCGTGTCTACGAGAAATATCAGTTACCTGGACGATCACAGCCGCTTCGTTCTAGGCTCGGGGATTCATCACAACCCAACCGCGGAGCATGCGATCAAGCTTCTGGAAGAATCCGTGAAGGAATATGGGAAACCTGATCAGATCTTGACGGATCGTGGTTCGCAGTTCTATCCGGCACGGGGTCGCAGGTCGGAGTTCACGGAGTTCTACAGTGGAAACGGGATTGAACATATCGTCGCAAGCGTGCGGAGGCCGTCTACGATCGGTAAGATCGAGGTGTTCCATAAGGCGTACGTCTGCGAGTAGTGGATGTTTCCCAGCCATCGAGGTTTCATTCATTACTGGAACTATGAGCGGCCGCATCAAAGAATCCGTTATCTCTATCCTGCGAACGTATACTTCCATGACATATGTGGGTAGTTAGAACACATCTCGTGATGGGGTTGCAGCAATCATAGCTGTCCACATGTTACACTAATCGAAGGCAACCGCCGATGACATCTCTCATGAAGAGTGATCAAAAATGGTTGTGGATCTTCGTTCCGATAAACGCAGCCACGGGCGGATTCAGTACGCTTCTTCCACTCTACATCATCGACATCGGTGGAACGGTAATAGACGTCGGTAACATAGTTTCAGCCTACAGCCTAGCGCTGATCCCAGCGTCGATCCTGTGGGGACTGGCAGTTGATAAGATAGAGAAGCGCAAACCTTTCGTCACTTACAGTTACTTGGGAATAACGATTCTGCTCGGTGCCGGATTCTTTCTTGCTGACATCGCTACGTTGTTGTTGCTATATGTCTGCTATGCTGCCATTTCCACCGCTGCGAGCCCTGCTGTCAGCGTCCTCTTGATCGAGTCCTCGCCAAAGAAGAAACTGCCGACGACCTTCGCCAAGTACTCGTCTCTGACACTTCTGGGAACGGCTCTTGGAACAATTCCTGGAACCTTCTGGACGCGCTACCTACCACTAAGAGCGTATTTCCTTCTCTGCGCGATTTTCTCCGGCATATCCGTGATTCTTGCTGCAAGATACCTTCCTGAGCCGGAGTTTCCGCTTGAGCGAAAGGTCGTCGCTCTGACCCAAGACAGTTTCGTGACGAAACTAAGAACTGTTACCATGATCTTCATCACGATTCCTTCATTGGAGGACATCAGATCATTCTGGAAAATGATGCGGAACGTGTTTGCGAGATATCTTCCGTTGCTGTACTTGTCATTCTTCCTCTTCTATGCGGCGTTGAACCTCTTCTTTACTTCGTACACACCGTTTCTCAAGAGCCGTCAAATGGATGATACCGGAGTGTTCATGATCTTCTCCACGCTCTACATTCTCCAAGCTGCTGTTTACCCAATCACTGCTCGGGCGTGCAATCGTTATGGAGAAGACCGCGTGGCGGTCTCCGCAGTCTGGCTTCGCATAGCAGGATTCCTAGCAGCCTTGACGACGATGGTCTTCATGTTTCGCAACTCCACGTTGACGATGACGAGTATGATGTCAATTGCTATGATTGGAACAGCATTTGCCTTCTACAACACATCATCGTCTGTTCTGCTCTTCCGTAGCCTAGCCGCCGGAAAACAAGGCGAGTTGTTGGGGATCTACAGCGCCTTGACTGGCATCGCAGCCTTTGTCGGCGCAATCATTTCGGGTTATCTTTCGTACCATTTCGGCTACGGTGTCACTTTCGTAACCGCCGTGCTTCTCCTAGTTGGCTGTGCTCTGTCGTTACGCTCCGCGGTCACAGAGCACTATCCGTCGAGCTAACTGCCTGCCCAAGTTTTCAGTTTGTTCTCAAAGACAGAGCGTGGTGGAAATCCAAGCGAGCAAGCATAGGTGTCGAAGTCTAGCAGGTTCTTCCCGCTTCTCAAGGCTTCCTGCTGAATCTCCGCAATGCTCTCGCCCAGTATTGCGTAGGTAGACGCGTACCCGGGCCCATTGCCTTGGTGAGCCGGAAACACCTGATGATAGACTAGACTCTTGCTTAATCCGGTCTCTCTGTTTGCCCAGTCGATGAATTCCATTAGGTCCTGCTTGCCTGAATTTATTCGTGCGTCTCCTATGACGCGGAGGAAACGGACTATTCTCCAGAGATGTGTGAAGAACCCGTACTCAGCGAACACCTCGTCTGCTCCACCGTATTTGCTCAGGAATTTCATGAACGCACGCTCTGTCGCAGTCGGCTTTCTCTGTTTCATCTCGTTCAGATAGTTCAGGAACTCTTTCTCTCTGTGGAATGAGATCCCCTCTGAAACAGCGTTGCCAGCCTGTGACTGGAGCATGTCAGTTAGGGTGGGCTTCGCTCCGAATGAGAAGGCCGAGTTCGATGAATGCAGGCAATGGCCGTACTCTTCATGGACAAGCAAGTTGAGAAGTTCAGACGGCGATGTTTCCGGTGCTCTTCTGGGGTCGGTAGTCGCAAGGAAGACTTGGAACGGCTTCTTAGTCAGATAGTCGAGGAACATAGCACCGCCTGACGGAAACACCCCGGACAGATAAGTCGGCGTCTCGACAACCCTCGTAACATAGCGGGGGTTGATCTTCACCACATTCGCGTTGACGAGTTTGACGACATGTTGCTTCAGACCTCTGATATAGCCGACCACTCGCGACGCTTTCAGCGCCTTCTTCTTCGATATCGCATGCGCGACCGCCTCGCCGCTAGCGTCGACTCCCAACTTGGACGCGAATTCCTGAACCTCGCGCTTGAAATCCGGCAGCTCCCTGTTGAGCATGTTCAGACCTTTCGCTTCAAGTTCTGAGGGGGTTTCGCTGTAGTCGTAAAGGTTGACCAATGCGTCTGCGTAGTAGCCGCTTCTACCGAGATCGCATCCTTCCTTTGTACAGATCTCAACGATCTCGTCGAAGCCGCTGTTCTTGAAACCGGAAAAGCCAAACCTCTTCGAATAGTCATTTACGGCGCCCACTAGGCCGTCGAGCGCGACCTTGAGGGCCTTGCTTCTGGTCTGCTTCCTGACCGTATCGGTGACTTCGATCACGCCCGCGCATCTGATTGACGTAAGAATCTTGATGCCGGTTGGACACGTCTTGCTGCCAACGCTTCCAGCATACGCGTTCAGCGCTTTCGTCGCATAGTTCGCCAGCGATATGAGATGGTTTGGAGCGATTCCCTCCTTGATTAGGTGTGCGAAGAATGCGTTGACGAGCGTGTCAGGTACAATGTGCGCTTCTCCCATTAGGCCCAGTTTCATGTACGCCTTCAAAGAAGCGAGAAGTCGTTGCTGGGCTTTCGACTCGGTCTTGGAGCTTGTATCATCTATCTTTCCAACGAGGCGTTCTATTTGAGCAGTGTCGTAGACAAGCATCTGTCCCGCACATTCACCAACGCCTCCAGTGAATGCTTCTGACGGACTCGTTTCTTTCCAGACCTCGAAGATCGTCGTCTCGACCGGACTTCCGGGCTTGAATACCAAGAATCATTCACCATTATGGTACTCGCGTAATGCGGTTGCCTTGCTTATGTCATATTCTCTGCGCGTACTTGCTGAATCGAGAATGGCGAGCTTGATCAAGAGAACGCTTTTATAGATTCGGACAGGTAGCCGCGTTGGGTCTACGGTGAAACAGAGATGAGCGTTAAAGCTTGTGAGCTTGCGAATCCTGCTCCGCTCGGCCTGATGGGCTTCGGCATGACTACGATCCTGCTCAACTTGCACAACGCGGGCTTGTTCCCGATGAACAGCATGATCCTTGCAATGGGAATCTTCTACGGAGGAATCGCCCAGGTGATCGCCGGAGCTATGGAATTCCGCAAAGGGAACACCTTCGGAACCTTAGCGTTCAGCTCGTACGGCTTCTTTTGGCTGACCTTGGTCTACTTGATTCTGCTTCCGACAGATAAGGCGAATTTCGCTCCAGACAATGCCGCGATGGCGGCCTACCTGTTCATGTGGGGCCTCTTCACGCTGATAATGTTCTTCGGGACACTGAAAGCTAACAGAGGGCTACAGTTCGTCTTCATGAGTCTCGCGATACTATTCTTCTTGCTCACAATAGCTCGCTTTGTCCCGCCCCTGCTGCCTATCGCCGGCATTGAAGGGGTCATCTGTGGCTTCAGCGCATTCTATCTATCACTCGCAGAAGTCCTGAATGAAGCTCACAAGAGAACTGTGCTACCGATAGGCCCAGTGAAATCTGTCTAGGTGTCACTAGCCAAGCTCGTTTAGCTCGTCCTCTGTGCACGGACAAGGCGCGCAGTTAGTCAGTAGGTCACTTCAGGCCGGCTCTGGCATTTCGCAGTTCCGATACCGTGTATTCAAGCCCAAGGTTCTTGAGCTTCTTTTCTGTTGGGAGTCCAGTTGTCTTATCCCATTCTCTCAGCTCATAGTACTCGTCAAGCATCTTGTCAAGATATACAACGTGCCCCTTAGCTCGGCCTGACGGAGATTTCTCCTTCAGCAATCGTTGGGGCTGATTGTCATCTTTCCTCGTGATTCCGTGTCGAACGTTGTACATTCTTTGCAGATTGACGGTTCTCTCACCTACCTGTTTGAGACCGGCAACATCTAGGTTCATTCCGGTTATGAGTGAAACTGCCTTTGCTATGTGCTCCCAGTACAGGGCTGGCGGGAAGAATGTTCCAAACTTGCATATGCCAATGGAGTCGACGATGGCACCGAATTCTTCTCCGTCTTTCACCACCATGGCCTTGTACTTCGTCTGTATGCCATCAATTATCTCAGGCATGTACTGCTGTCCATACCTCTCGACAGCTTCGCTAGGATATCCGGTCTCGTCGATTGTTGGGAATCCCTTGAGGTGATCCGCCCCTCTGCTCGCCGTAGCCTGCGCCAAGCCCATTGATTGTTGAGATCTGCCGTCCTGGGCAGAGATCTCTTGTCCTTTTATGTGCATCGCGTAGTATTCGGATCCTTTTCCTATTATGGAGGCTGCGCGGCGAACTCCTTCAGCCAACACGTTTCCGAATTCTTTTCTGTATGCGATTCTGTTTATTGCCTCGATCACTGTGTCCGGGTTGCCCCATGTGAGATCGAGGTCCGTGTCCTTCCGGCTGACTATACCTTTCTCGTAGAGTTCCATCGCAAATGCGATCGCGCATCCGGTCGATATCGTGTCGAGACCGTAATCATCGCATAGGAACCCTCCCTTCACGATTGAGGGCAGGTTCCGGTTCCAGACTCTGCCTCCGAGTGAGTTGATAGTCTCATACTCGGTGACAAGATCCACGGACTTGTACTTTCCTTCCTTGACTTCGATGACATGGTGGCAACCGATGGGGCAAGCGAAACATGCAATCCTTCTGACGAAATGATTCTTCTCAATCTCTTCGGCGCTTATGTCTTCCACATACGGGAAATGTCCCATCTGAAAATTCTTCGTGGGGAACCTCCCCACTTCGCTCATCAGAACAGAGAGTTGCGGTGTCCCGAAGCGCGTCACATTGGGGGTATACTGGTTGCTAAGAATTGCGCGTTGAGAGTCCAAGCATGCTTTCAGATATTCATCAGGCTTGGCGATTGGTGTCTTTAGGTCGCCTCGAGCAGCAACGGCTTTCAATCGCTTGGAACCCATTACGCAACCGATTCCGGCTCTTGCTGCTGCACAGCCATGCGTCATTACTGCGGCGTATCTGACGAGGTTCTCGCCTGCTTGACCAATTGAAGCGACCTGAATGCTGTTGTCTCCATGTCTTTCTCTGAGCAGAGTCTCGGTTTCGTGTGTGCCTTTTCCCCACAGGAATGAGGCGTCCAGCAGTTCCGCATGGTTGTTCTCTAGCCGAAGATACACGGGCTTCTCGGATCGGCCTTGGAAAACAATCATGTCGTAACCTGAACGTTTTATTTCAGGAGTGAAGTGCCCGCCAGAGTTCGCGTCGCCATATATCCCGGTTAACGGAGATTTCGCTATTACCTCAAGCCTTCCCGCGGTCGGAAACACTGTTCCCGTCAGCGGTCCTGTTGCGAAGATGAGACGGTTCTCTGGTCCGAGTGGATCAACATCCGAGCCCACTTCGTCCCAGAGGATCTTCGTTCCGAAACCGTTTCCGCCAAGGAAGTCCCTGGCCATTTCTTCAGGAAGCGGAACATCGTTGATGTTGCCGGTCGTCAGGTCGACGCGAAGATACTTACCCGTATATCCTCCGAATTTGAATGCCAAGTGACCAAGCCCTCGGGGGGGCTCAGAACAGGGAACACTCAGGCTATAAAACACTATAGCCCTCGTCGCTCACCACTACATCGCATGCGTCCGACTTCTTTGGGAACCGATTCTGCGCTTTTGATCGCGACTCCGCTGAAGAAACAATGGGGGGAACATGGCAATCATCTGCACAGGTACTGGACTTTGTCTCCGATGTCGCTTCGGAGAATGGTCCGCGTCTCTTGGGCGCCCTTTCTCCAAACGTAGAATGCGCCTCGGATCTCTGCCTCTCCGTTGCGCACCACGAGCTAGACCGGCTTGGGGCTTCTTCCCTCAAAGACTATCATGTCGAAACCACTGCACTTCAACTCCGGGGTTGAGTATCCTCTGGCGTTCGCGTCATCGTAGATGACGGTTAGAGGTGATTTGCTGATGACCTTGAGCATTCCAGCTATCGGAAAGATGGTATTATTCAACGGGCCTGCTGCGAAGAGCAACCTGTTCTATGGACTTAGAGGATCGACGTTGGTACGCACTTCGCCCAGAGGGTCTTCGTGCCGAATCCGTTTCCGCCAAGGAATTGCAGAGTCGACTCTTCCGGAGGGGGAATCGTCTTCATTGTGCATGGGACAGGTCGACGCGCAGGTGTTTGTCTGCGTAGCCGCCGAATCTGTACTGTTTCGCCTACTCTTCCCTTCTGTATGGTGTCAAGAGCGCGGTCGGGTAGTCGGCTTTCCTCGACGATATCACTAGGAACAGGATCGTCAGCACGTATGGCAGCGCAAGGAACAGCTGGAATGGAATCGTTATGGCGGTTCCCGCCAACGTGATTTCGTTCATTCCGAGTGCCTGTAGCCTGAGTTGGAGGGCGTCAATGAAGCCAAAGAGTATCGCGACGAACAGACATCTCATGGGCTTCCAGTTGCCGATTGTTACGAGAGCTATAGCAATCCAACCTCGCCCGGCGACGATTTCGAAGAGAAACGCGTTGAATTGAGCGATAGAGAGGAAGGAGCCTCCAAGCGCCATGAATATCGCCCCTAACGTGACGGCGATGTATCGGGTTCGATAGACACTGATTCCCGCCGTGTCTGCGGCGGCCGGGTTATCTCCCACGACAGTGATGATGAGCCCCCAAATTGTGTACTTGAAGACGATTGCGAAGACCACGAACAGAATCAGGGCGACGTAAGTGTAGGCATACTGCTCGAACAGTATCGGTCCCAGTACAGGAATGTCGGCGAGGAATGGAATCCTAACAGGAGCGTACGGGATAATCGTCGACATCACGCCGGCCGTTCCTCCGAAGTACAGGCGGTAGATGAAGTACGCGAGTCCAAAGTTGGCTATAGTGAAGGCGACTCCCCACACGTGCTGGTTGGTTCCTATCCTTCCATAGACAACTGCCATGACGAGACCCTCCACTAGGCCCACGAGGATTGTGGCGCAGACTCCCAGCGTTAGGTTGTGCGTTGCATACGTGGTGATGAAGGCGGTCATCGCGCCAAGGATCATCAGTCCTTCTATTCCCAGGTTCAGTATCCCTGAGCGTTCTGTGATCATCTCCCCAAGCGTTGCGTACATGAGGGATGTGGCAATTCTGATCGAGGCCGCGGCCATGGCGATGACGAAACCGAAGGTGACTAGTTCTGCTTGCATCATCGAACCCTCCTTATCCGGTACTGATCAAGGAAGAGGAAGAGCAGTGAGAATCCGAGTGCTAGGCCCTGAAAGATCTCGGACAGGAAGATCGGAACGCCAGTCAGCCTGCTCATCGTCTGGGAACCGTTGATGATTATGGAGAAAAGGAAGGCAACAAGAACTACCGATAGAGGATTGAGTCCTGATATGACTGCGATGACAACGCCCGTCAGCCCGTAGCCTATTGGTACAGGTGACAGTGTTGCGATCAAATGGTGGCGAATGCCCGCGACCTCCCCGATACCGGCGAGTCCGGCGAAGGAGCCGCTGATTATCGCGGTCTTTATTGTCAAAGCCGTCGGGTTGATTCCAGCTAGGCGTGAGGCGATCTCATTAGATCCAACTGCTTTGATCTCGTAGCCCAGCGCGGTGTACTCGATCAAGCCGTAGCCAACTACCAAAGCGACGAAAAGAGCGATAACTATTCCGAGATGGAATCTTGTGAACGGTATTAGGATCGGGTACGTCGCAGAATCTGTTATGGGCGGGGATTGAGGCCACCGTGTGAACGGGTCTTTCAGAACGTTCTGAACCAGATAGCTGGTGAGGATTATCATTATGAAGTTCAGCATCAACGTAATGACCACGTCGCCAACTTTCAGCTTGATCTTCAGAATACCTGGCAGTGCACATAGTGCTCCACCGATCATGCCCGCGACGATCATGAATGGGATATGAATCCAGAAAGGCAATTCTGAGAAGTTTACCGCGACTAAAGTCCCAAGAATTGCTCCGGCGTAGAGTTGACCTTCGGCTCCTATGTTCCAGAACTTTGCCCTGAACGCTATCGCGATGGCCAGGCCGGTCAACATCAGTGGGGCCGCTCTCACGAATACTTCTGTGATCGCTATCATGTCCCCAAGAGATCCCGCCGCCATCTGGTAGTAAGCGGTGAGTGGGTTTGCGCCAGCGGCGAGGATCGGGATTGCTCCCGCGAGAAATGTGGCAACTAGGGCTCTAACAGGCAAGAGAGCTCTTCTTAGCGTGCTGGGAGGCGGGGCCTTCTCCAATCTGAATGGAAACTTCACTGCTTGGCTCCCTCCGTGCCCTTGACACCGGCCATCAGGAGTCCCAGTTTTTCGCCAGTTGCCGACTCGGCGGGGAAGGCCCCAACAATCTCGCCTCTGAACATGACAGCGATGGTGTCGCTGAGCGCTAGGATCTCCTCTAGGTCTTCAGAGATTAGGAGGACTCCGATTCCTTTGTCTCTCAGTCCAAGGAGAAGTCTGTGAACATATTCGGTTGCGCCTACGTCGAGCCCTCGTGTGGGTTGCGACGCCAAGAGGATCTCAGGTTCTTGCGAGAGCACCCGAGCGAGGATGATCTTCTGGAGGTTTCCGCCTGATAGGAGCTTGACCGGGGCGTTCACGTCAGTTCCTCTTATATCAAACTCTGTAAGCAATTGCTGTGTGTAGTCGTGAATCTCTTTGGTCTTGAGGAAGTTCGCGACGGGAGTCTTGGTTGAGAGCTTACTTGAACGGTGAAGACCTAGGATAAGATTCTCTGCGATTGGGCGGTCCATGAGGAGGCCCCATCCTATTCGGTCTTCTGCGATACATCGAAGCTTCTGTTGGATTATCGTCTTCGTCGGTTTGTTGGTGACGTCTTTTCCGTTTATGATGACTTTCCCCGATGTTGCTTTCCTCATTCCCAAGATGACTTCTGTCAGTTCCTTCTGACCGTTTCCTGATACTCCGGCTACGCTTACGATCTCCCCTTTCCTCACGGTCAATGAAACGTTATTGACAGCTTCGAGCTTCTTGTCATTGAGCGCACAGAGTCCGGATATTTCCAGAACCGTCTGCGCTATCTCGCTGCCTTTGAGGCGCGTGATTTGTTCTATCTCCCTTCCAACCATCATCTGGGCAAGTTCGGCTTCGTTTGTTTCTCCAGCTCGCTTTTCGCCGACAACTTTTCCATTTCTTAGAACTACGATTCTGTCGCTGATTGATAGTACCTCTTCAAGGTGATGAGAGATGAAGACGATGGCATGTCCTTGCGATGCTAGGGCATGGATCGTCTTGAACAAGTCCTTGGTTTCGATCGGTGTCAGAACGGACGTTGGTTCATCGAATATGAGAATCTGAGCGCCTCTTAGGAGGATCTTGAGGATCTCGACTCGTTGCTTCATGCCTTCAGGAAGTTGATAGATCTTCGAGTCGGGGTCTACTTCCAACCCGAATTTCTTGGAGAGATGACTGACTTCTTTCTTGGCTCCTGCCATGTCTAGCAGGATCTTTGCCTGTTTTGTTCCGAGAATTAGGTTCTCGACTGCTGTCAGTTTGTCATCTAGCGCGAAGTGTTGATGGACCATGCCGATTCCGTGCGATATTGCATCTCTTGGTGAGTCTATGCTGACGGCTTGTCCTCTTATGAGGATCCGCCCCTTGTCCGCGTGATATAGCCCGTACAGAATCTTCATCAGTGTGCTTTTCCCAGCGCCGTTCTCGCCTAGCAAAGCACAGACCTCTCCTCTTCGGAGCTCTAGGTCAATGTGGTCGTTTGCGAGAGTGTTCGGGAACTTCTTCGTGATGCCTTTCATCTCAACGATTCTTTCGCTCATTGTGGGCCTCCCGTTCGTCGGATCTGAATGGGTTCACGGGAATGGTTCAGTCCGGAAATCTTCCGGCCGCAAACGTGCCTTTGCACGGATCCGACCCAAAAAGAAAATCGGGATGTTGAGTATTGGTTCTAGTCTGAAATCGGTGCGCCTTCCTTCAGAGGAACTCTGAATAGACCAGACAGTATCTTCTGAGTGTAGTCAGCGACCATCGACTTTGCGTCAGCCGGGATCTTGTCTTCGAAGTTTCGGAATGGAGCGAGATAGGCTCCGCCATTGAACATCATTGAATAGTCCATAAGGTTGGCTGCCTCGATTATTCCGATCTGGACTCGCTGGATTACATGCTTAACGAGTCCGTAGAGGTCCCAGACCGTGCTGGTAATGACTGTGTCAGGCGCGATTGAGGATTGGTCGAGCATGTTACCGATTGCGAGTTTACCTCTCTCGTTGGCTGCCTGGATGACGCCGTCTCGTTCGGCGTATAGTATGTCAGCACCCGCGTCGATCTGTGCGAGAGCTAGTTCCTTTGCCTTTGTGGGATCAAACCATGAATCAATGTAGTTCACTTTCACCTTGACGTTTGGATTGGCCTGCTTCGCTCCATCAATGAACGCGTTGACGATTCTGTTGACTTCCTCAACTGGCATGGCAGCAACCACACCTAGCACATTTGTTTTGGTCATCTTTCCTGCAACAATTCCAGCAAGGTACGCTGGCTCATGCAGGTAGTTGTCGAATACGGAGAAGTTGGGTTGGGCTGGTCCACCTCCAGATCCGAAAACGAATTGAGTCTGTGGGTACTCACTCGCGACTGCGCGAACTGATTCCTCGTTGCCGAATGCGTCACCGAAGATTATGTCGTATCCTTTCGACGCCACGTCCCTCAGAGCTTTCTCGAAGTCTGGTCCATAGCCGTTCTTGTCACTGTAGTCGTATGTGATTCCAAGCTCTGTCTTGGCTTTCATCAGGGCTTGGTGTATGGCGTTATCCCAAGGTTCTTCGATGGGTGTCGCGAAGACTGCGAAGACCTTAAGTTCCTTTGTCTGGCCGCCCTTCAGTGCGGCAATCTGCGCCTCAAGCTGGGCGTTCTTGGCTGTAAGGTCGTTGACTTGTGATTGGAGCGTCGAGTACTGGCTTGACTGAGCTGCGTAGACGCCACCTGCTCCAACGACCAGACCAATTATGAGTAGAGCTATTGCCATCTTATCCACGTTAGTTCACCTCCAACTCGACTAGACTTTTCAAGCGGAATAGCTCACAGCACCGAGCTATTGAAGGAACAGGTAACCAGTTCCATTGCTTTTGTGGGTTTTGGTAGACAATCAGCCTCAGCCAAGCACTTGTCTTTCATTAATCACGGCCCATGATGAGTTAACCTGAAATCCAATCACATCCTAAGCGATATGTATGAGCCATGACCTCGTGATTCGCAACGCTCGACTAAGATCGAAAAGAACCTGCGATATCGCCATATCGGGAGGTCGAATCGCCGAGACCTCCGAAAAGATCGGAGGCTCTTCATCGAAGGAAATCGACGCTCACGGAACCTTGGTCACTGGGACATTTGTGATCGCTCACCTCCACTTGGACAAAGTCATGACGGGCTCGTTAGCGGAGGAGGCTGCGCTAGGCCAGTATCAGGAGTCCTCGATGGCAGGTGCAATGAGTGCGATCGAGATGGCCTCCAAAGTGAAGGAGCAGTACCGTGAGTCGGAAATCCTCGATCGCGTCCGTAATGTCCTCAAGGACGCGGAGTTCTATGGCGTCAGCCACATCAGGGCTTTCGCCGACGTTGACACCAAGGCCATGTTGACCGGGGTCCGCGCGCTCTTGAAGATTAAGGAGGAATTCAAGGATCGCATTAGCATCCAGGTCGTGGCATTTCCACAAGATGGAATCATCAGAGAACCCGGCACAGAGGAACTCCTTCACAAGTCCATGGAGCTTGGTGCAGATGTTGTTGGAGGGATCCCGTGGATAGAGTACACGGATGAGGATTCGAAGAAGCACATTGATATCGCATTTGAGATCGCGAGGAAGTTCAACGCGGATATCGCCATGCTAACCGACGATGCCGGCGATCCCGAACTACGCACCACAGAGTATCTTGCGAGTTCGGCGATTAAGAACGGATGGATCGGCAGAGTGACGGCATGTCATGCCAGAGCCACCTCTCTGTACAATGAAGTGTATCACAGGAAACTATGTGCGCTGCTCAAGAAGGGAGAAGTTGGAGTAGTTTCAGATCCCCACACGGGACCGCTACATGTGAGAGTGAAAGATCTCCTGAATGCAGGAGTCACGGTGGCGCTTGGGCAAGATGACGTGTATGACGCCTACTACACATACGGGAGATGCAACATGCTCGAGGTGGCATTTCTCGGATCGCATCTGTTATGGATGATGATGCCTCAGGATCGAGAACTTCTGTATGACATGATCACTGTTAATCCTGCAAAGATAATGCGGATCCAAGAATATGGGCTAGAGGCAGGAAAACCTGCAAATCTCGTCGTACTGAACGCCACAGATCTTAGAGAGGCATTTGTGTACCACTCTGAACCGCTCTACGTGATCAGGAACGGCACTCTTTCGTGCGAAACACGTTTGAAGAGAACCTCGCATCGCCAGTAATGCGGATATGATTACCGTCGGGAACGCTCTCCCGACCACGGAGATTACTCGCTTCGATCGTAGATTGGGCAGGTTGGGTCAGAGGCCAAGTAGTCACCCTCGTGGGCAGCTGCTTTTGCTCTGCATCCGCCGCACACAATCGCGAATTTGCATTCTCCGCATTTTCCCTTGAGACGCGTCCGATCTCTCAGTGCTTGGAAGGTTTCGCTGTTCCAGATCTCTTTGAACGACTGTCTCCTTAGGTTGCCTGCAACGGGATATTCTGGCATGAACATGCAGGGGGTTATGTCCCCGTTGGGTTGGATGTTGCAGTAAATTCTTCCAGCGGGGCAGCCGCCAAGGTATGGCGCGAATCTTCTGTAGGCGTTGTTTCGTCCTGTGCAATCGAAGAATGTGCTGACAGTGAACCTCTCTATGGACAGTGCCCTGTCGGTATGATTCGAAGTTGGCTTCTCGTCATCGGTTGATGAGTAGACAACGAACTGTGGGAGTTCGGTGAACACTTCGATTCCGTTTCTTGTGGACTCTCGTTTGACTAGTGCCATCAGGTCGTGGAGTTGGCGCTGCGAAAGCCTAAGTTGGTCAATACTTCGTCCTCTTCCGGCTGGGATAAGGTCAAAGAAGACGACCCTGTCTGCTCCGTGGCTTTTCGCGAGAGCAATGAGTTTGCTGCTGTCAGCGTAGTTCATGGCTGTGGCGGTCGTGGCTATAGTTGTGAAGATGCCTGCTTCTGAGCAAAGATCTAGCGCGTTGAGAGTCTTCTCGAAGGCGCCGTCGAGGCCTCGGAATCGGTCATGTGCTCCGGGATCGATGGAGTCGAGGCTGAGTTCCACAGACGCGACGCCCGCTCGTTTGAGCAATTCGACCACGCCTCGGTTCATGAGGACTCCGTTCGAGTCGATTGAGACCGCGATGTCATATGTTCGGATTCGTTCAATGAGCTTGCTGAGGTGGGGGTTGGTCAATGGCTCTCCGCCGGAGAGGACGATCATGGACACTCCCGCCTGCGCCATCTGATCCACTACGCCAAGTTGTTCTTCTAGCGTCAGCTCGTCAGGTGAGGGGCGATTAGCGTTCTGATAACAATGCATGCATCGCAGGTTACATTCATACGAGAGACTCCAGACAACGCTTACCGGCGCTCGGAGTGTCTGAGGCGTTCCGACACCGTAGTCAGAGATGCTCTTGAGGAGATTCCACAGCGCTCGACGTCCCGCGCCCTCCCGAAGAACGTCCTGTACTTGGGATCGATCAAACCCGCATAGGCCGGCAAGCCACTCCAGCAGTCTGTAT
>Ga0315280_10006435_pt1 | contig 16220 bp, 14 predicted proteins | sample YL17G06_40_MG_FD_203697 | JGI IMG/M metagenome (GOLD analysis project Ga0315280, IMG submission 203697) | Sediment microbial communities from Yellowstone Lake, YNP, Wyoming, USA - YL17G06_40 | ecosystem: Environmental > Aquatic > Freshwater > Lake > Sediment | place: USA: Wyoming | collected...
CGGCGCATGCCGAAGCCCGGCTCATCAGGATCTGAGACAGAGCCTCATGCTCAAGTGGCCTGTTCATAGGCGCAAAGCCATGTTTGTCAATTCTCAAGCCCCACAAAACCATTAAACGCCATTGGCTCTTAGTCGGAACGGCAAGGACAAGGGCCGAAAATAAGCGGTCTCCGTGCGCCTTTACGGGTTTCTCGATTGCAGTATTAAGCCCGCCATGTCAAATCGCATGGTCCCAGTGCCTGATTTTCCAAGATCAGTTTTACACAAGGGAGGAGATTCTCAACAGGCACTGGTCCAGCACTCGATATCGAGTATGGCGGTTCGGAATCGGCACATCTCGGCGCTTTCAATCCCAATACTTCTCCCGGATCTTCATCATCTGCGGATATTTCTCGTCCGTATCGCCCAGCTGTTTTTTCAGGCGCAGCAACTCGGCCTTGAGTTCTTTCTGCACGGCGGCGTAAGCGGGATCGCCATGGACATTGTTCATCTCGTATGGGTCCTTGCGCAGATCGTAGAGTTCCCAGTAAGGCTCGGTCGGTGTTTGCTCAGCCCCCTTGGCATCGAGCGGGTGGCCGTAAAAGAAGATCAGCTTGTGGTCCTTCGTGCGGATCCCATAGTGCGCCGGATTGTCGTGATGGGCCATGTGCATCCAGTAGCGATAATAAGTGTGCTGCGGCCAGTCGCTGGGCTCCCCTTTGCCTTGGAGAATGGGGAGAAAGCTGCGGCCCTGCATGTAGTCGGGCGTGGCAATGCCGGCTATGTCGAGAACGGTGGGGGCGAAGTCAACGTTGTTGATGATGCTACCGGCCGAACTGCCTGCCTTGATCCACCTGGGATAGCGCACGAGGAAGGGCATGCGGAGGCATTCCTCATACATCCAGCGCTTGTCCATGTAATCATGCTCGCCGAGCAGCAAGCCCTGGTCGGAAGTGTAGATGATGATCGTATTGTCGAGTTCGCCTTCCTTTTCGAGGTGTTGGAGCAGCCGGACGACATTGTCATCCACTCCCTTGACGCAACGCAGGTAGCGGCGGAGATAGCGCTGGTAAGCCTCGTGGGTGTATTCCTTGTCGGGCAGGCTGGGGTCCACTTTCATGTGCATGCCCATATTGCGTCGCGTGTTGCGTTTGGAGATGGAAGTTCCATAAAGAGGATGCCCCTTGGGGCCATGATTGCCGCGTTCATAAAGGCTGTCGGGCTCGGGAATCTGCACGTCCTCATAGAGTTTGTCATACCGAGGGGCATTCTCAAACATATCGTGGGGCGCCTTGAAATGGTTCAGGAGAAAGAAAGGCTTGGTGCGATCGCGCCTCTTCAACCACTCGAGCGAGATGTCGGTGATCACATCATCGCACCAACCCTCGTGGGCAATCCCGCCCTTGTCACCGTTCTGCCATGGCTTGCCTTTCTCCTTGAGCAAGGGTTTGAAGTATCGTCCCTGGCCGGGAAGCACGTTGTAGTAATCAAAGCCTTCTGCCGGTTCCCGCTTGAGGTGCCATTTTCCGATCACGGCAGTTTGATAGCCAGCGCGTTTCAATACCAGGGGCAAGTATTGTTTCTCCGGCGGCAATTCATCGTTGAGCGTGTAGGCGCCGTTCACATGAGAATACTGGCCGGTGATAATACTGGCCCGGCTTGGTGTACAGATGGAATTGGTGCAGAACACGTTGTCCAACCGGATGCCTTCGCGAGCCAGCCGGTCAATCGCCGGTGTTGGGTTGAGCGAGGCCAGCCGGCTGCCATAAGCCCCGATAGCTTGGGAAGTATGATCGTCCGACATAATGTAGAGAATGTTGGAACGTGGTTGGGCCTTTTTCTCGGCGGGAAAGCTCCGCTTTGAAAAGACCAGGGCCGCCGATGCCAGGCCCAAGGATTTGATACAGTCACGACGTTTCATAATGGCCTCCATGATTCCCGATGGACAGGTTGCCAAACCGTTCTACTTCTTTTTGCCGCGCCCCGGTCCCTTTTTCGCCGGGCGTTTTGCGGGCTGGGGGGGCTTCGCTTCGCCTGGCCAGGGGTAGTCGTTCTTGCCCGCGCCCGCGTCAGTGGGGCCGGGGGGCAAGGTCTTTTGCCACGCCAGAGCTTTTTGCGCTAGTCGCTCAACGATTTCGGGATGGCGGTCGGCCACGTTGTTCACCTGCATCCGATCGCGCGGGATGTCGTACAACTCCTTTCGGCTGCCGTCGGGGTTCATCAGCAGCTTCCAGTCGCCCTCGCGAATGGCCAGGATGGGACTGCGGTTGACGACATCGCCCAGGACGTTGAATCGCCACTCCCATAGGATCGGTTTGGTGCGGGGGCGAGACTGGCCCATCAAAATGTCGCTTACGTCTTCGCCATCGAGATTCTGCGGATCGGGCGATTCGATCTCCGTGATCTTGCAAACCGTCGGCAGGAAATCGGCGGCACAAACGACGGACGTATCATCAATGCGCCCGGCGGGCGCGTGGCCCGGCCAGCGCACAATCCCCGGCATTCGAATGCCGCCTTCGTAGAGGCTGCGCTTGCGGCCACGGAACGGCCCGGCCGATCCGACGCCGCTGTGGCTGGCCTCGGCGAGATGGATGTCTTCGGGACCGTTGTCGCTCGAAAAAAGAATCAGCGTGTTGCCGGCCAACCCCAATTCATCGAGCTTCTTCATGAGCCGGCCGACCTGGGTGTCGAGATCGGTGACCGAAGCATAGTAGATCTGCATGGCTCCCTTATGAGGGAGTCCCCTCGGGCCGAGATTCTCATAGGGCTTCATCTGCTCCTCGAGAGGATTAAGTGGGGCGTGCGGAACCAATGACCACACATTGACATAGAATGGCTTGTCGCGGTTGGCCTCGATGAAGCGGATCGTTTCGTCCACAATCAGCGTCGTGGATTTCGCGCGAAAGTAGGGGCCTTTCTCATCCGTCCAACCGGGGCCGTTCGAATTGACCGTGCGGTGGTCGGTGAAACCGTAGGCGCTGGGGTCGGGCGCGCCGGGGCCACTGCCCAGATGCCACTTTCCGAAGTGACCTGTGGCATAGCCGTGATCCTTCAACAGTCTGGCGATGGTCGGCACGCTGGCGTCGAGCCAGTCGGGCATTCCGCGCGCGGTATTCAGTTCATGCGTGGCGAAGTGGCCGTGAACGCGATGGCGCGCGGGATAGTGGCCCGTCATAAAGGCGGTGCGACTAGGCGAACAGACCGACCCGTTGACATAAAACTGCGTGAACAGAACGCCCTGGCTGGCGAGCCGGTCCAAATTGGGCGTTTTAAGTCGCGCGTTGCCATAGCACCCCAGATCGCCCCAACCCAGATCATCGGCGAGAATGAAAATGATATTGGGCGGCGGCGCTTTCGACGCCGCGCGGGCAAGGACACCCGGCAAGATCATCCCTATCCCCCCTCCTCCAAGAAGAGTCAGGAACTCCCGCCGATTTGTCTGGCTCATTGCACACCTCCTATTGGTTTGCTGTTGAAACGGGTCGCGCCCGATTCGTTTTATTCTCGGTTTCTCCGCCGTGCAGGTTGTAGCGCAGCCTTCTGCTTTGAGTCATGATCCGGATTCAGCCGGGGCAGTTTTGCGCCGGTCACCTTGAGCCATGCGGTCAACCGCGCGTCGAGATCTTTGACCTTGTCGAGCATTTTCTCTGCCAAATCGTTTTGTTCGCTTAGATCGTCCTTGAGGTTGAAAAGCTCGAAGGTCTTGCCCTCGTAACGCTTGATCAGTTTCCAGTCGCCGGCGCGGATGATGCTGTAAGGCACTACGTCGCCGCGATAGTGCGGAAAATGCCAGTAGATGGCATCGCGCTTCAGGCGGCCGGTCTGCTCCAGCAGTGGCGCCAGGCTTTCGCCGTCAAGGGGGCGGTCGGTTGGGAGATTCGCGCCCGCGCACTGGAGAATGGTCGGGAAGAAATCAACGCTGGTGGCTGGCTCGTCACACGACGACCCTGGCTTGACCACCCCGGGCCAGCGAACGATCAACGGCACGCGGATGCCACCCTCGTAGGGATAGCCTTTGCCTGCACGTAGAGGGGCGTTGTGAGTTGGCCCCAGCAGCCCGCCGTTGTCTGAGGTGAAGATCACAATGGTATGGTCGGCCAGGTTCGTCTCGTCGAGCGTGGCCATGATTCGCCCCACGGCGTCGTCCACACTCTCCACCATTGCTGCATAGGTGGGGTTCTTCTGGTTGGTGGGCGTTTTAGCCTGATACTTGCCGATCATGTCCTTCTTGCCCATGAGGGGCGTGTGGACCGCGTAGTGGCACATGTTGAGAAAGAAAGGCTGGTCGCGATGCTCGCGGATGAACCGCGCCGCTTCATCCGATTCGCGGTCAGTGAGATACTCGCCCTCGCGGCGCGGCTTGAGTGTGGGAATGTGGCCTTGTGATTTGTTGTAGTAGGGATCGAAGTAACTGGGTGGCTGGCCGAAGTCGCACCCGCCGATGTTGAGGTCATACCCTTGCTTGTCCGGATACCAGTCATCCATGCCCAGGTGCCATTTGCCAATGTGGCATGAGCTGTAACCGGCGGGCTTGAGCGCTTCGGCAATCGTCATCTCGTCGAGCTCCATCCAGAGGGCATTTGGCGGGCAGAGCAGCTTGTTGTCCTTTCCGCCGACATATTCCGTCGGGTTCTTCTTATCCGGAGGCATGAGGCCGCCCTGAAAGCGCGAGCGAATCCAATCGGTCACGCCGAGGCGCGCCGGGTAGCGGCCCGTCTGTATGGCCGCACGCGTCGGCGAGCACACCGCGCAAGCCGCGTAGGCGTTGGTGAAACGCATGCCCTGCGAAGCCAGCCGGTCAATGTTCGGAGTCTCATAGTAGCGGCTGCCGAAGCACCCAACGTCGGTCCATCCCATGTCATCAATCAGGATCAGGACAAAGTTCAACTTGCCTGGGGACATCCGACCGCCCAGCGGCTCGCCAGCACTGAGCCATCTCGGCCATGCCAACGACGCGGTCGCCAGAGCCAGGCTTTTCAAAAAGTCGCGCCTTGTGCTAGCAGTCATGTCTGCCTCCTGGATTTGGATGTTTCGGCTGTGGCCGGATTCGCAGCGCGCATACATTCCGGCAGCGCCAACGATGCTGCCCCCCTACGATGCGCCCAATGTAACAACAACGTGTCAACCAATTCTACGAACATGTATAAAACAACCCACTTCCCCTCCCAACGTGGCTGTTTGGGGCAAGAGCGACAATTCGCCTTGCAGTCATCGCGAATTCCCTGATGGCGAAACCGCGAGCAAAAGTCAAAGATGTTCTGCTATGGCGGAGTCGTGTTCCTGGCCCTCTGATCAGGCACGCGGAGGCAAACAGCTGGGGTCTCCGGTTTTCTGGTTCGATTCGAAAGCTGTTGTCACGCGCTTCACACTCGGCGCAAGCGCCTGGACCACGGGATTGCGCTCAACAAGCGCCACCTTTGACGCGCCCGCTTTTAGATATGAAATCGGATTGACAAAGGCGGAGGGAAAACCCAAGGATCCTCTCAAGGATTCGAAGGCCGCGTTGAGCGGCGCAGAAAAGCCTTGCTAATAAAGGTGATGACTTTCGGGCGGAAGAGCGACGGCGCGGCGAAGCCCTCTGTTTCCCTTGTGGCCCGAAAGTGAGCAATCCCGAACCAGAGAGGAGGTGAACCCGTGAGAATCCAAAGCGGTTGTGATACAATGCGCGTGGTGCTTGCCTCGGCGGCGCTAATGGCGCTTGCCTGGGCCGCTACTCAAAGTGGTTTCGCGGCGCAAGATAGTTGGGTGCGCGGGGCCGGTCCGGCCGATCCGCCGCCGAGTTATCTCGGCACGGCGCCGCCGCTTGCCGGACCCAGCATCGTCAAAGGCCAGGCGCCGGGCATTGACGTGGGCGAGTGCCCGCCGGATTTCCAGCTCCAGCCGATTCAGCCTTATGCCGACCTGAAGCACTGGCTCGGCGACAAAGCGCCGGAGAAAGCGGAAGACCTGGTCATGCTGTCGGACTTCGTCGGCAAGGCACCGATTCTTCTGCTCTTTGGCAGCTACACCTGACCGCCCTTCAAGGCCCAAGTCGGTTCGATGAAGGCCCTGTACAAGGCGTACAGAGACAAAGCGGTTATCCTGGTTATCTACATTCGCGAAGCGCATCCCGCCCGTGAGGGGCAGAGTGCCGAAGAAGCCGGCTGGAAAGCCATCAAGGGAACGGTGTTCGTTCAGCCGAAAACCTTCGAGGAGCGCCGCAAGCTGGCGGAAACGGCCTGCACCTTCTGGGAGTTGCCGATCCCAACACTGGTTGACACCATGGAGCCCAGCATCGGCGAGATGTATCAAGCTTGGCCCAACCGCCTTTACCTCATGGATACCAAGGGCAAAATCGTTTGCCATGGCGTGAAGGGTCCGCAGGGCGTGAACGTGCACGAAGGCGAGATCGAATTGCGCAAGCTGCTCGGATTGCCCAAGGAGGGGCTGGTCACGAAGCCAAGCGGCATGCGCATGCCTGCCGGAGCACCCGAGGGCCGACGAGGCATGCCACGCTCCAAGTGATGGGATTTTACGCAATCCAGTTTGCAAGTTGGCGAGGCGGCACCACAGGGCGCTGCTTTTTCTTGTCCGCTTAGCTAGGTCGCTGGCCGTGGGGAGGATGGCACTTGGTGCACGACGATTTCTGTTCGGGAAAAACGGCACTCATGTTGGCATGTTTACCGGCCTCGAAATCAGCGATGACATTGGGGTTCAGACCCGCTCGCCTCATCATCTTCTTGTCGGTGTGGCAGACGGCACAACATTGCTCGATCAATTGGTCCGTCCACGGCTCGGCTCCCACTCCGTGTGCCCGGTGACAATCGGTGCAGGTCGGCGCGTCGGGTTTGCCCTTGCCTACCGCCAGACCGTGTCTAGTTTTGATGTAGGCTTCCCAGTTGAGCGTTTTCGTGGCTTTGCCCTCAGGCGGCTGTTTCCCGTGGCAGCCGGCGCAAAATCGGGCGATTTGCAGCGTGGCCTTTTTCATGCGCCATTTGTAACGATTTTTCTCGGCGATCCAGCGGCGCCAGGTGCGGTCCGGCATCGCGCCCTCTACCTCGAGATCGCGATGGACGGTGGATTCTCCGTGACAGGCCACGCAGTAGAAATCGTCCGCGATGTGTTTATCCCCCCGAAACAATTCGGCAATCTGAACGTGGCAGTCTGCGCAGGCTTTCGACTTGGTCATGGCATCGGCGATTCGAACCGGCGCCTCGGGCAACTCGACGACCAACCGTGGCTGCGCCCTCCGGCATCCTATGGCGCCGGCCATCCAGACGGCCGGGACCAAAGCGATTGTCGCTGCCCACAAAACGGCTCTTGATTTCGTTCGCCGCATCAAATTCTCCGACGGGTGCCTCCGCCGGAATCGCAAATCAGCCGGGCCAATGAAGCGGTAACCCCCCACGCGACGGCCGTCCTACTGTCAACCACGGGAGCACGCAGTTGCCCCCTGATGATATCGGTGTGGAAGCGTTCGAATTCTGGTGTCCCAAGCGACGTCCCGAGGGACGGAATCCGGCGATAACGGTTGATCCGCCGGAGGAGCGACGTTGGGTCAATCCCCCAACCGGCGGAAATGAAGAACCCGTCGCTCATTTGCATGGACATCGGCCGCGTCGCTCATCGCCTTTGATACGACGAACGACTAAAACTCCGGCAGATTCCATGGCACGCGCTTGGGGCGATCTACCCACTTTGCCGCTTCCTCGTCACCGACGATCCGCCAGTTCTGCGGATCCCATTTCAGCGCCCGGTTGTTCCAATAGACCAGGTTGCCCAGGTGGCAAACGGTCACCGACCGCGCGCCGATTTCCACGTCGGCGAGCGGCGGCTTGCGGCTCTTGACGCAGTCAATGAAGTTGCGCTTGTGGTCCTCAGGCTCGCCATCATAGATCCGGCCCCCGGCCGGGATCGGCTTATCAGCGATGTCCTTGGGATCGGTCTTGATCCATTCGCGCGAAACCGTGACCACGCCTTTCGTTCCGATAAAACGCACGCCCGACGTGCCCTCGAGGTCGTCAATCTTCTCCATGATGACGCCATTGGCATAGTTATATGTCATTGGCTGGCCGTTCTTCGCCGGAATGACTTCGACCGGACCTGAGTTATCCATACCGAGACCCCACTGGGCGATATCGAAGTGATGTGCGCCGAAGTCAGTCATCGAGCCGCCCGAAAACTCCCTGTACTTGCGCCAATTCGGGAAGTTGGTGTAAAAAGGCTGGCCTTTCATATTCTCCGGCGGCTCTTCGGGGATTCCATTGGGGCAGAGAATCTTGTTATAGCCGCGCTCGGGCGCCGGTCCCAGCCAGAAGTCCCAATCCAGGCCTTCCGGCACGGGTTCCGACGGCAGATCGCACGGGATCGAATGCTCGATCCAGTTTTTCACTTTGACGCAAACTTGAACCTTCTCGACCTTCCCAATGCGGTCGTTTCGGACCAACTCACACGCCTGGCGGAACTTGCCGTCGAACTCGCATCGCTGTTGGCTGCCGGTCTGGAACACTCGGTCAAACTTGCGGGCCGCCAGGACCATCCGATGGGCTTCGTGGATGGTCAGCGAAAGCGGCTTCTCGCAATACACATCCTTGCGCTGCTTGCACGCCTCGATGGCGACGATCGCATGCCAGTGGTCGGGAACGGCGATCACCACGGCGTCAATATCTTTGCGCGCCAGCAACTCGCGAAAATCCCGATACGCCTTCGCGCCTTTGTACGACCCGCGATCTTTGGCCTTAGTGTATTGCTCATCCGCCAGTCGGACGGCATAGTCGCGGCGGGCCGCGCAGACATCGCCGCTGGCGACCATCTGCACCTCGCCGATCCGCATGAACCGCTTCATCAGACCAAGGCCCTGCTTGCCCGGACCGATGATGCCCATCGCAATGCGTTCGTTCGCAGGGGCCGCCTCGGCTCTGCGCGTCAAAGACGTGATGATGCAAGGGACGCCCACAACGGCCGCGGCCGCCGTCTTGAGAAAATCGCGACGGGTCCTGGAACCGCTCAAATTCATCTCTCTCCTTCTCCTTTCTTATGGCACCGTTTGTGATCAAGGTTTGCGTTTTTCTGCTAAAACTTGTGGCCGGACTCGTGACGGGACGCAAGCGAATTCCAGCGTCTGGGAGCATCGTGAGCGCGGGATGTTCCAGCCGGCTGACGCATCGCACGCGTATCCACGAGGCCAACGGCGAAAGCCACCGCCTGCGCGAATCCCAACGGCGCCTGCTGCAACAAGGGACCAAAACGAAAAGGAGCCCATCCGCACAGGAGCCATTGACACCCGCCCGACGGGGGGCTAGTCGTTACCTCGGGTGCTTCACTTTCACCCCGCTGTGGATCGGTCTGCATATTGCACATGTGAGTGTAACGTATGCCTGCACGAATCGGCTTTGACAACGAGCGGTATCTGGAACTACAAAGCGCGGCGATTCTTGACCGCGTGAAGGGATTCGACAGCAAGCTGTACCTCGAATTTGGCGGCAAGCTGCTCTTCGACTATCACGCCTCGCGTGTGCTGCCGGGCTTCAACCCAAACGTGAAGATGCAGCTGCTGCAAAAACTGAGGGAGCAGTGCGAAGTGCTGCTGTGCATCTATGCGGGCGACATCGAGAAGAAAAAGATGCGCGCGGACTTCGGCATCACGTACGACACGGACGCGCTCAAGACCATTGACGACATAGGCGAATGGGGCATCACGGTGCGCGCGGTGGTGATCACGCGGTTTGACAATCAGCCGGCGGCCGTGTCGTTCAAGAGCAAGCTCGAACGTCGGGGCATTCGGGTTTACACGCACAAGGCGACAAAAGGGTATCCCACGGACGTTGACACGATCGTAAGCGAGGAAGGCTATGGGGCCAACGCGTACATCAAGACCGAACAGCCGATCGTTGTGGTGACGGGCCCGGGGCCTGGGAGCGGCAAACTCGCCACCTGCCTGTCTCAGTTGTACCACGAGCACAAGAGGGGCGTGAACGCGAACTTCGCGAAGTTCGAGACGTTCCCCATCTGGAACCTGCCGCTCAAACACGAGGTCAATGTCGCCTACGAGGGCGCGACCGCCGAGTTGAAGGACGTAAACATGATTGACCATTTCCACCTCGAGGCCTACAACCAGCCGGCGGTGAACTACAACCGCGACATCGAAGCGTTCCCGTTGCTCAGGCGAATCATCGAGCGCATCACGGGCAACCCCTCGTTCTACAAATCGCCGACAGACATGGGCGTCAACCGCGCGGGCTTCGGCATTGTTGACGACGCCGCGTGCCGCGCGGCTGGGGCGCAGGAGATTATCCGCCGCTACTTCAACTACGCCTGCGAGTATGCCATGGGCCTGGTGGACAAAGACACGGTGCAGCGCATCGAGCTGCTGATGGAAAACCTCGGGCTGACCGTGAACGACCGGGTGGTGGTGCGACCCGCGCACGAAGCCGCGCGTAAGGCGCAGGCAAAAGGTAAAGGCTGCGACGGCATCTTCTGCGGCGCTGCCATCGAGCTCAAGGACGGGCGGATCGTCACGGGCATGAATTCACCCCTGATGCATGCCGCTGCCAGTCTTGTACTGAACGCGGTCAAGGTGCTGGCGGACATCCCCGACAACATCCATCTCCTGCCGCCCCTCGTGACCACTTCGCTTGGCCATTTCAAGAAGGACGTCCTCAAGGGGAAGATGACCAGCCTCGACCTCGAGGAGATGCTGATCGCGCTGAGTATCAGCGCGACGATGAATCCCGCCGCCGAAATGGCGATCGAGAAACTCAAGGAACTGAACAGCTGTGATGTCCATCTCACGCACATTCCCACGCCGGGCGACGCGGCCGGGCTTCGCAAACTGGGCGCAAGCGTGACGAGCGATCCCGAATTCCCCTCCAGGTATCTGTTCGTCAGTTGATCCTGCACGAAACCGCCGCTGTGAGCACGAGAGAATCCGCGGCAGAGGTACGATCGGGGTGAGACTTTCGATTCGTGAAGCTGCTTGAGCGAGAAGGAGATCGAAGTATGTATTGACGGCTTTGATCCGCGCCTTGTCCCAGAAGTCCCGAACACTGGCTTCGCCGGCCTCGACGCGACGGCGCGCCGCCAGCGACCGCAACACCGATTCGCCCACAGTCCACTCCGCGAGAGCGGCAGCCCCAAGGAGACCGGACTGCTTGTTGACATCTATGAATTTGCCGTCGGCGGTTTGAGTAAGCCCTCTGTGCCAGCGGTTCACGGAGGCTGGCTAGATTCTGGGCAGAAACTGGAAGTCCGCCGAGAGTCTTCGGGCTTTTGCCTCGGCCAGTTTCTCGCGGGCCAGCTGGACCTCAAGAGTGTCTGATCCCACCAGCTGCAAAACGGTGGGAAAATCTATCGGCAGTTCTTCAGGAGAGGGAATCACCTCTGACACGGGCCGGCGGCCGACTAGGGTTTCTGAGGTCTGGCTCTCTTTGCTCTTTAAGGCAGCCCGCGGGGTGTACCGGTCAGGCGAGAGATCAATACGGCGATAGCGATCCGGTCCGGGCGCGACGGCCGCGCTTCTTGGCGGTCTCAACCCCATGCACGCCGAGAGGCTTACGGCGCCGATTGCCAAGCAAAATGAAAACAGGTGGGCATGCCTTAGGTTCATTGATCTTTTCTCCTTGTCTGAGTAAGACTGCTTGATTTTCGCAGGCGTTCCTTCGCTGATGTTTGCTGGCACGCTCATGATCAACGGCGTGCCTACGGAGAGCGCGCGATGTCCTACTCGTAGAGCTCGCCGACGAGGTCCTCGATCCGCGCTGTGGACCGAGGGTCAAGGGCCGAGGCCGGTTCATCCATCAACAGGATCTCGGGATCTATGGCCAATGCCCGGGCAATGCCCGTACCTGAGCCGCCACCAGTCACGGAGATCTCTCTAGCTGGATGGGTTTTCATGAAGGCTTCGGCCCACGCGCTGACAAGATGAACCATCGTGTCGGAGCCCTTGACCGTCACCGTCTTGTTCGCCCTCTGCATCGTCGTGGTTGGTTTAAGGGAAGCGGGTTTCTCCGCTGTCTCCTTCGAACACGAGAAAAAAACGCCGCCGACTAGCGTTGCCACCATTGCGGCAGTCATACGTTTTCTTGCATCCATATTCTTCTCTTCTCGCAGTTTTCACCCGGCGGTTTCTCTTCTCACGCCCGACCATAGGGAATGGAGCAACTGTTAGGGTTTGATAAGCGACCTGCTAGAATCGTGCAAAATCGGAGGAAGCCCGCCGCGCGGGCTGCGGAGATGGGCCGATATGCCACCTTTACGCCCCTGGCAGGTGCAGCGGGAAGGTGCTGCCGATACCGGGAGTGCTTTCCAACGCCGACGGTATCGAGACAACCACGGGATCGCTGGTTGGGATTCGTCCGTGAACGTGGGGAAACGAATCCCGGATGCATCTTCGTGTTTCAAGGCTTACGCACGCGGTTTTTTCCTTGTTTCAAGGCCTGCTGCCCGCCGCGCGCAGCCGTCTTCCACAGAGGCGCAATCATCTCGGCGTTCCAGCGGTCGAATGCCTGCGACATCTCCTTGACTTTGTCGGGCTGTTGCTGGGCAAGGTCCTTGTTTTCGCCGATATCCTTCGAGAGATCGAAGAGTTGAGGCTGTGACCCATCCACCAGCAGTTTCCACTCACCCATGCGCACCGCGTGCCGGTCAGCCTGGCGCCAGAAGAGGAACTCGTGAGGCGGGGTTTTCTTCTCTCCCGTAAGATAAGGCACGAGATCCACGCCGTCCATGGGGCGGTCCTTCGGGAGCGTGCCCCCGGCAGCGGCCACGACTGTCGGCAGGATGTCGAGGGAACTTACCATTTGGCGATAGACCTGGCCGCCCGGGATTCGCCGCTTCCACTGCAACGCGAACGGGACGCGGTGGCCACCCTCCAACAGTTGGCTCTTGAACCCGCGCAGAGGCGTATTGTTCGACGTGGTCGAGGGAGTTGGCCCTCCGTTATCGCCGAGGAAGAAGATCAAGGTGTCCTCTTCGATCCCGCTATCGCGCAGCTTCCGAAGTGCCGCACCGACAAGATCGTCAAGGGCGCTCAACTGCGCGGCGAAAGTGCGGCGCTTGGTGTCCACGATGTTTGCAAACCGATCGAGGTATTTCTGGGGCGCCTGCATCGGACTGTGAATGGCGTTCGGGGTGACGTAGAGGAAGAACGGCTCCTTGCGATGGCGTTCGATAAACGCCACGGCTTCGCGGGAGAAGGCGTCGGTGAGATACTCTTTCTCGTCCACCGCCTCTGTGCCGCGCAGGATCGGATTGTTGGAGTCCGCCTTGGCGTTGAAGTAATCGTGTGCCCCATGGAGGAAGCCGAAATACTCCTGGAAGCCTCGTTTCATCGGATGAAATTGCGGCTTCAGGCCAAGGTGCCACTTGCCTACCATGCCGGTGGTGTAACCGGCCTCCTTCACCAAATCGGCGATGGTGATTTGCGACAGCGGCAGGCCGAAGTCTTCATTCGCTGTGGTAGGCGGGCCGGGGTTGAACTCGTGCCCGAAGCGATGCTGGTAACGGCCGGTGACCAAACCCGCGCGCGTTGGACTGCACACGGGGCAAGACACATGGCCGTCGGTGAATTGAACCCCATTGCCCGCGATCGAGTCAATGTTGGGCGTTGGAACATCCTTGCAGCCCTGGTAGCCTACTTCGGCGTAGCCGTGATCATCACTGAGGATGACGATGATGTTAGGCCGGCGCGGGCCGGCGGTTCCGCAATACAGGCTGGAAGCCTGTCCCACCAGTGTGCCGGCCCCTAGGAGCGCCAGGAAATCCCGTCTGCGGATCATCCGTGGTTGTCGGGCCGACTTGTCGGAGCTGTTTCCAGGTTGCGGCATGGTGGTTAGCCTCCTTTGGGCAGGTTGATTTTATTGAATCGCCACGAGCGTCCAGAGCCGCAGCTCCGGCAGCTCGATATGCGAGGTGTCGCCTTCGGTTCGGATCGGCACCGTTTGCGGCTGGGCGTCGAAGCTCAGCAGTTGTGCTCGATCGCCAAGGCCACTCAGCATGGCCGCGGGGAAAGTGATCCTTACGTTCTTTGCAGGCCGCGTGCGATCTCTCTTGGCGTCGTAGTCGCGATTGACCAGGTGCAGAATGATCGGGCCCGACTTGCCTTTTCGTCTCGCCGTGCAAAGCACATGCGATGTAGCGCCAGTTGCAGGGGACGAACCAGCTGTCTGCTCAACGCTGATTGAGCTGGCGTCGGCTGCTTCGAAATCGTCGAACCATTTGGCGTTGGCCCGGATGAATCGGTAAAGCGGCGCGTAAGCTTCGATCGGCGCTTGATACCAGTGTGTGCCGAGCTCTCGATTGAAGCACCACTGTCGCGTTGGGTGCGGCACCATGAACCATTGGCCATGTGCGTAAGTCAGCGCGATCCAGAGTCGAACGAGTTGGTCGGTTTTGGACGCCCTGATGTGAGACCAGTCCCATCCAGAAGCGGTTGCCGCCAGGGGCTTGCCCAGGCTGCGGGCCATGTCGAACGCCGCGATGGCGTTGGCGAGGTTTGCCGTGCCTTGCGGGGCGTTAAAGCGGACCTCGCAGACGATGTGCGTGAGGTATTTGGCCACGACCGTATGGCGTTTGTCGGGCAGCCCGGCGTTGGCGCTGAGCAGAATTGGATGTCCCGCTGCCTCCGTGGCCACTTTGTACAGCTCCCGAACGAACTCCGCTGCCGTTTCGAGGTGGTATTGCTCAAACAAGTCCATCAGTGGAATCTTGCGCCGCACTTTCACATACTGATCGCGCGTCGTGGCGTGTTGACGGATCAGATCGCGATAGTCGAAATGGTCCAGAGCCTTGACGCCGGCTTTTGCCAGCTGCTCCGCCGTCGCGTGCTTTTTCAGGTAATCCCGGAAACCCGCGATGCAGTAATCGCACAGCCCGCCGCCGAAAGCGGTTGCCGCCTGGGCCACGCCGAGATGATCGTCCACGTGCAGCCCGTCGGCACCGCCGGCCATCGCCTCCCGGACTTTTTCTCGAAGGTGTGCGCGGAAGGCTGGATGGTTCGTGCAGCCAAAGTAGGTTTTCATGTCCTTGTATGTATGATCGAACTGCCACGGCACCTCGATGGGTTTGCCTTCGATGTCGCGCGCGACGGCCTCGCGCAGATCGGGATTCTCGTATAGGGTCTTTGCACCGGCTGTCAGACACCACATCGAACCCGTGCAGCGGATGCCCAGGGCGTGGTGCGTTTTCACACGTTCCTTTGACGATGCGCCGCCCCAGGCCACGAACGTCGCCCCGTACGCCTGGTAAGCCTCTTCGTCCGACGCATACATGAAGACCACGTCAGAGTGCTTCAGCACTGCTCTGGCCGGTGTTGGGGTTGCTATGTTTTCTGCGCCTATCGCAGTCAGGCGCAGGCAGGCTGTCCAGAACGCGAGCAGATAGGTCGTCTTCATCGCCAATACCCTCGTTCGGTCGGAATTGCCGACGCGCTTTCCGTGGTTTGTGGGCGCGAACGCTGTGTTCGTTGTACCGTCGTGGTTGAATGTCATGGAACCACAATGGCACAAGGCGCACAATGCAAGCGTTAGATCAGAATACCTCACTGAACCTATGAATCAGAACACCTTAACACACCGGCGCCGTTCAACTTTTGTCGGCGGACGCTTCGGGCTTTATCCTTACCCTTTTCCCGCCGAGCCGTGTGGGAAGGATATTGCAGCGAATCCACGTCCAGTGAAGAACCAGATGGAGAACAACGATCGTAACCAGTCCTACAGCCAGCCAGAAGTGAAGATTGCCCCAGTCGTGTCGTCCCCAGCCCAAGAGGGTTTTGATCGGGCTTTCCTCTGAAGTGGCAGAATCCAGAGCGCCTCGGCCTCCGCGCCAACCGCGTCCGAGTCCTTGACCGCCGTCGGCATAGCGACCGCCCGACCCCGGCGGCAAAACCCACCGCATGATCGCACCCGTTGCCGCCAAAGCAACAAAGTCAAAGAAAGCAAGGATGTTTAACCAGAAATTGAGGGCGTTTCTTTTCATCGTGGCCTCCCGGTCAAATGAATGTAGGCTGCGGTAGATTGCTACCCACAAGCGTTTAACAGTTTTCAGCCGCCCCGAAGACGGCTTGATCCTCGTTTGCACCCGGCTTCAGCCGGGGTGAGAGAGACCCTTCCTCTCTCCCTGGAGCATGCTTCAGCATGGTTTCTCCTCTGGGCTTCAGCCATCAGCCGGCCTTTGGCCGAAGCCCGGCTCAAGCCGGCTCTTCGGAGGGGAAATGGTTGCCTTGCACCCCGGCTGAAGCCGGGTGCAAACCCGGCGCATGCCGAAGC